>Ga0180434_10000881_pt1 | contig 44007 bp, 32 predicted proteins | sample SS_ome_7_FD_132453 | JGI IMG/M metagenome (GOLD analysis project Ga0180434, IMG submission 132453) | Hypersaline lake sediment archaeal communities from the Salton Sea, California, USA - SS_1_D_2 metaG | ecosystem: Environmental > Aquatic > Non-marine Saline and Alkaline > Hypersaline >... | reverse complement strand
TGTTTGTGGTACGCAAGTATGACATTCGCCAGCGTCGTTGGTTGTGGCGAGATCGAAGGGAATCCGGACTTTTTTGGGGCAGGTGGGCGTCGGCCGAAACCCATTCCCATCAAGTCGGTAAACCCGACAAGTATACAAATCAACCATCCCAAGCCGACGAACACGCAGCATAACGTTCCGAAAGAACGACACACGTCTGTCACACATCCGACACTTGCCGACGTTGGTTTTTATCAGCTTGTATTACACGGTGAACCTGGCCCGGAGCGCGAGCCGAGTGGTATGCGCTATGTCGAATTGCACAACGTGACGGCGCGCCATGTCGGGGAATTGTTGTCGTGGTTGTATATTCCGTCGGGCGCTTCAGGCACGGTAGGTCGGTACACGTTGGTTTATCCAACACAAATCGAATGGAAGGCGGCCGCTGCCGTCGTGAGCAAGTTGGATGTGGTGGTCACGGAAAGCGGAAGCGATGCCAATGTACAGTTAGACGAAGGTTGGTCGGTGGGTATCGCGCTCATTCATACAACACCGGCGGGTCATCCTGACGAAGTGGCGCGTCTCCAGCAGGCGACCGCTTGTTTAAGCCGAGCCGCTCATGCCGAAAACCTCGCACGTTGGGACCGCTGGGCGGCTGGGATGCTGGCGGGCCACATCGCAGCATATCGTCTTCACGATGATGACAATGCGGAAGCGTACTACCGGACAGCAGAATCGCTGACATCGCCGGGACTGTTGGAACAAATGTCCACGATGTATGCCCGTGCGCAGGTGCATGTTCGGGAGGGCAAGCTCGACGTGGCGCGCCAGTTGCTAAATAGCCTGCTCAGACAATTCGAGGGTTTTCGCTTGACAGAAACGTTCGCGCGAGCTCGGCGACGACTCAACGAACTCGGTGCGAAAAAATAGTCTGGCGTTTCGTTCATATGAAAAGCGCGACGAAACCTCAGTCGCTCGAATTGCGACGGCGGGCATAACGAGGCGAGATAGCCACATAGGGTTTACCGAACACTTTTTTTAGGAGAATGAGTTCTCCCATATCATTTCCTTCAATTCGGTGGCCAACCCATTGTAGGAAGTAACCTACGATCAGGAGTCCCGCGGCATAAGGCCACAGGTGTGATGATGACGAAGCGGTCTGCAACACGATGACAACGACACCGACGATCGTCAACGGAATACCGATGGCGTGAAGCACTTGTGATGCTGGATGCTGATGACGTTCACACCAGTTCGCGAGCCAGTTATACATGCGTCCGCTCCATTAGACACGACATAAGATTATCACACTTGGAAAAGCGCAGCGGCCGCGTGCGCGTCAATCGACTGTTCCTTCACGCTTCATTGGGGGATGCGTCCGTAATGAGTCGCATTTTGGCGAGCCGATGGGCGGCGCCTGCCGGGCCGATCGTGATGAGGGTATCGTTGGGTTGGACCCGCTCGTGTGCGCCTGGGTTAAACTGCGTTGTTCCGTCGGGGCGTTTGATGGCGACGACCATGACTTCCGCTTTACTGCGGATATCCGATTCACGCAGCGACTTACCTGCCAAAGGTGAGTCACCGGCAATAGGAATGGATTCCATCTCCAACTCGACTCCTTTGGCTGCCATCTCGACGAAATCAACCACATGCGGCTGTGTCAGAATATTGGCGATGCGTTCTGCGCCGATGGCTTGCGGCGAAATGACCCGATTGGCGCCTGCACGTCGAAGTTTCGGTTCTGCGCTGAACTGTTCCGCGCGGGCGACAATGTGCAAATCAGGACGCATTTCCCGCGCGCTGAGGGTGACAAATACGTTGTCTGCATCGCTGCCCAATGCCGCCACCAAGCCTCTTGCTCGTTCAATACCCGCGCGCTCAAGCGAGCTTTCTTCGGTCGCATCGCCGATAATGTCGAGTTGATCTAACGCTTCGATCGTTTGAGCTAAACGTTCATCCCGTTCGATGACGACCACGGGAACCTGCCGTTCGGCCAGTGTTTTGGCGAGTTGCTGGCCCATGCGCCCAAAGCCGCAAATAATCACATGCTTGTCGAGATGTTTGATGCGTGCTTCCATTTTTTTGCTCCCGATTAAGCGTCCGACTTCCCCTCCGACAATCAAACCCGTGGCGGAACTGATCGCCACGGTCGCGGCCGACACGCCAAAGACGATAATGAGTACCGTCCACACTTTGGATGCCGTCGTCGTGTGAACCACTTCCCGATAGCCTACGGTCGAGAGCGTGATCGCGACATGATAGGTTGCATCGAGGATCGTCAGATCTGGATCGATGATGAGATACCCGACGACGCCGGTCACGTAGACCACTGCCAGGAAACCCAACGCAATGAAAAGTCGTTTTCGAGCTGTCATGTGTTCAAAAACCGGTATTGTGGGCCGACAGAGGTCATGCGCCTTGCCAGTTAAATTTATCAGCGATATACTTTTGTCCTCACGAGTGAGCCTCCTTAGCTCAATTGGCAGAGCAGCTGACTCTTAATCAGCGGGTTCGGGGTTCGAGTCCCTGAGGAGGCATTTTTTTGTGCGCGGGCGAGATCTGAGCTCGCTCTGTTGCACACGTCGTCTCACCGGCCAGCGTAACCTTGGTCCTCAGTTGGCTGGGCGAGTACCGGGAGATCCTCCCAACCGGTCACCCATGAAGTTGGGTGCAATATCTCGTCATTACCTTCTTTTTGAGCCGACCGTTTCAGGGTTGGTTTAGCCACTTGAGCTACCTGCAAGGGTTCGCTTAACGTGACAGGTCTCAGCGAAGCTGCTGTGTGACTCACGAAGACGGAATTTCGTCCCCTTTTCCGCGATTCAACGGTAAGTTGTTGCCCTGCTTTACGTACCAGCTGTCCTATCGAGGCAACCAATTCTCCGCCGATCTGTTTGGCCGCCAGGGTCAACCGAAGCCGGTTACGTTCGTTAGCGGTCTCATGGAGCTGACCGGACACGGTGGCCAGTTCAATGGCCAAGCGATCGCGATTCTGAACGACATGGTCAAGTTGAGCGGACACATCGGCCACTCTGTCTGCCGTACTGGCGAGCATGGATCGGACAACGTTCGTCGTTTTTCGCTCGTGGTCGAGCTGTTTTTGAAGTGTGGCCACCTGTCCTTTAGCCCGCGCCAACTGGGCAACCAGCTCAATGTCCCTTTCGGCCGAGCTGCTCCGTTGTTGATCATGCTCCCTTGAGGCGGTAGCGAGTTCGGCCACGAGGCGATTACGCTCCTGGCGTAGCTGTTCACGTTGGCCGGACACAACGGACACCTTGTCCGCCGCTTGGGCCACCTCGGCACGTAGCTGATTCACGGTATTGTGCTCAACGGACAGCTGCTGTTGGAGTGCGTTGGCGTGTCCCTCCGCCCGAGCCGCTTCGGTCTGTAGACCCTGTTCATGTCGTGACGCCTCTGATTTCAGTTGCTCAAGCTGGTCCAAGGAGGCGAGCGTGGCGCGGTGATAGGTCCAGCCGAGCATGGCCACGGCAGCCAACATGACAAGGCTGGTTCCCCATGCCAGACGTGCGGACCTTCGCGCGGTCGTAGCCTGTTGCGCCAACGTCTGCCGAAAATCGGTCACGACGGCCATGACGCTGGCCATAATGTCCGAGTCCCTGGATCGCTGGATGGCGGAGGCTGCGCCGACCTGCGCCAGTTGCCGGCCAATCTCGGACACCTTGTCTGGTTCCGGTTGATCCGGCACCTCCACAAGGATATGGCGGCCGTCCCTTCGCCACTGGACCGCGCCCGCCCGGATTCGCCGGCGTAGCGTCCTCGTACTGATGTTCAAGAGATCTGCCGCTTCAGATTGAGGGTACCAAGGCATCGCAGTTGTCCTCCGTGACAACGGCCCCAGGTCTGGCAAGGTCCGATAACTTCTTATCGGCACAGGGTGTCCACTCGGGTGAGCCAGAATGGCCGCGTTCTGTCCGCCTACAGTATCAGCGTAGTGGGTACAGCGGTCAAATCGTGACACGTTGGCCGGTGTGTCCGTTCTCCTTCACACGATGGTTGTGATGCACCTGACAGGTTCGGGAAAGGAGATCTCTCGCATCGAAATTTTGGTTGCAGTTGCGTCGTTCTGATCGTGACGCGATTTTGAATACTGATTAAACTCGCGTGCAATGGCTTTGCTATCTTGCCCGACGATTGCGTACCGGGCTATAATTACAGTAGAGTCGAACAGCGGATTGGCGGGTTGGCTGGTACGGCTGAATTGAAATCACATCGATGCGTTCTCCGCTTTGGCCGAACAACAACTCGGAAAAGGGTCGTCATTTCGGGATCTTTGTTTCTAAGGAAGGTGCCACTCGAACTCCAGAACAAATCGTGACGCCGATTGGGCACAAGGGCGTCCATGCGGCCGCACGGCAACCACAAGGGGCAGATCGCTATGAAATGTTACGAACGCATTTTGGTCTGTATCGGGAAGCCGGAACGCGATGTTGGGATGCTTGACTACCTAGGCACTATCTGCCGCGCCGCTGCGACAAAGGAAATCCATCTCTTGTATGTGGAATCTGACGAGGCCGCGGTGCCTCTCTATTTGGAGGATCTTGGTCTCCCTCCGGCAGCCGCGTTGGAGCCGGCCAAGCCTTCGGGGATGACCCTCGAATTGCTGCACACGTTGGCAACCGAACACTTTCGAGGACACGGCCAAGAGAAGATTATTTGTCAAGTTGTCACGGGAACGCCATTGCTCGAAATTTTACGTTACGGAATGGAACATGATATCGATCTCATCGTCATCGGGCGTCGGGCCGGTGGTGGTTTGGACGTTGCTCACGAAGCGACACTCGCGCGTCGGGTTACCCGGAAAGCGACGTGTTCGGTTTTGGTTTTGCCCGAACAAGCGCAATACAAAGCCGACAAGATTCTCGTACCCGTCCGTGATTCCGAGTGTTCAGCCAATGCCATGGAGATGGCGTGTCTCTTAGCAACGTCAAACCACGGTACGGTATGTTGCTTGAATGTGTTCCATGTGGGTAGTGGCTATGCGAGTATTGGTTCGACGCTTGAAGAACACACAGCAATATTGAACACGTGGGCTGAACGTCAATGTCAAGAGCTTCTTCGCCGGGTTAATACGAACGGCGCGACGGTGATTACCAAATGTGTACCTGACCTGTATGGGAAACCCGTCGCGATCATCTTGCAAGAAATTGAAAACGAATCGGCTGATTTCGTGGTCATCGGCGCGCGAGGACGCACGGGGGCGGCGGGTGTTTTGTTAGGCAATGTGACCGAACAACTCATCCGCCAGAGCACGGTACCGCTCTTGGCCGTCAAGAAAAAAGGTGAGTGCATTGGGGTTCTTCGTGCGCTATTAACGCTGGCGGAATAACCCGCATGAGTTGGACGATATGGTGTGGAAGGTAACCGGTAGTTTTTGAGCGGCGCTATTCAGCAAGAAGCTCGACAAGATTGCCAATACGCCACGGTTTGAGCAGGAAGAGATCAACGCCTAAGGCCGCGAATTCGCTATGCCGAGCCCAGCTGCTGTTTCCAATGATTGTGATGCCAGGTCGTGTTGCCCGTATTTGCTTCACCAACGTCGCTGCATCCCCTTCGGGAAGATCATATTCCAGAATAACGAAGTTCACTTTTTCGTTGTTTTCGAGCAGTCTTAGTGCCTCGGAGCCATTTTCGGCGGCGTAACATGCACACTGGTTCGCTTCCAATGTTGAAAGGGCCAAGCGCCTGAAAAGAGAATCGGGTTCGACAACAAGGAATTGTCCCTTCCATCGATGACGAGGCAACGTTACATCTTCGACCTCAAGTAGCATCTGAATGAGTTGTGCATAAACATGGTGGGGGTCGCCCGGCGCAAGTAAAATCACAAGACGCTTTCCGTCGGCATCCGGCTCCTCCGAACGTAAACGCCAGTAGTGTGGCCCGGCAGCCCGAGGAGAGGCGACGATCCATTGATCAACCGCAGCATCCAGATCCGGCATATCCGCGTTGTCGAACAAGTCTTCGAGACAGCTGACATCTAGACAGGCCTTGCTCTCAGTGAATAATTCCCACGCTCTTGGGTTGGCGTAGATCAGGTTTCCTGCAGCATCAACCTCGACAACGCCGACGGGAGGCCGAGCCGATCGTGTTTTTTCCGCGACCAAGGCGTCTTCGACAGCGGTTTCGATTTGGTTGAGATCAAAAGGTTTCTCCAGGAATGCGCACATACGACTCTTTTGGGACTCATCGCGAAGATCTTGTGAAGGGAAACCGGTAATCAATATGGTCTGCATGTCAGGCACCACCATGTTCAAAACTTCGGAGACATGAAGACCGTGGATATGGTTTTTCAGCATCCAATCAACGATAAGCACCTCGGGTCGAAAACGAGCACCAAGCCGAATCCCCGCCCGCCCGGAAGCCGCCGTTTTGACTCGATGCCCCTGGCGCGTGAAGAAATAGTCCAGGTTTTGTCGATAGCCGCTTTCGTCATCAACCACAAGAATTCTGGACATCACAAAACACCCTGACCACGTGAGTCGTTTTCGAATGGAAACCTCATGCTGATCAATATTTTTTACCTTACGGGTTTTCCGGCCGACGAAGGATTCATTTCGAGTGATAGATTTTAAGGTACCTCGCCTCGTCACACCAGCCCATTTACCTGATGCCACTGTGTCGGCATAATCAATGCATAAATACAAAAGTGGCGTCGAATCATCTTGAGCGATGATTGGATAGCTACAGCTAATAAAATCTTAAGGTCCCTAGCCCAATCGGAGAGGTCTATCCGCTCTGGTACCTTTAAATGGGGCGAATACCCCTCATCTCGTTTCTCAGATCGCTAATCAAAGCGCCGCTTCAGACAGCCGCGTGAAAGTCATTATAATACAACTTGGTGATTTTCTGGAGGTCGATGTTATGCGAAATAGCCGAAACATCCAGCAAGCGCGAGCGTTCGCCGCGACAGTCTGTTGTCTGGCCATCGCTCCGGTGGTTGCCGCTACGAACAACCACGCCTTAGCCACACGGCCGGCCTATTGTGCGGGAACATGGTATCCGGGACAAGCTTCGGCGCTGACCAAGCAGATCGACGACCTTGTCGGTCGGGCCGACGCCCCCCCCATTGGCGGTCAACCGATTGCCCTCATTGCGCCCCATGCCGGATATCGATTTAGCGCTCCGGTTGCTGCTGCCGGGTACGCCTGCTTGCGCGGTCAAAGCTACAAAAGAGTCATTGTATTGGCTTTCAGTCACCGTTATGCCGGTTCTTATCACGGCGTCGATGTCCCGCGCGATCTTGGTGCGTACGAAACGCCCCTCGGTCAGGTACCGGTTGATCGGCGCGTGGTGGGACAATTGTTGAGCGAACCGGGTTTCGTGTCCCATGCGGGCATGGATCGAAACGAACATGCGTTGGAGTTGCAACTACCCTTTTTGCAGCGAGTCGTCGGCCCGTTTCACCTGGTGCCGATGCTGGTCGGTCAGATGTCGCCGCAAGATTGTGCAAGCGCTGCCAAAGCGATTATTCGGTGCCTTGATGCGGACACACTGTTGGTTGCCAGCACGGACTTTACCCATTTCGGCCCCAACTTTGGTTACGAGCCCTTCAGTGAAGATGTACCCAACAAAATCCGCGAGTTGGCTGAACAGGCGGCTGAGCCGTTACTGAAATGTGACTTGGATGGCTTTCTCGATCATCTCGCGAAAACAGGTGACACGATTTGTGGTCGGGGCCCTGTTACGTTGCTACTGCGTATCCTATCGATGCAAGGCGGAGCGAAAGGAACCCTGGCAGCGTTCGACACGTCGGGACGACTCACCGGTGACTGGACGAACAGTGTCACCTACCAGTCAATCGTGTTCACTCGTCGGCCAACCCAACTCGATGCGATGGAACGACGGGAGTTACTCCGTCTCGCCAGGCAAACGATAACGGCTTATTTGGATGGGCGAAAGATTCCGGAGGTTGATGCGAACACGTTACCACCTTCGCTATGTGCGGATGGGGCCTGTTTCGTCACGTTGGAGAATCATGGTGCGTTACGTGGTTGTATCGGTAACATGGTGGCCAGCGGGCCTCTCTATCAAGCGGTTATTCGTAACGCCGTCAGCGCGTGTCAAGATAGCCGGTTTGTATACCATCCGGTAACTGCAGACGAGCTGGACAAGCTCGACATCGAAATCAGCTATCTGACCCCGATGCAACGGATCAGTCATACGGATGAGATTATTGTCGGACAGCACGGGTTGTTGATGACAGCGGGACAACGGCGAGGTGTACTGTTGCCGCAAGTGGCTTATGAACGAGGTTGGACGCGCCAAGAGTTCTTAGCGAGAACCTGTCAAAAAGCCGGGCTACCGCCTGACGCTTGGAAATGGCCGAACGCAGAGATATCATCGTTTGAGGCAGAAGTTTTTGGCGAAACAGAACCACCGGCGACGCAGCCAGCGGAGCGTCCTTGAATGGTTCGGGGAAATACGATGTCACGATCGCGGACGAGGAGAACGTTCCTTACGCAAGCGGGAGGAGTGGCTGCCGGTTTTTTGCTTCCCATAACTTCTGATGCTGCGCCCGTCGCGACACGCGCGACCTCCAGGCCGCTTGTTTCAGCCCGACCGAAATCGCGCGTGGTTATCGCGCGTGACGATCAATTGACCCGCGGCCATCTGAACCAACATCGTGAATTGCTTCACAAACTGATAAACGCAGCCATGCAGCGGCTCACCAATGCGGCTGATCCGGTAAGCGCCTGGCGGCAACTGTTTCATCCAACGGATCGTATCGGTATCAAGGTCAACACGCTGGGGTTGTCAACGCAACCCGTGGTGGTCGATGCGATCGTGGCTGGATTGCGACAGGCGGGTATCCCAGCTGAGAATATCCTCATTTGGGATCGTTTTGACGTCGAACTGAGCCGTGCGGGATTCAAGCTCAACAAGTCGCGTTCGGGTGTACAGTGCCGGGGCACGGATGCGGAACACTATGGTAGCGGGTACACCAAGCGTATCGAGTCCAGCGGGCAAATCGGATCATGTTTTTCGCAGATTGTAGCGAAGCACGTAAACGTTTTGATTTCCGTTCCGGTGCTTAAGGACCACAATCTGGCGGGTGTTTCGTTAGGGATGAAGAACTTTTATGGTGCCATTCACAACCCCAACAAGTACCATGACAACAATTGCGATCCTTATATTGTCGATACGGTATCGCACCGTTACATCGGGCCGAAATGGAAATTGACCGTTTGCGACGCCACGCAGGCCCAACATCATGCGGGTCCCACTCGGCATCCGAGTTTCGCGTGGCCCTTTGGCGGCCTCATTCTGAGTCGGGATTTCGTGGCTGCTGATGCGGTCGCTACTGACTTACTTGAAACGGAGCGCAAAGCCCAGGGGCTCAAGTCACTTGAACAAGAACGACGCCCCGCTAAACACATTCTTACCGCGGGCGCTCGCCAATTGGGCGAATGTGATCTGAGTAAGATTCAACGGATCGAGGTCTGACAAGATGGATTGCCTCGACAACATCTTCACGCAACCAACGCGCCGTCATGTGCTGCAATGCGGACTCGCGTGTGGTGCATTTCATACGCTCCACACAACCAATTGGACGATGGCGCAGGACGTTGCCGGTACCGGTGAGCTGACGGGCCCCAAACTTAAAGGTCTTGTTCGCCGTGAAGCGATGTTTTGGGAAAAACGACCGGACAACAAGGTCAAGTGCGTTTTGTGTCCTCGCGAATGTGAAGTCGCCGATGTGGAGCGAGGTTATTGCGGCGTGCGTGAAAATCAAGGAGGCCGGTACCAAACACTCGTGTACGGCACTCTGTGTTCAGCCAACATGGATCCCATCGAGAAAAAGCCTTTGTTTCATTATTTGCCCGGCACACCGGCATTTTCCATTGCGACCGCGGGCTGCAACATCGAATGCAAGTTCTGTCAGAATTGGCAAATCAGCCAATTCCGTCCGGAGCAGGTCGAGAGCGTCGAGGTAACGCCGGAGCGGCTTGTTGCCCTTTGTGCCGAAAGGTCATGCCCTACGATTGCCTATACCTATTCCGAACCGGTCATTTTTTATGAGTACATGCACGACTCAGCCGCACTCGCCCGACAACGAAGTATCGGCAGTGTCATGATCTCCAATGGCTACATTCAGGAGAAACCCCTGCGCGAACTTTGCCGCCACCTTACCGGCGTCAAAATTGATTTCAAAGCTTTCACAGAGAAGTTCTATCGTGACATGTGCATGGGCCATCTCAAACCGGTGCTGACGACGCTTGAAACACTCAAGGAGATCGGTATCTGGTTCGAGTTGGTTGTTCTGATTGTGCCGACGCTCAACGACTCGCAGGACGAGATCAAACAAATGAGCAAGTGGGTTATCGACCACCTCGGCCCGGATGTTCCCATGCACTTCACACGGTTTCATCCAACCTACCGCGTCACCAACTTACCCCGAACGCCGGTCTCAACTTTGGAGCAATGCCGAAAAATCGCGCTCGACGCGGGCGTTCACTACGTTTACGCAGGCAACGTTCCGATGCACCCGGGTGAAAACACCTATTGTCACAGTTGCCAAACGGAACTGATCCGGCGAGTCGGGTATCGAATTGCATCGAATCGAATCAAAGATGGCGCGTGCCCAAAGTGTCACACGAAGATCCCCGGCATCTGGTCTCAAGAACAGGCGTTATCGTTCAAACCGAACGAAAAGGTTTTGTCGCACACATAACGAACATTCTACAAACAAAGGTATGAGGCTCAACCCAAACTGACGCCGACTTTGGGACCAAAGTTCAGAAGATATTGGCGGGCTTTGTCGTATTCTTCGGGTCCTTTGCAGTGCTCCAACATCAACGGTGCATCGTGATCGAGCATGGCGAGCCGACGCAGGTACGTCGTGTAATCGAGTTTGCCCATACCGGGAATCACCTCACGAAAATGTACGTTCATCTCCACGTCCCAAGTCAGATCCTTGGCGTGACAACTCACAATCCACTTGCCGAGTTTATCGAAGCACTCGTTGATCAAAGCGGTGTTGTCGTAAAACCGGCGCGGACAGTTGATGAGATTACAGGGGTCCAAATGAGCGGCAAAAGCAGAACGATCGACGGCGTGGATCAGTTCGAGATAGGCATCGCAGCTATCCGGCAATGCCCATCCCAGCATTTCGATACAGAACTTCGCCCGTTTGGGGTTGACCGCATCGATGATCTTACGAGTATTTTCGACCGTCTCCTCGAAACAGCGTTTCGAGAGATTGTCCGGATGAGGTCCATACCAAACGTCCGTATTGTACGATCCGGCAATGTTCACTGTACACAAGGCGCCGATCTCTTCGGCAAGTGCTAAACCGTCAATCACGTTGTCGATGTTCTTCTGCCGCGGAGCGGGGTCACGGTCAAGCATGTTGCAGAACCGCGGGACCTCGGCGATGACCACGTCATGTTTGGTGAAAGCATCGGCGATTGCGCGAATACGTTCCTTCTCGTGCAATTTCACTTTCGGACAATAGGCTGCTCGATAGCCCAGCTTGCGATGCGCCAAGGCGATCTCTTCAGGATCTTTGGTTTTCAGAAAGACCTGTCAGCCTAACCGAATAGGGTGTTTTACATTCTTGTCCTGGGTCGTCGCAGCGGCATAAGCGGAGCTTGATTTCTGAGGCCCTATCACGTTGGCTGTGATAGCCGTCCCGATGACTCCTTTAAGAAAAGAACGGCGCTGAAACCTTTTTGTAGTCATGGTGTTCCCTTTTTGCCCCAAAATGCCATATTCAGAATCCAACATCAAAGCGTACAAAGCTTAATATATCTGCAATGATCCAGCTAATCTTACGTAAAGCGACGCCCGACCCACAAAGCCACTGCGGTACCTATTTTCATCGTGCCGAGAAAAAGGGTGGCTGCGGCGGTGCCGAAGATCGGGACGAGGAGTACGCCTGTCAATAACGCCCCCAGGCAGGCGCCGACGTGATCGGCCCCGACGACCGTCCCGGCCGCCGCCCCCGCATCACGGTTGAGGCCAAACTGCAAGCCGCCGGCCAGGGCGAAAGTGGCACCTCCAAGTAAGCCCGTTAGTGCTACCAGGACGGATATAGCGACTTCAACCAGCGCGAAGGTTACGCGCGTCGTTTGCGCAGCGCCCAGCATTTGTAAAATGGCCGGTGCCGTTAACGCCAACCCAGCGAGCAACACATCCACGGTTATCATCCGACGCCAGAGGTACTGACGTAGCGTTTCGGATTGTGCAATTCGTCGAGTCCGGAGGCTGACGAAACCACACCCCACAACCAGTCCCGCCATAAAAACGGCAATGATCCAACCAATGCGCTGATACACGTGCCCGTAGAGATTCTGGAACGCAAACAGCCAGACGATACTCAGGGCCATCGTGACAAAACCGGTGGTACCCACGGATAAGATGACAGCACCGGCGGACCACCCGCTGGGTGAACGATATCGAAAACGGCAAGCGATCAATGTTGTAACGGCAACGATCACCACGCCGGTTACGAGTTTCCACCAGCCGATTGATCGGAGTCGGGCGATAACCTGACCGGACGGTTCACCGGTCATGCGCTCCCACACAATGAGGCGATGGACATACGCGATGGGCCTTAAATCGGTGCTGATTTCGACCTCCGTCGCTGCGTCGAGCTCCGCGGCACGTTGTTCGACCTTCTTCGCATCAAGCCAGTCCGTTGCACCTTGAAACCACAATGGATGAAAGATCTCGGAGTGGATACCGCGCTCGGTATACCGTCGGGTCAGCTCCGCAGGGTCGGTTGATACCAGGCCCGGCGCGGTTGCTGCCAAGAGCTGCGCGGGGTTGCCCCAGCCAATCGTGATAGACGGGAAATGTGGCCTCAAGGTTGCCCGAATCGAAGCCAGATAACGAGCCGATTCCGGTGTGAGACTTGTGGGCGTCGCATCCACCGTCATGCACAAGACAGACGAGGGCGTCATCACGTGACGGAGTTCGTCGTAAAACGCGTCGGTGTAGTAACGGGCCGATAGCGCGGACGTTGGCTCAGCAAGGCGGGCGATGACCAGATCAAACCGATCTTCCTGTGGCAACGCCCCCCGCGTCTTCACGAAGTAACGCGCATCGACATGGTGTACCGTGACGCGTTGATCGGAAAGCGCGAACCGATCACGTTCCGTCAGAAAAGGCGCCAGCAGCTCAATCTTCCAGGGGTCCGTTTCGACATAATCAATCTGTTCGACCGGATGACGCAGAATCTCGGCGAGTAAACCTTCCGCGCCGCCACCCAGTACCAGTACACGACGCGGCTCAGGATGCTCACACATCCAAAAATGCGCGAGGGGAACATCGTTGTAGGGATCGGGAAAATTGGCTGACACTTGGCCATCGCAGTAAAGCGTGAACTGCTCCGCTCGCCGTCCCACAGCGAGATTCTGATAACGTGACTCCATATTGGCACACAAGGTATAACCCGGTGCGATGGTCTGCCAACGGCGATCCACGAGGTAACGATTCAACACGTCGCCACCCAGCGCAGCTAAGCCAAACCCGAAACCCGCGATGACGGCCAGACAAAACGCGCCAAGACGTTTACCGGTGGTTACCCGCAGCAACAAAGCTGAGGCGGCTACACTGATCGTGCCACAGTACAAAGCCGTTTCGATCGGCGACAAATGCTCAACAGCCCAGAAACTGAAACCGGCTCCACCGATAAGACTGCCGGCCGACTCCAAAGCATAAACGCTGCCAAGGGGCCCCACGCCCGTGGTTGTGCGCCCATCGCAGTCATGGCGGACTCGACATGCAAGCGGAAACGCCAAGCCGACCAATGCGCTGGCCGGCGATACGAATAACATGGCCGCCAGGGCGGTTGTGGGGATCGGTAATAACTCACCCGGTCCTACACCCAGCCACGCGCGAGCGCCACGAAAGACCCAAACGTCGAAACACGCAGCAAGACTCAGTAGCAACAACACGATGACCAAGGCGACATCAGCCCGTCGCAACCGTGTCACCAGCCAGCCACTCACGGTCGCTCCCACGCCGACGCCGAACAACCACGCGAACAAGACAATGCCCCATGCCAGCTCGCTGCCAAACAAGAGAACCAACGCTTCGCGCAGTAAGAGCGATTGCGTGACGATCGCCTGCATGCCCCAAGCCAAGATAACCAGACCGAGCCAGAGACGAGCGGAACGCTTCGACGACAACGATAGGACCCGTTCAGACATGGAACACACTATCCGATTATGACATAAAGGATCGTTTGAACCCGAGCGTTGGCCATCAGCATCACGCCGGCTACGCGGTCTGTCAATTCGCGATGTGCGCGGGCAAAAACCCACCCGACAACACGAATGGGTTTATCGAAAGGACTTCAAGAAAGGGACCGATGACGCGGCTGAAGGAATTTCATTACCAATCCAGGCCGCCCTTCAACGGCTTCTTACGCTTCTTCTGGGGACGCGCTGGTTCGGATTCAGTGGCAGGTTGTACCGAACCGGTGTATTCGGGCATCTCCTTCAGCTGCTTGATGGACAGGCTCATCCGACGTTGCGCCTCATCGACGCTAAGCACCTTGGCCTGGATCGTCTTACCTGGGCGAACGATATCGCTGACCATCCGTACGCGCTCGCTGCTGAGCTCGCTGATGTGAACAAGGCCCTCCACGCCCGAGGTCAATTCAACGAACGCACCGAATTCCGTGACGCGCGTCACGGCGCCTTCGACCACGCTTCCTTCTGACCATCGCACGGACGCTCCCAGCCATGGATCATCCCCAGCCCGTTTGAGCGACAGACCGATACGCCGCTGTTCGAGATCGACATTGAGAACGCGAACCTTGACCATCTCGCCCTCGTTTACGATTTCGCGCGGATGGCTGATGCGTCGCTCAAACGTCATTTCACTAATGGGAACCAAGCCATCGACGCCCTCTTCCAGCTCCACGAATGCGCCAAAATCCATGAGCCGAGATACACGGCCTGTGACAAGCGTGTCCACCGGCCACTTCATATCAGCGTCCGCCCACGGATCGGGCATGACCTGTTTGAGCCCAAGTGCGATGCGATTCTGTTCGCGATCGATTTTGAGAATCTTGACCTCGAGCGCCTGTCCCTGCTTGACGATCTCATTGGGATCTTCGACGCGGCGATGGCTCATGTCAGCGACGTGAAGCAAGCCGTCGGTGCCGCCAATATCCACGAACGCACCGTAAGGCATGACGGTCTTGACGGTGCCTCGAACGACATCACCTTCCACCAATGAAGCCAATGTCTTCTTTGCCTCTTCGGCCGCTTGTTTGTCCAGGAAGTTGCGATGGGAAACCACGATCGAGCGTTCCGCCCGTCGGATCTCGACCACTTCACACGGAAGCTTGCGATTGACGTACGGCGACAACTCTTCCGCATCCACTCGCTCGCGGTCGATTTGGCTGATCGGCATGAAACCCTTGATGCCGTTGATGTCCATTTCCAGGCCACCTTTGTTGTGGCCCTTCACGCGCCCCTCGACGATCTGGCCCACGTTGAGGGAGTCCCAGGCCGCTGCCGTCACTGCCCCCTTGCGGGAAAGCTCCAGCAACCCGTCCCGCTCGTCATAGCCGACGACCGTGAACTCAATCACGTCGCCGATGTTCGGCAACGGCTCATCATCAAACTGCGTTGCCGGTAACACACCCTGGTCCTTGCCGCCGAGTTCCACGAAAATATCGTCCTTCTGGATGGCAACGACGCGGCCGCGACGGATGCCGGCGGCGGATTTTGCCCGGTCCTGTGCTTCCTCGCTATCGACCATTTCCATCAGGCTCATATCACCCAGAGCGGCTTCGATCTCGGATTGCAGGGCATCATCCAAGTTGCGTAAAGCCGGATCCTGGTCATTGGGAAATTCGCTGCTCATCGTCATTCCTTCTGTACGGTTATCCGAATCTAAGTTGCCACGAGAAAGGCAAACTCACGTTGTTTGATGATACCCGTTTGGCGATCCGGAGTGAATAGCTGCCGGGTGCAGAGTTCCTCAGTGTCCCTTCGCTTCGATTTCGCACTAAAACAGCACACGTTCTACAGGCCCCAAAGGGCTCCCGCGTGTTTTGCCCACCTTGACACGCGAGGGTATCATGACCCCGTCGGGTTCCGCGGGATTCCGGCTCGGATTTGTAGGCTCAATGGGCTAAGACACTTAAGAGAAAACACAATGAGTTCAATTTCCGGCGCATACGATTTTGCTGTATTTGAGGCCAAATGGCAGCGATACTGGCGCGAGCACAAGACCTTCCGTACGCCGCAGCCCGGCGACGCGGATTTCGATCCCGACAAGCCGAAGTTCTACGTGCTGGACATGTTCCCTTACCCCAGCGGCGTGGGGCTCCATGTCGGACATCCGCTGGGCTACATCGCGACGGATATCTACGCGCGGTATCTGCGGATGCGGCATTACAATGTGCTCCACCCGATGGGATACGACGCCTTCGGTTTGCCAGCAGAGCAGTTTGCTGTCGAGCACGGTGTGCCCCCCCGCGAAACCACCCAGAAAAACATCGACAACATGCGGTCGCAGCTCGAACGGCTCGGGATGGGCTACGATTGGGACCGCGAGATCGCGACCACCGACGTCGGCTACTACCAATGGACCCAGTGGATTTTCCTGCAGCTGTACAACAGTTGGTATGACCCGGACGCCGACGCAGCACGCCCCATTGCCGAGCTTGTCCATGATCTCGAAAACGAAAAATATGCAGTCAGCTGCGATAACCGGATCGTGCCCGGTGGCATTGAGGGGATGCAACCGATTGCGGGGACGCGGCCGGGGATACGGTTCTGGTCGGAACTGGCACCCGAGGAACGTTGTCAGCTTATTGATGATCACCGTTTGGCTTATCTTGACGAAGTTCCGGTGAATTGGTGTCCAGCCCTTGGCACGGTATTGGCCAACGAGGAAGTGACGAACGAGGGTCGAAGCGATCGTGGAAATCATCCGGTCTACCGCCGTCCGTTACGACAATGGATGTTGCGTATCACCGCGTATAGCGATCGGCTCGAACGCGACCTCGAATACGTCGATTGGCCCGAACCGATCAAGTTGATGCAACGAAACTGGATCGGGCGTAGCGAAGGCGCCGAAGTCGATTTCACGCTTGCTGAGCCCGTTGCCCTCGATGAGAGTAACGGTACCAACGGTAACGAAGCCGTGATTCGCGTCTACACCACGCGCCCTGACACGCTGTTCGGCGCGACTTATATGGTGTTGGCTCCGGAACACGAACTCGTCGGGAAGATTATTACGGACGAACAGCGAGCGGAGGTTGACGCTTACGTTGCCCAAGCCAGCAACCGAAGTGACATGGATCGTACCGCGGAAACGAAGGAGAAGACCGGCGTTTTCACCGGTGCCTATGCGATCAACCCGGTCAACAATCAGAAGATTCCGGTATGGATTGCGGACTATGTTTTGATGGGTTACGGCACCGGGGCTATCATGGCGGTACCCGCTCACGACACACGCGATTTCGAATTCGCCCAGAAATTTGGTTTGCCCATTATCCAAGTGGTTCAGCCGCCGGCTGATGATGAGGACTGGCGCGGCTTCGTGGGTGAAGGGACGGCCGTCAATTCCGGTGAATTCGACGGCCTGCCAACGGCCGCATTCAAAACGAAGATCACGGCGTGGTTGGAAGAACGTGAACTGGGCAAAGGTGCCGTCAACTACAAACTGCGCGATTGGCTGTTCAGCCGACAACGTTACTGGGGTGAGCCTTTCCCCATCGTTCACGACAAGGAAACCGGCCACGTTTATGCGCTGGACGAAACGGAGTTGCCGGTGGAATTACCGGCGATTGAGGACTATCGTCCACAGGCTTCCGATGATCCGACGGCTCCACCCGCTCCACCGCTGGGCCGGGCGCAGGATTGGGCTCACGTGCGCGGCTATGTGACGAGTTCAGGTTCCGTCAAGCTCATCAAAGAGGGACAAAAGCTGCCCGCCAACGCCCAAGTGCGCGTGTTCACCCGCGAGCTGAACACCATGCCGCAGTGGGCGGGTTCCTGTTGGTATTATCTGCGCTATCTCGACAATACAAACGATAAAGCCGCCGTCGCAGCGGAGATAGAGCGCTATTGGATGGCGCCACGAAACGGCGATACTCAACGCGGTGACAAAGGGTCGCGCTGCGGGGGTGTCGATCTCTATGTCGGCGGAGCGGAACATGCCGTACTCCACCTACTTTATGCCCGCTTCTGGCACAAGGTCCTGTATGACTTGGGCCATGTGAGTTCGCCGGAGCCGTTTGGCCGACTCTTCAACCAAGGTTATATCCAAGCGTACGCCTATCAGGACACGCGGGGCATGTATGTGGACGTCAACGATGTCGAAGAGCAGGGCGAAGGTAAGGACGTCACGTTTGTTCAGAAGTCCACGGGTGAGCGGCTCACCCGCAACCTGGGCAAGATGGGCAAAAGCCTGAAAAATGCGGCCGCCCCCGATGACATTTGCCACGACTTTGGCACCGACACGCTTCGTACTTACGAAATGTATATGGGGCCGCTGGAGGCAAGTAAGCCCTGGAGCACGCGCGATATCGTCGGCATGAGTCGATTTCTCCAGTCTTTCTGGCGTCGATTTGTGGATGAAGACGGCAGCCTAAAAGTCACCGATGAACCCGCCGATGATTCCCTGCAACGATTGCTTCACAAAACGATCAAGAGAATGACGGAGAACATGGAAGGGTTGAAGTTCAACACCGCGATTGCTGCGGCGATCGAGCTCAACAACGCCATGAAAGGCGATGGTGTGCCGCGAGAAATGGCTGAGCCTTTTATCAAGTTATTGTCGCCGATCGCTCCGCACTTGTGCGAGGAGTTGTGGCAACGGGTGCTCGGCAACCGATGGCAATCATCGATCGCGTATGAGCCCTGGCCCCCATACGACGAAGTTCTGTGCGTGGATGCAGAAATCGAAATCCCGGTCCAGGTCTGTGGTAAGTTGCGTTCACGGATCACGCTGTCGGCTGATGCAGCCACCTCAACCGACGCGATGGAAAAAGCCGCCTTGGCCGACGAACGGATTCAAAAGGAGATAGCCGGCAAGACCGTGCGCAAAGTGATCTGTATCCCTAAACGACTGGTCAATATCGTAGCGAACTAAACGTCGAATTCCCTTTTCAGGTCGCGCTGCCACAATGGGCTTGGAGATCGAAGCAAAACTGAAAGTCGACTCCCACGACGCGATTCGTGCGACGTTAGCCGACGCGCAGGCGCGTTGTGTGGGTCAGGTTCTTGAATCGAACGTTTTGTTCGACCATCCTGACGGGTCATTACGTGCGAAAGGTTGCGGGCTGCGTGTACGATCATGTGTAGCGTTGGCCGGCGAAACGCCGATGCCGACGATCACCTACAAGGGTCCGCGCCAGGCTAGCCCGTTCAAGTGCCGTGAGGAAATCGAAATCACCGTCGATGACGCAGCCCAAACCCAAGCGATGTTGGAGTCGATCGGTCTTGCATTGATCCTGGTGTTCGAAAAACGTCGGGAGAGTTGGCAACTCGACGATTGTTTGATCGAGTTGGATGAAGTTCCTTATTTGGGTACATTTGTGGAGATCGAAGGGCCCAACGAACAGCAAATCCATCGTATGCAAGACAGGTTGGGCCTCAGTGGCAGGGCATTGATTCGCAACAGTTACATTGCTTTGCTGGTGGACTACTGTAAACACCACGGATTGCCAATCTCGTCCATCACATTTGAACAGGCCAACGCAACATAGAATATGGAGATCCAACCGATGACCTCGAAAGTGATCTCGCCGACCGTGAGCCGCGTCCTACGTTACGTCGTGGTTTCAATCTTGTTCGTTGTCGTGATCGTGTTACTCATGATGTGGTTGATGGGTGTTTTTCACGCGAAAATCGATACAGCGCCGCCCCGCACGATCGCTACGTGGCCTGTTGAGGACGTCCCGACGATAACGGTGCGTACCCTTCGTGTACCGGTCAACGAATTGGCGGTCGGATCGATTCGACCGGTTCATGAGACTTCGGTCGCCTCAAAAATTCTCGCCAAGGTGCGTGCCGTTCACGTCAAAGCTGGCCAAGCCGTCGGCCAGGGTGACGTGATGGTCGAACTCGATGATGCCGATCTTAAGTCGCGACGTGATCAAGCTGCCGCATCATTAGATGCCGCTCGGGCAGCGCGCGACCAGGCCAAGATTGAACTGGAGCGGGTCCAGCGGCTATATGATCAGCAATCGGCCTCCCGAATTGAGCTCGATCGCATACAGACCGCCATCAAGTCGGCCGAGGCTGAATTTCAGCGTGCCACGGACGCCCTGGGCGAAACGGAGACGATTCTCGGTTACGCGACGATCAAGGCATCGCTTACCGGTACGGTCGTGGACAAGAAAGTGGACGCGGGGGATATGGTCACGCCTGGCCAAATCCTGGTGACGCTTTATGATCCGACGCGCATGCAATTAGTTGCCAGTGTGCGTGAGTCACTCGCGCATCGCTTACGCATCGGGCAGCTGCTTCCGGTCAAGGTGGATGCGATCAACAAACTGTGCGAAGGGCAAGTCAGTGAGATCGTCCCGGAGGCGGAGTCGGCCAGTCGTAGTTTTTCCGTGAAAGTGACAGGCCCCTGCCCCGCTGGCGTCTATACGGGTATGTTTGGCCGGCTTGTCATCCCACTCGACGAAGAGGAGGTTCTCGTCGTGCCACGTGCGGTAATCCGGCGCGTGGGACAGTTGACGATCCTCGACGTGGTCGAAGGTGAATTCCTGCGTCGCCGAGCGGTACAACTCGGCCGATCCTTTGGCGAGGATGTGGAAGTGCTTTCCGGCTTGCGTGAAGGCGAAAAAGTAGTCGTTCCTGAAGCACAGAAGTAAAAAGACGGAACACCTATCATGACGACCGCCCATCCGCCCCAACATGAACCGCCGACCGATCCTCCATCGCAAGGCCACGTTGATCCGACTCCCCCCCACAGTTTTACCAATACGATCGTCAAAGCTTTTCTGGAATCGAACCTGTCGTTGATCCTGATTTTGTTGGCTGCGGCATTGGGTTTGACCGCTCTGTTTGTCACGCCGCGTGAGGAAGATCCCCAGATCATCGTGCCGCTGGCGGATATCTATGTGAATTTCCCCGGTCACGCTGCTGAAGAGGTCGAACAGCTCGTCGCGACCCCCCTGGAGAAACTGCTCTATCAGATCGATGGCGTGGAATATGTCTACTCGATGTCCCGTCGCGACCAAGCCATTATTACGGTTCGTTACTATGTGGGCGAAGATCGCGAACGTAGTCTCGTCAAACTCTACAAGAAAATCGACGAAAACATCGATGCGGTGCCGCCGGGCGTAACGGGCTGGGTTGTCAAGCCTGTTGAGATCGACGACGTACCGATCGTCACGCTTACATTGACAAGTTCGCAATGGGATGCGTTTATTGGGCAGCGGGTTGCGGAAGAAATCGTTCAACGGTTAGCTAGCGTCGAAAATATTTCTCGCGCCTATGTCGTCGGTGGCCGAACGCGCACGGTGTACGCCTATCTCGACCCCGACCGTCTTCGCGCACATAGCGTATCGCCATTAGAGGTCGAGCGTGCCATAGCGGGCGCCAATGTTACCCGGACCGCTGGCGCGTTCACGCGAGGCGACACCGTGTTTCGGGTTGAGGTGGGCAAGGCGTTTATTCGCCCCGAGGAACTCGAGGAACTCGTCGTCGGTGTTTTCGACGACCACCCCGTTTTTTTGAAAGACGTTGCGACCGTTGTCGACGGACCGGAGGAGGCCATTAGCTATGTGCGACAAGGCTGGGGGCCGGCCAAGGGGCATGGCGGACGTGAAGGTTTGCCCGGCACATTGATCGGATCCGTCGCGGGCTCGCATGTTCCGGATACACGTGTCGCAACGGAACAGGGTACGAAGCCTCGAAAGGCTGATGCCGCCGGCATCTCCCAGCCGGCGGTCACCATCGCGCTGGCGAAAAAGAAAGGAACGAACGCAGTTTGGGTCGCGCGCGATATCCTCGATCGTGTTGAGGTGCTTAAACGTGACGTGATCCCGGATGATATCGATGTCGTGATCACACGTAACTACGGCCTGACCGCCAACGACAAAGTCAACGAATTGATCGAAGCTTTGGGGGTCGCGATCGTTCTCGTCATCGCTGTGCTGACCATGGGCTTGGGATGGCGGGAAGCCATCATCGTCGCGGTGGCGGTTCCCGTCGTTTTCGGGTTGACGTTGACCGTCAATTTGCTGGCGGGTTTCACGATCAACCGTGTAACGCTGTTCGCGTTGATTCTTTCGATCGGCTTGTTGGTGGACGATCCGATCGTTGACGTGGAGAACATCTCGCGCCACTTCGGACTTCGCCGTCGCGCGTCGCGTTCCATCGTGCTCGACGCCGTCGCGGAGATTCGACCACCGCTGATAACGGCCACGCTTGCTGTGATTGTCTCGTTTCTGCCCATGTTTTTTATCACGGGCATGATGGGGCCTTACATGCGACCCATGGCTCTGAACGTACCGGTGGCGATGATCATATCGATGGTCGTTGCCTTCACGATTACGCCGTGGATGAGCTACCACATGCTTCATCGCAAATACAACCGGGACAGCGGACGCCAAGCGACTGATGCGGATACCGATCCGCATGATATCTCGCGCGTCAAAGAGACATTGCTCTATCGCTTGTTTTATCCACTCATGGCTCCGCTGCTGCACTCCCGTGTAGCGAGCTGGGTGTTTCTCGGCACCATGGGTGTTCTGACGATCCTCGCGGCGGGGTTAGCTGCCACGCGTCACGTTCCGCTCAAAATGTTACCGTTTGACAACAAGAATGAGTTGTTGCTCGTTCTCGATTTGGATGAAGGTACCACGTTGGAACGTTCCGATGCCGCCGTTCGTGTCTTCGAAGACTACTTGCAGCACGTCCCCGAGGTAACGGATTTTACGTCCTATGTGGGCTTGGCGTCCCCCATGGATTTCAACGGGCTGGTCCGACATTACTATCTCCGCCAGGGCCCCAACGTCGCAGAGATACGCGTCAATCTCGTTCACAAGCATGCACGGTCGCAACAAAGTCACGGGATCGGGTTGCGTCTACGTGATGATTTGACGACGATCGCCTACCAACACGAAGCCAAGCTTTCGATTGTCGAAACACCTCCCGGGCCGCCGGTCATCGCGACCGTGGTCGCTGAGGTGTATGGCCGACCCGATCATCGCTACGAAGATCTGATGGCGGCAGCACAAACGGTCTGTACCCGACTGGAAAAAGAACCGGGCGTCGTCGATGTGGATACGAGCATCGAAGCAGACAGTCAGAAACTCGTCTTCGTCACGGACAAGGAAAAGGCCGCCCTGAACGGGATATCGGTTGCGGACATTGCCCAGACGATCAAAGTTGCCTTGCAAGGCACGACCGCGGGCCTTGTTCACCGACCTGGCGAACGCATTCCCTTACGTATCGAGCTTCGGCTTCCCCGCTTTTTGCGGTCCAGTGCGTTTGACCTGTCACACCTGCATGTCAAGAGTCCTACGGGTGCGCTGGTGCCTTTAGCCGAGGTGGGTCGCTGGGAAAAAGCAGCGGTCGACAAGACCATTTACCACAAAAACTTGCGACCTGTCGTCTATGTCTTTGCCGAAACCGCGGGGCGGGCACCGGCTGAAGCCGTCGTCGATATCATCGCCGATCGCGTTTCCCAAGAAGCCGCCACAGAGATCCTTGGCGGTAGAGTCGTCGAGCGTATGGCACGTCCCATTCAAGGTCGAACGTTCTTTTCCAACGGCAGCGGTATCGAATGGGCGGTCCATGAAGGCATCGAAGTGGACTTCGCCGGCGAGGGTGAATGGAAGATTACGCTTGATGTCTTTCGTGACCTCGGTTTGGCGTTTGCCGCTGCACTCGTCGGGATCTACATTTTGTTAGTTGCTCAAACCGGGTCGTTCGTCATTCCGGGCGTGGTTATGTTGGCTATACCGTTGACGATTCTCGGTATCATGCCCGGATTCTGGCTCCTGAATGTGATTGCCGGCGAACAAGTGGGTCCTTACGCCGACGGCATCTTTTTTACCGCCACCGGTATGATTGGCATGATTGCCTTGGCCGGCATCGTGACCCGGGACTCGATTATCCTTGTCGACTTTATTCATCTTTCCTTGGCCCGTGGGCGAACCTTGTTTGAAGCGATCATGGAGAGTCGGGTGGTGCGTCTGCGCCCCATCCTATTGACGACCGGGACCGCCATGCTGTCGGCGGTGCCGATCACCATCGATCCGATTTTCTCCGGCCTGGCCTGGGCGCTCATCTTTGGTCTCTTGGCTTCGACTCTCTTCACCTTGTTCGTCATACCGGTGACGTACTGGCTGCTCTACGCCAACAAGCCAGGGCATGGCTTACCCCAAGTGGAAGATTGACAGCTATGGGCGCGCAAAAAAAGAGGCACCGTTTGGTGCCTCTTCAGAATCAAGGGTTCTCACCGTTGAAAACCGCTGAAAGTCAGGATCGTGGATGCGCCTCGTCGTAGGCTTCTTTCATGCGCTGGGTGGTCACGTGTGTATAAATCTGTGTCGTCGAGAGCGACTGGTGACCGAGCAGCTCCTGAACACTCCGCAAGTCCGCCCCGCGGTTGAGCAAGTGCGTGGCGAAACTGTGGCGAAGCGTGTGTGGGCTGATGGCTGGATCAAGACCGCAGATGGCCAGGTACTTGTCGAGCTTACGGCGGACACTTCGTGTGCTGAGCCGTTGCCCGTGTTTGTTCACATAAAGAGCTTCCTGGTTGAAGTTCACCGAACGCGGGTCGGATCGTCGCATTTCCATATAGCGTTTGATCCAGGAGAGCGCGGTGGGCGATATCGGTGTGATACGTTCTTTCTTGCCCTTGCCTCGGATATGAAGGGCTTCGCCCACGAAATCGACGTCCGCGATGTTGAGATCCACAAGTTCACTCACGCGAATACCAGTCGAGTAGAGCGTCTCGAGCATGGCCCGGTCTCGTGCACCGAGCAGGGTACTCGTGTCAGGCGTTTCGAGCAGTCTGCGAACCTCGTCCTCTTGGAGGAACTTGGGTAGCCGCTTTTCCTGCTTGGGCGTTCGAATCGCCGCAAGCGGGCTGGCCTGCACGCGTGACCGCTTGACACAGAACTTGTAGAAGCTTCGCAAAGTGGCAAGCTTCCGCGCGGTCGTACTCTTGGAGTACTCCCGGTCCCGCAGGAAGGCCAAGAATCGTCGCACATCGTCGCCTTGGACGTCGAGGAGCGTCGATAGCGTGCTGCTCTGCACCTGAGGAAGAGCGGCAACCGCTACTCCACCGCTGTTACTGGACGGGTCGAAAGTACCGGATGTTGCAACCGGGGACCCGCCTGTTCCTATGCCGTCTGCGAGAAACTCGCAGAACTGACGCAGGTCAGCGGCGTAGCACTTGGCCGTGTGGGGCGAGAAGTGCCTTTCAAAGCGGAGGTAGTTAAGAAAATCGTCGATTAAAATACTGTCGTTCATAGCACTACCAACACACGGCGGCGAACCTGTTTTTATTCATGCAACCTGGCTTGAGGCGGTTGCACTCGCATCCTATTCGAGCCCGACTTAACGGCTTACTTGCTCGAGGTCCATCTCAAGTCGACGGCCCATCTGATAACTCAAAACAGCGGCGTCGAACCAATCAAATTCGTGTTCGGACTCAGCAGCCATCGATGCAAACGAAGCAATGATGTCCGCTTCATGACCCGCCTGATAACGGAACACATAACGGTGGTTCCCTTTGACGAGCGAAAGTTGCCGAACAACGTCCATCGTATCTGACTCCCCCGGTCCACTGAGCAGGTTGAAGCGTCCTGGCTTCGACTAAAGAGGTTCCTGCACGAGCTCCCGGGCAATCGAAAAACAGCAGTACCTTAAGTATCTCTCTTGACTGGCGAGGTACTTGCGCCAGCCGTATGGACTTTCATCTCCGCCCCGGGTCTTGGCATAGTCTCGCACGTCTTGGTGCACGGACTCGTGCGCCGCGTTGAACGTGCGTTGTGCTTGTGCCCAAGGGCGTGTTGCTTCTGACCTCGGTGCGACGGCAAATGGCCGAGCCATTCGAGACGCTGCCACCGGATCAAGTGCGGGTTGGGCAGGCCGCTTGCCGTAGAGCTGAGCGGCGATGGCCACAACCGGTGTGTAAGCGTCATATTCCGTGATGGCGAACACCAGGATTGCGTCAGCTCCAAGCCGATCGCACAAGTCCAAGGCATGTTCTGGAGATTGAACTTGGTCAACGCCTTGCTCCGCAAGGATAGCCAACACCCGGTTTACACCAATGACCCCAACATCCGGGACATCCGACAGCTCACTCGCCATCAGATCCGCCACTTGAACCACGTCGAACGCTGAACTGCCGCTCGCATTCATTGCCGGTGCAACGGCCACCGTGGTTCCCGGTGGCAATGAGGTCACCCATTCAATACGTTGCCGCTCCTCGGCTGACGAACAGCCGACCAACCCACTGCAAAGAAGAGTGACGATACTTATCCATCGGCGCCCTCTTCTACATGTGCGCGTCCCACTCAAGGTGGAACCTGTGGTTCGAGCGGCGATTTTCGTTTCGGCTGCGATCATCCGTGATCGAGCACCATTTCCTTCAGGGTCCCGTGTCAACGATTTTCGCGGACCCAGGACAACAGTAACTTCGTCTAATAAGGAGACCACCTTGAACGTGAAGTCCAATCATTTAGACGGACGTCATCCTCCCTGATTCGCGACAGGCGATGCCGCTGCAGCCTCTACAGCGGGGTTCTGGGCCGCAGAATCGTTTGCTGCGGTTGACCATTTTGTTATCGGGCCCAAGAACGGTTTGACGGACCAAACATTTTCACTGCCGTTCTCGAGACCCGTGAAATACACGCGTTGATCGACACTCCAAACCGAGCCAAAGTGCGCTCCGGCACCCGCAGTTAGCTGAAGTGGCGAAGATCCGTCAGCACGAACAATCCATATGTCGCCTTGCGTGAGCGTCGCATCTTGATTTCCGGGCAGCTCCCCACCTGTGCCGAGCAGGGCTGTCCCGTAGGTGATCCAGTTCCCGTCGGGGCTCCAATTGGGTTGAATCAGCGCCATGTCAGCGCTTGAGGCGACTTCGACGGGGAACTTGGGCTCGCCGTTGTCGAGCTCAACGGTCCAGATGCTGAACCAACGTCCGCCGCGTTCCCGCGCTTTTTGGTAGACGATACGATCGTCGATCGGTGACCACTCCGGGAAGAGTCCGATGCCGATCATCCGCTTGCTGCCAGGCTGATCCAACTGTAACGACCAGAGTTCCCACTGGTCGGACTTGTCGTTGAACATGCAGTAGGCCAGCCGCTTACCGTCGGGCGCAAACGAGGGGTGCACCTCATGCAGGGGCGAATTCGTAATCTGTGTGGCCTGGCCCCCGTTGAGCCCTATGACCCAGAGGTCCCAGTTGCCTGACCGGTAGCTGGCAAAAACAATGGTTCTGCCGTCCGGGCTGAAACAGGGTTGGACATCCGCGGCCGGATCTGAGGTCAGTTGGGCAACAGCTCGGCCATCAATTGTTTTGAGGTAGAGATTCGGCTGATGTGTGTGTCTTGTCGATGCGAAGACAACCCATTTACCGTCGGGGCTGACGTCGATGTCGAAATCCGCTCCCTCGGTGGTGAATGAATGCTGTTTCATCGGTGAAGCCGCCTGGGCCTGGAACGGGACCCGCGTCCGATCCGGCAATTCACCAAAGAGCGTCAAATGCGCATCGGCGGCTACCTGCAGAGCCGGTTCCGGCGGGGGCGGAGGAGGCGCGATGACCACCGGTTCTGCGGTCTTGGCCGTTTCCGGTTGACTTGTGCAACCGAGGCTCGCGGCGCAAATGGCAACGACCGTCGCCAACCCTCCATAGGTCATCGCGGCTCGCGCCATCCGGCGGGTTTGCCGACAAGAACGCGGTGCAATGTACCGACCACACCTTTGCGTATACTCTTGGCCCATCTTCATGATCTCAGTCCCCAGTTTGCAGATGTCATTGATAACCTGACTTGCGCTACAATCTGGGGAGTTTATCGGTTGCCCCAAAAGCGGATTCGACTATTCGCGCCAAAAAAGGATCAACGCGGTCGTTCTTTGTCCGATAACACGTTTCGTATATCGACGATCCGGGCAGGTGCGCTAAAGAGCTTTAGCGCGATGCGCAAAGATCGCGCCTAATTCGGCAGAAAATGCGCATTCGTCCGGTACGAAACGTATGGTCAGAGGGTTTTGATAACCGATGACGCTCGTCAGGTTCAGAACACGCCCCAAACGCAAGCAGGCATAACCGCTACACGCTGTTCAAATCTCCATTGATACCTTCTAAAAGAGGTTTCAGGAGTGTTCGGCGAGGGGTTATTCGGTCGTGTCCACTCCTTGTGCGTGGGGTGCACGCCTGCAAAACCAGGGGAAAAGGCGTTTTTGATATTGATAATGAGGTCCGCTCAGAAGGAGAATGGATCGCAGATCACGTATGCCCTATTCGGGCCATTCAGCTCCAAACCCCGGCCAACTCAGTTTTCAATACTGGCGGATCGGCTGACGTAGCGTGTGTTACCCTGTTGATCGCTGACGCGTAGGGTAATCCAGTGCTCGCCAGATTCCAGGTCGTCGATGGTGAAGATCAGGGACTCGCTCAGTGAATCAAAAACATCGTCAGCCGCTGCAACCGGTACCCATTCTTCGCTGCTATCGACACTATAACTGGCGCCGGCAATCGGGCTTAGCGCGTCGGTGATGGTCACCTGGATGGCAAGGGCATCCTTGCCCCGGCGTTCAAATTGGTCGATCGTCACGTCGGGGGCGGTGTTGTCCACGATGATCGTATCGCTGATCCTGGCGTCTTTGAGTTCCGTCCCGGATGGGTTGTCCAAGCTATCGTCAGCAACAACACGGGTCTCGTATGTGCCGTCGGGTACGGTGCGCGTATCCCAAATACAAAGAAGTTCTTTGAGTTTTTTGGCCATCTGGACCCACCTACGGGTACCGGAAGCACGGAAGAAAACTTCGTAGCGTAATCGGTCGTTGTTCGGATCGGCCGCCTTCCATTTGACGACCCAGTGGGACTCCGGGCCGGGCTTGGACTTCTGGCCGAAACCCGAGGAGCCGACGAGGGCTTTGACCTTCGGGGAACCGCCACTCGGCTGTTTGGCTTCATCCTGGGCGGAGAGTGCCCGTAAAGCGATGATTTGGGGGGGGCGATTCTCCTCAATCCAGGCTGCGGTGAGCTTGCGAAGAATGGCCGTGGCGCTGGGATCACTACTTTCGAAGGTCAGGCGGTATTGGAGGAAACGTGCACCCGGCGAGGCCACCTGTTGCGCAACCGTCGCATTCATTTCAGCCGACCACGTGTCCCAGGTATCGGCTTCCTCGTCCTCGACATTACCGCTACGGGTGGCCACGGTGAGCTTCGTACCGTTCGGCACGTTTGCGTCCCAAACAAGCCTCCCCCACTTCACGATTTGCCGGGCATCCAACGGCTTGCTTACCAGCGTTCCCTTGCTCGCGTAACCCTCGGAAACACGGACCAGCGTGGGCGCGTTGGCTGTCCCCACTACCAACCGCCCTGAGGGAAGGTGCAGCAGAGCCGTCGCTTGGTTCGGCTCCAGTTTGGCAATCATCGTCGTGCGATCATCGTCGATCGCGATCGTGTAAAGCCGACCCTCGTTCCCCGTGGCGGCATAAAGGATCCCCTCGTCCTCAGCCATAGCCAGGATCATGACCGGCTCGCGGAAGACCTCCGTCACGAAACCATCCGCATCGATGCGGTAAATGGCGTTCCCGGCTCCAGCGGTAACACCCGCGATCCGGCCGCGTTGTGTACTGGCGATCTTTAGAGCACGAGTCTTGAGCTCCTCCTCGGCTTTCTCTTTTTTCTTATTCCCATTGTCATCGTTGGACTTGCCGCTCTTGCCGCTCGGTCTTGTTTCGGCCGTCCCCTCGTGGCGCTCTTCGTCCGCGCGATCGGGTTTGCCACCAGGTTTGTCCGCGACGGCCCGACCGGGTCGGGCTTGGCTGTCCCACGCCGTCGACGCGAAGACATTGCCCTGGTGATCCACAACAATCGCGCTGATCTCAGGTTCTTTAGCGTCATACATAACGTAGAGACCGCCGGTCGTCGGATTGATGCGATAGATTAAGCCATCTTCATCGGTGCCCGCGTACAACATGTTGTCTGGGCCGTACGCCAAACAGAGAATGTTCTTGGGTTTGATATCTGCGAGAACCTTACTGGTTTTGCCGTCCGCATCGATCACGTGGAGCTGGCCCTCGATACCGGTTGCTGCGTAGATTTGGTTGCGAGGCCCACGCGCCATGGCCCACACGTAGCGAGCGTCTTGGGGCTCATGAAAAACGCGCGCGCGTCCCCTCCCATCAATCGTGTAGATTTTGGCCTGGTCGCCGCCACCTGTTCCCACGAGTAACTTACCGTTTTTGTCGAATAACAACGACAGCGCACTACCCCCATCCGGGAGCGTGGCAAATCGGCTTACCTTCTCGCCGTCAATCTTGTAGATGATGCCGTTGGGACCGGTCGCAGCGTAAATCAGACCGTCACCTGCCTGCGCCAAGGCGTTGATGACCTCGGCTTCGTCTTCAGCCTCGTGAAGGACCTTAATCTCCCGTCCTAACATCACTTCGCCCTGGGAGCTGACGACGACGTTTTCCAGCTTTCCCGCCAGAAAGTGGGCGGGTTGTTCGTGCGTCCAGCTTTTGGTTTTGACGGCCCAGGCCGGAGCGACCGCCAAAGCGATGCAGATCGCCGATCCGACAATCACGTGTTCTCGATTCATGCCTGCTTGTTTCCTCTTTTTCTAGAGCCATTTATGATGAAACGTAGCACCCGCAATCGCGGAATCCCGGGAGCCAAACGCCGCCGAATCGTTGCGCAGGGGATAGCGCTACCCCCTTACTGGTCCATTCGGCGATCCACTTTGATCGTGAAGGCTCGGTCGCCTTGAACAACAAAGTCTGTCTCATATTCCGTCACAAGCGTCTCGGTGAAAGATCGAATATCTTTTCGCCCCGCGTCGGCGTAGATCCGGGCACGGTACGAAGGCAACTTCGGCAACTCGAGCTTCTTGACCGCCAAGCCTTTGCTAGGCAACGGCAAACGAAGATAGACACGATTTTTCGATACCTGACCGATGCGGTTCAGCACATCCAACGCCTCATCGAGCGTCTCGGCAGAGAACAAATGAGGCTTCTCCGAGCGTAAGCTGGTGAGGTGCGTCCTGGCTGATCCCAATGTCAGTTTGTAGCTACCATCGGGGATATCATCGGGCAGTCGGATGGCATAACTTGCTTCCGTATACAGAGGATGGCCGCGATCGTGGAACCAACGCGTGCGAACCGTGACGGTTTCACCCGGTTTGTAGGTAAGACGTGAAACGGATGCCCGTTCGATACGTCCGACCCGAGTCCCTTCTTCGATCGTCGCCTGGACACGTACCCCAGCAATCCTGGTTTTGCCAAAGGGTGTGTTCAGCATCATGACGGCCGGGACCGTCACATCGGTCGTAAGACCAAGGACGCCCTCCTGGCTGGTGAAATCGCCTGAACGAAAGGTGCCCAGGCCTTCAAAATCGGTTTCGACGCTGTAACGAATCGTATGCCGAGGAGGTGGGCTGTTGTGGGCAAAGATGCTCTCGAGCGCGCCAATCCGCAAAAGAAGCCCTGTTAGTAGTTCATCATGAGCGACCTCATAATGGTACGTGTTTTTTCCACGAACGTCGTCAATCGTCACGTCCAATGGCACCAGAGCCGGTACCGGGCCGTTAATACCAAAAATCCCGGAATTCTCATCCCCCCATAGCGTGCCTACGGGACGTAATGCCGTCCCCACTTTGGTGGACAACATCATCGAGGGCACCACCATGTGAACGTGACCGGTAGCCATGGGTAGTTCCACGCGACCTTGGCCAAACATCGCATGGCCAAAACCGAACGCACGATCGCCATCCACTTCAGTGCAGGTCCCGAAGCCTTCAATATTAATGTCACCGGACATCAATTGAACGCAGATGGCCGACCCTGGTTCGAGCTTCACCTTTTCAGCGTGTTCACGGACAGCCTGACTCGCACCGCCCGACGCGACGGGTTGAAGCCCAAACTGCTCGAAAAACCGGCCACTCTCCGCGATCGTTTGCTCGCTCGCCCCCGAAATCATGACCGGCGTTTTCAATGGCCGCAGTTGATCGCCGGCCGGTGCGCTATCATCGCGCGATGCGTGGGCGGCCTCGATCTCTTTATTGAAAAGACTGAAACGTGAGGCCTCGCCGAGGGGCTCAGGCCAGGCCTTGGCGATCAGTTGTCCGATCGGTAAGCCGGTACCCATGCCTGGTGTCGCCCGGTGCTCCTCCGACGTCGCGGGCTGCGAGCCGGCGCGTTTCGAACTTTTGGCAGGATCACGGGCGTCGGCGATGGGCAGCATCTGCATGATGGGTTGAAGCCCGCAAATCGGATCCTTGGGAAACCTCCCCAACGCATAGGCGACCGCCCCGATCATTCTTGCTTGACCGCTGGTCTCATCCTTGATGTAGCAGGGCGAACCACTCATCCCCGCAATCACGCCCGTATGCTCGAGGTTTAAACCTCGGCAGCGCACCAAAATCACGTCTTGTTTGGCATAAAACGCATTACTCAGGACGTCGATCACCTCAAACTCGAACGTCTCGATTTTGGTGCCGGACATGACCGTACGCCCGAAACCCGTCATGCCAGGACGAATTTCGTCGACCGCCATGTACCGGGACCGATCCATTTCGGCGCGGACTGTCAAAGCGGCTGCACTCATCGCGAGCAGGGTAACAAGCCAAGCTGTCGGAGCGTAGCAATTCCACGGGTGGGCGAGGCGCATGCTCATCTCCTGGGCGGTCTTCGATCGTGGGCTCACGCGAGATGAGCCATTATCTGCTGTTGTGCCTGCCGGAACCGCCAGTCCGCACAGGACATTTCGTTATTCATCGACATTCTTTTAGGGGTGACTCTATCGGCCAACGCTACGGGTCGCAACAAAACCGGCGTAGTCTACCCGCCCTTTCCAGTTTCTCAGGATTTGGTATTTTGCTCAATTTGACACATTATGGCGACGATTATAATATATAGAAATTATCGGGTTTTGAGGCCATCTACCCGAAGGCCGTCTGTTTGTTCTTGGCGCCAGCTAGTAAAGACGGGAGGTTGGCCCCCTGGCCCATGGCGAACTTCGCACAATTGTGACGTGCGGATTTCGCCATCGGCCTGGCTGAAAGAGCTGGGTTGAGATCGTGACCGAACAAGAAGCCCTGCCCGCAGTGCAGGAGGCGATAGGGTACACTTTTCGTAAGCCCGAAATCCTCGTTTCTGCGCTCACTCATGCATCGATCGCCGATTCCCGGTTGGAAAGCAATGAACGTTTGGAGTTTTTGGGCGATGCCATTCTTGGCATGATTGTCTGCCATGAACTCTACTGTCAGTTCCCCGATTACCTCGAAGGCGAAATGACCAAGATCAAGTCTGCGGTGGTTTCCCGGCGGACGTGTGCGCAAGTGGCGTGCCAGTTGGGTTTGCCGAAATACTTGTTCATCGGCAAAGGCATGACCAGCCGGGCTCAGCTGCCAAGCTCTCTTGCCGCTGCCGTCTACGAATCATTGATTGCTGCGATTTATATCGATAGCGGTGATCTGGCCGTTGTGCGCCAATTTGTTCTCGACACCATTTCGCAACACATCAGACAGGCGGCTGAATCGCAACACCAGCGGAATTACAAGTCGCAGTTGCAGCAATATGCCCAGAAAGTCTTGTCCGCCACGCCGGTATATGACCTTCTCGATGAGAAGGGGCCGGACCACAGCAAGTGTTTCGAGGTCGCGGTGGTGATTAAAGGTCACCGCCATCAAGGTGCCTGGGGGCCTTCCAAGAAAGAGGCTGAACAGAAAGCCGCTTATTTGGCACTCCGTGAAATCGGCTTGATTGAAGCATCGCTCGAGTACGAGCCTGAACTCTTCGACCGGTTGCAGACTTCTGATGCCGAATCATAAATAGCCGGATGAGACTACCATCCCCTATTCACCGCTGGTCACGGACGCCCAAGGCGGCCATTCGCTTACAACAGAAACTCGCTCCTCAGGTTCGGACGGAACGGTTGCGTCAATCGGTTCGCTTCGTAGCCGGTGCGGATCTCGCGTTTCATCCAGACGGTCAACGTTGTGTTGCGGGTCTGGTGGTCTATGACATTGATGCCCAAGAAGTGATCGAAGAAGCGTTAGCGTGGCGACCGGCACGATTTCCCTACGTCCCGGGATTGCTGAGTTTTCGCGAAGCTCCCGCTGTGTTGGCGGCCATCCGCAAGCTCAAGACTGTTCCCGACCTCTTTATGTTTGATGCACAAGGATTGGCACACCCTCGCCGATTCGGGTTGGCGTGCCATGTCGGGTTGTTGATCGACCAGCCGGCCATCGGCTGCGCCAAGAGCCGACTCTGCGGCCAGCATCAATCGCCTCCCGCACGCCCAGGGCAATTTACTCCTCTTGTGGATGGAGGCGAGACGATTGGTGCCGTTCTCCGAACACGGAAAGGCGTCAAGCCAGTCTACGTGAGCGTAGGCCACCGAGTCACACTCGACGATGCCGTCCGCGTTGTCACGATCTGTACCACACGCTATCGGCTTCCCGAACCGACGCGACATGCACATATCCTCGTGACACGCCATCGTCGTGATGATCTGATACGAAAACCCCGATTGCGTTAACGCCGTCGCTTGGCGGGTTGAGGCCAACTGGCACGCACGAAACGCCCGTTCTTGTTAATGATTTTGCCATCCACCTCAAGGGTTCCGCCGCGGCGAAGATCACAGACCATATCCCAATGCAGACCGCTGTTATTCCGCCCGCCGGTTTCTGGATAGGCGGCTCCCAGGGCGGCATGGAAGGTCCCGCCGATCTTCTCGTCGAACAAGGTGTTCCTCGTATATTCCGTAATCGCATAGTTGGTGCCCATCGCCAGTTCGCCGAGCACGCGCGCGCCTTTGTCCTGACCAAGCATTTGGAGCAGGAAATCCTCGCCCTTGCTGGCGGAGGCGTCTACCACCTTACCCGCTTTGAACTGCAACCGAATATCGTGGACCTCTCGTCCCCCGTGGACTGCCGGGAAACTGTAACAAACCACGCCCTCGGTGGCGTCTTCGATGGGTCCGGTAAAGACCTCGCCGTCGGGAAAGTTTTCGTGACCGTCGCAATTGATCCAGCGTCGCCCTTTGATGCCAAGCCGTAGGTCCGTACCCTGAGGCGTCTTGATACGGACTTCTTGGCCCTTGTTCAGGTAATCACACAAACGCTGTTGTCGAACACTGATCTTTCGCCACTGGGCTGCCGGATTGGGGTCGTGCAGCAAACCCGCGTTGAAAACAAAATCTTCATACTGGGTCAATGACATTTCTGCATCTTGAGCCGCGGCTTGGCAAGGAAACTGTGTACCTGTCCAGTGCAGCTTCGCTTTACCCTTCTTGGCGGCTCGTTTCATGAACAAATCCATGATGGGGCGACGGGCTTGGCTGACCATCGCCTGCTTCTTCGGATCGACGCGTGTCATGGATTTCGTGTTTTCATCGGCCCACACGCCGATCGAGCCGTCAATCGTTTCCACCTCGTGAATCAACAGTGGACTCAAGTAAGTAAGCTGTTTCTTGTCGGCACAAGCGTAGAAAATATCTGCGCACTGATCATCGGTGATGCGCAACAACGGCTGACCGCCAGCCACGAGAACTTCACGGTAGATCGCCCGAACCAGCGGCATGGCTACCGTTGAACCGGAAATCCGAACAACCTGACCTCGTTTTACGCCGACAGAATAGGTGACCAAGACGTTCGCCAACTTCTCGATTCGGGGATCACGCATGATGAACTCCAACTCTCAAAAACAAGGCATCCGCAAACCGTCTGAGGCTTGCCTTGTTATGCCAAGACCTATTACATCATCCAACGTTGGCAGCTTAGATGAGAATTGTTTTCACAGCAAGGCAAGGTTACGTGTCACCGCAATACTTTTCGTGGGCTGAAGGCAGGAGAACTACTATAATACGTGCGGATGCAAGACTTCGATTTTGACAATGCGATCATCATTGTGACCGGCGTCTCACTCCGGGGCGAGGAGATGGACCGCCCGCTCGCATATCGTCTTGCTGAAGAAATCAAAACGAGAACAGGTCCTGAATCTCCGTGGCGAGCCCTGGTTGTGAGCGACGTCCTCTACCTGAACGAGATGCGGCTTGCCGGTTGTCCAACCATTTCTGTCGGAGGGCCCGGCGTCAATAAATTGTCGGCCATCTTGTTTCGCGAGTTGCCGGCCGTCTTGACCATCGACAACGTCTTGATTCTCCAGATGGACGTCGATTGCCACGATTTGCGATGTTGTTTTTGGGGGATCAATCACGACCAAACCGTCGAGGCCCTTGACCTGTTTATCAAGCTGGGGCACCTGGACCACTTCCTCGCCGGCGTCCAGCAAGACCGAATCGCGTAGTACCAAGTCAAGAAACGAATCATTCTTTTGGTCTAGCCGTAACCTAACTCTCGCAACTGGCGTTCACTGAGGCCGAAATGGTGGCCGATTTCATGCAGCACCGTTTTCCGGATCTGTTCAACCATCTGGTGTCGGGAGCGGCAAACCCGTTCGATGTTACGTTGGTAAATCACGATTCGCTCGGGATAGCGATAGGGTGCTTCGACATGGCGTCGGGTTAGTGGTGTGCCCCGGTAGAGGCCCAGAAGCGACCGGGGATCGCGCAATCGCAGTTCCTCGCAGGTGGCACGGTCGGGGAGATCTTCGATGTCAATCGCAATCTCTTCGAGGTATCGGTTGAATCCCTCGGGGATCGATCGAACCGCTTCATCCACGATCCGCTCAAATGTCTCGTTGTCCACTTGCATGTTGCCTATTCTAATCGAAACGGTCGAGGGGTGGCTCGCGCAACGGACTTCGATGGGCAGCGCGGTACGCAATAATGTCGGTGGCGGGTTTGTCTCCGCGTTCGTACAATAAGCGGCTTGTGCGGTTCATGTGCGCGGGGTTTGATTGTGGGAGTGCTGCTCCATGCAAAATGTCAAGATCATGAAATATCAGATTATACTTGCGAGTTGGCTGGTGTCCGTATGGAGCATCGTCGGCTGTGGGCCGACCGCCTACAAGATCACGCCGGTTCCGATCGATCGATCCTTGGAGGAAAGCATACTCATCGACGAAGGCGGACTGTTTCCTACTAAGGTTGTCCTGCTCGACGTCGAGGGGGTGCTGATGAATCGCGAGAAACCCTCCCTGTTCGGCGGGGGGGAGCACCCCGTTTCACTTTTTGTGGAAAAGCTGGAGAAAGCTGCGGCCGACCCTAGTGTGCGTGCGGTGATTCTGCGGATCAACTCGCCCGGGGGTGGTGTGACCGCCAGCGATTTAATGCATTCGGAATTGCTGCACTTCAAACGGCAAACGGAGGGCAAACGTCCGGTGATTGCGGTTTTGATGGATGTGGCCGCCAGCGGGGGATACTACATTGCGTGCGGTGCGGACGAAATTGTGGCCCACCCGACGACCGTGACCGGGAGTATTGGCGTGGTCATGCAGATGGTCAATTTTGCGGGCACGATGGCGAAGATCGGCATTGAAGCGGATGCCATCACGTCGGGCAAGATGAAGGCTGCCGGTTCGCCTTTTCGCAAGCTCAAGCCGGAGGAGCGGAAGATCTTTCAACAGCTCGTGGATCAGTTTTATGATCGTTTTGTGAAGGTGGTCGATGCCGGCCGACCGGGTCTGGATGAAGAACGGGTGCGCCAGATTGCGGACGGGCGGATTTATTCCGCCCAGCAGGCGCTGGAACTCGGACTCGTCGATCGCATTGGCACACTGCGCGATGCAATGGCTCACGTGAAGGAGAAGATTAGCGCCAAGCGATTGCGGATTGTCATTTATCAGAGGCCATTGGGCTGGAAGCCTAACGTTTATGCCCAAGCACCGACAGATTCCCCGCAGGTCAACATGATCAATGTCGATCTTCCAAACAGTTGGCCGAGCCCAACGCCGCAATTTTTGTACCTCTGGGCACCAGGGTGGTGAGCAGAAAACAATGTGCACTTTTCTGTGTGCGGCACGCAAGGTAACAACTACCGGTAACCACGTCGATCGGATGATCTCGACCACATCAACCCTATTTTGGGCAAGGAATTGAAGCAAGAGTGTTGACTTTATCTTTCCGTGTTCTATATTCAAGTCTAGGAAATTGAAATCTGTGGACCGCGGTGGCGGCTTACTCCGTAAAGGTCGGGGCACTTCGGGCCGTCAGCGGAGGGCCGATTCGTACCTGTCACAGGACGCCGCAAAACTCAGGCAGAATAGATGCGCCCAAGGCTACGCACGAGCGAAGGGAGCCTATTGCCATGAGAATCGCGCTTATTTCCACCTATCCGCATCCCGTTGCATTGGGTTTACGCTACGTTTCTTCCTATCTCAAAGCAGCGGGGCATGACGTCGAAATGTTCTTCATGAGTGCGAAGCGGGATACCGCCAAGGCCGACTTCAGCATCGCGCTCTTGGAGGATCTTTGCGAGCGATTGCGATCGTTCGAATTGATCGGCATGAGCGCGATGACGAATACGTTTCATCGGGCTTGTGTTCTGACAGAGACGATTCGTAATACCCAGGTTAAAGCACCCATTGTATGGGGTGGTGTACACCCCACGATTGCCCCGGTGGAATCGTTGGAGGTGCCTGACATCACATGTGTCGGCGAGGGGGAAGAGCCGATGCGTCGACTGGCCGATCGGCTCGAGGCCGGCCGTGATCCGACAGATATCGACAGCCTCAGTTTTCGGGGAGGGGGCCCCTTCGGCAACAAGCATGTATTGCGCAATGATGTGCAACCGTTACAGCATGATCTGGATGCGTATCCCTTCCCAGATTACGACCTGGAAACGCATTGGGTGGCAAGTGCCGAGGGTTTGAAGCCGGCTCGACTGGACAATCTGCGCGGTGCGTTGCATCGGTTGCGCGTCATAACGACACGTGGCTGTCCCTGTACGTGCAGCTTCTGCAATAATGCCGTGTGGTTGAATACGTACAAAGGAAAGGGGCAGTGGGTCCGGCACCGTTCGGCTGATAATGTGATCGCGGAGATTCGACAAGCGCAGATGTGTTTTTCGACGGTCGAAGCCGTTAACATCGTGGACGATCTCTTTTTCGTGCGCAGTGAGGATGCCATCGAAGAATTCGCGGTGAAGTACGAACAGCAAGTCAACCTGCCACTTGAACTGGACGCTTTCCCGAACACGTTGTCCGAAACGAAATTGCGTTCTCTGTCACGCGTGCCGATTCATTTGATCAGTATGGGCATTCAAAGCGGATCGCCCGACACGCTCAAAAACATTTACCATCGGCCAACCCCCCTTAAGAAGATCGTCGAAGGCATCAATTTGTTTGCCGACCATAAGATTCGAGCGGAGTACCATTACATCGTTAACAACCCCTTTGAAACCGACCGTAATCGGATCGAGACCATGCGGTTTGCTGCAACACATCACCGGGGTCCTGCGGTTCTGCGCATTTTCCCACTGCAGCTCTACCCCGGCACACCGTTGTATGCGCGGGCACGTGAGGCTGGACTGGTTCAAGAACGGCACGACATTGCGTATCGACACACCTATACCGGGAAGACGCACATTCTCGGCTCAGGCTATTTAGATGTATGGCTTCGCGTGGTGCTGCATCTGCGTAACGGGGGTGTACCGCGTGTGATGGTGCACCGATTGATCGATGGTGTAACACATCCCTGGACGCGTCGGATCATGGATCGCAAAGGGTTTGTGCCGATTGCTTATGGCATTTACCAAGCGGGTCGGTTCATCACCCGGAAGCTTATCTATCAGCCACTGATTCGCCCTCTACGTTATCTGTTGCACCGGACGCCTTATGGCCGGGAGCATCCCGAAGACGAACTCACGCTACCGCGTGCGAGTACGGTGGTCGATCGCCCCAGCCGGCGATTCTTCCGACGTGGAAGTCGGTCGAAGAGCCCGCCGCCCACAAAACGTTGGCCGATTGGCGACATCACACTTGGACGAAACCAACCGCGCGTGCTTGCTAAGGAGTAGAATGCGCCCGAGGCACTCGGCTAATGCCAAAGGTGTGGTTGGATTTGACACGTCAGCCTATTTATGGCTAATGGAATCGTATATCGGTGACCCCTTGTGGATAGAGGTCGCACGTTGGTATTGTGTAGGCTGTTGTCGGTATTGGCGTATCGTTTCTCCGCATACGGTATAGATGATGGCTTCGACGGCAGACATTCATATTGAACCCAGTACCGCTGTGCCAGATGCTGCCGTTCTTCGTGTTGATCGGCCGGCGACGGTGGTGATTTTCGGTGCCACGGGTGATCTCGCCGCCCGTAAGTTGATGCCCGCATTGTTCAATCTCCATCGACAAGGTTTCTTGCCGAAACAATTTAGCATCGTCGGCGTGGCCAGACGCGATCTTGCCGACGAGGTGTTTCGCGACATGATGCTTGCTGCCGTGCGAACCCATTCGCGGGTCCAGCCGGTTCTCGACGACGCATGGACGACGTTTGCGAAAAATATCCATTACCACGCACTCACGTTTGACGATACGGCAAGTTACGACGGCTTGGCACGGCGACTTGATGCGATCGAAGCCACGAGGGGCATTGCGGGTGACCGCTTGTACTACTTGGCGGTCGACCCCGGCTTCTTTTTGCCGATTATGCAATCGCTTGGTCATGAAGGATTGGTGCGCGAGGTGTGCGACAGCCGTTTTTGTCGCGTTGTCCTGGAGAAGCCGTTCGGTTACGACATTGAATCAGCCGTCGAGCTGAACAAGCAAATCAGTCAAGTCCTCGATGAAAGTCAGATCTTTCGAATCGATCATTATTTGGGCAAAGATACGGTTCAAAACATTTTGACCTTTCGTTTTGGTAACGCGATTTTCGATCCGTTATTCAATAACAAGTACGTCGATCACGTTCAGATTACTGTTGCCGAGTCGATCGGGATGGAGGGTCGACGGGGCCAATATTATGACATGTCCGGTGCTCTTCGTGATGTGATTCAGAATCATGGTTTGCAGTTGCTATGTTTGGTGGCGATGGAGCCGCCCGCTGTGTTGAGGCCGAAAGAAATCCATGACGAAAAGGTTAAAGTCCTGCAATCGCTCAGCCCCTTATCGGTGAATGACGCTTGTCGGCATGTTGTGCGCGGGCAATATGTAGAAGGTTCGGTGGCCGGCAAGAACGTGCGCGCCTATCGTCAGGAGGAGGGCGTCGATCCCGATTCACAAAAAGAAACCTATGTGGCCTTGCGCTTGGGTATCGACAACTGGCGATGGGCAGGTGTGCCGTTCATGTTGCGTACCGGTAAGCGGTTGCCATGCCGTGTCACGGAGATCGTCGTGCAGTTTAAGCAACCACCCTTGCACTATTTCACGAACGTTGAATGCGTCGGGGAGGTGTGTGACATTAGCCAAGCGAAACCCAACGTTTTGGTGTTTCGCATCCAGCCGAACGAAGGGGTGAGTCTGTCTTTTTCAGCCAAGCGACCGGGCATGTTGTTGCAGACCCATGCGGTCGAAATGGATTTTGATTATGACCGTTCGTTTTCGATCGCGCTCCCGGAAGCATACGAACGGTTGCTACTCGATGCTTTGCGAGGCGATTCGACGTTGTTCATGCGCAGTGACGAAGTGGAGTCGGCTTGGCGGTCTGTCGATCCCATTCTGCGCGCGTGGGCATCCGATGACCCGCCTGCTTTATGCCTGTATGATGCGGGTAGCTGGGGCCCCGATGTCGTGGATTGCCTGTTCGACAACTGTGCCGGCGCGTGGCGAAACCCGTAGCGGACAAGTGCATATGAAGGAATCAGTATTCGAAGTTCGCATGCTGGATGATTTTGCGGCTGATGCCGCTCGACTCTTTGCCCAGTGGTCTCGTGCAGCCATCGCTGAATGGGGTACGGTGCATGTGGCCCTGGCTGGCGGAACCACACCTCAACCGATGTATCAGGCCCTGACGCAGCCGCCCCATCGTGATGCGATCGACTGGTGGTCCATTCATTTTTATCAAAGTGATGAGCGGCCTGTTCTGCCTGAACACCCCGAGTCGAACTGGGGGATGGCGAAGCGTACGCTCCTCGATCCACTCAGCGTGCCGGCCAATCATCGCCACCGTATGCAAGCCGAAGCGGACGATTTGGATGCTGCCGCTATCGCCTACGCCAAGCTACTCGACGATCGGCTCGAGTCGCCGAACCAGGTTCCCGTTTTCGACCTCATTTTGTTGGGTATCGGTATCGATGGCCACACGGCCTCGTTGTTTCCCGACACAAGTGCCCTGTATGAAATGAAGCGAGCCGTCGTCGTCAATTATGTACGTCAGCTGCAGACGCCACGTTTCACGCTTACCTTTCCGGTGATCAATGCCGCGCGAGAGGTCTGGTTTCTGGTAACCGGTGCAAACAAGGCTGACTTGTTGCCGCGGATTATTGACGAATGTGATCCCTTACTGCCCGCGTCGCACGTTCGACCTGCACAGGGGCGGTGTTTGTGGTTGGTCGATCGTGCAGCCGGTGCGCGAATGACGGAAGATGTGTGCTGAGGTTCGCAGAAGGCGTCAACATTGACATTAGTGGTCAGGATTTGATACGCTGTTTGCCAATCGAAGACGGCGCCCGCCGACGGGGCGCGAGTTCTGTGGAGAGGTGTCCGAGCGGCTGAAGGAGCTGGTTTCGAAAACCAGTGTGCGGGCAACCGTACCGCGGGTTCGAATCCCGCCCTCTCCGGTTTTGTCGGTGTCCGCATCGGGGTGCATCACGTCGCATAAACCCGCTTTATGACTGGAGTTCTGAACGCTCCTTCGTTCCCGTTGGGGCTGTGAGTTTTTGCGCCCTTCGTCGCACCGTGCCGCGCCGGGATTCCGCCGTTTTGCGTTGCTACTGGTGGGGCTACTGGTGGGGGTCAAAATAGTTCTATCCGTCCCCGTTGCGACCGCCGAATCGGCCGGCGGGGCCGACAAGTCGGGTAGCACGTCCAGAGCTGCCGCCTCTTTGCCGGTGGTACTGGTGGGTGTACCGATCCATCGTCAAGGTGATGGTTGAATGCCGGGCCAGGGCTTGCGCCACCTTTGGATGAACGCCACCATTGGCAAGGTTGCTGATAAACGTATGACGCAAGCCGTGGAAGTCGGCATATCGACCGCTTTTGTCACAGTACAGAATGCCCGTCGCTGCCAAGTCTGCCTTGAACATGCCTGCGAATTGCCGCCGATCTTCGGGGGCATTGAATGCCGGAGCGGTTGGGGCTTTGTTGGCCAGATGTTTTTGCAACAACTCGGCCAGCTCGGGCCGCATGGGTAACGTGTCCTCTCGCCGTCGCTTGCTGTAGGCGGCCGCAACCGTCACCGTGGGGGCATCTGTATCGAGCTGAAACGATGCCCGCGTCAGGCTGCGCAGCTCCCCCGCCCGCAATCCCGTTTCCACCGCCAGCCGGTACAAGGTTGCCCGTTCCTCTCCCGTCATTCCGTATACGTCGGGTCTGGCTTCGGTGGTTGTGATAAGTCTACGTAGTTCATCGACGGTCAACGCTCGGCGGTCCCGCCGTCGGTCGGTTCGGACATTCAGGGGTTCAAGGTATGCGAAGGGGTTATCCGCCGCCCGCCGGTCCTTCATCATCCAGCGCCCGAATTGCTTCAGGGCTTGCAGGTAGAAATTGAACGTCTGCGCGCTGATGCCGCGCCGTCGCTTCACCACTTCACCCGCTTCGTTGCGGGTTTCCCGATCCGCTCGCAAACCTTTCAAGTATTCCATTGCCCGGCTTGCGGACATATCCGCCCATCTCTTGAATCCCGCGCCGTTCATCACCTTGTTGGTGCGGGCCAACACGATTTCCGCATGTTGTGTTGTGGTACCTTTCGCCAGTAACGCCGCCTTGAAGTCGGCCAGGTGTTCCGCAATTGGTCGGCGGGCGTGTTGGGCCAAAGTTTCGGCTCGGGCGTCAATCACGTTCTCACGGCGTAACGTCGCATCGGTACACCATTTCGACAAGATGCGGT
>Ga0180434_10000880_pt1 | contig 44028 bp, 44 predicted proteins | sample SS_ome_7_FD_132453 | JGI IMG/M metagenome (GOLD analysis project Ga0180434, IMG submission 132453) | Hypersaline lake sediment archaeal communities from the Salton Sea, California, USA - SS_1_D_2 metaG | ecosystem: Environmental > Aquatic > Non-marine Saline and Alkaline > Hypersaline >... | reverse complement strand
TCTGCTGGTCGGGGCAGAGACGTTGCGCCGACCCACCGTCACGGTCGGCGCACTGGCCGCGATCTCCGAGGCGCTCGGCGGCTACCTCGGCGCCCGTGGGGAGTAGATCGGCGCACTGGGCGCGGAGATCCAGATTTCCGGTCCGACACCGCTGGCGCGCAACAACTTTCGAACCACCAACGTGGGTCTGTATCCGAAGCTGGATCGGTGCGCCCGCGCCGAACGGATCGCCCGTGAGCTCGCTGACCGCCGGCTGGCGGCCCGGGAGGCCGCCTGGGCGGCGTCGGCGGCGGCGGTCGAGTCGATGCCACCGGCCCTGCTGCGGTGGGGCACGCGCCGGTTCGACCCGGGCCGCCGGTCGCCAACGGTGGCCGGCCACACCGTCGTCTCCAGCGTCAACAGGGGCGCGGCCGATCTGTCCTTCGGCGGCGCCCCGGTGGCTTTCACCGCCGGCTTCCCCCAGCTGTCACCGATGATGAGCCTCACCCACGGCGTGCACGGCATCGGCCGGACCGTTGCGATCAGTATCCGCGCGGACCCGGTCAACGTCGACGTCGACGAGTACCGGCAACGGCTGGCCCGGGCACTGGAGTAGATCCCGTGCTTTTTCCTTCCGAAAAGGGCGCCTTCGCGGCTGCTCGCGGATAGGAAAGGAGCATGGGATTTCTCAAGCAGGAAGTTCCGGTGATCGACTTCGAGCAGTGGAGCAAGGGCAGCCGGGCGGAGAAGATCCGGCCGATGGCCCGGCACTGGGCCGAGGTGGGTTTCGGCACCCCGGTGGCGCTGCACCTGTTCTACGTCGTCAAGATCGCCCTCTACATCCTGGGGGCGATCGTGGTCGCGCTGGCCACCAAGGGGATCGACGGATGGTCGAACATCGGCTCCTGGTGGACCGAGCCGATCGTCTTCCAGAAGGTCGTCGTCTACACCATTCTCTTCGAGGTGATCGGGCTGGGCTGCGGCTTCGGACCGTTGAACAACAGGTTCTATCCGCCGATGGGTTCCATCCTCTACTGGTTGCGGCCCAACACGATTCGGTTGCCGCCGTGGCCCAATCGGGTGCCCCTCACCCGAGGCGACAACCGCGACCCGGTCGATGTCGCACTCTATGGCGCGCTGCTGGCGATGCTGCTGGTCGCCCTGTTCTCCGACGGCGCCGGCCCCGATCCCGGGCTGGGGACGCAGGTGGGGCTGCTCCCCGCCTGGCAGATGTGGGCGGTGCTGGCATTGCTGGCCCTGGTCGGACTTCGCGACAAGACGATATTCCTGGCGGCTCGCGGTGAGGTGTACGCCCCGTTTCTGCTGGCGTTCCTCCTCGGCGGGGCGAACGTCATCGTGGCGGCCAAGCTGGTCTGCCTGGTGATCTGGATGGGCGCGGCGACCTCGAAACTGACCAGGCATTTCCCGTTCGTCATCTCGACCATGATGTCCAACAGCCCGGTCATCCGTCCGCGGGCTCTCAAGCGCAGGTTCTTCCAGCGGTTCCCCGACGATCTGCGCCCAGGCCGCCCGTCGCGGATCGTCGCGCACGTCAGCACCGCGATCGAGATGCTCATCCCCCTGGTGCTGTTCTTCTCCCACGGAGGCTGGCCGACCGCGGTCGCGGCGACGGTGATGGTCTGCTTCCACCTGGGAATCCTCTCCGCCATCCCGATGGGAGTCCCGCTGGAGTGGAACGTGTTCATGATCTTCTGCGTGCTGTTCCTGTTCGTCGGGCACGCGGCGGTCTCCCCGGCCGACCTGACCAACCCGCTGCCGGTGATCCTGCTGGCCGTGATGGCCGGGATCGTCATCGCCGGAAACCTGTTCCCGCACAGAATCTCCTTCCTGCCCGGGATGCGCTACTACGCCGGGAACTGGGACACGACCCTGTGGTGCGTCACCCCCGCGGCCGAAGCCAAGCTGGAGAGCGGGATCGTGGCGATCGCCAACATGCCGGCCGCTCAGCTGGAGAAGTTCTACGGCAGCAAGGAGGCCGCGCAGATCCCGATCTACATGGGCTACGCCTTCCGCGGTTTCAACACCCACGGCCGGGCGCTGTTCACGCTGGCTCATCGGGCGATGGCCGGACGGGACGAGGACGACTTCTCGGTCACCGACGGGGAACGGATCTGCAGCATGGCACTGGGGTGGAACTTCGGTGACGGCCACCTGCACAACGAGCAGCTGATCGCCGCCCTGCAGCGGCGCTGCCGGTTCGAGCCCGGCGAGGTGCGGGTGGTCGTGCTCGACGCCCAGCCGATCCACCGCGGGACCCAGCGATACCGGCTGGTCGACGCCGCGACCGGTGAGTTCGAGAGCGGCCACGTCGACGTCGCCGACATGGTCGACAGCCAGCCGTGGGACGACGACATCCCGGTGCATGTGGACCGCCCGCCGACCCCGCGTTGACCGAACGGTTGGTTGGTCGTCAGAATCGACGGGGAACCCCCCGAAAGCTAAGGAGAACTCGATGGCGGAAGCGGTCATTGTCGAGGCGGTGCGCTCGCCGGTCGGCAAGCGCAACGGAGGTCTGTCCGGAGTGCACCCGGCGGAGTTGTCGGCCCAGGTCCTGGAAGGTCTGGCGCAGCGCGCCGGAATCGACCCGGAGGTCGTCGACGACGTCATCTGGGGCTGCGTCATGCAGGCCGGTGAGCAGGCCCTCGACATCGCCCGCACCGCCGTGCTGACGGCGGGCTGGCCCGAAACCATCCCCGGCGTGACCGTGGACCGGCAGTGCGGGTCGAGCCAGCAGTCGGTGCACTTCGCCGCGGCCGGGGTGGTGGCCGGGCACTACGACGCGGTCATCGCCGGCGGTGTGGAGTCGATGTCGCGGACCCCGATGGGCGCCTCGCTGGCCAACGGCGGAAACCCCTACAGCGCGCGTTTCAAGGCCCGCTACGACCGCACGCCCAACCAGGGCATCGGCGCGGAGATGATGGCCGACAAGTGGGGGCTCAGCCGCACCGACCTCGACCAGTTCTCCCTGGACTCCCACGAGAAGGCCGCCGCCGCCCAGGATTCGGGCGCGTTCGACGATCAGATCGTCCCCATCAAGGATCCCGACGGCAACGCCGTCCTGAAGGACGAAGGCATCCGGCGGGGCACCACGATCGAGAAGATGGCGCAGCTCAAGCCGGCCTTCAAGGAGGACGGGGTGATCCACGCCGGCAACTCCTCGCAGATCTCCGACGGCGCGGCGGCGTTGCTGTTCATGTCGGCGGAGAAGGCCAAAGCACTCGGTCTGACGCCGATCGCCAAGGTGCACACCGCGACACTGGCCGGCGCCGATCCGGTGATGATGCTGTCCGCGCCGATCCCGGCAACCCGCAAGGCGCTCAAGCGCTCCGGTCTGAGCCTCTCCGACATCGGGGTCTTCGAAGTCAACGAGGCGTTCGCGCCGGTCCCGATGGCCTGGCTGAAGGAGATCGGCGCCGACGAGAAGAAACTCAACCCCAACGGCGGCGCCATCGCGCTGGGGCATCCGCTCGGCGGCTCCGGCGCCCGGATCATGACCACGCTGCTTTATCACATGCGCGACAACGGCATTCGGTACGGACTGCAGACCATGTGCGAGGGCGGCGGTCAGGCCAACGCAACCATCCTGGAGCTGCTGTGATGGCTGACGAACCGGCCCCCGGCGCCCTGACCGAGCGTCGCGGCAACACCCTGATCGTCACCATCAACCGCCCTGAGGCGCGCAACGCGGTCAACGCCGCGGTGAGCGTCGGTGTCGGCGACGCTCTGCAGCAGGCCCAGGACGACCCCGACATCTGGGCGGTGGTGATCACCGGGGCTGGTGACAAGTCGTTCTGCGCGGGTGCCGACCTCAAGGCGATCTCCCGCGGGGAGAACATCTTCCACCCCGAGCATCCGGAGTGGGGTTTCGCCGGCTACGTCCAGCACTTCATCGACAAACCCGTCATCGCCGCGGTCAACGGCACCGCGCTCGGTGGCGGCAGCGAGATGGCGCTGGCCAGCGATCTGGTCGTGGCGCAGCGCGGCGCCGCGTTCGGCCTGCCGGAGGTCAAGCGCGGCCTGGTCGCGGCCGCCGGCGGGATGTTCCGCATCGTCGACCAGCTGCCCCGCAAGATCGCCATGCAGTTGCTGCTGACCGGCGAGCCCATGAGCGCCGAGGAGGCGCTGCGCTGGGGCCTGATCAACCAGGTCGTCGACGACGGCGAGTCGGTGCTTGAGGCCGCCGTCGCGCTGGCTGACCGCATCACCGTCAACGCGCCGCTGGCGGTTCAGGCCAGCAAGCGGGTGGCGGCCGGCGCCGACGACGGCGCGATCACCGGAGAGTTGGACGACTGGAAGCGCTCCAACCGGGAAATGAGAGTCGTCTTCACCTCCCAGGACGCCATGGAGGGGCCGTTGGCGTTCGCCCAGAAACGCGCCCCGGTCTGGAAGGCGCGCTAGGTCCGGGGAGCTAGGCCGCCGGAGTGGCGGGGGCCGGTGACTCGTCGGTCTCGCCGGCCGCGTCGGCCTCGTCGGAGGGTGCGACCTCGTCGGTCTCGGCTGCCGCCGAGGTCGGGGTCGCGCTGGTGCTCTCAGCGCTCGAGGCCGAGGTCTCCGGGGTGCTGGTCGTCGCCGTGGAGTCGGCCTCGCCGGCCGCCGAGGGCGGCGTCAGGACCTCGTCGATCATGTAGATGTAGGCCCCGCGGGAGGTGTAGGCGCACACCACGCGGTTGTCGTTGACCTTGATGTCGCCGCCCTCACCGGTGACGGTGACCAGGCGCCCGTCCTGGGTGGGCATGGTCCCGGCGATGTCCTTGGGTCCCAGATAGCCCAGCACCATGTGGTAGAAGAGCGTCGGCAGCAGCACGACCGGGTCGGTCTTGAGGGTTTGCAGGGTTTTCGGGTCGAGTTTGGCGAACGCCGCGTCGGTCGGCGCGAAGACCACGTAGGGGCCGTTGTCGAGCACGCTGACGATGTTGATGTCCGGGTTGAGCTGGCCGGAGATCGCTGCGCTGAAGGTGCTCAGGTCGGGGTTGTTGGCGATCGCCTGCGAGCCGGTCTGAGTGGCCATCGAGTCGATGGATCCGGGTCCGGTGGGCACCTCCTGGCGGTAGGCGTCGCAGCCCGGACCCTGCGGGTCGGGCACCTCGGTGGAGGTCGGGACCGGAACCGCCGTGGTGGTCGGCGCGGGTTCGCCCGGCTCCGGCGTCGGCTCGGCGTAGGCGTTGACCGCGGTGGGGATGGCCACGGCGATCGCCGCGACGGCCGCGGCGGCGCCGAGGCTCTTCGTACGGATGCTCACGTGGGCTTTCTCCTGATCGTCGTCGTCGGGGTGAGCCCCGACGCCCTGGGAATCGTAGACGCGAGCCGATTCGTTACCCAAACTCGTCAGCGGCGCAGAATCAGTCCCCGATCAGTCCGCGGCCGCCACCTCGGCGGCCAGCGCCGCCCCCACACGCCTGGCTTTCCCCGACGCCGCCAGTGCGATGACCAGGCCCGCGGCGCACCAATATGCGCCCAGCAGCGGTGCCGCCGACCAGCCGCCGGCGTCTTTGACGCTGAACCAGAGCACGACCAGGATCACCACGATGCCCGCCGCCGGCAGTGAGAGGCCGGGAATGCGGTGCTCCCCGCCGTGCAGCACGGCGAAGCGGGGGGCGCCGACGAACCAGATCGCAGCCACCTCCACCAGCAGGTAGCACACCATCAGGCAGACCGATCCGGCGACCGCGAACAGGAAGTAGGTGTCCAGCGCCCGGTCACCGGTGTTCGCCGGAGGCCAACCCGCGGTGCCGCAGATCACGTTGACGCCCACCGCGAGGGCCACCGTCAGCCAGACCGCCCGCCGCGGCCCGCCGGTCTGCGGATCCAGCCGGGCCAGGCCCGCGGGGGCGAGACCGTCGCGGGCGAACGCGAAGAGCATGCGCCCCGAGATCGCGGCGGTGGCCAGGTGGCAGCCGAACGCCCCGACCGTCGTGGTCAGGATCAGCAACAGGCTGAACCAGGCGCCGACGTAAGTGTCACCCAGATCGCCCAGGGTATTGGAGGACCGCTCGAAGTCCCGCAGCCCGGCGGCGTCGGTCCCGAAGCCGATCGTCTGGGCGAACATCACCACCACGAACAGCAACCCGGTCAGGCCGAGGGTTCCGGCCAGGGCGCGGGGGATACTGCGCCGCGGGTCGTCGGACTCCTCGCCCATCGAGGTGCACGCCTCGAAACCGGCCCAGCTCAGGAAGGCCGTGACCACCCCGGCCAGGACCGCGCTCACCGGTATTCCGGACGGCGAGAAGACGCTGAAGTCCACCCCCGTCGGCGGCGCACCGCCGCGGGCGAAGATCACCGCGGCCAGAACCAGCATCGCCGCGATGCCCGCGCCCTCGATCCCCAGCAGGATCTTGGCCAGCAGCCGGGTGTCGCGCCCGGTCAGCGCGATCGAACCGGCTCCGGCGACCACCACCGGAAGCAGCCACGGCAACTGGAACGGATGCGGCGCCGACTTCTGCAGTTCGGCCAGCAGGGAGTTGGCGAAGGCGGCGGTCAGGGCGAGCGTCGCAATCGAGAACGCGACGTAGGCGCCGAGCATCGCGAACCCCGAGAAGAACCCCGCCCGCGGCCCCACCGTCACTCCGACGAGTGCATACGCCGACCCGGCATGGTTGAGGTGGCGGGTCAGCCGAACGAAGCTGTACCCGACCAGGGCCACGCCGAACAGCCCGATGACGAACACCAGCGGCACCGCTTTGCCCACGGTGCCGATCAGGCCCTGCCCGTTGCCGGCCATCGCCAGCGTCGGCCCCACGGTCGCCACCGACAGCGCCAGGCCGACCCACAGCGGGAACCGCCGGTCGCGCAGCGACTCCTGCTCGGCGGGCTGGGCGGTCATGGCGGAGGAATCTAGCGGCAGCCGACCGGCGGCGCCGCCCGTCCCGCGATTCATCCGCACTTCCGGGGGTAGGTTGGCCGCATGCCCGCACAACCCGAGCAGCCGGTCGGGGCCCGGATGGCCGCGGGACTGGCGGCCGCCGCCGTCGCGCTGGGTGTGACCCAACTGCTCGCCGTCTTCTTCTCCCCGGCCGCGGACTCGCGGACCTCGGTCGGAACCGCGGTGGTCAACCTGACGCCAGGGCCGGTCAAGGAATGGGCCATCCAGACGTTCGGGACCGCCGACAAGCTTTTTCTGGCCGTCGCGGTGCTTGCCGTGGTTGCCGGTCTGGCCGCGGTCGCCGCGGTCTGGGAGCGGTCGCGGGTCCCGGTGGGAACACTGGCCATCCTGGCCGCGGCGGTGGTGGGATCGGCCGCCGTGCTGGCCCGGCCGGGCGCCGGGCCGACTGACGTCGTCCCGACGCTGGTGGGGGCGGCCGCCGGTATCGCCGTGTTGCGTTTCCTCACCGGCCGCCGCCCGGCCGGCACGACGGACGTGCAATCTGAACCTGCTGGGCCGCAACCTGATCCGGGTCGGCGCCACTCGCTGCAGGCGCTGGGCTTTCTCGGGCTCGGGGCGCTTGCCGGGGTCGGCGGGACGGTGCTGGGCCGCCAGCGACGGTCGGTTGCCGGTGACCGTGAGACCTTCGCGCTGCCCAGGGTCGTTGAGCCCGCCGCTCCGGTTCCCGCCGGGGTCCAGCCGAAGGCTCAGGGGCTGCCCAGCTTCATCACGCCCAACGAGGACTTCTACCGAATCGACACCGCGTTGAGCGTTCCGCAACTCTCGCAGGCGCAATGGCAGTTGCGCATCCACGGGATGGTTGACCGGGAGGCGGTGTACACCTTCGCCGACCTGGACAGGTTCGAGGCGATCGAGAGGGCGGTCACGCTGACCTGCGTGTCCAACCCGGTCGGCGGTGACCTGATCTCCAATGCGATGTGGACCGGCTATCGGCTGCGGGACCTGCTGGCCGAGAGTGGCGTCGATCCCGCGGCCGACATGGTGCTGTCGACCTCGGTGGACGGATTCACCGTGGGAACCCCGGTGGAGGCCATGACCGACGGACGCGACGCGATGCTGGCCGTCGGGATGAACGGGGTGCCGTTGCCCCTCGAACACGGATACCCCGCCCGCCTGGTGGTGCCCGGGCTGTACGGCTTCGTGTCGGCGACGAAATGGGTGGTCGATCTCGAACTGACCCGGTTCGACCGCGCCGAGGCGTACTGGACCAGGTTGGGGTGGTCCGCGCAGGCGCCGATCAAGACCGGGTCGCGCATCGACGTGCCCCGCAACGGCCAGCGGCTCAGGGCCGGCCCGGTCACCCTCGGTGGAGTGGCCTGGGCGCAGTACCGCGGTATCGGCGCCGTGGAGGTGCGGGTCGATGACGGGCCCTGGCGCCCGGCCCGGCTCGGTGCCGCCTACTCCGATGACACCTGGCGACTGTGGACCTTCGACTGGCAAGCTACTGCGGGTGACCACACACTGTCGGTCCGGGCCGTCGACAACTCCGGTGCGGTGCAGACCGGGGAGCCGAGCCCGCCGGTGCCCGACGGAGCGACCGGATGGGCGTCGGTCCTCGTCGAGGTCGAGTGATAGCCGTCAGTCTCGTGTCACCGATCGGGGCCGGGATTCTCGTACGGTGAGGGAGATGTCCATGCAGAACCGGTCAGTTGACCGTGTCCGGGAGGCGCGGGCCCGATGACGATGCTCGACCAGATCAGGGCTGCGGCCGTCAGGGTGGCGACACCCCATCAGGAGTGGCCGGCGGTGGTGCGCCGGCGCCGGCTGATCGTGGGGGTCGTGCTGGTGGCCGGCGCGGTACTGCTGGGCTTCTCACTGCGTACCGCGCCGGGAGACCCGTCGTTCTTCTGGCTGACGCTGTCGCTGGCCGCGGTGTGGGCGCTGGGCGCTTTCCTTTCCGGGCCGCTGCATCTGGGTTCGATCCGCTGGCGCGGCCGCAATCAGCGACCGGTCATCACCGGCACCGCGATCGGGCTGCTGCTGGGCGGAGTATTCCTGGTCGGCGGGCTGGTGGCGCGGGAGATTCCGCCGGTGGCCGATCGGATCACCCGCGTCCTGGACTTCACAAATTCCGGGCCACTGCTGCTGATCCTGATGATCGCGCTGGTCAACGCGGTCGCCGAGGAGCTGTTCTTCCGGGGTGCCCTCTACACCGCGTTGGGCCGGTGGAGCCCGGTCGTCATCTCGACTCTTCTCTACGTGGCATGCACCTCTGCCAGCGGAAACCCGATGCTGGGGTTCGCGGCCCTGATCCTGGGCGCGGTGTGCGCACTGGAGCGGCGTGCCACCGGGGGAGTGCTGGCCCCGATGCTCACCCATCTGGTCTGGGGGCTGCTGATGGTGCTGGCGCTGCCGCCGATCTTCGGCCTCTAGCTGCGCCCGGCCCGCCGGGCCGGGCCGCGCCGCTCAGGTGTCGGCGAACTCAGGGGGCCGCCGCTCCCGAAATGCCTTGGTGCCCTCGGCGAAATCCTTGGAGACCAGGAGGACCCGCTGTCCCTCGGTCTCGCGGCCGATCGCGGCGTCGAACTCGGTCAGGGTCGCGGCGTTGATTGCCGCTTTGGTGTGCCGCAGCGCCCCGGCCGGCCCGGAGGCCAGCGTGTCGATCACGGCGTCGGCGGCCGCAGTGAGCTCGTCGGCCGGGTGGACCGCACTGACCAGCCCGTACTCGAACGCGGTGCGCGCCGGAATGCGCTCAGCCAGCAGGGCCATCCGCATCGCGCGGATCCGGCCGACGGCGGCGGCCACCAGTGCGGTCGCTCCGCCGTCGGGCATCAGCCCGATCCTGGTGAAGGCGAGCATGAAGAATGCCGTCTCCGAGGCGACTACGACGTCACTGGCCAGCGCCAGTGACACCCCCACCCCGGCCGCCGGGCCGTGCACCACGGCCACCACCGGTTTGGGGAGCGCGGCGATGGAACGGACCGCGCGATTGGCGGCGATGAGCAGGCCGTCGACGTTCGCGCCGGCGGCCTGGGCGGACTGATCCTCGGCGCTGATCCCCGCCCCCGAGCAGAACCCTCGGCCCGCCCCACCCAGGCGCACCACGCGCACCCGCGGGTCGGCCGCGGCCCGCTCGAGGGTCGCGGCGAGGGTGGTCAGCATCGCCTCGGTCAGCGAGTTGAGGCTGTCCGGGCGGTTGAGGGTCACCGACAGCACCGGGCCCTCAAGGGCGACGGTGAGATGGTCGATGCCGGTGTAGGTGTGCACGGTAGAACACGGTACAAAGATTTCACCTCAGCGAGTTCACCTCAGCGACGAAGGGCGGGATGCGCGTCATGGCCGGACCTCTTCAAGGCCTTCGGGTCGTCGAGTTGGCCGGGATTGGCCCCGGGCCCCACGCGGCGATGATCCTGGGCGACCTCGGTGCCGACGTCGTTCGCGTCGAGCGCCCGACCAGATCCTCCGGGCGCAGCGGGGACTACCTGCTTCGCAACCGGCGCTCGGTGACCGCGGACCTCAAGGACGAGGCGGGCCGGGATCTGGTGCTCGGGCTGATCGCCAAGGCCGATGTGCTCATCGAGGGCTTCCGGCCCGGGGTCACCGAGCGCTTGGGCCTGGGGCCCGAGGACTGCGCGAAGGTCAACCCCCGGCTGGTCTACGCGAGGATGACCGGCTGGGGCCAGGACGGCCCGCGCAGCCGGCAGTCCGGCCACGACATCAACTACATCTCGCTCAACGGCGTTCTGCACGCCATCGGCCGGGTCAACGAACGACCCGTCCCGCCGCTGAACCTGGTCGGCGACTTCGGCGGCGGCTCGATGTTCCTGCTGATCGGCATCCTTTCGGCGCTCTGGGAGCGGGAGCGTTCCGGGGTCGGACAGGTGATCGACGCCGCGATGGTGGACGGCTCGGCGGTGCTGGCGCAGATGATGTTCGCCTTCCGCCACACCGGGCTGTGGAGCGATGTGCGCGGCACCAACATGCTCGACACCGGGGCGCCGTACTACGACGTCTATGAGTGCGCCGACGGCCGCTACGTCGCCGTCGGGGCGATCGAGCCGCAGTTCTACGCCGAGTTACTGGACAAGCTCGGGCTCGATCCCGCTGCGCTGCCCGGCCAGAACGACGTCACCCGTTGGCCCGAACTGAGGGCGATCCTGACCGGAACCTTCGCCGCCCACGACCGCGACCACTGGGCCGGGGTGTTCGCCGGCAGCGACGCCTGTGTGACCCCGGTGCTGTCCTTCGCCGAGATCGAGACCGAACCGCACAACACCGAGCGCGGTGGTTTCTACTCCGCGGACGGGTCGATCTTCCCGATGCCGGCCCCGCGGTTCTCCCGGACCGCCCCGGACATCCCGACCCGGCCGCGCGCTCCGGGGGAGGACACCGAAGAGGTTCTGCGCGACTGGGTATAGTCCCAACCAACCGGTTGACCGGAAGCGAAAGGAACCCTGCTGTGCAACTCACGGACGCTGTGGCCGTCGTCACCGGTGGTGCGTCGGGACTGGGCCTGGCCACCGCCCGGGCTCTGCTGGACGAGGGCGCCAAAGTGGTGATCCTCGACCTGCCGACCTCCAAGGGGGCCGAGGTCGCCGCCGAATTCAACGCCGAACTGGGCGACCGCGCCGCGTTCGCCCCGGCCGACGTCACCGACGAGGACGCGGTGGCCCGGGCGTTCAACCTGGCCGAGACGATGGGCCCGGTCCGCGTGGTGGTCAACTGCGCCGGAACCGGGGACGCCATCCGCGTGCTCGGCAAGGGCGGTGTCTACCCGCTGGAGAAATTCGCGCGCATCGTCAACATCAATCTGGTCGGCACCTTCAATGTGCTCCGGCTGGGTGCCGAGCGGATGGCCAACACCGAACCGGTGGGCCCGGAAGGTGGCGAGGAGCGCGGCGTCATCATCAACACGGCCTCGGTGGCCGCCTTCGACGGCCAGATCGGTCAGGCCGCCTACTCGGCCTCCAAGGGCGGTGTGGTCGGCATGACCCTGCCGATCGCCCGGGATCTGGCGAGCAAGCTGATCAGGGTCGTCACCATCGCTCCGGGCCTGTTCGACACGCCTCTGCTGGCCGGGCTGCCCGAGCCGGCCAAGGCCTCACTGGGCGCGCAGGTTCCGCACCCGTCGCGGTTGGGAAAGCCCAGCGAGTACGGCGCGCTGGCGGTGCACATTGCGCAGAACCCGATGCTCAACGGCGAGGTCATCCGGCTCGACGGCGCGATCCGGATGGCGCCGCGATGACCCTGAGGACGAAGTTCACCGAGGTCTTCGGAGTCGAGCACCCGATTGCGCAGGGCGGTATGCAGTGGGTCGGCCGGGCCGAACTCGTCGCCGCCGTCGCCAATGCCGGGGCGCTGGGTTTCCTGACCGCGCTGACTCAGCCGACCCCGGGGGACCTGGCCCGGGAGATCGACAAGACCCGCGAGCTCACCGACAAGCCGTTCGGGGTGAACCTGACCATCCTGCCGGCCATCAACCCGCCGCCCTACGAGGAGTATCGGCAGGTCATCGTCGACGCGGGCATCAAGATCGTGGAGACCGCCGGATCCAACCCGGCGCCGCACCTGCCGATCTTCCATGACAACGGCATCAAGGTGCTGCACAAGTGCACCTCGGTTCGCCATGCGGTCAAGGCGCAGAGCCTGGGCGTCGACGGCATCAGCATCGACGGCTTCGAGTGCGCCGGTCACCCCGGCGAGGATGACATTCCCGGACTGGTGCTTATCCCGGCGGCGGCTGAGAAGATCGACATCCCGATGATCGCCTCGGGTGGCTTCGGGGACGCCCGCGGACTGGTAGCCGCACTGGCGCTGGGCGCCGACGGCATCAACATGGGCACCAGGTTCATGTGCACCGCCGAATCCTGCATCCATGACAACGTCAAGCAGGCGATCGTCGACGGCGACGAGCGCGGTACCGAGCTGATCTTCCGCACCTTGCACAACACCGCCCGCGTGGCCAGCAACGCGGTCTCCCGCCAGGTGGTCGAGATCCTCGACGGTGGGGGTCAGTTCGGCGACGTCAAGGACCTGGTGGCGGGCAGCCGCGGCCGCCGGGTCTTCGACGAAGGCGATCTCGACGCCGGCATCTGGACCGTCGGCACCGTGATGGGACTCATCCACGACGTCCCCACGGTCTCCGAACTGGTGGGCCGCATCGTGGGCGAGGCCGAGGAGATCATCACCGGTCGGTTGGTCGGGATGGTCGACGCCGCCGGCGCCAGGCTGGGGTGAGGCGAGGTTGTGGGAAATCAGGTTCTGAGACAGAAGCCCGGAGACAACAGTGCCCGCCCGGAAAACCGGGCGGGCACTGTTCGGGTCAAGCTCGAGCCGGAGACGCGGCGGCGCCGCTGTCGACCGGGGTGGCCGAACGCGGTGTCAGCTGGCGTTGGCCAGCGGCGAGGAGTCCTCGAACTGCTCGGAGGTGTCACCCTCCACGAGGACGTCGCCGTGATACAGGGCGTCGAAGTCGATCTTGATGACGTCGGCACTGGTGTCGTCGATCCACATGACACTGAGCGTATGAGTCACCATTAAGGAATCATTGAGTCACGTTTCGGAAAATGGTGGCAATTCTTACCGGCGGATGACAGCCCCCGGAGCCCGTTTGACCCGTGCATCCGCCGGTGTCCAGACTGGGTGCCACATGGTTAGCTGTGCGAGGGAAAGAATCGGCAGGGACCAGCACTGTGCTGCATCGGATCGCTGAGCTGGCCGTTCGCTCGCCACGGCGGGTTCTCGCGCTGGCGGCTCTGCTCGCGGTCCTGACCGCGATCTTCGGGATCCCGGTGGCAAACCGGCTTTCGCCCGGCGGTTTCCAGGACCCCGGTTCCCAGTCGGCCCGGGCCGCGGCCTTGCTCAGCGAGAAGTTCGGCCAGAGTGACCAGCAGCTGTTGATCACCGTCACCGACCCCGAAGGGGCGACCGGCGAACGTGCCCGCGCCGCCGGTCTCGACATCGCGGCCCGGCTGGGCGCCGCGCCGACCGTGCTGAGCGTGGCATCACCGTGGACCGCGACACCGGCGGCCGCCGCCGAACTGCTCAGCCGGGACGGGCGCACCGGTCTGATCGTCGCGACCATGGCCGGTGGCGAGGACAAGGCTCAGAAGTACGCCGCGGAACTGGTCCGGGAGGTGGCCGGGCCACGCGAGGGCCTGACCATCAAGGCCGGCGGCACCCCGATGATCTACCAGCAGATCAACGACCAGACCCTCCGTGACCTCCTGCGGATGGAGGCGATCGCGATCCCGCTGAGCTTCCTGGTGCTGGTGTGGGTGTTCGGGGGGCTGATCGCCGCGGCGCTGCCACTGGTCGTCGGCCTGATGGCGGTCGTGGGGGCGATGGCGGTGCTGCGGCTGGTCACCGCTTTCACCGAGGTCTCCATCTTCGCGCTCAACATCACCACGGCCCTCGGGCTCGCCCTGGCCATCGACTACACCCTGCTGATCGTCAGCCGCTACCGCGACGAGATCACCGCCGGGGCCACCGCCGACGCCGCGCTGCGGCGGACCCTGGACACGGCGGGCCGGACCGTGCTGTTCTCCGCGGTCACGGTGGCGCTGTCGCTCTCGGCGCTGGTCGTCTTCCCGATGTACTTCCTGAAGTCCTTCGCCTACGCCGGGATCGCCACCGTGGCTTTCGCCGCCACGGCGGCCGTGGTGGTCGCACCGGCGGCCATCTCGGTGCTCGGCGGGCGCATCGACGATTTTGACATCCGGCGCCTGATCCGACGTGCGGCCGGACGTCCGGATCCACCGGCCCGGCCCGTGCAGCGGCAGTTCTGGTACCGCTCGACGAAATTCGTCATGCGCCGCTCCATCCCGGTGGGTGCGGGCATCGTCGCCCTGCTGGTCCTGCTCGGCCTGCCGTTCCTGCGCATCGAGTTCGGCAATCCCGACGACCGGGTGCTGCCCGCCGGAGCCTCCGCCCGGCAGGTGGGCGACCAGTTGCGCAGCGACTTCGCCACCGACCTCAGCGCCGGGCTGAGCATGGTGATCCCCGATGCCGGCGACGCCAGCGAGGCCGAGCTGGATCGCTACGCCGCCGAACTTTCCACGGTCCCCGACGTCACTCTGGTATCCGGACCCGGGGGGACGTTCGTCGCAGGGGCCAGAGTCGGCCCGCCGTCGGCGCCTGCAGGCATCTCCCAGGGCAGTGCGCTGCTGTCGGTGCGCAGCGCCGCCCCACCGTTCTCCGAGGCCTCCGAGCGGCAGCTCGAGCGGCTCCACGAGGTGACCGAGCCGGCCGGCCGGGATGTCCTGATCGGTGGCGGGGCCCAGATCACCCGGGATGTGGTGGACGCTGTCGTCTCCCGGGTTCCGTTGGTGCTCACGCTGATCGGGGTGGTCACCTTCGTGCTGCTGTTCCTGCTCACCGGCAGCCTGGTGCTGCCGCTGAAGGCCATCGTGCTCAACGTGCTGTCGCTCTCGGCGACCTTCGGGGCGCTGGTCTGGATCTTCCAGGACGGCCACCTCGGGGCACTGGGCACCACCCCGACCGGAACTCTGGAAGCCAACGTGCCGGTGTTGATGTTCTGCGTGGCTTTCGGACTGTCGATGGACTACGAGGTTTTCCTGCTGGCGCGGATCCGCGAGTACTGGCTGAACTCGCCGCAGACCCGGGCGGACAACGACGAGAGCGTCGCGCTGGGTCTGGCCCGCACCGGCCGGGTGGTCACCGCCGCCGCACTGATCATGGCGATCGCCTTCGCGGCGCTGATCGCCGCTCAGGTGTCGTTCATGCGCATCTTCGGGCTCGGGCTGACCCTGGCCATCCTCGTCGACGCCACCCTGGTCCGGATGGCCCTGCTGCCCGCGTTCATGCACCTGATGGGGCGGTGGAACTGGTGGGCGCCGCAGCCCCTGGCCCGGCTGCACGCCCGGTTCGGCCTGAGCGAGGGGCCCAGGGTTCCGGTAGCCGGCCCGGACGGCCGGCCGGTCATCGGCTCACGCCCCGCCGGTTAAGGTGGGCCTGATGACCCAGACCTTCGACCACCCCTTCTTCGCGCGGCTGTGGACGTTGATGTCCGCCCACGAGTCCGCGTTGATGCGAAAGCTGCGCCGGGAGAACCTGGCCGGGCTGTCTGGCCGGGTGCTGGAGGTCGGCGCCGGGACCGGGACGAACTTCGCCTTCTATCCCGACACCGTCGACCAGGTGGTGGCGCTGGAACCCGAGGTACGGCTGGCGCCGGTGGCGCGGCAGGCCGCGGCCGCCGCGCCCGTACCGGTCACGGTGATCGAGTCGACCATCGAGACCCTGCCCGACGCCGGGTCTTTCGACGCGGTGGTGTGCTCGCTGGTGCTGTGCTCGGTTGAGGATCCCGGTGCAGTTCTGCGGCAGCTGAGTTCGGTCCTCAAGCCGGGCGGTGAGTTGAGGTACTTCGAGCATGTGGCCAGCAGCGGTTGGCGGGGAGGCCTGCAGCGGTTGGCCGACGCCACCTTGTGGCCGCGTTTCGCTGCCAACTGCCACACCCACCGCGACACCGAAAAGGCCATCTCCGAGGCTGGTTTCGCGGTGACCGCCGCCCGGCACCAGCAGACGCTGCCGGCCTGGCTGCCCCTGCCGGTGGCCGAGGTGGCACTGGGCAGGGCGGTCAGCCGCGCCTAGGGCGTTTCCGGTAACTGGGGCTCCTCGCGTTCTAGATCGTGGGCTTCTTCATCGGGGTACCGGGTCTACTCTGACTCCGTGGCCGCAGTGACTGTCAGGCTCGCGAATTCGCCGGCCCCACTTCGAGCGGCGCACCGATGAACAACCCACTGGAGTTGTTCCCCCCGGGTTCCGATCTCGACGCCGACGGCACGCTGAGGGTTGGCGGTTGCCGACTCGACGAGTTGGCCGACCAGTTCGGAACCCCGGTCATGGTGGTCGCCGAGGAGGCATTGCGCCGGCGGGCGCGGGAGTATCTGACCGCGTTCCGCGACCGCTGGCCGAAATCCGACGTCGCCTTCGCCTCGAAAGCATTTCCCTGCACCGCGATCCAGCGAGTGATGGTCGAGGAAGGGGTACACCTGGACGTTGCCGGCGGCGGCGAGATGGTCACGGCGATTGCCGCCGGCGCCGATCCTGCCGCGATGTTGCTGCACGGCAACGCCAAGACTGACGAGGAAATCGCGATGGCCGTGCATCACGGCATCGGATTGGTCGTCATCGACAACGAGGACGACATCGACCGTCTCGAGCGCATCGTGGAGCCGGGCCGGCGGCAGGCCTGCCTGGTGCGTGTCATCCCGGAGATCCGCGCCGACACGCACTCCGCCGTGCTGACCGGGCACGCGGAGTCGAAGTTCGGTCTTCTGCCACGAGCCGCCCGGAACGCTATCGACCGGATCAGACGTAGCCCACGGTTGCGTTGCGACGGCCTCCACACCCATGTGGGTTCCCAGATCCTGGACGCCGGCCAACTGGCCGCCGCGGTGGAACCACTTGCCGAGTTGGGCGAATTCGCGGTCTACGACCTCGGTGGCGGACTCGGCGTCCGCTACATCTACTCCGACAATCCACCGAGCATTGAGCAGTACGCCACCGAACTGATAACCAGAGCGCGACAACTGCTGCCCGCCGACGCTCGGCTCATCGTGGAGCCCGGACGTTCGATGACGGGGACACTCGCCTGCACCGTCTATCGAGTCACGACCGTGAAGCGCGGCGTTATCACGCATGTGGCTGTCGACGGCGGAATGGGCGACAACTTGGAGGCATCCCTCTACGGCCAGCGGTTCGAAGCCACCCTGGTCGACCGGATCGGGGGCGGAGAGACGGTCACGGTCGTGGGCCGGCACTGTGAGTCCGGTGACCAATTGGTCGACGGAGTCACCTTGCAGCGACCGGCAGTCGGAGACCTGCTGGCCGTTCCGGTCACCGGTGCCTACTGCTACACGATGTCGAATCAGTACAACGGCGCTCGCCGCATTCCGGTCGTCTTCGTCGCGGGCGGACAGGCCCGCCTGGTTGTCCGGCGGGACACGTGGAGTGACTTCCTCGCCCGCGATGTCTGAGACGGATACTTGAGGCGGATATTCGAGGTGACGGCCTGCCCGCCCCGCGGTTAGCCCAGCAGGTCGGGCAGGCGTTCCAGCAGGCCGGGCAGCGCGGCGCCGGCCGCCTCGCGGACCGAGACGGTGGCCACCTCCGACAGCGGTGTGGGTTCCGGGTTGACCTCGACGACCACCGTGCCGCGGGTCATCGCCAGCGCGGGCAGGCCGGCGGCGGGATAGACGATCCCGGAGGTTCCGACGACGACGAGGATCTGAGCGCTGGTGACCGCCTCGACGGCGGCGTTCCAGGGCTCGTCGGGCAGTTGTTCGCCGAACCAGACGATCCCGGGCCGGATCAGGCCGCCGCACTCGCACGCCGGGGGCGGCTTCTCCAGTTCCGGTTCGGGCATATCGGGCAGCGGACCGTGGTAGCGGGACCCGCAGGTGTCGCACCAGAACTCGGCGAGGCTGCCGTGCAGGTGGTGGACGGCGCGACTGCCCGCCCGCTCGTGCAGGTCATCGACGTTCTGGGTGATGACGCTCACCTCGGAGTGATCCTGCCAGGCGGCCACCGCGCGGTGCCCGTCGTTGGGCTGGACCTCCTTGACCAGGTGGTGGCGCCACAGGTACCAGGCCCACACGCGTTCGGGGTGTTTCTGCCATCCGTCAGTGCTGGACAACTCGTAGGGGTCGTAACACGACCACAGTCCGGTCTCGTCGTCGCGGAACGTCGGAACCCCGCTCTCAGCGGAGATCCCGGCTCCGCTGAGCACCGCGATACGCACGCTCCCAAGATAGCCGGTGGCGGCTCCCCTCGGCCCGTTCGGTGATACTGGCAGACGTGTCTGAGATCGGTGGGCTGGCGACCCTGGACCACGAGTCCGGGGTAGCGCTCTACGACCAGTTGCGCACGGCGGTCATCGGCGCGGTCCGCGAAGGCCGACTCCCGGCGGGAGCGAGACTGCCGACGGTCCGGGCCCTGGCCGCCGAACTCGGCCTCGCGGTCAACACCGTCGCGCGGTCCTACCGTGAACTCGAGTCGGCCGGAATCATCGAAACACGTGGCAGGAACGGGACATTCGTCGCACGCGCCGACCCGGTTGATGCCGCCATGGCTGCCGCGGCCCGGGCGTACGCCGATGTCGCCAGGTCACTGGGGCTGGGCTGGGCGGCCGCCACCGGCTATCTGGACGAGGAGTTCGGCGGCTCAGCGAATTCCAGCAGGGCGTAGACCCCACGGAAGGGCTGGGCCGGCCCGAAGCGCCAGAGCGCGGGAAACACCGTCCCGAAGAAGAACCCGCGGCCGGCCGGCATCGGCACATCGCGCACGGCGGCGAGTCCGGGCATCTCGCCCACCAGCGCCGACAACTGGTTGACGGACATGCTGAACGGCATGGGGGGCACCCGGTAGGACCGAGAAGCGCGGATTCCCTTGGGTGCGACCTTCTTGACGATGGTCGGCGGGAGGTCGAAGAACATCTGCCCGCCGGGGAACCGCTTCGCGCACTCGGCGATCAGCGATATCGCCTCGTCGGGCTGCAGATACATCAGCAGGCCCTCGGCGGTGATGAACACGCCCTCGGTGCTGTCTACGCGATCCATCCAGCTGTAGTCCAGGGCGGACTGGGCGATGTCGGTGATCCTGGGCGAGGCGGGCAGCAGTTGCTCGCGCAGTTCGATGACCGGCGGGAGGTCCACCGAGACCCACCGGAACTGCCCGCCGGGCAGGGCCTTGTCGATGCGCCAGAAGCTCGTCTGGAAACCCTCGGCCAGCGCGACGACGGTTGCTCTGGGGTGGGAACGCAGATACTCGATGGTGCATCGGTCGGCGGCCAGTGAGCGCAGGGCCATCTCCTGGCCGCGACGACCGAACTTGGTGTAGTCGACGCCATAGGTCGTGGTGAAGGCGTCCCTCAACCGGATGGCCATCGGGTCGTCGATGATGGCGTCGGGCAGGCCGGCCTGCTGCGCGCGCCCGTTGAGGGTCATCAACGCGGTTTCGGAGACCCCGCTCAATGCCGCGGAACCCGCTTGGCGATCGTTCACTGTCCCCAATTTACCCGCCCAGCTCGGACTCTTCCGCGTGGGAAACCGGCCCAGCGTGCCGTGTCGCCGAGCTCGCCGACGTAGGCTCGAGACCATGACCCGGCAGGTATTCGACGACAAGTTGTTGGCACTGATCGCCGACAACTCGCTGGGGGTGCTGGCAACGCTCAAGCGCGACGGCCGCCCGCAGTTGTCCAACGTCACCTACCATTTCGACCCGCGAGCGCTGGTTTTCGAGGTCTCGGTCACCGAGCCCAGGGCCAAGACCCGCAATCTGCGCCGCGACCCTCGGGCCTCCATTCTGGTCAGTTCCGATGACGGTTGGGCCTACGCGGTCGCCGAGGGCGACGCGGAACTGACCCCGCCGGCCGCCGCGCCGGACGATGCCACCGTGTCGGCGCTGGTCGGGCTGTACCGCAACATCGCCGGTGAGCACCCGGACTGGAACGACTACCGCCAGGCGATGGTGGCCGACCGCCGGGTGCTGCTGCGCCTTCCGATCACCCACCTTTACGGCATGCCGCCGGGCCTGCGCTGAGCGGGCTAATCTGCCCCCATGACCGAGCCCGACCCGCAAGACGAGACCAAACGCAAGTTCCGTGAGGCGCTGGAGCGCAAGAAGGCCAAAGCCTCCGGCGCCGCCGGGAACCGGGACGGCGGCGGGAAACAGTCCCGGGCGCACGGCCCGGCCGGGGGCCGCCGGGAGTTCCGCCGCAAGAGCGGCTGACCAGGCCGGCTCAGTGGTGGGTGGCCTTCTCCGCACCGACCCCGGTCAGCGACCGGACCTCCATCTCGGCGTTCAGTTCGGGGTCCCCTGAGTCCCGGGAGGTCAGGGTTCCCACGACGCCGAGGATGAATCCCAGCGGTATCGACACGATGCCCGGGTTGGACAACGGGAACCAGGCGAAGTCGACGCCGGGCAGCATCGAGGACTTCGAACCGGACACCGCAGGGGAGAAGACGATCAGCACGATGCAGCTGATCAGTCCCCCGTAGATGCTCCACAGCGCGCCGCGGGTGTTGAAGCGCCGCCAGTACAGCGAGTACAGGATGGTCGGCAGGTTCGCCGACGCGGCGACCGCGAAGGCCAGCGCCACCAGGAACGCCACGTTCTGGCCCAGCGCCAGGATGCCCAGCGAGATCGCCAGGATGCCCAGCACCACCGCGGTGATCCGGGAGACCCGCATCTGTTCGTCCTCGGTGACCTTGTGGCTCTTGAGCACGCTGGCGTAGATGTCGTGGGCGAAGGAGGCCGACGCGGTGATGGTCAGCCCGGCCACCACCGCCAGGATCGTGGCGAAGGCGACCGCGGAGATGACGCCGAGCAGGATCACCCCGCCCAGTTCGAAGGCCAGCAGCGGCGCGGCGGAGTTCTGGCCGCCCGGAGCCGACAGGATCCGGTCCGGGCCGACGGTGGCCGCGGCACCGTAGCCCAGCGCCAGGGTGAACAGGTAGAACGCGCCGATCAGCCCGATCGCCCACACCACCGAACGGCGGGCCTCCTTGGCGGTGGGCACGGTGTAGAACCGCATCAGCACGTGCGGCAGGCCCGCGGTGCCCAGGACCAGGGCGATGGCGAGCGAGATCAGGTTGATCTGCGAGGTCAGCGAACCCCCGTAGCGCGCCCCGGGCGCCAGGACGTCGCGCTCGGCCAGGCCCGCGGTGCTCGCCTGGCTCACCATGGCCTGGGCGGATCCCAGCATCTCGGAGAAGTTGAAGCCGAACTTGGCCAGGATCAAGAAGGTCATCACACCGGCGCCGGTTATCAGCAGCACGGCCTTGATGATCTGCACCCAGGTGGTTCCGGCCATTCCGCCGATCAGCACGTAGACCATCATCAGGACGCCGACCACCGCGATCACCACCGACTGGCCCAACCGGCTCTGCACGTCGAGCAGTAGGGCCACCAAGCCCCCGGCCCCGGCCATCTGGGCCAGCAGGTAGAACAGCGACACCGTCAGCGTGGACGACGCCGCGGCCAGTCGCACCGGCTTCTGTTTGAGCCGGAAGCTGAGAACGTCGGCCATGGTGAACTTGCCGGTGTTGCGCAGCAGTTCGGCGACCAGCAGCAGCGCCACCAGCCAGGCGACTAGGAAGCCGATCGAGTACAGGAACCCGTCGTAGCCGTAGACTGCGACCGCGCCCGCGATGCCCAGGAAGCTGGCCGCCGACAGGTAGTCCCCGGCGATCGCGACGCCGTTCTGCCGGCCCGAGAAGGCGTGGCCGGCGGTGAAGTACTCGGTGGCATTGGTGTTGCGCCGGGAGACCCGGATCACGATCGTCAGGGTGATGACGACGAATGCGACGAAGATGGCGATGTTGATCGCCGGATTGCCGATGGTCGAATCGGCGGCGAGGTGGCTGACGTGAATCACTTTTCGCTCCAATGCATTTCGGCGCGGATGGCCTCGGCCTGCGGGTCGAGGTCACGGTCGGCGAAGCGGACGTAAAGGCCGGTGATCAGGAACGTCGTCAGGAACTGGCCCAGGCCGAAGAGCAGTCCGACGTTGACGTTGCCCCAGACCTTTGTCGCCATGAAGTCGTGGGCGAAGACCCCGAGCAGGACGTAGGTGGCGTACCAGATCAGGAAGAATGCCGTGGTCGGGAACACGAAACGGCGCAGGGTGCGGCGCAAACGCTGGAACTCCGGCGAGGCCTGCACGGCCAGGTATTGCGCCCCACTGGGCTGGGTCTCGCTGGGCGAGACGTCGGTACCGGGCACGGTGTGCTCCTGCCTGTCGGGTGTGGGTCGGACCGTTCGGCACAGGCTAGTGAGATACGCGTCACAGCCGTGCGGCCCGGCAGGCGAACAGTCGAAGCCTGCGGTGAGTGGTCGCTGCACCGCGGTGAACGGTCAGCCGCGCGGCACCCGTTCGACCCCCATCCCGAGTCCCTCCGGCAGGTGCATGCGGGCGAAGATGCGTGAGACGTCGGCCGGGACCGCCGACCGGGTGAGCCGGCTGACGATGACCATGGTGGCGAATGCCAACGGAACGGTGACCGCGGCGGGTTGGCCGGCCACCGCGGCGGGCCAGCCGCCGAACGTGGCCGGGCCGACCACCCCCGATACCGCCAGCAGGGTGGCCGAGGTCGATGAGAGCGCCCCGACCCCCAGCCCGGCCAGCGCACCCGCGGCGGTCAGCCCGCGCCACCAGATTCCGAGCACCAGCAGCGGGCACAAGGTGGATGCGGCCATCGCGAACACCAGGCCCACCCCGCGGGACAGCTCGAACGAGGAGGCCGCCAGTGCCAGCGGGATGGGGATCAGCCCGCCGGCCGCCGCCGCCCAGCGGAAGTCGCGCACCCGGCCGCGCAGCAGGTCGGTGGCGGCCGCACCGGCGAGGCTGACCAGCAGGCCCGAGGAAGTCGCCAGGAAGGCCGCGATCGCGCCGGCGGCCACCAGTCCCGTCAGCGCCGCGCCGGCGGTCCCTCCGATCGCCGACGAGGGCAGCAGAAGCACCGCGGCGTCGGCGTCGCCGGTGATCAACAGCTCAGGAACGTGGCGGCGGGCGAAGACCCCCAGCGTGGTGGGGAACAGGTAGAACACCGACAGCAGCGCGATCACCGCCAGTGCGGTGCGCCGGGCCGCCCGCCCGTCGGGGTTGGTGTAGAAGCGAACCAGCACGTGCGGCAGTCCCATCGCCCCGAGAAAAGTCGCGACCATGATCGAGAAAACCTGGTAGAGCCGGTGATCGCCGCCCAGGCCGGCACCGCCGAGCCACCCGTCGCCGGACGTCGGCGCCCCGGCGACGACAGGGGTCCGCGCCCCCGGAGCGAGGGTGACGGTGCTGCCCGTTCCCAGTGTGTGCCGACCCGCGCTGAGCGGGGAACCCGGCGGAACGGCGATGCCGTCGACGGTGCCCTCGACCCGCACCCCGGACGGGTCGACGATCTCCACCTCGACGTCGGTCTCGACTGCCACGGTGGTCTGCTGCCCGACCACCGGAGGCAGCGGGCCGCCCAGTTCGCCGCGATCGGAGGCGGCCAGCGCGAGCAGCACCAGGGTCGGCACGGCGATCGCGGTGAGTTTCAGCCAGTACTGGAAGGCCTGGACGAACGTGATCGAGCGCATCCCGCCCCCGACGACGTTGATGACCACGATCGCGCCGACCGCCAGCGGTCCTATCCAGACCGGAAGGCCCAGAAGCGTTTTCAGCGCCAGCCCAGCACCTTGGTACTGAGGTACCAGATACAGCAGGCAGATGGCGATCACCACGATCATCGCCGCGCGGCGGACCGGTCGCGAATCGAGGCGGAATTCGGCGAAGTCGGGCACTGTGTACGCCCCAGAACGGCGCAACGGGGCGGCCACGAACAGCAGCAGGCCCAGATAGCCCGCGGTGAAGCCGACCGGGTACCACAGCGCGTCGGCCCCGTATTTGGCTATCAGCCCGGCAACGCCGAGAAACGATGCCGCCGAGAGGTATTCGCCGGAGATGGCGGCGGCGTTGAGATGCGGTGGTACGGAGCGGGAGGCGACCAGGAAGTCCGAAGTGGTCCGTGAGACCCGCAAGCCGTAGGCGCCCACGGCCACGGTCGCCACCGCGGCGGCCAGCAGGCCGGCCGCGCTGGATACGGTGACCGGGTTCACTGCTCGTCGCCCTGCTCGATCACACCGATGAAGTGGCGCTCGTTCTGCTCGGCGAGGGCGACGAAGATGCGGCCCGCCGCGTACATCGCCGGGTAGACAGCGACCCCCAGGATGAGCCAGTTCACCCTGATGCCGGCCACCGTCACCGCGCCGAAGCCAGGCAGTGCGCCGGTTAGCAGCGCCACGGCGGCCATGGTTCCGGCGACCAGCAGCGCCATCCGCACCGCCAGTCCCAGCTGAGCTCGCACCAGTCCGCGCACCAGCACGTCGCCCACCCCGGTCTGCTCGGCCACTTCCACCCGGGTGTGCACCATCCGGGAGCCCCGCCGGCGCGCCAAGACAACCCGCTCGCGCGGTCGGCGCGTGGGATGCGGCTCAGTCATCGGCGCCGGCCCGGAAACTGCGCATCGGGTTGCGGATCAGCCGGTCCCGCAGTTCGCGGGCCTGCCGGCGGCTGACCGGCAGTTCCACCGCGGGGGAGGCGCCGTTGGCGCGCAGCCGGACCAGGGTGGCGGCGTTGGAACTGCGCAGCCCGGTGACCATCCCCAGCGCCACCAGATACGAGCGGTGCACCCGCGCGAACCCGCGGTCGCGCCACCGTTCCTCCAGAACGCTGAGCGGAATTCTGACCAGGTGGGATCCCGTGGTGGTGTGCAGCCGCGCGTAGTCGCCGTCGGCCTCGACCCAGCCGATGCTGTCGCACCGGACCAGCCGGGTCACCCCGCCCAGTTCGACCGGGATGGTGTCGTCGTCGGGCTCGGACCGGCTGGCGGGGCTCCGCCCGGCCCGGATCCGCCGCAGCGCCTCGTCGAGCCGTTCGGCGCGGACCGGCTTGAGCAGGTAGTCGACGGCGCCGATGTCGAAGGCGGCGACGGCCCTGTCCTCGTGGGCGGTGACGAACACCACGGCCGGCGGGTTGGCGAAGTTGGTGAGCAGCCCGGCCAACTCCAGGCCGGACAGGCCGGGCATGTTGATGTCGAGGAAGACCGCGTCGAGAGGGCGGTCGTTGATGGCGCGCAGTGCGGAGGTGGCGGTCGCGGCACCGACCACCTCGCCGACGTCGGCGTGCCGGCCGAGCAGGTAGGTCAGTTCGTCCAGGGCCGGCGCCTCGTCGTCGACGGCGAGCACTCGCAGCAGCGTCGTCACGGCACCTCCGGTGTGTCGCTGGGTATGCCCTCGGCTAGGTGTCGTGACAGCTAGGCCCGGACCCCGGAGCGGAATTTGGGCACCCGCATGACCACCTTGGTTCCGGCACCCGGGGCGGTCTCGACCACCAGACCGTAATCGTTTCCGAAGGCCGCCCGCAGCCGATGGTCGACATTGGTCAACCCGACGTGGGCGGCCGACTCGCCCTCGCCGAGCAGGTCGCCGGCCCCGGCGCGCAGCACGTCGGGATCCATCCCCACACCGTCGTCCTCGACGGTGATGACGCAGTCGGAGCCCTCGTCGCGGGCGGTGATCTCCACCGCACCGGCCTGCCGTCCGGCGAGCCCGTGCCGAACGGCGTTCTCCACCAGGGGCTGCAGAGCCAGGAAGGGTATGACCACGCTCAGCGCCTCCGGGGCGATCTGGAGGGTCACCGCCAGCGCGGGGCCGAAGCGGGCCCGTTCCAGGGTGAGATAGCGGTCGATGTTGCGCAGTTCGTCGGCCAGCACGGTGTAAGGGCCGGCCGACCGGAAGGAGTACCGGGTGAAGTCGGCGAACTCCAGGATCAGTTCGCGGGCGCGGTCGGGGTCGGTCCGGACGAACGAGGCGATCGTGTTGAGCGCGTTGTAGACGAAGTGCGGGCTGATCTGGGCCCGCAGCGCAAGCACCTCGGCGCGGTCCAGGCGGGCGCGGGAGGCGTCCAGCTCGGCCAGCTGCAGCTGGCTGGCCGCGTAGCGGGCCACCTCGCCGATCGCGCCCAGCATCCCGGGGGCGGGTTCGGCGACGGTGACCGCGACCAGGGCGCCCAGCGCCGTGCCGTCCTCATCGAGCAGGGGCTGAGCCACCACCGCCGGCGTCTGCTCCCGGTGCAGGATCCGCCGGCGCCCGGTGATGGCGGCGTCGGCGGCGTCCTGGCAGCCGGCCGCGGTCTGCGCCGTCCACAGCCGGTCAGAGGGCGGGTCCAGGCACAGCTGAGCGGCCTGCGGGCCGTAGAGCGCCACGCCGGCGGAACCGGTGAGTGCGCGCAGGTGCGGCGCCGCCTCGCGCGCCGAGTCCGGGTCCAGGCCCCGGCGCAGCGGACGCGCCGCCAGCGCCGCGGTGTGCAGCGCGGCGTGCACCGTCCGCTCGCCCGGGGTGCTCACCCGCCGCCGGGTCATCACCGCGCCGGCGCCCAGCGCGATGGCGAGCGTCGCCAGCGCCGCCGTCAATGCCGCCGCCACCGCACCGGACACGTCGCCTCCCTGCCGTCGCCTGTCATTGTGCGCCGGGCATCGTGCGCTCCGGCGCCGCAGCGCGCAATAGACTGGCCTGATGGCCCGGTTGCAGCTGACGTCCGATCCCGCCGCCGACGCGTTGCTGTCCGATGACCCCTTCGCGCTGCTGCTGGGCATGCTGCTCGATCAGCAGATACCCATGGAGACCGCGTTCGCCGGGCCCCGCAAAATCGCCGACCGGCTCGGCGGGCTCGACCCGGAGACGATCGCCGGGTACGACCCGGAGGCCTTCGCCGCGGTGTGCGCCCAGACCCCGGCGGTGCACCGCTTCCCCGGATCCATGGCCAAGCGGATCCAGGATCTCGCCCGCGAGATCGTCGACCGCTACCGGGGAGACGCCGCCGCACTGTGGACCGACGGCGATCCGGACGGGGCCGAGGTGTTGCGCCGGTTGCGGGCGCTGCCGGGCTTCGGGGAGCAGAAGGCCAGAATCTTCTTGGCCCTGCTGGGCAAGCAGTACGGGGTGACCCCGCGCGGCTGGCGCGCGGCGGCCGGTGACTACGGAAAGTCCGGAACCCACATGTCGATCGCCGACGTGGTCGACAAGGGCTCTCTGGACCAGGTCCGGGCCTACAAGAAGAAGATGAAGGCGGCCACCGGGAAGACCGCCAAGAAGACACCGCCGCGCAAGCAGAACTGACAGCGGCCCAGGAATCAGGAGAAACGATGAAGACACACCTCAACTGCCCGTGCGGCGAAGCGATCACCGGCAAGGACGAGGACGAACTCGTCGAGCTGGCGCAGGCCCACCTCGCCGAGGCGCATCCCGGTATGCACTACGAGCGCGAGCACATCCTGTTCATGGCCTACTAGGGGGCCCGGCCGTTGCGGGGGTCGATCCCGAACGCCTGCTCCAAGTCGCTGAGCGCGCGCTCGGTCAGCGGGACCAGCGCGCCGACGTCGGCCAGGACGTCGCGGTCGGCGACGTAACCCACGCCGATCCGGTCGGCGTAGGAGTTCGAGGTGACGTTGAGCGCCATCCCGTCGTAGACCACTGAAATCGGGTAGATCTCATCCAGCCTGGCCCCGTTGTAGTACATCGGCTGCTGGGGTCCGCGGACATTGGAGATCGGCAGGTTGTAGCTGGGCGGAACCGGCGTGCTGAACGGCAGCAGCGGCAGCAACACCGTCGGGCCGATGGCCGGGGCGAGGGTCACCAGCATCGCGCCGGGGCCGTGCCGGGCCACCTGGTTCTTGACGTTGGACATCGCGGCGTGCACCATCGCCAGCCGTTGCGCCGGGTCGGCGAGGTCGGTGCCCAGACCGCACAGCCCCAGGCCGAACTGGTTCCCGTGGGTGTCGGCGGCCGCGTCGTCACGCGGGCGCACCGAAACCGGGCAGATCGCCACCAGCGACCGGTCCGGGAGTTCCCCGCGCTCGATCAGCCAGCAGCGCAGCGCTCCGGAGATCATCGCGGTGACGACGTCGTTGGTGGTCGTCCCGGCCGCCGCCGCCACGGCCCGCACCCGTTCCCGGTCGACCGACCCGGCGGCCACCGCGCGTCGCGGCCCGAGCCTGGTGTTGAACCGGGTGCGCGGCGCCGAGAACGGCGCCGCGACGGCGCGGGTGACAAGACTGCCGACCGCGGTGGCCGCCTCGGCGGCCAGCACCTGCCGGGTCAGCCCCGCCCCCGCGGCGGCCGCCTTGCGGATCGCGGCCAGCGCCGCGAGCAGGCCGGGCGGGGGTGTCGGCGCCGGGCGGTCGTCCGCCATCCGCGCGAAGAACGCCGGCATGTCGCGGCGGTCCGGGTCGGGGGAGAGGGCTTTGGTGATCAACTGCATGCCCGCGACTCCGTCGAGGACGATGTGGTGGACCTTGATGTAGAAGGCGAACCGCCCGTCGGGCAGGCCGTCGATGAGGTAGGCCATCCACAGCGGAGCCGACAGATCAAGCCGTACCGCGTGCAGCTGCGATACCAACTCCCACAACACCTCCGGGCCGCTGCCGGGCGGCAGGGTCCGGCGCTGCACGTGGTGACGCAGGTCGATGTCGGCAGACTCGCGCCACTCCCAGACAAGGGCGGTGTCGATGCCGTGGTGGGGATGGCGGCGCAGCCGGGGGTCGATCTCCCCGGGGCCGATCGCGTCCTCGTGGAGGGATCTCACATAGTCGTCGGCGTCCGCACCCGGCGGCGGGCTGAAGATCAGCACAGCCGCGACGTGCATTGGACTGGAAACCAATTCGGCGCTGAGCATCAGCGCGTCGATCGGGTCGAGCAGTTCCATGGGTGCCCCAGACGGTGTCGGGCCTACCCTGCCGAGAGTAGGCCGTCCCGGCTGGGCCTCGCCGAGACCGGGCCGGTGCCGCGGGTCAGGGCACGACGGCCGACCCGATGGTCGGCATGAAGGTGCACTGCTTGTCGGTGGTGGTGACCTGGCCGAAGATCGTCGACATGATGCTGCCCGATCCGGTGTCGACGATGGCGGTCAGTGTGGTGGGCCCCTCCGGATTGATCTCCGGATTGGGTTTGAGGGTGGCGGTGCCCGACCGGCCGGTGGTCAGGTTGACCCAGGTCACGTTGAGCGGGAGCTTCTGCTCGGCCGCCGGAGCCGGGGTGCCCACGGCGGTGAACACGTAGGCGGTCTGGCCGGGTCCGGGGCCGGGCGCCGGGATCTTCGCCGGACCTGCGACCGACAGCGCGGTGGCGATCACGTTGCCGCCGTCCTTCAGGCAGCCGCTGGACAGCGAGGGATACATGAAGTCCTGGGTCGGTGGGCTGCTCGGGTCGAACGCGGCCAGCGCCGGCGACGCCGCGGGGGCGGCGACGGGCTCGGCGGGCGCGGGGGCGGGGGCGGCCGCTGCCGGTGCAGGCGGGGCCGCCACCGTCACCGCCGCCGGGGCCTCCGGCGCCGAACCGGGTACCGGCCCCACCGCATAGGCCGGTTCCACGCCGGCCGGTAGGTGGGCCTGGGCGCCGGGGACCGCCTCGGGTGCCGGAACATGCTTCTGCAACGGGATCGGCCCGTTGCCCGTCCCCGGCGTCATCAGCGGCGTGGTGCCGTGGGCGGGACCGGCCAGGGCCGCCTGCTGGGAGACCGGCGCCGAGGGCAGGCTCGATGACAGCGACGCCGCCCCGCCGTCCTGCACGAACCGCGCCACGGCCTCCGCCAGTGACAGCGAACCCTCCGGCGTGGTCGCGTTTCCGGCCAGCTGAGAGGCCGCCGCCAGCAGCAACTCTTGCGCCGAGGCGGGATCGGCGGCGGCCTGCTGGACCACCGGGCTCAGGCTCTGGACCGCCTCCAGGCCGGGCAGCTGGCCCGGATCCAGCGGAATGCTCGGATCGGCCGCCGCTACCGGGCTCAGCGCGAGCACGGTAGCGGCCGACACCGCGGTCAGGCCGGTGCCCAGCCTGGTGAGGTCCAGCACGGTCAAACTCCCTCGTCGGTCGGTGTGCGGCTCAGGGCAGCGCGTTGAGCAGCGGCAGCGGGCTGGCGACGCCGCCCGTCGGCGGGGCCGGGGCGATGGGGGCGGCCCCGGCGGGCGGCAGCGTCACCGGGTCGGCCTGCGGGGCCGGGCCGATGCCCACCTGGTCGCCGATCGCGATCGGGAACGGCATGCTCGACGGGGTCAGATTGGCCAGATTGGCCGGGACGCCCAACTGGTTGAGCAGCGGCACCAGGCTGGAGCCTGGGCCGACCGGTGCGATCGACTCGGGCACCGGCGGGGTGGCCGGGGCGCCCGGGATCGGGGAGACCGGCAGGGTGGACGGGGCCGGAGCGCCGACGATCGCCGAAGCGCCGTTGAGCGCGGTGGCGGCGGTCTGCAGCACCGCGCCCATGCTGGCGGGGTTGGTGGCGAACTGCTGGAGCATGCTCAGCGCCGGCACGTTGGGGATGGCCGGCGGCGGCACCGGTTCGGCCGAGGCCGAGGCGGACATGGCAAGAGCGGCCGAGCATAGCCCGGCGGCCCCAATGACGTTGGCGGCGAACAGCTTTGCGTACCGTGACATGATGTTCCCACTCCTTCGGGTGTTGGTCTGCACCTGACGGTAGGGAGTGACGGGTGTTAATCGGAGTGACACGTGTGGCGGTTATTCAACCGTTACGGGAGCGATGGCCGACGGTGACCGCCGTCCGCCGGTGACCGTGGCCGGCCTGCCCCGGGCATTACCGTCATGGGGTGCGGACACAGTCACCGGCCTGGCGCCGCGCGCCGCTGACCAGGCTGGCGCCGGTGCTGCTCGGGGTCAGCGTGGCGGTGCGGCTGGCCTGGACCTACCTGGCTCCCAACGGAACCAACTTCGTCGACCTGCACGTCTACCTCGGCGCTGCCGCCGCACTGGACGATCCCGGCACGCTGTACTCCTACGTCTACGACGAGCAGACCCCGGACTTCGCGCTGCCGTTCACCTACCCGCCGTTCGCCGCGCTGGTGTTCTACCCGCTGAGCCGGCTGCCCTTCGGCCCGGTGGCCCTGGCCTGGGAGATCGGGACCGTAGCGGCGCTCTACGGAGTGGTTCGGGTCAGCCAGCGGATGTCCGGGGTGCCCGCCGGCGCCGGACACCGCCGCGCCATGTTGTGGACCGCGGCCGGCATCTGGATCGAGCCGGTGCGCAGCACGGTGGACTACGGGCAGATCAACGTCTATCTGGTGCTGGCCGTGCTGTGGGCGGCCCACAGCACCCGGTGGTGGCTGTCGGGTCTGCTGGTCGGAATCGCCTCCGGGATCAAGCTCACCCCGGCCGTCGCCGGGGTGTACCTGGTCGGGGTGCGCCGGTTCGCCGCGGCGGGGTTCGCCGCGCTGGTGTTCGCCGGCACGGTGGGGCTGTCGGTGGCGCTCATCGGGGAGCAGGCCCGCTACTACTTCACCGACCTGCTCGGCGACGCCGGCCGGGTGGGCCCGATCGGGACGGTGTTCAACCAGTCCTGGCGGGGCGCGCTGTCGCGGATCCTCGGTCACGACGCGGGCTACGGGCCGCTGACGCTCGCCGGAATCGCGCTGACCGCTGCGCTTGCCGTGGCGGCCTGGCGGGCGCTGGACCGCGGCGACGGGGAGACCGGGCCCGGGACCCGGGACCGGTTGGGATCACTGCTGGCCGTCGAACTCGCCGGGCTGCTCATCTCGCCGATCTCCTGGACCCACCACTGGATCTGGGTGCTGCCGCTGATCATCTGGCTGATCGACGGGCCGCGGCGTAACCGCCCCGGGGCGCGACCGCTGGGCTGGGGGTGGCTGGCCCTGACGCTGCCGGGCGTGCCGTGGCTGCTCGGTTTCGCCCAGCCGACGATCTGGGACATCGGCAGACCTTGGTACCTGGCCTGGGCCGGGTCGGCCTACCTGGCGGCCGCGCTGGTCACCCTCGGCTGGATCGCGCTCAGCGCCCGCGCAGGATCCCGTCGATCTCCCGGGCCATCTCCACATCCTTGTCGGTGATCCCGCCCTCGGAATGGGTGACCAGGGCGAAGGTCACCGTGCGCCAGCGGATGTCGATGTCGGGATGGTGGTCGGCACGCTCGGCGTGCTCGGCGACCGCGCCCACCGCGGCGATCCCGTCCAGAAACGAACCGAAGGTCACCGAACGGCGCAACGCGCCGTCCGACCGCCGCCAACCGTCCAGAGTCGCCGCCGCGGCGTCGACGGCCGCATCGTTCAACACAGTCATGGTTTCGGGTATACCGTCCCAGGCGATGTTCAGCCAGGCGGTGCAGGTGGTCGTGGCCGGCGCGCTGGTCTGCGACGCCGCGCTGCTGGTGGCTCGCCGGCGGCGCCCACCGGAACTTGCCGGTCTCTGGGAGCTCCCGGGTGGGAAGGTCGCGCCCGGAGAGGGGGAGGCCGAGGCCCTGGTCCGCGAGCTGCGGGAAGAACTCGGCGTCGACGTCGAGGTGCTCGACCGGATCGGCGACGATGTGGCGGTCGGGGAGGCCCTGATATTGCGGGCCTACCGGGTGGTCCAGACCGGCGGCGCCCTGCACCCCCACGACCACGGAGAATTGCGCTGGGTTGGGGCGGAGGACCTGGCCGGGCTGGCCTGGGTTCCGGCTGACCGGGCCTGGCTGCCGGCGCTGCGGGAACTGCTGGCCCGCTGACCCCGTCGGCGGGCCTTTTCGCGATCCGGCACCCGCACTGCGACAATCTCCGGCGTGACTGGCCCGAATCGCCCGCAGGACTTCCGCAACGTGGCGATCGTGGCGCACGTCGACCACGGGAAGACCACCCTCGTCGACGCCATGCTGAGGCAGTCCGGCGCGCTCAAACACGGCGACTCCGCGGAGCGCATCATGGACAGCGGTGACCTCGAGCGGGAGAAGGGCATCACCATCCTGGCCAAGAACACCGCGGTGCACCGCCACAACCCGGACGGCTCGTTGACGGTGATCAACGTGATCGACACCCCCGGGCACGCGGATTTCGGTGGCGAGGTCGAACGCGGGCTGTCCATGGTCGACGGGGTCCTGTTGCTGGTCGACGCCTCCGAGGGGCCGTTGCCGCAGACCCGGTTCGTGCTGCGCAAGGCGCTGGCGGCCCATCTCCCGGTCATCCTGGTGGTCAACAAGACCGACCGCCCCGACGCCCGCATCGCCGAGGTCGTCGAGGCCAGTCACGACCTGCTGCTCGACGTTGCCTCCGACCTCGACGACGAGGCCCAGCAGGCCGCCGAGCGGGCCCTGGGGCTTCCCACGCTGTTCGCATCGGGCCGGGCCGGGGTGGCCAGCACCGCCCAGCCCGCCGACGGGGAGATTCCCGAGGGCGAGAACCTCGACCCGCTCTTCGAGGTGCTGCTGGACAACATTCCGCCCCCCACCGGTGACCCCGAGGCTCCGTTGCAGGCGCTGGTCACAAACCTCGACGCCTCGGCGTTCCTGGGCCGGCTGGCACTGATCCGGGTCCACAACGGCCGGATCCGCAAGGGCCAGCAGGTGGCCTGGATGCGCGAGGTCGACGGGGTTCCGGTCATCGCCAACGCCAAGATCACCGAGTTGCTCGCCACCGTCGGCGTGCAGCGCAACCCGACCGAGGAGGCCGTCGCCGGCGATATCGTCGCGGTCGCCGGCCTGCCCGAGATCATGATCGGCGACACCCTGGCCGACCCCGACCACGCCCACGCTCTGCCCCGGATCACCGTCGACGAGCCGGCCATCTCGGTGACCATCGGCACCAACACCTCGCCGCTGGCCGGCAAGGTCGCCGGGCACAAGCTGACCGCCAGGATGGTGCGCTCCCGGTTGGACGCGGAACTGGTCGGCAACGTCTCGATCCGGGTGGTCGAAATCGGCCGGCCGGACGCCTGGGAGGTGCAGGGCCGCGGCGAGCTCGCGCTGGCGGTGCTGGTCGAGACGATGCGCCGGGAGGGCTTCGAGCTGACCGTCGGTAAGCCTCAGGTGGTCACCAGGACCATCGACGGCGCGCTGCACGAGCCGTTCGAGGCGCTGACCATCGACTGCCCCGAGGAGTTCGTCGGCGCCATCACCCAGCTGATGGCGGGCCGGAAGGGGCGGATGGAACAGATGACCAACCACGCCGCCGGCTGGGTGCGGATGGATTTCGTCGTTCCCAGCCGCGGGCTGATCGGCTTCCGCACCGATTTCCTCACCGAGACCCGCGGCACGGGGATCGCCAACGCGGTCTTCGACGGCTACCGCCCGTGGGCCGGCGACATCCGGGCCCGGCACACCGGCTCGCTGGTCAGCGACCGTTCCGGAGCGACGACCGCCTACGCGCTCATCCAACTCGCCGACCGCGGAACGTTTTTCGTCGAACCCGGCGAGGAGACCTACGAGGGCATGGTGGTCGGGCTCAACCCCCGCGCCGAGGATCTCGACGTCAACGTCACCCGGGAGAAGAAGCTGACGAACATGCGCTCCTCGACCGCCGACGTCATCGAGACCCTGGCGAAACCGATCGAACTGGATCTCGAACGGGCGATGGAGTTCTGCGCCCCCGATGAGTGCGTTGAGGTCACCCCGGAGGTGATCCGGGTGCGCAAGGCGGAATTGGACGCCACCGCACGGGCCCGCAGCCGATCCCGGGCCAAGGCTCACAAAGCGTGAACGGGAGGATCCGGTCGATACCCTGAGCGGCGTGCGGGAACGACGGCGTGGGCTGCGGAGCGCCTGCGCCGCACTGTCCGCGCTGTTGCTCTCCGGTGGTTGCACCGCCAACCCGCCCCCGGCGCCGCAGAGCACCGAGACCTCCCAGTCGGCGGCGCCGGCGCCGAAGGCCACCCAGATCATCATGGCCATCGACTCCATCGGTGCGGGCTTCAACCCGCACCTGCTCTCCGACCAGTCCCCGGTCAACGCCGCGGTCAGCGCTCTGGTGTTGCCGAGTTCCTTCCGCCCCGTCACCGACCCGTCCACGCCGAGCGGGTCACGCTGGGAGATCAACCCGAATCTGCTCACCTCCGCGGCGGTCACCGATACCGATCCGTTCACCGTCACCTATACGATCCGGCCAGAGGCGGCCTGGACCGACAACGCCCCGATCGCCGCCGATGACTACTGGTACCTGTGGCGTCAGATGGTCAGCCAGCCCGGGGTGGTGGACCCGGCCGGATACGACCTGATCACCGGGGTTCAGTCGATCAATGGCGGTAAGACCGCCGTGGTGACCTTCTCCCAGCGTTACCCCGCCTGGCGGGAGCTGTTCAACGACCTGCTGCCCGCGCACATCGTCAAGGACGTACCCGGCGGGTTCGCCGCCGGACTGGCCCGCGCGCTGCCTGTCACCGGCGGCCAGTTCCGGGTGGAGACCATCGACCCCCAGCGCGACGAGATCCTGCTGGCCCGCAACGACCGGTACTGGGGCACCCCCGCCCGGCCCGACCAGATCCTGTTCCGGCGCGCCGGATCGCCGGCGGCGCTGGCCGACTCGATCCGCAACGGGGACACCCAGGTGGCTCAAGTGCACGGTGGTGCGGCCGCCTATGCCCAGCTCTCGGCGATCCCCGAGGTCCGGACCGACCGCCTCAACACTCCGCGGGCGATGGAGTTGACGCTGCGGGGCGAGCGGCCGGCACTGGCCGACACGGCTGTCCGCACGGCGATTCTGAGCCTTCTGGACGTCGAACTACTGGCCGCGGTCGGATCCGGAACCGACAACTCGGTGGTTCTCGACCGGGCGCTCGTCCGCGCGCCCAGCGACCCCGGCTACGAGCCCACCGCGCCGCCGGCGCTGAGCCGTGAGGCGGCGCTGAGCCTGCTCGCCGAGGCCGGCTACCGGCGTGAGCAGGATCCGCCCGAGGCGGCCGCCGGATCACGCACCCCGGGCTCGCCCGCAGGACGGCTCCTGCGCAACGGTCGGCCCCTGACATTGGTGGTCGGCGTCGCGGCCAACGATCCGACGTCAGTGGCGGTGGCCAACACCGCCGCCGACCAGTTGCGCGGGGCCGGTGTCGCCGCCTCGGTGCTGCCGCTGGATCCGCCGACGCTCTACGGACCCGCGCTGGAGACCGACCGGATCGACGCGATCGTCGGCTGGCACCCGGTGGGCGGCGATCTCGCGACCGCCCTGGCCTCGCGGTTCGGCTGTCCGGCGCTGGAGGCCGCACCGATCACGACGGCCCCGGCCGAGCCCGCGACGTCCGTGACGTCCGCGACACCCGCAACATCCGCGACCACCGCGGCGCCGGCCACCAGTGCGGGGCCGGCTGGGACCACCACCAGCCCCGCCCCCGACGCCACACCTCTCATCCGCGCGCCCTCGAATCTCACCGGTGTGTGTGACCGGCGAATCCAGCCGCAGATCGACGGCGCGCTGGACGGGTCCCTCGACGTCGACGACGTCATCGCCGCGGTCGAGCCGACACTGTGGGCGATGGCCTCGGTGCTGCCGATCATGCAGGACAACACCATCGTCGCGGTGGGCCCCACCGTCGCCAACGTGGACCTGACCGGCCCGATCCCGATCGGGATCGTCGGCAACGCCGGTTCCTGGGTGAAGAAGCCACGCTGATCTGACCGGACCCGGTTCGGCGAGCCCTGGGTACGGTAGGGCGACCAATGGCCCGAGGAGGACCGATGGCGGCTGTCCCGCGGCTGTTGTTCGTGCATGCCCATCCCGACGACGAGACCATCAACAACGGCGCCACGATCGCCCGCTACGCCGCCGCCGGCGCCGAGGTCACCGTCTTGACCTGCACACTGGGCGAAGAGGGCGAGATCATCGACGAACGGCTGGTCCAGCTCGGCGTTGACGGCGCCGACCAGCTCGGCGGCTACCGCATCAGCGAGCTCACCGCGGCGCTGGACCACCTCGGGGCGGGCCCGCCCCGATTCCTCGGCGGGGCCGGCTGCTGGCGTGATTCGGGAATGGCCGGCACCCCCGCCCGGCGCCGGACCCGGTTCATCGACGCCGACCCCGATCGGGTGGTCGGCCAGCTGGCCGACACGATTGCCGAACTGCGTCCCCACGTAGTGGTGACCTACGACCCGCAGGGCGGCTACGGCCACCCCGACCACATCCACGCCCACCGGGTCACCACTGCCGCCCTCGACGTCGCGGCCCCGCGTTGGCGGGTGCCCAAGTTCTACTGGACGGTACTCTCCGGCAGCGCATTCCGGCGTGCCGTGGAGCAGTTGAAGCCCGAGGACGTCCGTCCTGACTGGATCCGGTTGAGTGAACTGCCTTTCGGTTATGCCGATGACCGCATCACCGCCGTCGTCGACGCGCCCGAACAGGTCGCGGCCAAGACGGCCGCGCTGCGAGCGCACGCGACCCAGGTCTGGCTGGGGCCGACCGGCCGCGCATTCGCGTTGTCCAACAAGCTGATAGCCCCGGTTCTGGGTCAGGAACACTATGTCCTCGCCGCGGGGGAGCCTGGCGCGATCGACGATGACGGCTGGGAGCGTGACCTGCTCAGCGGGGTCGCGATCCGGTGACAGCATCGGCCGGACCCGGCCGGCTGGACTACTATTCGGGGGTCGCGGGGCTCAGGCCGGCGCGGCCGCGCGCCGTAACCCCGATGGCTACCGCGTCGCATCACGCATGTCGCGTTGAAGGCGAGGAAATCTGACATGGCCAGTCCAGCCCCGGGCCCTGCCCTCCAGTTCGGCGCCCCGCCGCCGCGACGGCTTCCGGTCGCCACGTTGGCTCTGGTGCTGGCCATCGCGGCGGTCATCCTGGCGGTCTGGGCCCTGGTGGCCGCCGCGTCCAAGGCGCCCGCGGTGACGCTGAGCGGGGACGCCAAGACCCGCGTCTGCGCCGCCTTCCAGCCGGTCCAGCAGGCGGTGTTGCAGCAGACCAACGCGAACCTGGGCGCCGACCCGGTTCAGCAGGCCGCCGTGGCGGCCAACGCCCGGCTGGCCCTGATCGGCGGCGGCGACTACCTCCTGCGCCAGATCGACTCGAAGACCCCAAAGGACCTCGCCGCCGAGGTCACCGGCTTCGCCAACGACCTGCAGACGCTGGGAATCAACTACCTGGCCGGGCTGGTCGCGACCGACCCCGCCCAGGCCGAACTGAACAAGCGGGCCGACGCGGCGATGAAGACCATCGCCGAGATGTGTTCCTGACTCCGGCGACCGGCGTCCGGTCAGTCGGCCGGCCGGACAGGCGGCGCGGTGCGTTCCGCTGAATCCCCAGGCTTTCTTCCCGGCCTGATGCTGGCGGTGCTGACCTTCGACGGTGTGCTGTCCGCGGTCGGAGCGGCGCTGCTGCTGCAGTTCCATCTCGGCCCGGTGCCCTTCCCGGTCAGCGCACTGGTCAGCGGGGCCGTCAATGCCGCCCTGGTGTGGGCGGCCGGCCGGTGGACGGATTCACCCAGGCTGGCCGCGCTGCCCCTGGCGGCCTGGCTGGTGACGGCCGCGGCGTTGGCCGTGGGCGGCCCGGGCGGCGACATCGTCTTCGGCGGGCCCGGGGTGATGGCCTTCTCGGTACTCATCTTCCTGGTCGCCGGGGCGGTTCCGGCCGCGCTGGTCCTGCGCCGGATGCCGTGATCTCAGGTCAGCGGGTACGCGCCGATGGTCGGCCGGTTCCCGTCCGGCTGTCATCGGCTCCGACCCCGTCGCGGTCCGTCCCGGCAGACTGTCCGGCGCCGGCAGCGGACGGGACCGTTGCCGCCCGGTCGGCTCGTCCGGTGAGGTTGCGCTTCGCCCGCAGTGCGGGCGCCGCCGTCACAGTCGCACCCGCAATCGGCGTCGTTGCCGGGCCGGTATTCGCGTCCGCTGACGATTCGGGCGGGTCGATTGCGAACGGCGTTTCCACCGCGGAAACCGACGTTCGGGCCGACTCGGTCACCTGGGCCGGTGCCGGGAGGGCGGCTGCAGGGTTTGCCCGGACCGCCGCGGTGACACCGCCACCGCCCGCCGAGGCGCCGGGCAGCGGTGGGATCGGCGGCAGCGGCGGAAAAGGAATCAGGTCGGCAATCCACTGTGCGCTGTAGTCGAGGAAGTTCTGTGTGGCTTCGGCGATTCCAGCCTGGATGTCGGGTCCGATCTGGGCGAAGTTGAGGTCGATCAGGTCGGCGAAGCTGTACACGGCCGCTTGAACCAGCGGCTCGATGGTGAAGTAGGCCAGGTCGACCGCCGGTGCCACCCACCACAGGACCGGAACGTAGCTCAGCGCGTAATCGGCCAGCTCGAAACCGTAGGCGACCCAGGGCTCGACGGTGTCATAGGCAGTCTTGACGAAATCTCCGGCCGAGGTGACCGCACTCAGCTGGACAGTCGGCGCAGCAACCACGAGCGGGATCGTGGACCGTCCGGGGGCCGGCAGTGGTGTGACCGCGACGGCCGCCGCGACGGAACCGACGGCCGCCAGGCTCACGCCCGCTGTCAGCAGCGATCGAGCGGACATGCCGTCGGTCATGATGGACCCCTTCGTCGTTTGCCGAGATCGGGAGCGTACAGCAAATCCGCGCCGAACCGTGGGGTGATCCGGCCGAGCACCCCGGGGGCGCCGCACGTATGCGGTATTACTGTTGGGCCCATGTCGATGGTCGGGGAGCGTGATCGGGAAACGCACCCGCCGCCCGGCGGGCTTCGCAGGGTGCTGCGCCGCGCCCGCGACGGGGTGGCCCTCAACATCGACGAGGCGGCCCTGGCGATGACCGCCCGCGGGGACGACCTGGCCGACCTGTGCGCCAGCGCGGCCCGGGTCCGGGACGCCGGTTTGCGGTCGGCGGGCGTGCGCGGCCCCGGAGGCGGACTGCCCGTCACCTATTCCCGCAAGGTGTTCATCCCCGTCACCCACCTGTGTCGCGACACCTGCCACTACTGCACGTTCGTGACGGTCCCCGGAAAGCTGCGGGCAGCGGGGCGCGGAATGTTCCTCGAGCCCGGAGAAATCCTCGAGATCGCCGCCCGCGGGGCTGAACTCGGCTGCAAGGAAGCCCTTTTCACCCTCGGCGACCAGCCCGAGGCACGATGGCCGGAGGCTCGCCGATGGCTCGATGAGCGGGGCTTCGACTCGACCCTGGCCTATGTGCGGGCGATGGCCATCCGGGTGCTCGAGGAGACCGGCCTGCTGCCGCACCTCAACCCGGGGGTGATGACCTGGGCGCAGATGGCCGGACTCAAACCCGTTGCCCCCTCAATGGGCATGATGCTCGAGACCACCTCGCGACGGCTGTTCGAGACCAGGGGCCTGGCCCACTTCGGCAGCCCCGACAAGGACCCCGCCGTCCGGATCCGCACCCTCACCGATGCGGGCCGACTGTCGATCCCGTTCACCACCGGGCTGCTGGTCGGTATCGGCGAGACCGCGGCCGAGCGGGCCGACACCGTGTACGCGATCCGGCGCCTGCACAAGGAGTACGGGCACATCCAGGAAGTGATCGTGCAGAACTTCCGGGCCAAGCACCGCACCGCGATGGCGGCCGCCCCCGACGCCGATTTCGAGGAGTTCCTCGCCGCCGTCGCGGTCACCCGGCTGGTCCTGGGGCCGGACATGCGGGTGCAGGCCCCGCCCAACCTGGTCTCGGCCGAGGAGTGCCTGGCCCTGCTGAGTGCGGGCGTCGACGATTGGGGCGGGGTCTCACCGCTGACCCCGGATCATGTCAATCCCGAGAGGCCGTGGCCCGCTCTGGACGATCTGGCCGCGATCACCGCACGGGGCGGTTTCGAACTCGTCCAGCGGCTCACCGCCCAGCCCCGGTATGTCCGGGCCGGCGACGCCTGGATCGACCCGCGGGTGGCCGGCCACGTCGCGGCCCTGGCCGACCCGGTCACCGGGCTCGCTCTCGACGTACGCCCGCGGGGCCGACCCTGGCAGGAGCCGGACGAGGCGGCCACGTCACTGGGCCGAACCGACCTGAACACGGCGATCGACGGCGAGGGCCGTCGGGGCGAGGCCCGCAGCGACATGCAGACCGCCTTCGGGGACTGGAACAGCGTCCGCCTCAGGGCCGGGGAACTGATCGCCCGGGCGCCGGCGCGGCTCGACACCGATGTCGCCGCGGCCCTGCGGTGTGCCGAGCGTGACCCGGCCGGCTGCAGCGACGCCCAGTATCTGGCGCTGGCGACCGCCGACGGTGCCGCACTCGACGCCGTCACGGCCTTCGCCGACGCGGTACGGCGCGACACGGTCGGTGAGCACGTCACCTTCGTGGTGAACCGCAACATCAACTTCACCAACATCTGCTACACCGGCTGCCGGTTCTGCGCGTTCGCGCAACGCAAAGGAGACGCCGACGCGTTCGCGCTGTCGGCGCGGGAGGTCGCCGACCGGGCCTGGCAGGCGCACGTCGCGGGGGCCACCGAGGTGTGCATGCAGGGCGGGATCGACCCCGACCTTCCGGCCACCGGCTACGCCGAACTGGTGCGGGCGGTCAAGGCGCGGGTCCCGTCGATCCACGTGCATGCGTTCTCGCCGATGGAGATCGCCAACGGCGCCGCCAGGAGCGGCACCGGTATCCGGGAGTGGCTTACCGGGTTGCGCGACGCGGGCCTGGACACCATCCCCGGGACTGCCGCAGAGATCCTCGACGACGAGGTGCGCTGGGTGCTCACCAAAGGCAAACTGCCCAGCGCGCTGTGGGTGGAGATCGTCGAAACCGCGCACGAGGTGGGACTGCGGTCGAGCTCGACGATGATGTACGGCCACGTCGACAGCCCGACCCACTGGGTCGCCCACCTCAACGTGCTGCGCGGAATCCAGGATCGGACCGGGGGTTTCACCGAGTTCGTTCCGCTGCCCTTCGTGCACCACTCGTCCCCGCTCTACCTGTCCGGCGCGGCCCGGCCCGGGCCCACCCACCGGGACAATCGGGCGGTGCACGCGCTCGCGCGGATCATGTTGCACGGCCGCATCCCGCACATCCAGACGAGCTGGGTCAAGCTCGGCGTCGAGCGCACCCGCGTGATGCTCACCGGCGGCGCCGACGATCTGGGCGGCACCCTCATGGAGGAGACGATCTCGCGGATGGCCGGCTCCCAGCACGGCTCGGCCAAGACGGTCTCCGAGCTGACCGACATCGCCGCCGGGATCGGCCGGCCGGTGCGTCAGCGCACCACCACCTACGGGCCCGTTCCGGGTCGTCCCGAGCTCGCCGGGAGCAGCCGTCTGGCTGTCCGGCGACCGGGACGCTGAGGTGGGCGGCGCGGGGGCGCGCGAACCAGGGCTTAATATCAGGGACAGCAGCGAGCGTTAAGCCGGACCGCTGCCCGGCGGTACCGACCGAGAGCACACCGAGGAGAACCTTCGTGACCTACGTGATCACCGAAGCCTGCGTCGACATCAAGGACAAGGCCTGCATCGAGGAGTGCCCGGTCGACTGCATCTACGAGGGTTCCCGGATGCTGTTCATCCACCCCGACGAGTGTGTGGACTGCGGTGCGTGCGAGCCGGTCTGCCCGGTCGAGGCGATCTACTACGAGGACGACGTGCCCGACCAATGGTCCGCCTACACCGCGCTCAACGCCGATTTCTTCAGCGAGCTGGGTTCCCCGGGCGGCGCCTCCAAGGTGGGCATGACCGCCAACGACCCCCAGGTGGTCAAGGACCTTCCGGTCAAGAGCGAGGACTGAGCAACCGGCGGTGTCCGATCGCTTCGCCTCTGACCCGGGCGTAGCCGCTGACCGTCGCCGGTCGGCTTCGCTGCCGGTGTTCCCCTGGGACACCCTGGCCGGCGCCGCGGCCGCCGCGCGTGCCCATCCCGACGGCATCGTCGACCTTTCGGTGGGCACCCCGGTGGATCCGGTCGCGCCCGTCATCCAGGCCGCGCTCGCGGCGGCGGCCGCCGAACCCGGCTACCCCGCGACGGCGGGGACCGCGCGCCTGCGAAGTGCGGCGGCGGCCGCGCTGGAACGCCGCTACGGGGTGACCGGCCTCGCCGACGCCGCGGTGCTGCCGGTGATCGGCAGCAAGGAACTGATCGCCTGGCTGCCGACCCTGTTGGGGCTGGGCCCCGAGGACACGGTCGTGATCCCGGAACTGGCTTACCCGACCTATGAGGTCGGCGCCCGGCTGGCCGGGGCGGCCGTTCTCGCGGCCGACTCGCTGACCCAACTCGGTCCGCGCTCCCCGGCGCTGGTCTACCTCAACTCACCGGCGAACCCCACCGGGCGCGTGCTCGGCGTGGACCACCTTCGGAAGGTCGTGGAGTGGGCGCGCGAACGCGGCGCGCTGGTCGTGTCCGACGAGTGCTATCTGGGGCTGTGGTGGGACATCGAGCCGATGTCGATCCTGCACCCGTCGGTCAGCGGCGGTGACCACACCGGACTGCTGGCCGTGCACTCGCTGTCGAAAAGCTCGTCGATGGCCGGTTACCGAGCGGGGTTCGTGGCCGGCGACCCGGCCGTCGTCGCCGAACTCCTCACCGTCCGCAAGCACGCCGGGATGATGGTCCCCACCCCGGTGCAGGCCGCGATGGTCGCCGCGCTCGACGACGACGCCCACGAGGACCTGCAACGCGCCGCCTACCACCGCCGCAGGGCGGTGCTGCTGGGTGCTCTGCGGGATGCCGGATTCACCGTCGAGCACTCCGAGGCGGGGCTGTATCTGTGGGCGACCAGGGGTGAGCCGTGCCGGCAGACCGTCGGATGGCTGGCGCAGCGCGGCATCCTGGTCGCGCCCGGCGACTTCTACGGACCCGGCGGGGTACACCATGTGCGGGTGGCGCTGACGGCCACCGACGAGCGGATCGAGACCGCCGCCGCGCGGCTGTCCGCGGGCTGACCGTCCGCGCTAGTTCATGTTCCAGGGTTCGCCGTAGGTGGTGACGTTGTCGCCGGCCTTGGAGATCAGCCGGGCGAAGGGCCGCAGCATCACCCCGCCGGCCGCGCCGGTGATCGCGCCGTG
>Ga0180434_10000879_pt1 | contig 44041 bp, 50 predicted proteins | sample SS_ome_7_FD_132453 | JGI IMG/M metagenome (GOLD analysis project Ga0180434, IMG submission 132453) | Hypersaline lake sediment archaeal communities from the Salton Sea, California, USA - SS_1_D_2 metaG | ecosystem: Environmental > Aquatic > Non-marine Saline and Alkaline > Hypersaline >... | reverse complement strand
GGAGAGAAGGAGAGGCACTGGACCGCCTGCGGTCGATACGTGTCCTCCAGGGCCCTCTCGAAGCTCGCAAGGCTCACCGAGGACCTTGGGGCCGTGACCTGCTGGCACTGCCTACGATCTGATAGCTGGCACTGGAGGCGCCATCATGACGAGGAACAGGAATAAGAACAACCTCATCCACATGATCCGCCGAGAGAATTGTGTCAGGGTCTACACCTTCTGCCATAACAGCGTCCGCATGGACAAGGGGACCCTCGACCTGGAGAAGTGCACCTGCGAACGGTGCAGAACGGAATATAAGAGGCTGATGGAGGTGAAAAAATCGCACGAAATGGGAAGATCATAGCGACCCTCTCATGGCTCATGATCGTCTCCGGACTGATCATCGTGACCATCGACCTGCTCCCAATAGTTCCCTCTTGGAAGCATGGACTGGCCCTGTCCGTATGCGGCCTTGTCTACGGATATATCGGCTACAGGTTCCACCGAGTGAAGCATTAAATATACTTCCGATTACTTCCGTTCCAATTACGAGGTACTTGGATGGGAAGATCATCAGAAGCCGAGCACAACCGTCGCCGCCGGTTCGTGCTCGATAATTATTTTTCGATCCCCAAGGATAAGATGCTCGCCGCCCTGGTCGAGGAGTTCGGCCCGGTGACGGATCGGACCCTTCGGAAATACTACCGATGGGCCGAGAGCGAGATGATCCACGAGGGCATCTTCGACAAGGACAAGGAAGCCCTCCGGCTCCAGCTCCAGAGATCGATGTCCCGGTATCAGAAGATCGCCGACCAAGCGGCAGAGGATGAGGAGAAGGTCAGGACCCGGATGAAGAAGGACAAGATCACCATGGCCGACTGTGATCCTGATCTTGCCAGGGTCCTCAAGGACCTCCAATACACTCAGATCAATGCAGAGAAGGCGATCGTGCAGATGCTCGAGAAGGCAGGGGTCACAGCCAAGAGGGAAGAGATCGACATCAACCTCAAGGCGGAGTGGTTCGTGACCTTCGGTCAAGCTCACATGCGGGTGGCCTACGACCTGATCCCCGACGACCTGAAGGACCTCTATATCCAACGGTGCAAGCTGTTCGAGGGAGCGTCCTTCGACTATCTCAGGGACCTCGTCGAGGGCAAGGCAGACCTGATACAACTGCCTGAAGGAGGAGAAGTAAATGACGACACCAACGAAGAAGAACGAGCCGATCAACATAGCGACGTTGATCGGGAAGAAGGTCCTCTTCTGCCTGAAGAAGGACGACATACAGAACAGCCTGCCTGAGAACGCCTACGAGGCCGACATCCTCGATGTCAGGGGCCCATACGTTCAGATGAACGCCTACCTCAACGACGGATCGATCGTCACGGAATGGAAATGGGTGCCGTTCCTGAAGATCATCGAGGTCCTGGACGAGGCCCGTCACACGAGGCCCTTCCAGTTCAAGCCTGCTACGATCATGCAGGAGAGCAGGGAGGCGAAGCCGGAGATCGTGATCCCCAAGCTCGGGGAGGGGCCCCTACCGGATCACGTGGAGAACGAGAGCCCGATCCTGTTGCTCGCTCAGCTCCATGAGCGGGTCGACATGATGAGGAACGAGCTCACCGCAGTCCGTCATCACCTGGGCACATGGATGAAGGACAGCGAGGACCCCGTGGATCAGGACCTCTACCTGGAGAGCATCGAGCACCTCTTCCTCTCCTGGACCAAGGAGACCAAGCGCCTCGAGCAGAGGTTCGAGAAGCTCATCGAGGAACAGGCCAAGGACATCGGGATGATCAAGAAGATCATGACCTCCAAGGGGTTGATCGCATGAAGAAGCTCCTGGTGATCTCCTGCGAGGGAGAGGATCAAGAGAAGATCATCGACGGGCTCAGGGACCTCATGGTCATGAAGAAGATCACTCATCCGATCGGGATCGACCGAGGAGGGGAGCGCCCCGATCCGGAGCCCGATCCGATCGAGACCATGATGCCCGACGACAGCCTCCTCGGGATCAGGGGAGGATCATCGATCTCATGCTCACCGCTCTCCTACTGGGCGGATCATGAGAACAGGATCAAGGCCCTCGAGGGGACCGAGATACTCGGCAGGGACGCCATCGTCTACCTCATGAAGGAGGACGTGATGCCCCACATCAGGGAGCAGGAGGGCAGGATCGGAGGTCTCTCCGACATGCTCAACAGCCTCCTCACTGCCGCCAACGGCAAGGACCTCGAGGCGCTCCGGATCAAGCTCGACGGCCTGGAGAGGACCTTCAACTCCCTGGGGCCCATCAGCCTCAATCAGGTCAAGGAGTGCGCCAAGTTCGAGGTGGAGCAGTACATGAAGTCGTATCCCCAGGGGCTCCACACCTTCGTCGACGACATGAGGAAGTTCGGCAAGGACCTCCAGGGAGACTGCACCAAGGCGATCGCAGAGCTCCAGGGAAGGATCGAGGCACTCGAAGGACCTCAGCCCCCTGTCGGGATCGGGAGGCCCTCGACCGTAGGATCGGCCCAGGAGAGCGCTCGCCTCGACAAGAGGATCAACGACATCTGGAACGAGATCAACTCGATGAAGGTCCAGATAGTCAAGACCCAGGAAGAGGTCAAGAGGATCAAGGACCCCAAGATGGACGATCCGATCCCCGGGCCCCGATACAAGGACCTCGAGAGCATCCTCGAGGAGATCAAGAAGGTCGGGAAGCTCAGAGCAGAGGACCATGACCGCTTCGTCCAGGGCATTCAAAAACTACAGGACCGGATCAATCTCCATGTGGACGCATGGGATCAGACAATCCTCAAGGTCGAGGACATGTATAACACTCTCATGAAAACCCCTCCGGAGGCCCTCGATCCGGAGACGATCGCTCAGAGGATCAAGGGGATGGAGCAGGACCTCACCAAGCTCCACAACGAGCTCTTCCCGAACAACCCCTCGATGCCCAAGGGGGCCATCCAGGACCTCCACAGCATCGTGAGGACGAACCACAAGAACCTCGACAAGAAGATCATGGAGAACCGCAAGGAGATCAATGGTCACAGCCACACCGAGTTCGAGGAGATCAGGAAGGAGGCCAACAGTGAGACCGGCATCCTTCCACCGAAGGGATGACCATGACGACCTCGATCGCAGAGACCTGCCTCATCTGGTCCTTCGTGATGATCCTCTTCGGGATCATCGTCGTCCTCCTCTCGATCCTCGATCTCTATCGTCGATACGTGAGGCTGGCGAAGCTCGTCACGAGGTTCCACAAGCCTCGGGTGAAGAGGACCGTGAAGAAGCCGGGGAACGTGATCAAGGTCTACGAATGGATACCAGGAGATAATGACCCATGAGCGTCGACGTAGTGCCGACCCCTGAAGGGATGTATGAGACCTATGCCCTGGTCCTTGATGGAAGGGCCCGAGGGGACGCTCTCGTCGACGCTGTTACTTTTTTTCACGATCCACACTATCTGGGCCGAAGGGTCGACCCCGTCAGGTTCAGGAACCAGAGGACGATCCTGAAGTGCTTCTACGGCCTCAAGGATCAACTCACTGAGCAAGAACTTGAATGGCTCGAGGAGCTCAAGGAGCAAGGCCTCACCAACTGGGACCCCGAGCACGAAGGGGAGTTCACGATCCTGATCCTCGAGGTAGGACAGCGATCCGGCAAGTCCTTCCTCTGCTCAGGGATCGGCCTCTACGAATACTACCGGTGGCAGATGCACGAGAACCCTCACATCACCTTCCTCGAGGAGAGGGGGAAGAGACCGATCGCCACCGGGGCCCCGATCGAGATCAAGATGGTGGCGACCTCGCAGGACAACGCAAGGGATCACGTGTTCGCCGAGACCGAGGCCTTCATCCGTCAGTCCGGATACTTCCGACACCATCTCCGTGTCGACAGGGACATCAAGGGGCTCTTCATCACGGGCCGGAAGGGAGTGAACATCCGAGCAGGTCCTTGCACCGCAGGGGCCCTGAGAGGGGGAACGTCTCTCTGCTCCGTCTGCGATGAGCTCTCCTGGATGATCGACACCTCCGGAAGGGTAGGAGGCAAGGAGGTGTTCAGGGCCCAGAGGAACAGTACCAAGACGATGGACGGCAAGATCATCCTGATCTCCTCGCCGTGCCATGAGGACGACGAGCTCCACAAGCTCGGCCTCCTCGCCAAGAACGAGCGGTACCCGGGAGCTCTCTGGTTCAATCTCCCGACGTGGCTCATGGACCCCTCGCAGACGAGGGAGGACTACTCCGTCGAGGAGGAGACCGATCCGGAGAGCTTCGAGAGGGACTTCCTCGCCAAGGCGGCGGCTCCCCTCGAGGCCTTCTTCAGGGACAGCAAGAAGCTCGATCGGTTCCTCAACCGTCTCCCCTTCCCTGGAGGGATAAAGCCTCCGGAGTATGGAGTGCGCTACAGCGTGGAGAGGGAGTATCACTATCGGATGAGACAGTGGCTCCTCAACGAGTACGAGTATGAGCCGGGATGCCGGTATTGGCTCTGGGGTGATCCTGCGGTGAAGAACGACGCCTTCGGGTACTGCATCGCCCACCTCGATCGACAGAACGATGTGATCATCGATCTCGCCGGCAGGTTCATCCCGGACCCCAAGGCCGGCAGGGAGATCGACGCCCAAGAGGTCAAGACCTTCTTCGTTCAGGTCGCTCAGAAGCTCGACGTCGTGACCTATGGCGATGACGGTTGGGGGTTCCAGGAAGCAAGGCAGAAGATCAGGGAGGAGGGTCCCCACATCAAGGAGGAGAAGCTCGACCTCGCCCGGTGCAATGCCGCCAAGGAGGCGATCTATGATCAGACGGGAGCGGCCCAGTGCTATCCTCTGCCTCAGCTCCGGAGGGAGATGGTGGGGATTGAGCTCGTCAACGGGAAGAGGATCGAGATGCCGGAGAGAGAGGGGGAGATCGGTCACGGTGACATCGCCGCCGCAGTGGTCCACTGCATCGCTGATATGTATGATCCCAAGAAGAGGACCGGGGGTCTCTCGGTCGTCACCATGGACTGAGTGAAATTTTATAAACGTCATAGCACCATTATGACGCTCGCTGTCAACAGGAGGGATGGGATGCCCGACAACTCATCGAGACCATCGAAGTCGATCAGGAAGGCCGCCAAGGCCGCCAGGAACGCACTCTACAAGCTCCCCAAACATCAGAGGAAGAACTTCACGAAGCTGATGGGGCGCCTCCGAGGGCGACTGAAGAAGGCAGGCGATCCGAACCCACTCAGGGACGGGTCCTTCATGCTCAAGGTGATCGACATCGAGGAGTGTGAGAACGTGATCATGGCCTACGCCGCAGTGGCGGCTCAGAGGTCCGGACACGTTGCCATGATCGGAGGTCTCGCCGAGGACGGGTTCTACGTCCTTGCGATCCCAGAGAAGGAGTACGAACAACATGCCCAATATCACCCGATTGGACCCCCACAGCAAGACCCCGGAGACCAGGATCAGGCGAAGCCATCCTGGGGTGTCCGCACGTCAATGGGAGGCCCAGAAGGATCAATGGCGAACAGAGGACAGGATCAAGAAGGCCCAGATCGGTAGGTACCAGATCGAGCGCTTCAAGCGGCTCCAACTGGGGACCTCGAAGTATGGGGGTCAACCGATCTATCCTCGGAGAGCCTGCGCTGGACCGGACGAGGTGTTCATGCGGTGGTTCGGGCCCCGGATGAGGAAGTCGCAACGGATCAGGAACACCGCCTACGACCGCACACTCGCCTCCATGGACAAGGTCCTGGAGGACAGCTCCGAGGGGGGAACGAATGACGACTGGGAGAGATACGATCGACAAAAAGCGAGATAAGATCGAGGTCCTGATCTGGATCATCCTATCCTGGTTCTTGCTCTTCGCAATGCTCGGCCTCTTCGCTGGCTATATGATCTGCCAGCTCGGGAGGTTGATGGGATGAGTGGCAAGGCCCGGGTCAAGCTCCACTGCCACGGGGGAGCGGCGAACCTCTACATCCCCAAGGATGTCGTGGGGGACACGAGCTTCCCCTTCAGGGAGGACGACTGGAAGGACCTGATCGTGGAGATACAGGGCAAGGCCCTGATCGTTAGAAGAAGGAGGGAAGGAGAGAGATGAACAAGAAGATGACGAGGACACCGCTCCCCTGGAAGGAGAAGAGGGGGGAGCTCCATGCAAACGGAGGAGGTGCCCGAACGTATCTCATCGAAGAGAAGAAGGAGACCCGATACGGGCTCCATGCCGCCAAGGTAATCACAACATTCATGTTGAAGGGAAGGATCAAGGACCTCCGGTTCTCCGGGGGCCCGTATCCAAATCAGGACGATGCGGTCAGAGCCGCAGAGGAACTCGAGCACATGTTCGAGGATCGGGTCCGTAGGGCCTACAGGAAGGTGAACTCATGATGGGACAACCCATACTGGTATTGAAGCAAGGAACTCAGAGAGAGCAGGGCGAGCCAGCCCTGATACTGAACATAGACGCCGGCTCTGCCATCGCAGACGCCGTGAGAACAACTCTCGGGCCGAAGGGCATGGACAAGATGCTCGTGGACGGGATGGGAGACACGATCATCACCAACGACGGGGTGACGATCCTCAAGGAGCTCGATGTCGAGCACCCTGCCGCCAAGATGGTGATCGAAGCGGCCAAGACCCAGGACGACGAGTGCGGTGATGGTACCACCTCCACCGTGATCCTGACAGGGGAGCTCCTCCAGGAGGCCAAGCCTCTGATCAAGGAGAACATCCACCCGACGGTGATCGTCGAGGGGTATCAGCTCGCCCTCAAGAAGGCCCTCGAGGTCCTCAGAGGATGCGCCCCTTCGATCGCCCACGGGATGCAGAACGAGGGGGTCAGGGATACCCTGCTCTCTGTCGCCATGACATCCATGACCGGGAAGAGCACCGAGGAGAACAAGCACGATCTCGCCGAGCTCGTGGTCGACGTGATCCTTGCGATAGCGAAGGGCCCCTCCGGACAGGAGGACATGGTGGACCTCGAGGATGTCGCTGTGGTCAAGCTCAAGGGCAAGGCAGTGGGAGCGACCAACAGGATCAACGGTCTCGTGATCAAGAAGGACAAGGCCTCCAAGGGCATGAGGGCGGACCTCTCCGACGGTCTCGTCAACATAGGCCTCCTCTCCGGATCGCTCAGGGTGAAGGATCACTCGGTGAACATCCAACAGGTCGAGGAGCTGGAGAAGCTCATGGATCGTGATGATCAGGAGCTCCTCAAGCTGATCGATGGAGTGACCGAGGCAGGGATCAACGTCCTCTTCGTGCAGAAGGACATCTCCGACGAGGCCGCAGGGATGCTCGAGGAGAACGGGATCATCGGCTTCCGCAGGGTCACAGAGGAGGAGATGGACATGCTCTCCAGGGCCACCGGAGCCACGATCACATCCAAGGCCAAGGACCTCAAGGGCAAGACCGGCAGGTGCCTCTACAGCGAGAAGAAGCACGAGGGAGCTCTCCACGTCTACCTGACCGCAGGGGATGAGCAGGGGACCTTCCCGATCCAGACGATCCTCGTCAGGGGAGCCACGGATCACGTGGTCGACGAGATCGAGAGATCGATCCACGACGCCCTGTCGACCGTAGGGGTCGCCTATGAGGAAGGCCTCGTGAACATCGGCGGAGGGAGCTCCTTCATGGAGATCGTCCTCGCCCTCGAGAAGTATGCGAACGAGATCGAGGGGAGAAGGTCCTTCGCTGTCAAGGGCTTCGCTAAGGCCATGGAAGCGATCCCCAGGACCCTCGCAGAGAACGCCGGCCTGGACAAGATCGACACGATCCTGAACCTCCGGAAGGCCCACACCGAGGGACACAAGTATCACGGTGTGAACGTCGTTACGGGGACCGTAGAGGACATGAGGGCCTTGGAGGTAGTTGAACCTCACAAGCTCGTCGAAATGGCCCTGGTAGGCGCTGTAGAGACCTGCACGATGATCCTCCGGATCGATGACGTGATCGCCTCGAAGGGGATGGACCTCGGACAGCCGGGTCAGCCTCCACAAGGTCCTCAGCAGGGGCCCCCACCAGGGATGGGATGATCATGGTTCACATCCCCCCCGAGATCGAGAGCGTCTACGTGAACCAGAAGGCGCTCCAGAAGATGCCGATGGACTGGATGGAGGCGATCCTTGGATACATCAAGGTGAAGCTCATCGAGATCGATAACAGAGCCAAGCTCCCCGAGAACCACAACCCTGACGCCAACGCCCGGCTCCAGAGGCAGGCGAACACGTTCATGGCGGTGCAGTTCAGGATCGGGGAGGAGATGAACAGAAGAGGCAAGACATACTACGATATGCTTGTCAGCAAGGAGGTCGAGGAAGATGGAGATAGCAGTTAGGACCCCCAAGGGAACGAGCCACGTCAGGACCGGATCAGGGATACCTGCGGATCAGGTGATCATGCAGGTCGTCAAGATGCAGGAGCTCCACGAGGAGCCCTACAAGGGAGCCCAGTGGCTCCTCTTCACCGAGTTCGGTGAGGTCCCGATCCCCGGCGACGTGAACGTCCGGCACGGATACCACCTCATGAAGAGGGTGGGGCACGAGCAGGAGGATCACGAGGCCATCCAAGAGGGTCAAGACCACACGGACGAGTAACCGTTATATAGCCAGCACTTCCATGTTTACATGGCGAGGCCCCACCCGGGATACGTCCCGGACATGATGATCTCCAGTCTTTTTGTCTGTGGGTGGGGCCCCTACATCTAACACTGGCCCCCTTCGGAAACTACTCTCCACTGTGGGAATGGGACGTTTTGGGATGCACCGAGGGGGGCCGCTTCTAATTTTATCAAATTAATCACAGCGACGCTATGAGAGGCGCTGATATTTCCCACTAATCTTTATAATCCTGAGATCGAAGTTAATTAGCTGATGGGGTCAAATCGAGTTTTATCAAGGATCATCGGCACGGTCAAGGCCGCAGGAGGCAAGACGAAAGAAGGCTTCCTGGGGATCGTCGTGACGACCAAGGAGCCAGCTCAAGGAGACAAGGGAGGCAAGCCCTTCGGTGCAGGTTCCACCATCATGCCGAAGGTCTGGGACCGGGTCTATGGAGAGCACACCGCCAGGGAGCTCATCTACATGGCCTACAAGGAGCCCATGACCCGATCCTCCATTCATATCATCCTTCAGGAGAAGAACCGGAGAGGGCTCGTCTGGAAGGAGGAGTATGCCGCCAAGTGCCCCAAGTGCGGCAAGGAGTATCCTGCCCTGCCCGAACAGAAGGAGATCGAGAACCCCACTTCCCCCCCTGATGACCAGAACCCCTTCGATCCTGAACAATCAGACGACCCTCTCGCCACTGCCCAGAGTGAGACACCCGTGAGCCCTCCACCCCCGGACCTCTCCTCTCCGGACGGAGGGGCCGAGGGTGAGGAGGCGGAGAAGGAAGAAGAGATATTCCACTGCGAGGAGCCGGGCTGTGATGGGGTCCTTGAGACCCCTGATCCGGAGGAGTATCGAGAGGCCGATGAGCTCCTCGAGCACCCTGTCCCGACCGATCCGCAGGTGTCTCTCAACCATCTCCAGAACGTCCACGACAGGGACGTCCTTACCCTCGGTAACGGATACTACTTCGCCATGAACGAGTATCACCTCGGGCAGTCCGGGGAGATCATCAACGACCCCGATCTCAAGGACGCCGACGGGGAGCCCATGGTGACGAAGCCCAGAGGGATCACCACGGCCCCCGAGGAGATGGTGAAGAAGATCGAGGACGACTTCGGGAACAAGGGAGGCATCTACTGGGTGTGCCTCGCCTGCCGGGATCAGTATGACAACTACCGGCCCGAGAAGGGAGTGAAGGGACAGCCCCCTGCGAAGTGCCCTCACTGCAATAACACCCGGCTCTATGACGTTCACCTGATCGTGTCACCCTTCGGAGCAGACGAAGGGGACGGATGCCGCTACTACATCGAGGGCGAGTATCACTGGACCCCGTTCTTCCCCGATGGTCTCCGGTTCTCCATGTCCCCGATCGAGACCCTGTCCGACGTGATCATGATCAAGATTTACGGGTACCGCTACTGGCTCAACATTTACAGGACCAAGCAGTCGAACAACGTCCTGAAGTGGGTGGCGGCCAACTCACTGAACTCGTTCAAGGAGTTCGTCAACTTCATGAAGCAGGCATGGGCCTCGAAGGAGGAGGCCTGGATCATGGCAGACAGCGAGGCGAAGGGACAGCCTGCTGGCGCCATCAAGCTCGACTACGATGCTCAACAGCTCGACGCCGTCAAGTCCAACGATCAGCTCGACAACTACATCTCGATCATGTACGGAGTGACCCCATCAGTCCGTGGATCACCGGATGCAGGAGGAGGGCTCGGGAACGACAGCATGGACGTCACCATCAGCGCCGGAAGGGTGCAGGGATACCAGGACATCGACAACGATGGGGCCTGGAAGTGGTACGCCAAGGACCTCTGGAAGATCGAAGCATGGCGGCTCGAGCAAGTACCTCCGGAGCCGCAGAACGACAGCACTGAAGAGGAGAGGGTCGCCAAGGTCCTCGAGAACGCTGAGAAGGGCCTGAACCTCGGCCTCAAGGTCAAGAGGAGAGAGGGCACGGATCGGATCGAGAACGTCTACACCGGGCAATACAAGGAGCCCGATGAGATGCAGGGGAACCAGAACCCCTTCGGTGACGAGGCAGATGAAGGAGACATCTTCGGAGGAGGTCAAGGCCCGGACATGTTCGGAGCGGGTAGTGATCTCCAGGGCGGCGGCGCCATGAAGGGGAAGAAGCCTCCCCAGTTCGGCGGGGAGGACATCCTCGCATGACCCCCTCGATCGCAGTGCGGACGCCGCTCCACCACAGCAAGTGGGGCTTCCTCGTCGATATAGGCACTGCGATGAAGAAGAGGGTCTACGTGAAGGATGCTCGTCAGGTCCCCCGATATGCGGTCGTCAAGAGAGGAGAGAACGGAGGCCTCTACTACGAGACAGAGCAACAGGAGCGAGCCAAGGCCAGGGCTGAGGGTCGTCCGCTCCCGGGAGCTCAGAAGCAACAGTTCAAGCCCCAGGTGGGGGACGAGGCCACCTACAAGGGACAGAACGTCAAGGTCCTCAAGGTCGAGGAGGGTCGTCTCGGAGGAGTTCAGATCGAGAAGCCCGACGGGTCGAAGATTTGGGTCAACCATGGCGCTCTACAGCCTCCTGCCGGGGGATCGGCACCGAAGCGACCTCAAGCTCCCCCGACACCTAAACCTCCTCAGAAACCACCAGAACCGAAGAGAGACCCGGGAGACTTCACCGGGCAGAAGTTCCTCTACAACGGGGAGCTGATCGAGATCACGGGCCCCGGCAACGGAGATATGTGGCAGTTCAAATCTGTCCATGGATCGAGCAGGGGTCACATCAACATACAGAGCCAGTTCCTCAAGCCCTACGATCCGGAAGCGGAGGCGAAGCTCGTCCCCAAGTCCGACAAGGAGCTCCAGGAACTCGGCGGCAAGATCAAGGACCTCTGGAAGGCCTCTCATAAACAGCGTGGGGAGCGGTGGGACTATGAGAAGCACAAGACCGCCAGGGACAAGAAGGACGAGCTCAAGGCAGTGGGCCGAGCTCTCCGGGATGTCCCAGGGGATCAGAAGATACCTCTGATCATCAAGAACACGGTGGGGTCCTTCAAGGTCGTCCAGCTCGACAAGGGATCGAACAAGGTCCACGGGCACCTGAAGCTCTCCGACAGCAAGAAGTCCTACGAGCTCAGGGAGGTCCTTCAGGCGGCAGGGGTGGAGTGCGGTACCTTCCGATCCTCGACGAGGGGCATCTCGTTCCCTCTCGATACCACGGACTTCGACACGATCAACGGCCTCTCGAGGATGAAGGTCGAAGGATCGCAACAGCTCAACGGGAAGAAGTTCACGGCAGACAGGAAGGTCCACAACGCCCTGAAGAAGCTCAGCCCAGAGATGCAGGAGACAGTCATGTCGACCCTGCACTCCTGCGGTGAGGACCTCGACAAGTGGGGGGTCCAGGACATAGGGGTCGGGTACGGGGCCGGCTCAGGGGCCCTGGGACTGGCCTATGATGGCGCCGGGACGATCCTCCTCTCCTCGAGGCAGTTCAGCTCGGGCCGTCTCAATGCCTACACCAACGACGAGCTCAAGCTCGAGATGAGAGAGGTCGAGCGGAACATGAAGAGGGACTACGGCATCCAGGGGAAGGATGATCAGATCAGGGACGGATCATATCTCCGGAACCGTGCCGCCTGGGATCGGCTCGGGAACATGCGAGTGCAGACCCAGTGGGTCGTGGCCCATGAGCTCGGACATCAGGTCCACTTCAAGCTCCTGGAGGATCACCCCGATCTCGCTGACGAGTTCACCATGGCAGGGGACTACGTCGACATCACGAAGTATGCTCATCAGAAGCCGTCGGGTCGACACGGCGATAAGGGCCGTCAACCCATGGAGCCCTTCGCCGAGTGCTATGCGATCTACAAGACGAACCCCGGGTACCTGAAGGCCGCCTCTCCGAGGACCTTCGCCTTCATGAAGAAGCACTTCAAGGAGGGATCATAGTGCACGTGGAGAGCGAGGAAGGTCCCCTGGAGTTCATCTTCGTCGACGAGATCACCAAGAAGAAGTTCATCCTCTGGTCCCAGGGGATGATCGAGGGAGAGTTCGAGGAGCTCTTCGAGAAGGAGCCCGGTGATGAGGACCTCGAGTACATCATCGCAGAGAAGGGCAGGGAGATCGAAGAGGAGGACATGGAGGCAGAGGTGGAGCCTCCGGACGATGTGATCGAGGACACCGGCAAGGATCAGAAGTCCTACGGTCTCCCCGACGACGAGGAGGACCCCTGGGAGGTCAAGGAGCTCGAGCTCACCATGGAACCCCTCGGCCTGACGATCAAGGCCGCCAAGCAATACAGGGAGACAGCAGGCGGCATTTTCAAGAAGAGGATGCTCGGGGCCGTGTCGGCCTTCAAGAGGAACCTCCGGAAGCTCCTCGGAGCTCCCACTGCGAACCTTCAGGATCAGGAGCAGATCAAGCTCCTCGTCAAGGTCGCCATAGATCGATTTTTAGACACCATAGGGACGACTGCGGAACGAGCCTTCCAACTCCTCGTTGAGGAGGGGATGTCCTCCGCAGGGGTCAATATGCTCAAACAACAGCTATCTCCGGAGAACGTCCGGGCCTTGTTCTACGACAGCCCTCTCTGGGAGACCTACTCGAACATGTCGGTGGACCTCGTCAGGGAGACGAACGACGTGATCACGAACCACCTGATCAGGACCACGGACATCGACAAGTATGGGAAGCCCCACGGGCTCGATCGGGAGGCGATGATCGACGACCTCGTCGACGTTGCCGGCCTCCAGGAGAACAGAGCTCGCACCATCGCAAGGACCGAGAGCAGGATCGTCCGGAACAAGGGGAAGGAGATCGGGTTCAAGATCAAGGACCCCGAGGGTCTCTTCCTCTACAAGTGGGGAGGTCCTTACGATCGCCCCTCCGGATACTATGATCGTGATCCGAGCTATCGGAACGCCCCGAGCTGTCGGTGGGTCGCAGATCAGATACCGCCGCAGGGTGTGACCATGGAGAAGCTCAAGGCCCTCGTCAGAGAGGCCACTGTGATGTTCCATCCCGGGCTCAAGCCAAGGGACCTCTCCTGTCACCCGAACTGCATGCACACCCCTCAGAAGGTACCGCAGAGGTTCAGAGTGACGGAAGAGATGCTCCAAAGTTCATGGGAACACATGCCGCAAGAGGATGGAAGCGAGGGGGTCGATGCTCATGCTTGACCTGTCACAGATCACCGTGGACATCGACTGTTCCCTCCTGCACCTGGATCACAAGGGCGCCGTGATCTCCACCAAGATCAGCCACGGGGGACGAGAGAGCCGCATGATCGACATCGTCCAGACGAACCTCGTGACCTTCCCGTTCGAGGAGGTGGGGCCATGACCGTCCAGGTGACGATAGACGAGAAGGGCATGCAGGACTTCTTCAGGCTCGTGGTCGACGACACGATCCAATACACCGAGGACGGCATGTCAGTGATCCAGGACCTCACCCCGATCGGAGTGACCGGGGACCTCGTCGCAGGATGGGAGACTGCCTACGAGATCGACACGGACAAGCAGACGATCCACGGCACGATCCGGAACCTCATGCACTATGCACTTTATCAGGAGATCGGCACCGATCCATTCAAGGCGAAGCTGATCCCCGTGAGACTGTCCAAACAACAGCAGAAGCTCCTGAAGAAGTTGGGAGGCAAGCTCGTCGTTGACCCCAAGACGGGCATGCCGCTCGCCCCGATCTGGTTCAAGGAGTGGGGCCCCCGGGTGCGGAAGGGACCACCGAGAGATCGATGGTTCAAGGAGCCCTGGAGGTCCCCTGCTGTCAACTACATGCAGAGCTGGAGCCTATGGTACAAGATCGCCAAGAAGGGCATCAGCGCCAAGCACTTCACCCACAGAGGGGTGGAGATCATGAAGCAGAAGAAGAGCCTCTATCCGCTCACTCAGAGCACGGGGGCACGTATCGAGGTGGGAGCATGACCAGGAAAAGGATACACTGGAAGAAGGGCAAGATACAGACCTATGGCGATGAGGGGGCCCGCAGAGTGAAGGGATCACTCCTCATCGAAGAGCTTGATCACGTAGACGAGACCACCCTGATCAAGGCCATGGCGCCAGCGATGGATTGGTTCGTGGCCCCCACCAACAAGGAAGGGACAGGGGGTCATGGCGGCCCCATGATCGACACTCACTCGAATGAGGTGATCGGCCACTGGGACGGATGGGAGATCGGCGTCGACGACGAGACCGGTCTCAAGTGCCTGGACCTCCTCGGAGTGGTCCACAAGGGCCCCGACGAGTTCGGTGGAGAGTTCCCCCAGGCCGATCTCGCCTGGAACAGAGGGAAGGCCGGCAAGTGGAAGGGGCTGTCCTGGGGAGGAAACAAGAGATCGGGATACTTCGAGTACGACACCAAGACGGGAGAGGTGTTCGGGAACACGATCACCAGGGTCCTCCCCTTCGAGGTATCGATCATAGACGAGGGGAAGAGGGGCCCGAACGGGATGCCTGCGATCCCCGCAGTCCCCCATAGCAAGATCAGGGAGATGGCATCGGTCAAGATGGCACAACCTGGAGGATACGACGATGCGGACATGGAGCCGAGTTCAGCGATCCCCGAGGAGTGGGTATCGAACTGCATGTCCAGGATGAAGTGGATGGGCCCGGACGCCAAGGAGATGTGTCAGGTCCTCTACATGAACTCAGGATCGAAGGTCAAGGAGGCGCTCGGGTCAGAGATCACGACCAAGGAGCTCGTCCTCGATCTCGATATGTTACGGTCACAAGGCACCCTGCCTAATGACATCAATCAAGCCGTCAAGGAGAGCCCTCTCGCTCAGAGGTTCGTGGCCCTCCGGGCCCTTGAGACTTCTGAGAAGGAGGCTCTATCTGATCTTCAGAGGGTCCTCGACGGTGAGGACAAAGAGGTGAAAACCTTGCCAATGGATGAAGAAACCAAGAAGTTCCTGGAGGAGCAGTTTGGCGCCGTCTCCACTGAGGTCAAGTCCCTGGGTGACAGGGTCAAGGCCGTGGAGGAGAAGAGCGCTCCAGCCGCCCCTCCGGCAGAGACGCCCCCCGCAGAGGGGGCACCTTCCGCCGAACTCAAGGAGCTCCAGGAAACCGTCAAGAGCTTGACCGACAAGCAGGCCGAGACCCAGAAGTCGCTGGATGCGGCGACGAAGGAGCTCGCTGACCTCAAGGCCAAGCAGGAGCCCCCTGAAGAGGAGGAAGAGGACGAGCCCGCCTCGAACGAGGAGGAGAAGCACAAGAAGGAACTGGAGATCGCCCAGAAGGCTCAGAAGGAGGCAGAGGCCAAGGCCGAAGCCGCCCAGAAGGAGCTCGAGGCTTCCAAGAAGAGCGTCGCCGCTCTCTCGAGGAAGGTCAGCACACCAGGACCTCAGAGAAGCAGGACCCTGAACGAGGGAGGACAGGCTCCTCCGGATGGACAGGGCACACAGATCAACCCCAGGGAGTTCAGCACGATGGACCCCGCCGCAAGGCAGGCCGCCATCGACAAGGTGCCCGTGACCCCTGAGAAGGTCTGATCTGGATCACGAACACACACCCGTAAGGAGAGATCGACATGAGCGAAAACTTCGCAATGGTGGAGTGGATCAGCTACCTGTCCAACAGCAACCTGATCCCCGCCGAGTTCTTCGAGGCCACGGACCAGTTCGGAAGCGCATCCCTCGGGACATCGCTGAAGGCGGCCTACGGCATCGGAACCGGTGGCATCTACAACAAGAGATACGGCACTGAGGCCGTAGTGAACGTGATCTACTCGGAAGAAGTGATGGGTCTCAACCCCAAGAGGCCTTACCTGAAGTCCGGGCATCCACTCCTGAGCGCCGCCGCCGCCACAAGCGGTGGAGGTATCGCACTGGGAGGCTCCGTTCCCGCCGGGGACGTGAGGACCTATTCCCAGGGATACATAGCTCCGAAGCTCCACGGCAAGACCGTGGACATCAACAAGAGCTACAAGGCACTCGAGGGGAAGGACGATCTGATCTCCTCAGATCAGCTTGTCCGGGATACCGGCTCCGAGTGGAAGGACTTGATCGACAGGGCCCTGGTGGCGTATTTCGATACCGCCGCAGGGAACAACATCGAGAGCGGTGACAGGCTCACTGCCTCGAGCGTGGAGGTCGCCGCATGCGGTGAGACAGCCGGCGATGAGGACTTCATGAACATCGACAAGTCAGCGAACACGTGGTTCAATCCGTATGTGAGCCACAGATCAGCCGTCCCAGGTGCTTACAAGCTGAAGTACATCGAGGACAGCCTTGCCGCAGTAGAGCCGTATGCCAAGGGCCCCAGGGGGCGCTTCGCATACATGCTGATGACCGGCTACGACACCTACTGGCGATCTGCTCAGCAGGTCGGCCCCTCCATCTGGAGGAAGGAAGAGGACGTCGGCATGAGCATCAACGGCATCTCGACCGATCAGGGGACACCCTACTCGATCAGGACGCCGAAGCTCTACAAGCACCCGATCTTCTCGGTGAACCACGTCAAGCAGTCCACGATCTCGTGGCTCTACGGGTTCAACCAGGACTTCATGGGGGTGAAAATCCTCATACCTCCTGGAACCGTCCAGACCGACAACGTGCTCGTAACGGGCATCTATGCGGACAGGTACAACTACTACATGGAGGCCGAGCTCTACACTGATCTCTCCAAGGCTCAGTTCAAGGTCAGAGACATACTCTGATCGGGGACTGCCTGGGAGATCGGGAGCACCGGGAGGTATCAAAATGGCGAAGGAGAAGAAGAAGGCCAAGACCCCCAAGAAGCCGGCCAAGAAGAAGGAGCAGGAGAAGGAGAAGCCACCGGCCTCTCCTCCTGTCGTGCCCCAGGACACCTTCGAGGACCTGGACAAGTGGGACAAGGACGAGCTCATTCAGATGGCGGCCTCGAGAGGGATCAAGGCCTCCAAATTCACATCCAAGAAGAAGATCATCAAGGCGATCATCGACGCCACCCCTGCGGCCACGATGCAGGCGGCGAAGTCGGAGCTCCCCGATGAAGTGGTCGATGCTCTCAAGGAGGTGAACGACAACGCCACCAAGGACCTCCCTCCAAAGGAGCCACCGGCGAAGGGGCCCAGGTTTAGGATCAAGCACTTCATAGTGACCTACATGGGCCCCGATCGCACCTTCGAGCACTCACCACTCCAGCATACTTGTAAGCTGGAGTTCCAGCGTGATATGCCAGTCGACATCGAGGAGAGCGTCCTGGCCCGGATCGGCACCCGCCATCCGGATCGTATCAAGCTGGCGAAGCAGTGGACGAGGGAGCTGTCCGAGGAGTACAGGAAGATCGCATCACGCCCCGGATCATACTGGAAGTACCAGGAGAAATGGGGGCCCCTGCCGAGACATACGGAGGGGGGAGACGGACCCGTGGGAGCCTTGCAGAAGGTCCTCGAGGGTCCTGTCGATGAGGTGATGAAGTACGTCCGTCTCCTCAAGGAAGGGAAGATCGAACCATTGGTGCCGGGCAACGATGTCTACGATGAGAAGGGGAACCTGATCTTCAAGGACATCAGCGTCACGATCCACTGGCTCGAGCTTCTCGAGAAGGACAGCCCGAACTACAGACCTACACTCACCGATTGGCTCTTCGATGAGAGTAGGGAGACGCAAGGTCTTGAGAGGCTCAAGACCGGCGTGAGAGAGCTCCCACAGGAGGGTGAAGAATGAGCGCAATATTGGCCGCCACCGTCGTCTCCGTCGTGATCATCTCTCTAATCCTGGCCGCTATCCTGAGCGCTGTGATCAACAGCGTCCCGGAGGTCCAGGAGGCGAGAGGAGGTCCGCAGGGACGATACGACAAGATATTCGGAGAGGACCTGCCCGCAGGATACGGGATCATCGACATGCCCATGAAAACTTGGGACCCCGATGGGACAGATGGAGCCACTCAGGCAGTCACCGGCACAACTACGCAATGGATGGGTACCACACTCGAGTTTGCGAAGGATACCGCCATCGACTACGCCTTCAGAGGCTTCCACATCCCTCCGGACTTCAGCACTGATGAGAACTGGCTCAGGTTGATCCTTCTCATCAATGCGAACGAGACCGACAAGACGAAGAAGTCGGACTGGAACGGGACCGTCAGGAGGGTCCCGACAACGAGGAACGAGAGCGATTACGCCGTAGTGGCAGACGACGCTGGAACGGCCCTCACCGCAGTCGAGCAGGTCACGGACGATACACCCCTCGAGGTGTACACCGTGAACATCGACCTCGGCGGGGTCCTGACCTTCAAGCACTTGGACTGGGTCCAGGTGAGCCTCTACAACGACATCGCCGGCTGTGATCTGGGGAACAACCCCTTCGTCCACAGCTCGTTCTGCGTCTACAAGAAGTAGACGTGACTGGAGTGGGCCCCTTGTTTTGGGGGCCCCTCCTCCACGATCCCGGTGATCACCATGGACGAACAAGACATACAACTGATGGAGAGGTTTCTCGTGCCGAGAGCAGAACTACCAGACATACTCGACAAGCACGCCGACAAGGTAGTCGAGAGACTGTCCCCACGTCTGGACAGCATCGACAAGGAGCTCAAGAAGGGATCGCAACGCTTTGAGGCTCATGGCAAGGAGCTCGAAGCTATCAAGATCGAGTGCGCCGCCAGGAAGGCAACGTGCCCAGGACAGAACCCTGCCCCCAGGGGGAACGGTCCAGAGGAAGAGGAGAACAGCAAGTGGGGGGCTAAGGACATCACGCTCAAGATCGGCCTGCCGACAGTGGGAGGGGGAGCGGCGCTCTCCGTCCTCGGGTGGGTCCTTTACAAGCTCATTGAAGCGGGGGTATTCGGATGATTGATCTGAAAAGAACGAACGACAAGATCAGAGTGGAGCTCGCCGAGCTCCCCAAGGAGAAGCTCCGGACGGAGCTCCTCGACATCCTCGCCGCCCTTGAGACGGCGAAGGAGAGCAAGACCGCCAAGATGGAGGAGTACAAGGAGCTCCTTCAGTCTGGTGAGATACAGCTTCGCAAGGACGAGGTCTACCAGGAGGTAGAGAAGGTCCGGAAGCTCGGATACTGGAAGAAGGTCCTCGAGAGGGAAATCTATCCAGACACCATTGCTAACGAGGAGGTGACAGAGTGGCAGATGAAAAAGAAGAGTTCAGGAAAAAGCTCGCAGAAGTGACCAATCCCTCCACTCTCTTGAACAGGGGCATCCCTGTCCTGAAGAGAAGGGTGAGGCTCGCTCAGGAGAAGTACGACAAGGAGGCGGAGGATGTCGAGAACATGCTCCAGAACCCTGCCTACCTGACCGCTCTCCAGCAGAGAGAGGAGGCCAAGAGAGAACTGTCCATGGCGACCTGGGAGTACCAGCAAGCCCTGGGTAGGCTCCAGGCCCTCGGTGCTGAGGTCGAAGAGGACGATGGAACGGGGACCTTCGAGGCCACCCCAGAACGCCGATCCTGATCATGGAGCTCCGGAGGTCCTCGCATGTTGAAGAAGATCATCGTCGCACTCATCGCCCTCCTTGCCATTTTCGGCGCTTCTCAGGGCATCGAGACCCTCGAGGTAGTTGACACTGCCTCGAGCCCCGATCGGAGGAGAGGGCTCACCATGAGGCACCTGCGACGTTATTTCAGGGGCAAGCATCTCCCCGACCCGATCCGCAGGGCGGTGGAGAAGATCATCAAGGGCCCGGGCATACTGAGACGATGGGCCGCTCGGGCAGGTAGGAAGCTGAGCTTCTACCTTGGGCCGGGAGGCTTCAGTAGGAGCATAGGAGCCTTGACCGCACTCGTTGTTCTCTCGTGCATGGCGATCCCTCAGAGCCTTGATCCACTCGGGATCAATCCTCTCTGCGACGTCGGAGGGTGCTGGCACCTCGAGACAGATGGGCACGTCAGGGCTTCCTACTCCGATTATTTTTATGAGGCGAACTTCTTGAAGGAGGAAGCCTGGGGTACCTACGCCGCCAACGATGCGATCAGTGGGATGAAAGGATATAACAAGGTCTATCCTACCCAGGGTGCAGTGATCGCTGAGAAGGGGATCGATCTCCGGAACGGTCAGCTCTCAGGGAACACTTCGATCTACGGGATCGCATCAGGTACCGACAAGCTGATCGGGCACAAGGGATCGTATGTCCTGGAGATCGAGGCGAACCCCGACACCGGAACAGGATCGACGACGATCGGCCTCATGCAGGCACAAGGGAAGGGACCTACAGGAGGGAACGCAAGGATCGCCTACATCATCCTCTACACCGACGGCGTGATCTGTGAGAACGCTGACGGATCACTGAGGACCAAGGTGCTCAAGACCCTCACCGGGGTCCATACTTATCAGCTCGTGTTCGACTTCATCGAGCAGAGATCGGCCCTCTACATCGACGGTGAGTTCATTGATTGGACATATATGCCGACTGCATCACCATCGAACGCATGCGACAGGACCAACCTCTACGTGGCGACAGGATACCGGGGCGGGTACCTCCGGAGGATGTACCTCTCGGATGGGATGGACAACCTCCCGATCCACTTCTACGACAGTCTCAACGAGGACACCACAAGCGAGTACTCCTCCGTCGGGGCCACGACCCCCACCTATGACAGCACCGAGAAGGCGATCAAGATGTACGAGGCCACGAACCTCGATAATCAACTGAGCGGCTTCATCAGAGATAAGTCGGGAGGGTTGAATTACAACAGTCACATCCACTTCAGGATCAAGAAGGGATCGAATGATACCTCGACTGACAGCAAAGCCTTCCAGCTCCAATTAAGGAGTGACGGGTCATCTTCTGACTACATCTCTGTCACCCTGGACATGACCGCAGGAGGTTCTCTCTGGGTCTCCAACATCATAGGAGGGGCGGCGTATCCACCAACAGGAGGGTCATGGACCCCCTCAGCAAGTACATGGTACGAGATCGACGTCTACACGACAGAGACCTCTGCCGTCCTCTTCATCGACGGAGTGGAGCATGCGGAAGCAGTCTACACTCAGAAGAAGCATTTCTATGATGGGGAGCTCTACTTCTTCGCACGGCATGACGCCGGCGAGATCAGTGAGTGGTTCATCAAGGACCTCCTGGTCGAGGACACTCCGAATGTAAACGCTCCACGATCCACCCCTGTGAGCCTCATGACCTCGGGGCTCAGGCCCGCAGTCGAAGGGACCTTCTGGAGTGATCTCGCCGGTCAGTGGGTGGGGAACGTCCTCAGAGGAACGACATCTCTCGGGGCGAACGGAATATTCGGCGGATCGATCGAGAACCAATACACGGGGACGTCGACCTCGGGGTGTGAGTTCCGGATCGACAGCTCCGTGGATTTTACAAAATACTGGGGGATCAGGTTCGCCTATGAGGTCGACAACATCACAGACCTCTCAAGCATGTCAATCTATATCGAGAGTGGAGCACATGGCTCTTATGGGGATGATGCTCTCAAGTCCCTCACCACTCCAACGGCGGCGAACAAGAAGTACTATATGACCCTGCTCTTTGACGACTTCATAGAGGGTGGGATTGATTGGACTGCTGTGAACTTCTTCAGGATCATCGGCATCTCATCCACCTCTCAGGCAAGGAACACCGTGGTCTCTGATATTCAACTTCTCGGAGGGCCTGAGCACGACATCAGAGGACAACCTCTTCTGAATACAGGGACGGTCGACGATACACCGGACTGGGTCCTCGGAGGGGACACGGCTCCGACATGGGACGCCGGGAACACATGCTTCAACCTGGAGGATAACACTGCCGCCGACAACTCCACGAGCAACATGGACAGGACCGAGGTTTACAACATGAACGGCGTGGTAGTGATCAGGTTCATGTATCAACAACAGGCAGACGACACCTCCACCGATCCTGCTCAGATCAACTATCGATATATCGAGAGCTCTGCGGGTAGGATCAACTGCGAATACACTGGGACCCAATGGAACTGCTGGCTCAACTCAGCAGGAGGTGTTCACTTCTACACATCCTATACGATCGCCAAGGATACGAACTGGCACGAGTTCGTCCTCTACTGCCATCGTGAGAAGGGCGCCATGCTCTTCATTGATGGGGTCCTCGGTACCCCTGACTACTCGATCACTGGGACCTGGACGGACTGGACCACCCCGAACTATCATCGCTTCACTTCTAAGCATGACAATGGGGAGAAGAGCCACGTCCACATAAAGGAGATCAAGGTCGAGAGGTTCCCTCTCAACGTCCACTGGTACCAGAGCAACGAGCTCGAGTTCCTCACCGACACCTTGTCACCTTCCGGATCGGATCACATGGATGGAGACTGGACAGGAGGGGGGACTGAGGCGATCGTTAATACAGGGGCCCCTCTGACGAACCTCAAGTTCTTGAGAGCGACAGGGGTGCCTAATGCCAGTAACACGGTCTACTCTTTCGACAGTGGGGCCGATCTCTCGAGGTACACGAAGCTCCGCTTCTGGACAAGGTACTCCGGAGCGGGGAACGGAACGATCTACATCAGGACATCGTCCGGGAACCAGTACACTCAGACCCTTGCCCATGTCACGAGCTGGAAGCTCTGGGAACTTGATCTCCCGAACGTTACCGGGCACGGATGGGGGACAACAGGTTCTCCTGATCTCGCCAACATCAACGACATCCTGATCTTCAACTCCACCGGGGGAGCTGTCGACTGCGACTTCTACGGGATACAGTTCATCTCGGAAGAGGGAGAGGTCGAGAACTTCCTGCCGCAGAAGCTCCAGATCGAAGAAGGTCTCGAGTTCGCCGATGGAGGAGAGAACGTCGAGCCTTCGACCAATCCTCTCAGTGTAGGTACCGGCGACATCACAGTCCAGGGCCTTATGAAGTGGCACAACCCCATCGACACCGGAGGGTCATTCGATGGTGGAGGCCTGATCGGAAGCAGACAGGTCAACCCAGGGATACAGCTCGGGATCGATGGAGGAGGATACTACTTCTACACCAGGGACGCCGGAGGGACTTCTCTCACGACCTCGATCGCTTCCACCTCGATACCTGTCGACAAGGCTCTGAACGTCGCAGGGATAAGGGAGGGGACCACACTCTCCTCGATCCTCGGATCGTTCCGAAAAGTCAATACGGGCCTCACTGTGAGGGACTTGACCCTTGGAGGGGATTATGCTCATGTCGCCGAGCCTTACGGCAACGGTGGAGACGGCACTGATGGAGAGGTCTATCAGGTCCTCGTCTATGACAGAGCTCTCGAGAGATGGGAGGAGTACTGGAACCGGCACTTCCCGAAGAACCCTATCAAGAAAGGGCTCGTCCTCTGGTATGATCCTGATGAGATCGATGGGTCGACCTGGAGCGATCTCTCTGAGAACGCCTACGATGGCACGATCTCCGCAGGGGTCGACACGAAGAGAGGCTCCTTGGTCATGATCGGGGAGAAGGCCCGGGTCTATAATCTCGAAGTGAATGGGAACTTCAAGGCTGACAACAGCACGCTCACGATCCTCGATCTCTGGGAGGCAGGCTTCCAGGGAATAGGCACTTGGCAGTCAGAGATCAATACTCTCACAGTCGAGACCGAGACGAGTACCTTCGATGAAGGGATCGGTGTCACTTCCGGATATTGGAACTTCCCAGGATCGTGTGCCTTCGATCACATCAAGATCAACGGCATGGCGGGCGTAGCGGCCCCCTACAGCACGATCGGCACCCTCGGCGACTGTTCGGTCGTCACGGGGGTCTTGGAGCTCGTAGAGGGCTCTATATCGCATATCTATGCAGATGCAACGACGTCCTACTCTTCGATGCTCCCCAATGCTCTCAATAGAGGGATGGAGGCAAGGCTCGAGGATGGGATCATGACAGACGACATCCTTGCACGGTATCGGAAGATCACATGCGCCAATGGCACCCAGTGGGAGTTCGCTCTCACTGACACGATCAAGTGGCAGGACTTCGCCGTGGAGGGCACCGGATACTTCTCCATTTATGACGGGATCGATCTGGTGACGATCGGGATCAAGTTCAACGGCGACGAGGTGGAAGATAACACCGTCGGCGCTGGAGAGTTCATAGAGGCCCTCGGCGGGGGGGCCTCCTGGACTGTCACCCGCAGGGAGGGCGACCATCTCTACGGGTACCCGGGCCGGTGGGAGAACTACCGGGACTGGATCAACCTCGCCGACTGGAAGAACTTAGACGACTACATCGATAAGAGGTGAACAAGATGGCATACACTTGGGACGGAAGTGAGGCAGAGCCTCAGCACATGAGTGCCTCCTCACAGAGGAAGAAGCCCGGATACACGGACTGCGATGTCGTGATCTCATCGGGCTCGGTCACAGACCTCCACCCCATCATCAATACTGAAGGGGCCAAGGAGATCAGCGTGATCATCAGGAACAGACACGCTACCAGATCGGTCGTATGTTCGATCATGGCCGCAGGGGTCACAACCCCCGCCGCCGTGCACGACGGATCGGAGTGGGAACAGAAGCCCGACAGCACCACGACCTACACGGTAGGGCCCCAGGCCACCAAGAGGGTGAACCTGAAGGGACCGATCAACGGGGTCAAGGTCCGGGGGATCAGCGACGGAGCGGCCTTCGCCGACAGCGTCGACGTCCATGCAGAACAGCAGATGTAAACAGGTGATCCAATGGGCACCTACCTGACCGTTCAGAAGTTCAGCGAGGACCGCATGCTCGGAGTGGGCAAAGCGATCTCGCTATCATCAGACGCCGCCGCCTCACAGATCAAGGTCGCAGGCACCACGAGGCACTACTACGAGGCAGGGCTCCCCCTGCTCCTCGAGAACAACGAAGGGTATCAGGAGGAGGCCGTGGTCTCCACAGTCGTCTATGGAGCAGGAGGAGCTGAGCACACCATCAACCTCGTCAGTGCGCTCAGTGATCACACCAAGTTCACGACGGCGCTGACCGCCAACGTGAAGGTGAACCAGTACTTCCATGCCCTCACGATCCCGAGCTCTTCCACAGTGGAGAGATGGATCACCAGGGCAGAGAGGAGGATCGACGAGCACTGCCATACTTCCTGGAAGGGAAGGACCTGGGGGGAGAAGCCGATCGCCTACGATCCGGAGGTGATCCTCGGATACATCGGGGACTTCTCCGCTCGCTATGCGATCAAGCTCCCCTATGCAGGGGTCACGACCCCCCTCGTGAATGGAACGGATGTTCTGAAGTACTGGGATGGAACGCAATACATCGACTGCCTCGCTACAGGGTGGACCTATGGCAGGGACGGTGATTATTGGATCGAGGACGATTGGCTCTTCTTCCGGAAGGTCCGGCCAAGGGTCAGCAGGTTCTCGATCAAGATGAAGTTCCGATATGATGAGGGATATCCCCCCCAGGACATCGAGGAAGCATGCTCGAAGCTCGTCGCCCGGGAGTACCTGAGAGGGAACAACCGGAACGTCGAGGCTCAAGGAAAGCCCGCCTTCGGAGAGGCATGGCCGTACCAGAACGGTGCTCCCTCCTGGGCGGAGATCAAGGGGATATTGCATCCCCATGTCAAGCTCGTTTATGGAGTGTGATCCATGCCAGCGACGATCAAGGCCGTGGACGCTTGGATGAACATCCTCGTAGCAGAGTGGAACTACAGCGTGTGGAACTGCGATCTCGAGATCGGAGACACGATCCTCCACCTGGACGAGTATGATCAAGCGAACCCTCCGAACCAGGAGGAGTATGTCCTCTGTTGGAACCTCGGAGAGGCAGACAACGAGGACCTCGGCCACCAGACCCACTACAAGGGCCGCTACGGCGTCGCAACGGAGATACACTCCAGACGAGGGAGAGACGACGAACTGTCCTATGAGGGCCTCCTGGAGGTCCACCGCATCTATGCCAAGAGGAAGCTGTCCCCGGGACAGGGATACCGCAAGGCATGGAAGCGAGGGAACGGAGAAGAGATCACCAAGCACCCCGTGTTCAAGTGGCTCTTCAAGATCGACCTGGAGGAGGACCTCACACTCTATTGAACGAATGAAAGGAGTTGAACGAAATGGTACACTACCTGGATGTAGAAAATAACCAGACATCGTTCGGATGGGAACACCCCGAGAACATCACCTTGGTGGCGAACACGCCCACGGCTACGACCATCACAGGCTTCTCAGGCCTCACGGTCAACGAGTACGCCGGCCAGTGTCTCAGGGTCCTGGATGGAAACCAGAAGGGCAACACCTACTGGGTCATCGAGAACACTGCGACAGCCATGACTGTCCAGGGGTCTACCACTCCGAACGAAGGAGGCAATGCGATAGAAGCCGGCGCCCGTGTGGCCGTCTCGACGAACGGGATCATCCCCTCGACCTACGATCAGTGGTTCGGGATCGTCAAGGGTGGAACACCTCCGGAGGCTGAGGTCGACATCGCAGAGCATAGAGGGCACGGCTACAAGAACAGGCTGGCATCGTCGATCAATAAGATCGACTACAAGGGAGGCAAGCTCCCGATCCAGCTCCAGGTCCCCCGCATACTGATGGCGATGGGGGACAAGGTCACGAGCCAGGGAACGACCGATGCGACCCTGGTGACAGCGATCAATAACGCCACTCACATCATGCCGTGGGAGAATGTTGTGACACTCGACAGCGTCGTCGGGCTCGTCGCCGGCACCTCCTACTTGCAGTTCGAGGGAGCTCAGGGCTACGAGGTGAGGAAGGTGACAGCGATCAACTCGAACGATGTCACCCTGGACGTTCCGCTCTACCTCAAGCATCTCGACAACGAGGTCGTGCAGACGGTGGTCGCACCCCTGACCATCACAGTCTACTCCGGAGCGAAGCTCGCCATGAGGTCCTTCACGATCGTGGACGTGACCTCTGATCCCTACGGGGTCGAGAGCGATCTGATCCGGACATGGAGCGGTTGTTATCTGGGGCAGGCGGACTTCAGGGGAGCGATCGACAAGGAGCTCCTCCTCGATGTGCAGATATGGGCCATGACCGACGCCATCGATCCCGCAGGGGTCACGAAGCCCTCAGTCACTCCGGACACGGACGAGTTCTACTACTGGGACGACATGACGATCGAGGTCAACTCGGTACCTGTCGCCCTGGGTCAGAAGTGCGACGTCTCCTGGAACAACAACCTCGAGTACAAGAGGGCTCTCAGAGGCCACAAGGCCAAGAAGCCCTACAGGATCGAGAGCGCCATCTGGAGCGGCAAGACAGCGATCTCCTTCAACCCTGTCAACAAGGTGATCCTGTCCGATCTCAGGGACCCCTCTGAGCTCGATGCGACCGTGGGATGGGAGAGAGGAACCAACGACACCCTGTCCTTCGATCTCCAGGACGGCAGGGCCGGAGGTGGCAAGACACCTTGGCCGGATCAGGGCAAGTTCGAGACATCCTTCGAGAGGATGGAAGAGAGCGCCACCTTGACCATCGTGACCGAGGAATACATCTATTAATTCGACACGAGCAGAAGAGGGTGCGACGGATCTGTACGCCCCTCTTCACTCAATGTCGAACTCACTCGGGAGGTGAATGAATGAACGATAGTAATGAACTACCCGAAGAAGAAGAAAAATACGAAGGAGAAGAAGAGGAAGAAGAAGAGCAGGATCAAGGTCCTGTTCCAGAACCGGTGCAATACCCGGAGAACGTCACCAAGGCCCTCGAGCCTTGGATGACTGCCAGCCAAAAGGGTGACAAGTTCAGGAAGGAGATCATCCCCCTCGAGACTGAGGACGAGTTCCTCATGATCGAGTACGTGATGCTCCCCCTGGGAGCCACCCAGAAGATATGGGGCAATGCCCAGAACCTCATCGCCAACGTGGAGCGTGAGGTCGAGGCCAAACAGAAGAGAGGAGAGAAGGTCTCGAAGGGCGTCGTCGCTCAGCTTGTCCACTCGTTCTACCTGATCGGTTGTATCGAGAAGATGGTCAAGAAGATCAACGGTCAGCCGGTCACTCCCAAGTGGTTCCAGTTGACCTGTTCTCAGAGCCTCGGCAACATCCTCCAAGTGTGGATGAACGCCATGCTCAAGCACAAACCCTATCCCAAGCCTGCATGGGTCCTCATGAGAGAGGGAAGGGTCGAAGAAGCAAAGCAGGCAGAAAAGCGGGGTCTCCTCGTGGATGCTGAAGCGGACCCTCCTGGGTCCTCCAGCGATACGGATGGAGGGGCTGGAGGACCGCCTTCCGATCCCTCCTCGCCCGGGGGTGGCCCGCAGACATAGCGCTCTCAATGCCGTTAGATCAGGTATTTGATGAGTGGGACGAGTACGAGAAGGAGATGAGTGAATGGGCCTCAAAGTTGCAGACCTTACAGTCGACATCCATGCAGGGCTCGACACCTTCCGTTCCGAACTGGAACACGGACTTCAAGACACCGAAGCCATAGACCTCCCGGTCGACGTGGCAGTGGACAAGGTCCAAGGTTCTGAGGAGGACGAAGGGGGAGCCACTGAGCTCGCTAAGGAAGCCGCCGCCGGAGGAGGGGATGATCTCCTCGGCATGCTCGCTGGAGGAGCAGGTGGATCGTCCACGGTTACAGCCATAGCGTCAGCTCTTGGGATCAGCGCCGCCGCCGCAACAGGGATATTGATCGTCGTAGGGGCCATCCTCGCCATCGTGGGGGTGATCGCTGTGATCGGCATGAAAACGCTCCAGACGGCCATTCAGAACTCTCAAATCGTAGCTTCAATAAACTCGTTCCTGGGGGATACATTAGGAGCTCTGTTCGACATGCTCATGATCGTGATCTTCGCCTCGATCGTCGGACAGCTCCTCCCTCACGTAGATGATCTAAAGAAGTTCTGGGAGACGGACCTCAAACCGATCATGGACGAGGGCCTTGCGATGTGGGAGGAGGCGAAGCCTGCGATCCTCGCAACGGCGGACGCCCTCCTCGGTGCGGTCTCTGCGATCTGGGGGCCCATGTGGACCTTCTTCGAGGGGATATTGTGGCCCGCCTTCCAGACACTTGTCGACTTCTGGGTCAATGTGACCCTGCCTCTCTGGGAGATGATCTTCGGCATCTTCGAGCATGTGATCGCCCCGATCCTACAGGCTCAGATGGAGATGTGGAGTACGATCTTGAAGCCCGTGTTCGAGGGAATACAGGACATCCTCAACAGAGTAGTAGGTCCCTTCCTGAGAGAGATCAATGACGTGTTCCAGAACGATATATGGCCCTTCTTCGACGAGACCCTCATGCCAGTGATCGATCTCCTCTATGAGATATTCTCTCTCACGATCGCCCCGATATTGGATGCTCTGTTCCAGATCGTGATCGCCTTCCTGGAACCGATCTTCAACGTGCTCAGTGCGACCATAGGGCCAGCGATCCGTGCGATCATCTGGGTCCTGGAACCGATCTTCGAGTATGTGATCATCCCGGTCCTCGAAGAGATCAGGGACGCCCTTCAATGGGCCAACAAGATGACCGATGAAAAGGAGTGGACGAACTATCTCGCTAACAAGGCCATAGACATCACAGGGTCCGGAGACAATGCGAACCAGACCGGTCTCCCTGCGGTCCAGGATCGTTACAATCAAGGAATGGACACTATCGGGGTCCCAAATCCAGGGAACCCCATGGCCGGCACTCCTCTCGGAAATCAGGGGACGGGCTACGGTGGCGGGGGCTTCGGATCACAAGCTCCGAGCGCCGGAGGCGGCGGGGGTGGAAGAGGATGGTACCCCGGCAAGTATGCGAAGGAGACCTGGGACGGCATCTCAGGAGGGTGGTGGTAAACCATGACGAACGTGATATACAAGCTACAGGACAGCTCCAAGACACCGACGACAGATCAGAGAGTACTCATGTCGGCCCAGGTGGACTACTCCGCAGATCGAGACATCAAGGTGTTCGACCTCGGGGTCATGGCCTTCCTGATCGACGACATCCTCTCCGGATACAAGCTCCCGAACTACATCACTGACTTCGGGCGGCAGAAGGAGAAGTTCGTGATCCAGGGCGAGGTCGTGGAGAGCCTCCACACCCCGATCGATCAGACGATCTGGGACTACAGGAAGTTCTTCATGCTGACCTCCTTCCGGTACCGGAACAACTACATCGAGATCGGGGACTATATCACCCAGGACAACATCTCGAGCGAGAGTTCCGGATCGGGCCCGATCTACTGTAGGGTCAAGACCTTCAACTTCTCACTCCAGGCGGAAGGGGTCGACAGCATCCCCTACAAGCTCGAGGTGTGGATCGGACAGATCATCAGGATCATAGACTGAGGTGAGATCAATGGCAACGACAGGGATCAGGAGGATCAGGTTCTTCGACCACTTCCACTACGTGACAGTGGCCTCCTGCTTCGATAACACCCCGACCCAGATATGGTACTCTACAGGAGCGAACGCCTGGGATGCCTGGGACACGGTGTTCGTTGCCAATGAGGCCTACGGGAACTCCTACATGGTCCCCGGGGCAGTCGCAGGAGCGGCATCGTACCTGATCTGCACGACCCAAGCCACTCCAGGAGCGACCTTCTCCCTTGATCTCGGAGCTCATCCGAACAGTCAAGGATCGGACTTCGGGGCCTACTTCATGGCGGCCTCTGCGACCCTGAACGTGAACTCCTATCGGGTGAGATACACCGGGGCCGCCGTGACCATCGAGAGGCTCGACGGAGCCGGCGCTGTCCAGTGGAGCGACACCTGGACCTATGCCCTCACGAACGCATGGACCTATCTCAGGGTCCACTTCTATCCAGTGAACTACTACTTCGAGAGCGGACAGGTCCTCGCCTCCAGTGCGGGTACCTTCATCGTCGAGGTGGGAACCGATCCGAAGAATATGGCAGAGCTCAATCCGACAGGCACCGGGATCGATCCCTCACCGAGGACAACCGGGAACTATCACGGGGTCTACATCGGAGCAGGATCACAGCCGAGGATCACTCAGTACGTGATCGGGGACGACTTCTATCCGCTCCGGAAGAGGGTCATGGTCAAGCACTCCCTCCTGGGGGCCGCCATGGCGACCGCTCACATGCTGAAGGGTGACTACGATCAGTGGGACCTCTGGGACCCTGGTGATCTCTTCCAGATATTCGCCTGGGATGTCGACGACAGCTCCCCCCATAACTGGTACTCTCACCTCGACTTCTTCGGGGAGCTCGCCTTCATCATGAGCTCCGGAGAGGGGGACGACTACAACGAGAAGCTCAGCGCCGTGATGATCGACCGATCCCGAGCCATGGACATCATAACGGACACCACGAACCACGCCGGGACCCTGACCGATGTGATCAATCAGTTCCTCGAGCTGTGGGGAGGGAACCACTGGGCCGGGCCCACTCTCACCTATGGCGCCACCGCAGTGACCCTTCAGAAGGACATGAACAGGGCCTTCGTCAAGGCGGGGAACGTAGTCGTATCAGCGAACACCTTCACCGGGAAGCCCATGAACACGATCCTCAAGTCGATCGCTCTCTCCGAGGACTACTATCTCTACAGGACCCCCGAGGGTGCCATGAAGATGACGGACGTGTGGAGGGACATGACCGGGACCGTGATCGACACGGGGAAGGGATCGAGGTGCATGTACTACCTCGACGAGAGAAGGGACCTCACCCAGTGCACCAATGAGGCCGACGTCTACAGGGCCTCGAACACCAAGAGGTCGACCCCGACAGTGAGCGCCGCTCTTCAGAACCAGTACGGAGTGAGGCAGTCCTACCATGGCAGGCTCATCGATCAGCAGTGCAAGTGCAATACTCACGGGGACAACATCGCCCAGACGATCGCCGATCGCCACGAGGACCCTGTCAAGGGCCCCATCAAGCTCTGGTTCCTTGCCCGTCACATGGAGCTCCGCCCTGGTGATCTCGTGAGCCTCTCAGTACCTCAGCTTCAGATCGGAGGGGACTACCTCACCGCCCATGCTTCCTGGACCCCTGAGACGTGGTCGATCTTCGAGAAGTCCTGGGACAGCGAGACCTCTCTCCTCATGCTCAGGCTCATGCCGACGAGGGCACATAGGACCTCAGCTCTCACCGTGGGGATGGGTGACCTTCAATACATGGCGAAGGAGATGGGGTTCAAGACAGCGCACCAGGCTCAGTGGGCGGACGAGAACCACCTCTGAGTGAAACTTTTAAACCGGTCAATCTATGATCAGGTCCCCAGTGATCAACGGGGAGGTAATTACCATGAAGGGACTTATGAAATGCAGGATGGTGCTGTTCCATAGGAACGGCGAGGACTGTGCGGCGATCGTGACCGATGTGCATCCGGAGGATCATGTTGATCTTCAGGTGTTCCCGCCGGGGATGCCGGGAGAGGTTCAGACGATGATCCCCTACTCCAAGGAGAAGATGCCGAACACATGGAGATGGCCGCCCAAGGCATGATCCTCACAGATCGATTTTAAGCGCCTCTGAGCGATCCGAGGCCTTAGACGTGCACTCGCCCGTCCGGAGGTCCGATCGTGCAGAGGCGTGCCTGTTCTGTTGTAAGATGATTAAAAAAAATGGGGCCCACCACGGACCCCTCCCGCCGCCACCGTTTTCAAATACATGCTATCACCTCTGAGCGTCAGGCTTCGATGGGTGCCGTTCCTCTGAGGAGAGGTCTCAGGGTCTTGTGAAGGACCCCCTGATATTCTACCCTTGTCCTCTCGGTGATGTCGTTGTGGGAGATCATGTCGGTGATCTCGTTGTATATCTCCCAGAAGGTGATCCCCTCCGGTATCTTCGGGATGTCCTCGGCCTTGAGCCTCTTGTTCGGCTCCTGGAGGTAGGCCGGCTTCACGGTGTTCGGGAGCCTCGAGGTCCTCAGCAAGCCGAGAGCCATCCTCCCCTGGGGGAGCTCCTCCCATGGTACCGTCCACTGCTCCATGATCCTGATGTCCTTCTGGGCGTTCTTCACTGATCCCTTGATCATCTCGATCATGGCCCCCATGTCGAGCCTCTCGAGGGCTCTCATGTGGACGAAGGACACGGACCCGTAGTCGACCTGAGTGACCATCCCGTTCGTGCATATCTGCCTGAAGGCGAAGGAGCTCAGGGAGAAGGACATCGATCCATCTACCGAGTTCCTCACGAGGAAGCCCGCCTGGAGCTCCCCGTTGGGTCCTGCGGGATTATCCTCGTCCAGGTAGTACCTGAACAACCTGTGAACGTCGGACCTGTCCGAGTGAAGGACAAGACCCAGTTCCTCTGCGGCCTGCTCGACCCCGGAGGCGATCCACTCGTTCGGTACCACCACGTACTTCGGGCTCACCATGGCGACATACTTGTCTCCTCTCATGATCGCCTGCTTCCCCGTGTGCTGTTCCTTGATGATCACCGGCTCCCTGGAGAAGCCGAGCCTCTTCACTGCGGTCTCCCTCTCCATCTTGTAGAGCTCTGGAGCGTTCTCCAGGATCGTCTCGAGATCGAAGTCGGCAAGGTCCAGGACCTTCTCCGCCTTCGGGTCGTCCCCGGTGCCCCCGGGGAGGGCTTCCAACTCTTCCAGCTCGTCGTCACTATCCCATACGGGATACTCATCCTCCTCGTTCATTCGCATCATATCACCCTTGTCGTTCCGTAGGAACACTCGGTGCACTTCAGCTTGATCTTCTTGAACTTCCGAGGTCCCTTGCCCTGGATCGTCGAGCGATCCTCGAGCTCCATGTCGGCCCCGCAGAGGGGGCATATTTCCGGCATCGTGTTCTTGTCTCCTTGCTCGTGATCTCTACGAGCTCCCCGGGCGAGGGAGGGGGTGCCTCCCAAGCTCCGGGCCCATGAGATCATAGGTAGGGGTCTTGACCTCTCCGGAGGCCGCACCGGTCGCATACACCAGGGTAGGGGGCGTTCCTGATCCCGCACCTTGGACAGGTCCAGGAAGGCTCCCTGATGTAGTCGACCGGCTCTCGGATCATGGGGTGATCCTCCTGATGAAGGCCTCGTCGTCCTCCTTGGTCCATGCCTTGTGGATGCAGAACTTGTCCGGAGAGGGGCAGTTCTCCGGAGTGCAGTCCCCGATCCCGGAGTAGACGCACTTGCTCAGGAGCTCACCTCTGCGGTGTCCTTCTCCTCGTCGATCTTGATGTCGATCGCCTGATAGAAGAAGTCATACTTCCCAGGGAAGTGCTCGTCGATGTAGTTCTGCATATCGCTCATGTTCCTGTCGATGCCCCAGGTGGAGCTCTCAGGGATCACGCTGTCGACAAGCATCTCGATCATCTCGCTCTCGATCCCGGTCCTGACGATCTGCCCGTACTGGTCCTTGAGCCACCAGAGGTAGAAGGTCTCGTCGTGGGTCCTACTCATCGAGGTCGTCCTCCTCGTCATCGTAGTCGTCGTCCTCATCCTCGTCGTCGTCATCGTCCTCATAGAGGCTGTTCACGTAGTCCCTCAGAGATGCCCTGTACTCCTCTCTCTCAGTCTCCTGCTGTTCCAGGAGCTCCTCGTAGGCGTCAGCGTCGAAGTGCTCGTGGATGGCCTTGTTAGCCATCTGCTCGAGGGTTCTCGGGTTCAGTGCATCGAGCTCCACCTGACCGAGACCGTCCCAGTAGGCCGATCTGCTGTCGGTGGCCTTGGTGGGGGCCGGGGGCAGGCTGTACTCGATGACCTGCTCCTTCGTCAGTGCGACCCTCTCGAGGGTGATGGTCATGCCCATCCTGTCAAGGTTCACCTCGAGGGACCTCGGGATGTCGTCCCCGCTCGGATCATGATCTCCGAAGTAGAGGATCACGATCTCCTTGCCCTCTCTGTCAGGTCCGTGGAACCTGCAAGCCGCCTCGTAGAGGGCGGTGAGGCTCGGGTACCCCTTACATGCGAAGAGGCCCACATCGAGCTCGTAGCAGGGCCCCTCGAACACTCCCTGGAGGGCCTTCTTCTCGATCCAGACCTCGACATACTTGTCCTGGTTCTCCCACCTGTTCTTGGAGTAGTTCTCCATCCATGCCCTGATCTGCTGGCGTCCCTTGGTGATCTGCTCGTCCACGTCGGTCTCTTCCCAGTCAGTGCGTCCGACGGGTGCTCTGTCCCTGTCGACGAAGGCATCGAAGTCGACGGACCTGTTCCAGCGTGCCTTCTCCATGGCCCCGACGACCCTCTTGTAATATCTCTGCCCGTTAGGCATCCCACGGGTGACGAGCTGATAGTAGAGCTGTCTGACCGTGATCGGGGTACCTGCGAACTCGCTGATCACCTCGAGGGCGACCTCTGTGATCTTCTCCCGGCCCCATCCATCCTGTACCATTAGAGCTTCCCCCCTGCGGCGACGTATTCGTCGAAGCGCTCCTTCGCCCATGGGCTCAGGTTCTCGTAGAAGTCTCTCAGTGCCTCCGTGTAGGTCTTGGTAGAGGTGTTCACTCGTCTCCCTCCTCGGCCTTGCACTTGGGGCAGGTCATGGGCGGCTGATCCCCGATCCACTCGAACACGGGGTCGTCTGTCTCGTCCTTCATCATCTTCTTGAGGACCTTCTTCGGGATGAGGTCCTGGACCTCGAAGTACTCTCCGCACTCCTGGCAGTCCGTCTCGAAGGTCAGAGGGTAGCCAAGCTCCCCCTCGATCTCCTGTACGTCTTTTTTGGTCATTTAGTCACACTCCATTGCTTGATCCTGTCAAGCTGACCGGGAGAGGGCAGGGGTCGCCTACCCCTCTCCGGGCCCGAAAGGATCAGTAGTCGATGAGCTTCACGACTGGCTTGCTCTCGTCGACCTTGGCGATCGCCTTGCCCTCTTCACCCTCTTCCACCTGGATCAGGATCAGGTCCTTGTTCTCGGCGCTGTAGGCGAACTTCTTGTGGGAGTACTCGATGTAGGTGGGGTCCTTGACCTCTCCGACATGGGCTCCCTTCTGGGCCATCTCGAGGCTGTCGTAGCCATACTGATAGAGCTCCTTGCCCTCGTAGATCGCCCACTGTCTCAGGCCGCCATCGTCCTCTTCCTCGGTGTTCTCAGGATCGAAGGCCTGCTTCGTGATATGATCCTTGTAGATCGTGTCGACGTCTCCACTGTCGACGAGTGCCCTTCCACTGTAGAGGAGCTTCATCGGCATGTCCGCCGCCACCTGGGCGTCTCTCTCGTAGTCGATCTTCACCTGCACCTTCCTCTCCCCCCTGGGGGCACTGTCGTCCTTCACGTAGTGCTTCCTCGAGGTCTCCAGGACGGGCATCCCTTCGATGACGATGAAGTTGACCTCATCGTTCTCGGCATAGAGGGGGAAGGCCTTCACGATCGCCTGCTCCGGGGTCTTGGCGTTCACGACCACGGGAGCATCGCTGTAGTTCGCCACATAGGTCCAGAGGACCGTGTAGGTTTTCATGGGCCCTGGGAGGTGGAAGTCCATCGACTTGCCGCAGTCGGCGCAGTAGACGATCCCCTTGGGGAGCACATCGTTCTCGACGGCCTTGCTCCTCCTGTCCCCGATCTTGATGCAGTCATGGCAGTAGGGCACTCCATGGATCGAGAAGTAGGTGTTCTTGGTCACAGGCTCAGAAGTCTCGGCGGACAGGGCGCCGCCGTTGCCGTTGTTGTTAGGTCCGGTCATGATAATCTCCAGAGGGTCATGACCCTCAGAGTATATAATACCTGTGGGGCACGAGGGGCCAACAGTGTCTAAAAATTCACGTAAACCCTTAAATATCTCCCAGACTGTTAGGGGGTCGGAGGTCATCAATGCAGAAGAAGTTTACCTACGACATCAACTTCGCCGGTGACGATCCCCGGGCGACCCGTCCCTACTTCAAGGGCACGGTGGAAGCGGCAACGATCCCTATGGCGGCGCATAGGGCAGTCCTTCACGCTCGAGAGGGATCGGGGAACAAGCAACAGTTCGACAGGGTCTCGGAGATGTTCATCACCATCAAGGAGGTGAAGGAGTGAGCGCCCTGGAGCACAAGTCGAGGAACGGGGAGCAGGTGGAGACCAAGCACCTCTTCCACATGACGAGAGCGATCAACAGGAGATCGATCCGGGTGAGGGAGGACAACTTCACCAGGGAGATCGTGGACGAGCTCCTCCATCAGCTTGATCCGGAGAGCGATCTCTGGGCCCAGATCAGATACAACAGGGAGCAGAGGGACGAGGTCATGACAGGACAGCAGATCGACCTCGATCTATGGGAGAGGTTCATGAGAGGGCAGGGGTTCACCTCCGCCGCAGACCTCCCTCAGACAACCACTCAGGGTGGTGGTCAATCACATCCACCCCAGGGAGGCGGTGAGACAGCCCCACAGCGAGGAGGTGGTGGATCGGCCCCCATGGCAACGAGTGGACAGGTCAACCTGATCAATACTCTGATCTCTGAGAGCCAAGCGGCGAACAAGGAGTGGATCACCATCTGCGGGACCCTTGGGATCGACAAGCCTGGACAGCTCACCAAGAACAACGCCTCCAAGACCATCGACAAGCTGAAGGCGGCGGCAGGGTGGCCCGACAAGCCACAAGGAGGCCAGCAGAGACAACTATGACGCTCACCTACGGGTGTGAATATCTGGTGCTCGAGAGTATATTTTTGATGTATTCATCAATCATTCAATCCTCTCTTCTTAACCCTCTCGGGCACCGCTCCTTCTTTTTTGAGTGAACCATTATATAGCCAGGGCTCCATCTTCAGGATGCACTCAGGCCCCCGATCCATTCTCCTCTCTTCCCAAGAATAAGATGGATTTTTAAGTCACACTTCGGGGGCCAAATCTTTTTATAATCACCATCTCCATGTAGGGGATCGGTGGCGGGGACAACGGCCTTGTGGAGATCAGAGGCCTATGGGGGGATGGGATGTAATACGTAATACGAAACGTAATACGTAATACGGCCCGATCTGAGGAGTGTGACAGCAGTGGCGAAGCAAGTAATAACAGGCAGGGTGCCCCCTTCAACGAAGGAGAGCATCAAGATTTTGAGCGAGACCGAAGGAGTGACCGTAGGGTCTCTCCTGGAGATGGCGCTGGAGCTCTATATCCCGCAGGGGCTCAGTGCACGAGAGTGGCAGATCGAGAAGCTCACCAAGCAGGTCAGGACCCTGAAGGGAGAGCAGGCGGCGAAGCACCTCGAGATAGATCAGCAGTATGATCCTGCGATCGAACGTCTCGAGAACCACCTCAATGCGATCAGAGCAATGGACAGAGAGAGGTTCGACAAGGTCAACGAACTGATCCCCAGGTGGGTCCTCTGTCATGATCTTGATCACAGAAGGAGTGAGCCTCGCAAGATCGTAGCAAGGAGAGCGAACAGTCATCCGGACGAGCTCGTGGAGTGGTTCAAGCCCTTCGGGATCGAGATCACCTGGACGGAGTTCTCGTCGAGGTTCGCAAGTTGGGAGGAGGCCAAGTCATGCCGTTCGTAGATGAGGAGATCATCTATCAGTGGTTCCTGGAATGGCTCGACAGATCAGAGACCTATGCCAAGAAGCTGAAGGTCGCCTACAATGCCAGGGAGAAGTCCTTCGTGGTTCCCTTCACCAAGCTCCCGGAGAAGTACCGCAAGGAGCTCCTTCAGTCCCCTGAGAGGGCGATCCGTGTCGGTGAGGCGGCCATGGTCAAGTGGATCGAGAACAACGTCTGGAAGAAGGACGAGGATGGGAAGCCGATCAAGCCCGACACCGGGCTCTGGGGAGCGAACCTCCGGATCAAGTCTCTCCCTATCGACACCGGAAGGATGCCCAGGACCATCGACACCGACGACATCTCGAAGCTCAGAGCGATCCATGGGATCGTCAACAGGGTCGTCGAGATCATGCCGAGGCTCATGGTGGGGGCCTTCGCCTGCTCCTCCTGCGGCTTCAAGCAAGAGATCGACCAGGACAAGTTCCACTTCACCGAGCCCCTGGAGTGTCCCAAGGACGATGGAGGCTGTGGGAAGAGGGCAGGGTCGACCACCTTCAAGTTCATGATCCACGAGGCTCTCTGGATCAACAGGCAGAAGGTGGAGCTCCAGGACGTACCTGAGATGCTCGAGGGGCACGAGCAGGCCTACAAGAAAACCCTCTACATCGAGGACGATCTCTGTAATATGGTCCAGCCGGGGGACAGGGTCAACGTCACCTCTGTGGTCAAGTGCAAGCAGAGGCACGAGGGGAAGAGCAAGAGCTCCATGTTCTCCCTATACCTCGAGGGGAACCACATCTCGAACGAGCGATCCATCACTGACATCGAGATCACTCCGGAGGAGATCGAGGCCTTCGAGAAGTTCGCCAAGGAGCCTGGGGCCGTGACCCGTCTCGCCTCATCCATAGCGAGCTCCCTCTACGGCCTCGAGGAGATCAAGGTCGCCATGGTCCTCGCAGTGACAGGGGCTCCGACAAGGATCAAGTCCGACGGCACCCCGAGGAGGGGCGAGATACATCTCCTCATCGTCGGTGATCCCGGGACAGGCAAGTCGATCCTGATCAAGTTCATCGTGTACCTCCACCCGAGAGGCATCTACGCTTCAGGAAAGAGCTCCTCCGGAGCAGGGCTCACGGCGGCAGTGGTCAAGGACAACTTCGGAGAGGGGAACTACACCCTCGAGGGCGGGGTCATGGTCCTCGCAGACGGAGGGGTCGCCGCCATCGATGAGATGGACAAGATGACCAAGGAGGACACGAGCAATATGCACGAGTGCATGGAGCACGGGACCATCACGATCTCCAAGGTGATCAAGGCCACCCTGAGAGCTCAGACCACCGTGATCGGAGCGGCGAACCCCAAGGGAGGAGCCTTCGATCCGGATCAGGTGATCGCTCCCCAGATCGATCTCCCGGCCCCCTTGCAGAGCAGGTTCTCTATGATCTTCGCTATCTTCGACGAGCCGAAGGTGGAGAGGGATGAGGACCTCGCCCTCCACAACCTTGATAGTGTCTATGATCCCAAGAGTTCCACCGTGGCCCCTGAGCTCCCCTCCGAGTGGGTCATGAAATACATCTGGTACGCCAAGAGGTTCGAGCCGATCATGCCCGTGGAGATCAGGGAGGAGCTCGCCAAGAGATACGCCGCCATCAGGGCCCCGAGGTCCTTCGGTCACAACCTCCATGTCAAGCAGGAGAGGACCATCACCGTCAGACAGCTCGAGGACCTTCAGAGGCTCGCCGAGGCCCATGCAAGGATCAGGCTCTCTGAAGTGGTAGAGATGCAGGACGTCGAGCTCGCTGTCGATCTCCTGGAGAAGAGCCTCAAGCAGATCACCGCCGGGGAGGACGGTACCATCGACATCGTCACCCTGAACACCGGGACCCCGAGATCAGTCAGGGAGAAGGAGACCCTTGCCCGGAACGTGATGATCGCCCTGGGGGCTCACAAGGAGCCGGTGTTCTACGAGAACGTGATCAACGACATGGTCGCAGAGAGTGACATGGAAGAGACCGAGGCGAAGCAGGTCCTCAAAGGCCTCTACAAGAAGAACGAGATCACCTACCCCAAGATGGATGGGAAGGACAAGACCGTCTACTTCATGGGGGTGGACTGATGGCTAACAAGCCCTGGAAGAAGTTCGAGAGATGGGTGGCCGGCAAGTTCGGCACCGTGAGGAGGCCCGGATCAGGAGCCCACGGCACCAAGCAGGGAGGTCAGGACGACATCAAGCACCCCTTCCTCTTCGTCGAGGCGAAGCACCTCCAGAACCTCTACACTCACACCCTGTTCAAGGAGGCAAGGATCAAGGCCCGGCAGGACGGCGGGAAGATACCGATCCTCGCTCTCCACCAGAAGGGGACCCCTTACGAGGAGTGCCTGATCTGTTGCCGCATGGAGGACCTCCTCCCCGTCGCCATCATGAGGGGGGTCACAGAGGACAAGGAGGCCCAGGAGCAGATGGCTCAGAACGATCAGGCCCCACCGAGGGATCAGTGGATACCTACCTTCTCCGAGAGGTTCGTCTCGATCCTCATGCAGGTCTCCGAGAGGATGCAGGTCGACAAGGAGCTCCTCGCCGGAGGGATCAAGCGGTACCAACAGCACAAGGGATCGGAGGAGGCTCAGAAGATGTTCGACGAGATGCTCTCCGGAGACGTCGAGAAGATGCAGAAGCACATCGATGGAGAGTGGAACAGGCCCACAGAGGAGGAGCTTGATCGCAAGAAGAAGAGAGAGGAGGGTCTCCTATGACCTCGAGATACGAGCGCAAGCAGATGGAGAAGGCCGGCAAGGTCAGGAAGATCACCAACTTCCCCACTGAGGAGGCCTCCGCCTACATCCACTCGCTGAGATGCCTCGCCTTCAAGATCGAGGACCTCTGGGAATACATCGATCCAACGACAGGAGCAAGGATCAAGATGGAGAGAGGAGACTACCTCGTGCTCCCCAATGGTCCCGCTCCCATGCACGGTACCAAGGCCGAGGTGTTCGAGCCCTCCTGGGAGAGAGAGTTCACCCAGTTCGAGATCGTGGAGAAGCTCCTCAATGAGAACCCTCTGATCCTCTTCAACGCCCTCCGGAAGTATCGATGGGAGAACCCCGGCACCTGGGCCTTGAGGCTCGCAGACGCCAATATGATCGATCCCTTCCCGAACGACGCTCTCCCTCCGGAGGTGGAATAGTGCCGAAGAGACAGAAGGACCCCGACAGCTCCAACTGGCACGAGATGAGAGAGAGGTGGTCCAAGAGAAGCAACGCTGACCCGAGGCTCTGCGAGACATCTCCAGGAGAAGGATCACGCCCCCACTGCCGGTGGAGGATCATCGATCCCTCTGGGAGGTTCAGGTGCGACGGATCATCCTACTGCAAGCACAAGGGGGGAAGGCCATGAAGCTCCCCATCAAGAAGGTCTACTTCGATGCGATCCTTGCAGGGGACAAGACCCTCGAGTATAGAGCGGATCATCTCACCCTCGTCTGCATAGAGACCGGAGAGATGCTCAGAGCGGACATCGAGGACGTCAGCATGATCGACGTCGACAAGATCATCCACGAGCTCAAGCTCAACGAGGAGGAAGCTGAGGAGATGTTCCCAGGGGACAAGGCCGTCGTGTTCTACTTCAAGGACCCCCGGAAGTATATCGAGTTCCCTCCACGGTTCGCCTCCAACAAGGAGTTCGCTGACTACTATCTCGGACACTTCCCCGATCACCTCATCGCCAAGGCACCCGTCGCTGACGAGGGTCGCTCTCGCTCCCCTTCCGGGTCTCGGAGCTCCGGCTCCGATCCCCCGTCCGCTCCGGGTCCGTTCGATCCGGAGGCGCACGTCCTCCACGATCCGAAGCTCGAACCGATCGACAGGATCGTCGGGAACCCCGACGTCGCCACCGGGACGATCATCGACGAGCGAGGGCCCCCGACGCCGGACGAGGTCATCGAGGTCCTCGAGAAGGAGTTCCCCGATCCGTTCCCGAAGGACAGGATCGTCAAGCACGAGCGCCGCAGGCTGAAGCCCGGCGACGTGGTAGAGCTCAAGAGGAGGATGAAGGTCTACGCCCGAAGGACCATCTCACAGCACAACGCCATCTCCAGGAACCTGCACCTCGGCAGGACCTACAGAGGAGAGCCGAACCACTCAATGACCACTGAGAGCGTCGTCACCCAGGCGGAAGAAGGCAGGTACCTGATCGTCAGGTCCGTCGACGAGCCCCCTGGAACAGGGCACGGAGATCACGACGTGTACCCAGGCGGGAACAAGGTATTCGCCAAGAGACTGAAGGGCGATCTCTCCTATGATCCCCTGGGCAGGGAGTTCTCCTGGTATCAGGACGGATGCTTCACCATCGTCCACGAGAAGATGAAGGTCGTCGACGTCCTCGAGCCCCTCTGGAAGAACAAGAAGGACCTCTCCAGAGAGAAGGCCCCCGAACTCTTCCCCTGGGAAGCTCCCCATGCGGAGACATGTGCATGTCCCCGATGCAAGGAAGAGAAGAAGAAGCTCCACAGAGTAGCTCACAAGGACATCGATCTCAGAGGACTGATCCTCCACGAAGAAGCTCCCCCTGCATCGATCGAGTGCTTCAACTGCCGCAAGCAGGTCCTCCTCGTAGAGAACCAGGGAGAGAGGACTGTTCCGAACAAGTGCCCCCACTGCGGGCGATGCCTGGGGTGTGATTAACATGAATGAGAAGTGCGGGGACTGCAAGGCATGGCGCCCTGAGATTACCATAGAGGACCGCTTCCAGTGCGCTCACTGCGACAAGAGGAAGGACCCCATGGGGATCGCCCCAGGGCTCCCCAGGAAGAAGGATGATCCTTGTTGTCCGCAGTGCGAGCTCCGAAGTGATGCCATTAGACGACACAGGAGGAATAGAAAGGGCCCGAATAGGGTCAGCAAGCCGCACGGGACCCTCTAAGATGCTCAAGACAGAGGTGGATTATCATGAGACAAATCGAAATGAAAACATCAGACCCACAGAGGGCCCCCTGGAAACCTCCCAGACGAGACCTCCCACCGCGCGGTGTAAAGGACCCTCAGGATCTCTTCTGTCCTGTATGCGGCCACTGGGATAGAAATACGAAGCCGAGCAACAAGGAGACAAAATACATCTACTGTTCCACTTGCGGGTGGCGACTTCGAGTCCCCTACACTCGGGCCCCTGTGATCCATCTCAGGGTTCGGGTCACTCAATCGATCATCGTTGGAGAGAAGGAGAGGCACTGGACCGCCTGCGGTCGATACGTGTCCTCCAGGGCCCTCTCGAAGCTCGCAAGGCTCACCGAGGACCTTGGGGCCGTGACCTGCTGGCACTGCCTACGATCTGAT
>Ga0180434_10000878_pt1 | contig 44051 bp, 43 predicted proteins | sample SS_ome_7_FD_132453 | JGI IMG/M metagenome (GOLD analysis project Ga0180434, IMG submission 132453) | Hypersaline lake sediment archaeal communities from the Salton Sea, California, USA - SS_1_D_2 metaG | ecosystem: Environmental > Aquatic > Non-marine Saline and Alkaline > Hypersaline >... | reverse complement strand
AGCCGGTCAAACACAGAATCTGCGATCACTAATCGGTGCAGACGCCGCCAGGAATTATACATTTGCTCAACAAAATCATTAAACAGCATTAAGTCCTTGAAAAAAACTTCTGATCCTTCAACTAACTTGATCACCTTTCTGCCTGGCAGTGTGTTCAGATAATAAAGAGTCTCCAACAATATAGATTTTGTGGATTTTGTAACGGTTTTATCTGGAAAAATTCCCAGCAGCTTAGACTGTTTTTTCTCAAGACCGGAAAGAAATTGATTAAAAAAGCTGAGAAAGGGATCGCTGGTGAGTAGATCTTCACCGCCAGTACAGATCCTGCCCCTCACGCGCAGGATGAATTTATCTGAATAAAGATGATATGATCCATTTTCCATTTTCTTGTCTCTTTTCTTTTGTAAAATTTCTCTAAACCACTAGTATATTGCATATTTCATAATCCAGTTTGAATCCATCAAAACTCGGTTTTTTCTTGATTGCTTTTTAAGGTTTATCTGCATATCAACCACAAAACAATGCAGCTAATAAAGCTGTCACAATCATACCGCTTGTGTCATCTGGGCGGTTAGAATTATCAAATTCCGCGGTGATGGCAAGCACAACCCATGGTGTAGTCAACTCAGAAAAAAGTACCCAGACCTGAAACTCCTTCCAGCTCTGTATCTGCAATTTAATCAACCAACCTACATCAATCCAGAAATGCGTGGATAAATATCCAAAGGCGGCGATTCTTGGTATCGATAAACCGCAGCCAATCCATGAATGGGTGCTGGCCCTCGAAAGATAACGATATCAAGTCATTTTCTGTATTGTTTCATTTCATTTTATGTGTTAATACGCATAGAACATAACTCTCGTTATGCTCTATGCTGGTCAGGAGGAAATTCTGGCGATTATTTATGCAATATTTGTGATAGGAACAATTTTGTTCGATCACTCTTCGGTGCAGTAAATAACCCATCGGGTGTATTCCGTTCGACGACACGCCCAAAATCCATGAAAATCACTTCGTCAGCCGCAGCACGCGCGAAACCCATCTCGTGGGTTACGATGATCATCGTAATGCCTTCTTTCGCAAGCATCATCATTACATCCAATACCTCTTTGATCATCTCCGGATCCAATGCGCTGGTAGGTTCATCAAACAACATCAATTGAGGTTCCATCGCCAGAGCTCGCGCGATTGCTGCCCGCTGCTGCTGCCCGCCGGAAATATTAGCGGGATATTTTTCTGCTTTATCTGCAATCCCCACCTTCTTTAGCTGCTTAAATGCGATCTGCTCCGCTTTATTCTTGTCCACTTTCTTTACTACGCGCAGGGCAAGTGTGATATTTTCAAGAATGGTGAGGTGTGAATAAAGATTGAAACTTTGGAATACCATGCCCATTTCCGCGCGGTGCATATTCAGGTGCTTACTGTTTTTTGACATTAATAACCCATTGAACCACACCTGACCATCCGTCGGTGTTTCCAGGTGATTAATGCATCGCAGCAATGTAGATTTGCCGGAACCGCTGGGGCCGATGATAACTGTCACTTGCCCCTTGGGAATAGATAGACTGACATTATCCAGCGCCTGTAAATCTCCAAACCATTTATTGACTTCTTTAACTTCTATAATCGGTTTCCCATTGTTACTTGTCATCGGTAGAAATCTTCCTTTCTATATATTTCACAAGCAGTGAAAGCAAAATAGTCATGCTTAAATACAAAACCGCAAGGGTCGTGTATGCCTCAGTAAATTTAAATGATCCGCCTGCAAATAACTTTGCCAGATGCGTAACATCGCGCACCGCCAGAACAGAAACCAGCGACGAGTCCTTCAGCATCGCAATGAAATCATTACCAATCGCAGGTAATACGTTTCTGATCGCCTGCGGCAGGATCACGTGGCGCATCGCCTGTCCGTAACTCATGCCCTGCGAGCGCGCCGCTTCCATTTGTCCTGCTGGCACTGATTGGATACCTGCCCGGTAGATCTCGGCGGAGAATGCGCCATATGTGATCGAAAGAGCAATCACTGCGCGGAAGCTCATGGATATCATGCGAATATTCATGTCCGAGATAAGTTCACCAATACCGGTCACACCAATACGCACCAGCCACTCGCCCAGAGAGCCAATTCCGTTGACAACACCGGGTATCACCACCAGTGCAACAAAAAATATCAATACCAGCATGGGAATACCGCGTACCAATTCAATATAAAAAGTTGAAAGGTTTTTGGCAACCACATTCGACGATACCCGGCCTAATCCCACGATTAAACCAATGATCAGCGATATACCATATGCAATTAATGTGATCGTAATTGTGGTTGAAATACCAACACGCATTGCAGTAAATGCGTCATTAAATGATGGGGAATTAATAATTAAGAATAAAGTTACTGCAATAATGACCCCGATAATAACCAGCCACCAGGGAAAATTCCTCCTTGTTTCTAATTTGATCGTTCGTTCGGCTTTTTCCATCAATCCTCTTTCATGGAACGTTGTTGTTAGATGTGATACGCATAATAAGCTGGCTGGTTTAATTCCAGCCAGCCTATGCAATCAAATAATAGTTATTTACTGCACATCATCATAGGTTAGATCAAAGTTTACAAAGTACTTCTCGTTGATTTCATTCAACGTGCCATTATCCATCAGCACCTGCAATGCCTGGTTGACAGGATCAACAAGTTCGCTACCTTCTGGGAAATAGAAGCCAAGTTCATCACTGGTGATAGGCGGACCAATCAATTCCAAAATATCCGCGTTCTCTCCCTGATAACCCAGCCCCACAACCTCATCCATAATGACCGCGTCAACATCGCCCGCGATCAAAGCCTGATTGGCAAACGGGAAGGTATCAAACGCCTGTACGCGTTCCTCAGGAAGGAACTCAACAGCCGTATCATAATTAGTAGTATTGATTTGCGTACCCATGATCAGGTCAGGATCTGCCGCAAATTCTTCGATTGATGCAAAGCGGTCTTCTCCCTGGTTGACTAAGAGGCGCATGACTGTATTCACGTAACCGATGGAAAAATCACCATTTTCATCACGTTCCGGCTTGATGGTAATTCCATCTCCTGCCATGTCAAACTGCCCTTCCTGGACCTGCTGGATCATCGTTTCCCAAACAGTTTCAACGAATACAGGTGTGCAGTGCAGCATTTCACAAATCATCGGGAATACTTCGTAATCCCATCCAGCCGCCTGATTGGTTTCGATTTCAATGTAGTTGAAAGGCAGGTATGCGTTTTCTACAGCGAAAGTTACTTCGCGGCATTCAAGATCCACAAGGGCATCTTCAGCGGTGCCCAGACACCCATATTGGGGAATGCCATCCACATAATTAACTTCCATTATTTCTTCTGTGGTCTCTTCATCCGTTGCATCTTCTTCCATCGCTTCTTCTGCGGAGGCTTCTTCTGCCGCTGCCTCTTCAGCAGGTGCTGCTGGTGCGCTGCACGCAGCCAAAACGAATGCTCCGGCTAATAATACGATCAAACTAATCTTTCTTGCGTTATTCATTACTTCTCCTTTGGTTTTTTGTTTTTTCCTTTGGCGTTTACTCATCCTGCCGGCAATACGATTCCTTTCGAGGGTTTTAAACTTTTTTTACTTTCACCTCGAGTTTATTATTTTTTATGTTTTTTGATTTTGATTATCATTTCTTCTCCTCGTGTTTGGTATTGGCAGCAGGCAACAAAAAAACCTTCCTGTTCCGGAAGGTTTGGTTTGTTCCTAATTAGCGCTATTCGTTATTTAGCCAATACGAAATGCCGCTCCTTCCGAAAGGACCGTTTTTGCATGTCGTTTAGCTTTTTTATCGAATAGTTGAGTAAACATACTGGCTCTTTTATAGCATAGGGTATGACACTTGTCAAGTGGTTTTACGAAATATGTCACATCATCTCGTTTACTTGTATCTACCTGTTATGGCTATAATACAAGTATGATGAGCGATGCTCAAAAAAACAAATCGGTTCTTGATGCGCACAGCCCTATCCCGCTTTATTATCAACTGAAGAATTGGCTTGAAGAGAAAATCGATGCGGGTGACTATCATCCCGGAGACCAGATCCCTTCAGAAAATCAATTATGTGATCAGCACGGCATCAGCCGCACCACTACCCGCCAGGCGATAAACCTGTTGGTTAGCGCAGGCAAATTGACTCGTACACAGGGCCGCGGCACCTTCGTAAACAAATCGCGAATCGAAAAGCCGACATTTCGCCTCGCGGGTTTTAATCATGACATGCATCAAATCGGGATAAAACCAGGTTCAGAGATCCTGCAGTTTACCCCAATACTACCGCCTCCACAGGTAATAACTAAACTACAAATGAAAGAAAATGAAGCCGCAGTCTTCGTCGAAATATTGCGGTTCGCGGATGACAAAATCGTTGGAATTGATAGAAGTTATTTTGCATTTAAACGTTTTCTGAAATTATTGGATGAAGACCTTTGCAATAAATCTCTATATCAGGTCTTGCGCACCAAGTTCAACACCCACCCCACACGACACAGCTATCACATTGAAGCTTGCCGTTGTCCCAGGGAAATCGCTGATAATCTTGATATCGATCCATCCGGCATTGTATTGCATGTGGTTGGAACAACATACGATCAAAATGATATGCCTTTTGAATTTAGTGATGAATATTATCGCGCAGATCGTTTTTCATTCCGTGCAGAAATTCAGGTGGGAGACAATGAGAGGTTTGGCGGATTTCATACTTAATTGTAAGTCGCACCTTTTTGATTTGTAAGTGTTATAAGGGATATATTTCATGTCCATTCAAAAATTAATCAATGGTCCAGTAGGAATTAGTCTCATTTTAACCCTGGGAAAAATCCTGCCGAAGAGATGCGGGCTTGCTCTGGCAGATCAAATTGCGGCATATTTGGTCAAACAAAAACAATTAGACCTTATCGGTGCCACGCGTGCCAACCAGTGGGTCGTAAGTGGCTGCCAACTTAACGCACAGGAATTGGATCATCAAACTGAAAAAACGATCAGGAACACAGCCCGTTGGTTATTCGATCTCTATCATCACATACACGATCAAGATGCTATCCTTCGTAAAGTCACACTATCCGCTAAACTGTCTAACCTACTTATGAAGCGTCTGGGTGGGGATGAGGGGACAATTTTGGTAGCACCCCATCTCAGCAATTTTGATCTTGCCGGTCGGGCGATTGTATTGCAGGGGTACGATATTCAAGCACTTTCTTATCCGCGTCCGCATGGCGGCTATCAATGGCAGAACAAGTTACGACGTGATGCCGGCATGAATATCACCCCAATGTCATTTGAATCCATGCGCGCAGCAAAAGCAAGATTAAAGAATGGAGGAGGGGTCGTAACGGGATTGGACCGCCCGCTTGCTTCAACAAATTATCAGCCAATATTTTTCGGATATCCCGCCCCCGTTCCCACCAGTTATGTCCGCCTGGCTTTGCAGACGCAATCGGCAGTTGTTGTTATCGCTGCGCATGGGCTGCCGGAGGAAAACTATCATGTAGAATGCTCAGACCCGATCTATATGGAACCAAATGAGGATCCAGTGCGAGAAATTGAAATGAATGCCGAAAAAACATTGTGTGAAGCAGAAAAATTCATAAAAAAATATCCCACACAGTGGGCGATGACGTATCCAGTGTGGCCCTTTGCACTGGAAAAAATGCCAGTGAGTTTAAAAGGAGAGTAATGGCAAATAAAAAGGAAACTAAACTTAAAAATATTGAAAATCATGAACGTGTCAATCATATTTTGCTGGGAGTGATTGAACGCCCCGCTATTAATTGGATGGTTCGGCATACGCCTGCCTGGGTTACACCAGACATATTGACTTTGACCGGATTCCTCGCAGCTGGATTAATTGGGATAAGTTATTGGTTAACCAACCACAATCCTGCCTTCCTTTGGTTGGCAAATCTGGGATTTCTACTCAATTGGTATGGCGATAGCATGGATGGAAATCTGGCGCGACACAGAAAAATTGAACGCCCGCAGTATGGTTTTTTTATTGACCACACGGTCGATACGATCAGTGAAGTGTTCATATTTCTCGGAATCGGTCTATCGCCTTATGTTGATTTTCCACTCGCAGCTCTTGCGCTGATCGGATATTTATCCATGGCAAACCTGGTCTACATAACAACATCCGTTAAAGGTAAATTCAAGATCTCATATGGGTCTTTGGGCCCAACCGAGGTACGTGCAATTGCAATCCTGGCGAATATCTTTGTATTCTTCGTTGGAAACCCTGTATTCACCTTACCACTCATTGGACAGATGTATTTTTATAACCTGGTTGTCATCCTGGTCATTTCTCTTCTCTTTTTCTTTTTCTTCTATACCACGATCACCCAGGCGATCAAATTGAATAAAAAGGATCAAAAGAAATTAGAAAAAAAGATGAAAAAAGCATTGAAAAAAAATAAATCCGCTCATTAAAGTATCATTATTAGGCTGTTAAGAATCACCAATCGTAGAGCCTTTTTCACTTCCATACTATAATTAAATGCTTTTTGGTACCATGAAATTATTTTGATACTAGGAGAATAAAAAAATGATCGTAACAACGAAAAAACTATTTGAAGCTGCCTATGGCAAATACGCAATCGGCGCATATAACATCAATAACCTGGAACAGGCTATGGGGCTTTTCCGCGGCAACCTCGACAGTCAGGCCCCTTTTATCATTCAGATCAGCAAAGGCGCAAGGTCATATACCGATAAAAGGATGTTGGAGGGATTGATCCGCGGCGCGGATGACGTCTTCCCGGACGCCATCTTTGCCGTCCATCTGGACCATGGGGATGAAGAAGCATGCTTCGATTGCATCGAAAGCGGTTTCTACAGCTCGGTGATGATCGATGCCAGCCACAAGTCATTTGATGAAAATATCGCCGCCACAAAACGTGTCGTAGATGCCGCACACGCAAAGGGTATCGTTGTCGAAGCAGAACTTGGCCAGCTGGGGGGTGTTGAAGAGCATGTCAAAGTCGATGAAGCAGATGCGAAATTGACCAACCCTGATCAGGCTAAAGAGTTCGTGGAACGCTCTGGATGCGATTCGTTAGCCGTAGCAATCGGCACAAGCCATGGCGCCTTTAAATTCTCTGGCTCCCAATCACTGCATTTCGATGTGCTGGCTGAAATCCAGAAACAATTACCTGGATTTCCATTAGTCATGCATGGCTCAAGTTCGGTTCCGCGTGAAGAGGTCGAACGGATTAACGCCGCCGGCGGTCAAATCCTCGGCGCCAAAGGCGTAGATGCTACCCAATTCAGGAAGGCTGCTACCCTGGGTGTGACCAAGATCAATATCGACACTGATGGACGTCTGGTTTGGACACGTGTGCACCGTGAAATGTTCCGAGACCATCCTGAAATTTTCGACCTCCGCAAACCTGGAAAAGAATTCATGGCTGCGTATGCCAAATTCATCGCTGAAAAAAATGAGTATCTGGGAAGCGCTGGACATCTGCATGAAGTAAGAAAGATGGTTTCCTGACAATCAAAAGAAAGAAATATTTTTAACCAAGGAATCTGGAAAAATCCGTTTCCAGATTCCTTTTTTTATGGATAATATGAATATAATATAACAAGGGAATAATTTAGTAAGGAAAAAATGGAAAAACAGAATTATTTAATCGATATGGATGGCGTGTTAGTTCACGGGAAAAAACTTATCCCGGGTGCTGATGAGTTCATTCACAGCTTGAAAGAAAAAAAAGTCAAGTTTTTATTACTCACAAACAATTCAATTTACACGCAGGTAGATCTTGCGCACCGATTGCAAACCATCGGACTGGAGATCGAAGCGGATCAGATCTTCACATCCGCAATGGCAACGGCTTATTTCATGAAATCACAAAAAGAAAAAGGGAGTGCGTTTGTGATCGGGGAAGGTGGATTGAACGTCGCGATCCATAATGCAGGTTATATCATGACCGATCAAGAGCCTGATTTTGTTGTGCTGGGTGAGACATTTGACTACAACTTTCATATGGTGACTAAAGCTGTTCGTTTGATCATGGATGGCGCGAATTTCATCGCGACCAATCCGGATCCCAGCGGGCCTTCAGAAAAAGGAGTTGTGCCCGCATGTGGTGCCATGGCTGCATTGATTGAAACAGCCAGCGGTTACGCGCCTTTCTATTGCGGAAAACCCAGCCCATTCATGATGCGCTCGGCATTGAATTATCTGGGTGTCCACTCAGAAAATACTACCATGATCGGTGATCGGATGGATACAGATATTGTCGCCGGCATTCAGAGTGGTATGGGAACCATCCTGGTGTTAACAGGTGTTACCTCTCAGAAACAGATTGCGGCTTATCCGTATAACCCCAACAAAGTGGTTAAATCCGTCGCTCAAATCAAAGTTTGATCTATCAAGATACCTGTCCGCATGCTTTGTGCGCTTTTTTTAGTTCATAATATAGAATTATTAAATGACATTTAATATTGAATTTCAGCCTCTGGGATTGCGACTGCGATCTCAGTCCCCCGTCAATGCGTTGGACGCGGTCCGCCAGGCAGGTATTGAAATTACGGCGGTCTGTGGCGGCGAAGGCACCTGTGGAAAATGTGTGATACAGATCCTGGAAAACGGGTCAAAATATCCACCATCCTCAACAGAAAAACGTTTTTTTTCATCAGAAGAACTAAGAACAGGGTTCCGTCTGGCGTGCATGACAACCCTGGATCAGGATGTCAGGATGTTTATCCCTGCTTCCTCCGTAATGGCAGGACAAATTATGCAAACAGAGGGAGATGATATACGCCAGTTTTCGCATCCCGCCATCACGCAAATCGAAGTTACATTGGATGAAGCACGTTTGCATGATCTGCAGTCCGATCTCTCGCGCATTCGACAGGCCGCCGAACTCCCTGATCACTATGCCGAGCTGGATGTATTACGAAAGATCCCCGGTATGCTCAGGAAGAACAATTGGCAGATAAATTTATTGACCCGCTCAAACAAGATCATCGCAGTGTCCCCGAAAAAAATTGAGGCACCACTTGGATTGGCAGTAGATGTTGGCAGCACAAAGATCGCCTGTTATTTGATCAACCTGGCAAAAGGAAAAACTCTCACAGCTAAAGGCACACCGAATCCGCAAATTGCTCATGGAGAAGATATCATGGCACGCCTATCTTTTGCGATGAAAAGTGCTGAAAACGCAGAAATCTTGCACACAACGACCATGCAGGCAATTAACGATACAGCATCAGACATGTGCAGGCGTATCAATCGGGATATCCGTGAAATTCTGGATTTCTGTCTCGTAGGGAACACAGCCATGCATCATTTCTATCTGCATCTGCCAACAGGATCACTTGCAGTGTCTCCATTTGTTCCGGTGGTCACTGATCCGCTTTATCCCCCCGCGAGCGACCTGCATTTATCAGCAAACCCGGGGGCTTCAGTTTATGTGCCGCCCGTAAAAGCCGGATTTATCGGGTCAGACCATCTGGCGTTCCTTCTCGCTTCACAATTTGCTAAGGACGATCGAATCCGACTAGGCATTGATATTGGCACCAACACCGAGATTGCTCTGCAGGCAAAAGGAAAGATCGTCAGCGTATCAACCGCTTCCGGTCCAGCGTTTGAAGGCGCGCATATTGCATTCGGCATGCGGGCTGCACCTGGCGCAATCGAGCATGTCACGATTGACAAATCCAATACCGCTCAGATTGATGTGATCGGAAATCAGGAACCAATCGGCATCTGCGGTTCCGGTATCCTGGATGCAGTCGCGCAGATGAGACAGCGTGGAATTTTAAACGAGCGCGGTCGATATAACCACGATCTGGATTGCATAAAACCAGACACCAATAATAAACCCGCATTCTATCTTTCCAGCGGCGAAAAAGTGATTACGCTTAATCAAAAAGACATCGATCAGATCCTGCTTGCAAAAGGCGCAATCCGCGCCGGTATTGACATCCTCCTAGACTATCTGGATGTAAGCACAGGACAGATTGAAGAGGTGATGATTGCCGGTGCTTTTGGATCATATATGCTGCCTGAACATGCGATCGGAATTGGCATGCTGCCATCCATACCACTGGACTACATCAAAGTGGTTGGTAACGCAGCCGGAACTGGTGCTCGCATGATGCTGCGCAGCATAAAAGCCCGCCGTGAAGCGGAAGAACTCGCGCGCCAAATCGAATATCTGGAATTAACTGTGTATCCAGATTTTCCGCTTTTCTACGCAAACGGGATACGTGCCTAAAACATATCATACAATCCACGCAAGAACAGTAGAAGCAAATCCTAAATACAATAAGTAACCCAACGCATCCGTCAGAGCAGTCACAATAATCGGTGAAGCAAGTGCCGGATCGGATTTAAATTTTTGCACCAGCATTGGTATCACCACGCCGGTGATCGCGGTAGTCAAAATATTCACCAGTGTTGCGATCCCTGCGATCAACCCCAGCACAGCTGATCCTTTCCATACCAGTGCGATCAGCGTAATGATCACGCCAACAGAAAAACCATTGATCAAGCTCAATCCTAGTTGATTGAGAATCACTTTCCATGCATTTTTTGAACTGACCTCCCCCAGCGCCAGGCTGCGTACAATCACTGTCAGTGTCTGGGTGCCCGCGCTGCCGCTCACGCCGGCAACCAGTGGAAAGAAAGCAGCCAGTGCTGCCATTTGTGAGATTGTCGTTTCAAACAAACTCAGTACACCTGCCGAGATCAACGCCATCGCCAGATTGACCACCAACCAGGGTAAGCGCTTTTTCACTGCTTGCCCGATCGGTAAGTCTGTGGGTGTTTCTTCTGCCAGACCACCGAGGCGATAAATATCCTCTGTGGCTTCATCTTCGATAATATCGAAAGAATCATCATATGTGATCACGCCCAGTAATTGACCCTTATCATTTGTCACTGGTAATGCCAGCAGGTCATAGCGCTTCATCAAATTTGCAGCTTCTTCCTGGTCCGCGTCCGCCTGGACAGAGACAACATCCCGATCCATTATTTGGCTGATTTTTTCGGTACCGGGAACGGTGACGAGCGATCGAAGATTGACAACACCCACTAGCTTTTTGGTTCGATCAGTGACAAATAAATAGTAAATATCCTCATCATCCGGTGATAATTTTCGCAGGCGAGAGATCGCTGTCTTGGCGCTCATATCCTCAGTCAAAACAACCGAAGCAGCAGTCATCAATCCGCCTGCCGTTTCATCACTGTGTTTTAGGAGCGGCTTGACCTCGTCCGAATCCTGCATCGCCTGCAGTACATGCCTTGCTTTCTCAGGTTGGATATCACCAAGCAAGTCTGCGGCTTCATCCGGTTCCATATGGTCAAGGATGTTGGCGAGTTTATCAGCTTTCAGCCTTTCTGCAACTTCAGCCGCGTCATCCTCCTCCATTTCCTCCAGAATATCAGCGGAATCTTCAACATTTAGTGTGGGGAGTAAAAAATCCTGTTCAGCGGGTTCCAGATCATCAAAAACACCTGCCTGATCAGCTGGCCGTAGTGCTTCCAGTAATTCTTTCGCACTATTCACATCACCGCGTTCAAGTGCAGCCTGTACCTGATTCAGTAGAACATCAACATTGATCACAGATTCTTTCATCCTAAATCTCCCTTCCACGTACGGTCAAACAGGACCAGATTTAACGTTGCTTTGTTGGTTGTAATAATCACATTATTGACCATTTGCATCTTATTTTTCATTATCAGGCATGAAAAAACCCTCGGCGACCTGCGAAATCCCGCCGAGGGTTTAACCACTGACAACAAGTATTCAGGGTTAATGAATACAGCCTCCCGCAGACCGATTTAGCCAGGCTTTAAAATATCTATAACTAGAGTCAGGTTCCAATTCTGATCGATTTGGTTCTTTCATATCCATTGTTATTTCCAATAACACAGTGTACACCTTAATAGTTGGCAAATCAAGGATTTTCATCGAAAAGTCCTTGACCTTTTTATTTCGGATCGCCGAGACTGGAAACCCTTCCCAGCATGGTAACCGATTGTTTGATACGGGGGTTCCCGTAATACTCCACACTACCGACACCGGCAATTGTCACATCTAATTCACCCGTCACCCATAACTGCGCACTGCCAACACCGCTTAAGTTTACTTTCGCTGTCTTTGATTTCAGTTTGTGACCACTGAAGTTTCCTGCACCAGCCAGTGTCATCACCTGATCATCGACTTTGCCAGAGACTGTAACACGTCCTGCACCGGGGATCTCCGTTCTGAGTGAATCAGCACGCAATTCATCGATTTTCATATTGGAAGCGCCAATCAATTTCAGTGTAAGGTCTTGTGTTTTAAAAGCGCCCATTTCTACATCCGCTGCTCCGGCTACTTCTAACGCTTCAAGGTCTTCAACCGTAATGGTGATGCGGATATCGTTTGTCGAAAAAAAATCAAATCCAGCGCTTATTTTTTCAGCCCAATCCCGACCAATATCAATGATCAGCTGTCCGGCCTCAACTCTCGTAGTAATCCGGCTGATGGCGATTGCATCCCCTTCAATCTTGACCTTCTGTTCTTCACCCTGATGGATGGATAATTTACTGATCCCACGCATACTGATGCGGGAAAATGCATCTAATTCTCGTGTTTCTGCTTTTCTTTCTGTCATTATTATCTCCTATACATTCAACCTTTCATCATTAAATACGAATAAGGTCAAAAATAGTTGCGAAATAAAAACAGCACAAAATAAATGTGTGCTGTTTAATGAATTTCTACGCGATGAAAAACTATCGCAAACCGCGTAACGCTGACCCGATACCTGCTCCAGCTAAGCCGAAAATTCCGAGAATCAAGCCGGCGATCAGGGAAACAATGAAGCTCGCCACCCACCCGATCACAACCGTACCGATCGTTTGCGGCCATTCTAGATCAAGCGCTTCTTTTGCTGCCATGAACCATGCCACCAGACCAGCAATACCAGCCAGAAACGCGATCGGACCAGAAATGCACGCTAATCCGGGTGCTAATAGAGCGATAATACCCAGGAAACCAACAATATTCCAGACATATGCCAGCCCCAGAGTACGCACCAATTCTTCAAAGCTCACATCCGCTTCAAAAAAGTTTTTACCAGCCCAGCTGATAATAAAACATCCCACACCAAAACCTAATACAGAAAATATTGTGCCGGTAATCGTGCTGATAATCCAGCTTCCACCGGTCACATGGACGAGCGCTGCGTTCGATCCCAATTGGCTGAGAAACGCAACTGCCGCAACCAGCATCCAGGCTGTCTGCGTGAATGAAACATCATTCTCGACCTCTTGATACACTTCTGTTTTGAAGGTAAACACCTTCATGATTCGATCCATCATAAGAAAACCTCCGTTACATAAATGAGTAATATATATTAAGCTTAACCCAAATGTTATTAATTCGTATCTCGATTATATATGATTTTTTTGTTTTTTAAGAAAACTTTCACCAATCAAAATTCGTATTAAATATATAACGAATTGGGAGATCTTATGCGTAAATTTTTTGCGGCTATTTTTTTCATCACACTCGTATTCCCTCTTCTTTTTGGTGTAATGACATCAGTGAGTGTCATTACATGGACTTTGGATCGCGATTTCTATATAAACACCCTCAATCAGCCTGATGTTGTTGCAGCCTTGAACACAGAACCCTTTATTGATCAAATTCTGCAATCACAACTGCATCTACCACCCGATGCGGAGACGGATGCACTGGAAGAAATTCTGCAATCGATACTCACAGCGGATTATATGAAAGCCCAGGTCAGCGGATTCGTGCACGATCTATTTGATACCATGCAGGGGAAAACATCCGACTTTTCACCAACCATCGATCTGACACCAATCAAAACAGCGCTTTCCGGAAAAAATCAAGACGCATTCCTCATCGCCCTCCTTGAGGCATTGCCGGAGTGTGTGCCGGGGCAGACGCCGGGATTTGGGAGCGAAACCCAATCCGCCTGCAAACCAGCCGGTGTTCCAGATGCACTGATTATCGAACAGGGTCTCAAGCCGGCGTTACCGGTAGTGCTCGCGCAAATACCGGATGAATTCCCGTTAGAGAGAGAGCTGACCGTAAGCGATGACGATCTCAGCTGGCGTAGATTCATTCCCGGTACGGCAACACCAGCCAGCATCATGCTGGGTATGCTTGTCTTATCTTTTATCGCACTGGTCGTGTGGTATCTGATCGCGCTGGTTGCAGATGCAGGCTGGCATGGTCGTTTGCAGTGGCTTGGATGGATGCTGCTGATCCCTGCATTTTCAGTATTCCTGCTGGGATTTGGCACGCAGAGTGGTCTGGCTGGCTTTTGGATCAATGTTGGATTATCACGCGCGCAGTTAGCCAACACACCGTTCAGCCCGGCAATGGTAGAAATAATTGAAACGGCTGCATTTGCAGCCTTGCCGCGTATTGCAAATGCGTTCAAAATGGTTGGGGGTATCAGCGGAGCTTTTGGGCTGGCATTGATCTTCTGGGGCATTGCCACACCACGAAATAAGTAATAATAGAAATTGGATTAACAGTCTAAATTATTATGGAAGCAGGCTGTTTTTTTAAGCGTCAAGTATTTCCAATAACAATTGGGTAGCCTGGCCGGTCAGTTCCGCGCAATCCGGTTGGCCGGGTTTGCCAATCCAAAATTTTCGTAAGTCTTTACAACGAAGATATCCGAAATGATTCAGGAACCGATTACGAAATGCCTTGCTCAGCAACAGGCAATGTTCATCATTCATGATACCATCGGTTCTGCCATACAGCGCTCCAATCACGATCAGCCCGCCCGTGAAAGCGCCGCACAGCTCTTCCTGCGTTCCGCCCACCCCGCCTGAAAAAGGTGCGCCAATTTTCATCAACGCCGGCAACTTTGCGGGGAAGTAGAACACACCACTTGCCAGCAATATCCCCTCAGAACAATGATAACCAGTACGCAGATAATTTCTCGCATTTTCGATAATTTTTAACCGGTTTTTTTTGTCCATCATTGGCCATTAAATTAAAAAGCGGATCGGATCCGCTTGCTTTTTATAATTACTCCTCAGCCGCCTGTCGCCCACCTTTGAGTGCCAGGATCAGGTCACGTCGTTTTAATGCCCGTTTGCGGTCAATTTCAATCTGGCCAGCTTTTTCATCTGCCAACCGTTCCAGAGCGGATGTCCAGGCTGCGCTGACGACCGGGGTATGATTTACACGCCAGCGTTCCACATATACTGGCAGATCATCTGCGTTGGTGATCCGAGACTGCTCAATTGTCTTTTTAACTCCATATGCCTCAACTACTTTCTCAATCACCTCAACGTCAGGCTTGACCGGGCATATTTGCATGCAGGCACCGCATTTAATACAGAAATAGTCTGCAAGTACCAATTCACCATCATCATCAATATGCAATGCGCGTGTTGGACAGATATCGGCGCAAGCCAGGCAACCTTCCACACACTTGTCCCGGCGCAATGTAATTTTTCCCTGCCAGGGCTGCTGAACCTGAAATGCTCCGTCACTGGCTACCTCACATTGCCGGCATCGGATGCAATGCGCATCATCCACAATCAGTGTATCTTCCGATTCATTATGCGAGATCACGTTGGTCGGGCAATTGTCAATCACAAAATCCCTTCGGGACATATCAAAGTCATCTTTATTGAATTGCGTGGATTGCACCAACTCTGGAAAAGCTTCATATGTAATGACAGGGATCTCCGGCTCATTATTAACCCACATCGAGATCACACTGACAGGGCACATCTCAACGCATTCGCCGCAAAAGATACATTTTTCAGCATCCACATCCACCGATTGCTTGCTGATCATACGCCCGTCTTCCAATACAGCGTCTACATGCGTGAGGGCGTCAAATGGGCAGATAGAAGGACCTAACTGGCAGCCTACACAATACTCCAGGTCCCAGCGCATCTGGTAATGGCGTGTTACCATAGCGCGCTCTAGCGTCATTTCATGATCGGTTCTGGTTTTTACTGTTGCTCCGCGTCCCTGCATCTCTTCTCCTAATCCCGTCTAATTTCCTGTACCTGCTGTTGGTCATGGTCAAATACCCGCACAATTAAGGGCGTCTCCCCGGGTGCGGCATGTGTGGCGCATCCGAAACAGGGGTCATACGCACGGAATGCCATCTCGATCTTATTCATTACTGCATCGCCAACCGACTTGCCGGGTTTTACCAGCGCCTGTGCAGCTTTTTTGATGGACATGTCAATCGCCGCATAATTATTGGTCGTACCAACGATCAGGTTTACCGATTCAAGCAGTCCATTCTCATCAGTTTTATAATGATGGGTGAGTGTACCGCGTGGCGCTTCCACGATGGCAACACCTTCAGTCGGCGTCTCGGTCGGAATCGTACGCACTTCGGTGGAAGTAATTTCCGGATCCATGACCAATTCCAGTTCTCTTTCTGCGGCATATAGCAATTCGATCAGTCTTGCCCAGTGCGTCGCCAAAGTTGCATGAACCGGTTTACCGCCCAGTGTCTCATAGAATTTTTCATAAGCAGCCTGTGCCAGCGGGGTAGCCATGCCCTCAGAAGCATTCAACCGTGACAAGGGAGAAGCACGGTACACACCGCTCTCTTTTCCATCCACAAAACCTTTCCAGCCAACATCTTTCAAATAAGGAAATTTCAGATACGTCCACGGTTCAACATGCTCCGCGATCACATCCAGATATTCCTCTGGGCCGTATTTGATGAATTCCTTGCCCGCTGGATCCACAACGCGTACTTTCCCGTCATAGAAATTGACTTTATTGTTCTGATCCACAAGGCCCATATAGTAGGTTTCATGGCTGAAAGCATCACTCTTGATCATGTCCACATATTCAGAATTTCCCAGAACCACATCATCAAACAATTTCAGGCTGAATTGTGCAGTTTCAATACTGTTCCTGGCAATTTCTTCGATCCGATTGCGCTCATCTTCTGTGATTGGTTTGCTCATCCCGCCGATCAATGCACCAACCGGATGAATGTAGCGTCCACCGATGATCTTGGCGATCTCATGGTTTTCTGATAACAACTGCATCACCTGGGACCCAACTTCCCGTCCAACCGCTTTCACAACACCGATGATATTGCGTTCACTTTTTGGTGCATCTGGGCCGACAACAAAGTCCGGTCCACCCAGCACATAAAAATGAGTCCCGTGATCCGCAACAAAAAATGAAGCATATAATAACTCTCTTAATTTTTTCGCAGCGGGCGGTGGATCAACGTGATATACTGCATCGCCTGCTTTCGCAGCGGCGATATGATGTGCCAGAGGGCACACACCGCATATTCGCTGCGTGATGCGCGGCATCTCTTCAACCGGACGCCCTTCACAAAATTTTTCAAATCCGCGTAATTCCGGGATGATCATGTATGCGTTCTCAAGCCCGCCATCCTTGTTCAGAAACAGGTCAATACGCCCATGTCCTTCCAAACGGGTAATAGGATCAATACTTAGTTTTTGATTAACGGATACTTTTTTTGCCAATATTAATCTCCTGTTCCTTACCTTCCATATTTCAGGTCAGAAAGAATTGATTCAGCTAATCCAAAACGGTATCCCAATCCGACGGGATCAACGATGCCCGTCAGGATATCGCGCAACGCCTGTGGGTCATCAGTATCAACCAAAGCCGCGACGGCACTTACCAATTTGGAACCCTGGTCCACCACACCGTCCGGCGGGCCATAACATCCACGACACGGCATGTTGCCATTCACGCATGGCAGCCCGCAGCCAGCCCGTGTTGCCGGTCCCAGGCAGATTACACCCTGCGTTAAGAAACATGCGTCAGGATCCAGTTCTGTCAGGTGCGGTCGTTTGAATTCAGAAATACGCATGCCACTGGTTCCTTTATCGCGTGTGCACACGTCACAATTTGTTTTTGCCTGTGCACCAATCACAGACCCTTTTTCTGGTAAATCACCGCTCAGGATAGTTTGAAACACACGCCATACTTGATCGACTACCGGCGGACATCCCGGCATGAAGTAGTCGACATCTACTGTCTGGGCTAGCGATTTCACGCGGTCATACAATTTGGGTATTTCGATCTCGCCCTCAGGCATCTTGTTTTTCACCCGAGGTCGTGTTCCGCGTGAATCATCCAGGGATGGCGCTGTGTCAAACACCCTTTCTAGCAGTGTTTCCACATCAAACAGATTTGCCAGGCCAGGAATACCGCCCAAATGTGAGCAGGACCCAAATGCAATCATTAATTTTGATTTCTTGCGTAATAAATGAGCAATCTCTTCATTCTCGCTGTTGCGGACAGCGCCATTATAAAAACAGATGTCAATTTCCTTGTCTTTCATCGCACGCACATCATCGTACTTGAAGTCCATAGCTGCCGGCCAGAAAACAATATCTACCAATTCAGATAAATCGATCAAGCGCATGCCTAATTCTGTGATCGTGATCTCACAACCGCCGCAGCTGGAAGCCCAATAGAAAGCCAGTTTCGGTTTCTGATTCTTTTTCTTTGATGTCTTTGGTTTGGAAGCCATCAGACTGCCTCCTTTTCAAGTGATGCCAGCATATCGTCCACCTCGTGGCGTATGCGCCCGCGATCCTGTGTGCCAATTTGGACAAATCGGACTCGTTTACCTGCCAATTGCATCTGTTCCATCATGCTGTCCAGGAGGTTGATCTTGCATTCGCTGACATAATTTCCGCGTTTGAAATGGCATTCCCCGTGTTTACATCCGCAAACAAGTACACCATCAATTCCAGAATTTAATGCGATCAGTGCCATCTGTGGGTCAATACGCCCGGAACAGGGAATATGGATTACCCGCACATAGTCCGGATAGCTTTCCAACAGTTCCACGTCATCATCCACACGTAAACTCCAGTCGCACACAAATACAATCAGTGTTTTCTTGTCGCTTTTTTTCTTGATTTCGATCTGGCTGACAATCTCCTGGTTGGAGACGCCTGGCCGCGAAATGGCACCAATCGGGCAGGCCGCCACACACATCCCACAACCCATACATTTCTCCGCGTCAACCGCAGAGAACCGGTCTATTTCTCCATCGACTTCTTTCTCGAATAGATGGGGGGCTTCATAAGGGCAGGTCATCACACAAATCCCGCAGCCAGAGCATAAGCTCTCATCCACGCTGACAACTTCCAGGGGGGTTTCATAACCCGCTTCAACCGCAAGCTGTTTCACCGCGCCAATCACGCCGGAGATGTGGATATCCTGCGGGCAAGATGAATAGCACAGGTCACATTCAGAACACATCCATGTCGTTGGACTTTCAAATGCTTGTTCCCGCATCCCCATCATCACCATCCGCAGCAGTCGGCGCGGATTATAATCCGGCTCCACTTTCTGCTGGATCATACATTTACTGACGCACGTTCCGCAGGAATAGCAAGTTGAAACATGCTCACCGCCCGGGATGGCTTTAACTTGCTCGACAAACGAAAGCAGTTTATCCTTAGTTTCCATCATTACCTGCCTCTACAGTCATGACAGCCGACATCCTATCCGCATAATCAGACGCATTCGTTACATCCGGTACCTCATACATCCGTCGGGCGCGTTTTTCCATCTGCGGACGCAGCGTTTCGATCTCATCCATGAGTTTGTCCTTACCAAGGTTATCGATCACCTGCTGCATCTCATTGATCACACGGGAATATTTCTCACCTTCCGCGGCAGAGATCCATTCCACACGGAAGCGCCCCGGACTCATGCCCATCTTGTCAAATATCTTGGTAAGTCGCTTCGCTCTGGTTGCGCCTACAATTTGCCCGGTGATATAGTGGCAGTCCTGGGGATGGCAACCGGAATAAAGCACGGCACCAGCACCCAAACGGTACGCTTCATAAATGAAATCGGTATCCATACGCGCAGAACACATCACACGAATACCACGCTCATTAGCTGAGTATTCAAAGTGGCTTGTCCCTGCCAGGTCCGCGCCGCCATAAGAACACCAGTGGCAGCGGAAAGCGAACACTTTTTCTTCTGGTTTGTCCGCTAATAAAGCACGGATCTGTGCAAGAATCTGCGCGTCCGTGTAATGCAGCTGCGTGATCGCATTATGCGGGCATTCCGCCACACAACCGCCGCAACCGTGGCATTTCGCGGTCGTAACAGTTGCCGCTTTGCCAACTTCCACTTCTATCGCTCCATAGGGACATGCTCGCGCGCAAATGCCGCATTTTTTACCATCGGCGCTCACGCAGCGGTCTTCCCATACCTCAGCAATAATCGGTTCGATTTCCCATTCATCCGAATGCAGGATACGCCCCGCCCGGGCAGCAGTTGCTGATCCAGATGCGACCGAAGCCGGGATATCTTTTGGTCCCTGGCACGCGCCGGCAAAGAAAATCCCGTCCGTTGGGCTGTCAACTGGCCGCAATTTGGGATGGTATTCCATAAACCATCCTCCGGGGCTCTGCTGCACATTCAAAACAGAACTGACATCGTCAACATCTGGCTGGGGTACAGCTGCCTGGTTGAGCATGACCATATCATACTCATGTTCCACGGCTCTACCCAGAGCAATATCCTCAGAATGCACGTACAGGTTGTGTGTTTCTTCGTCTTCCGTGATCAAACCTGGTCGCCCCTGTATGAACTTAATCCCCATTTGTCGGGCGCGTTCATAAAATTCTTCATATCCTTTGGATGGCGTACGGATATCAATATAATAAACACTCAATTCAATATCCGGGTACATCTGCTTCAGTAGCACCGCATTTTTTATGGCATACATACAGCAGAAATTGGAGCACCAGGGATTAAATCGCTTATCGCGTGATCCAACACAATTAATGATCGCCACACGTTTTGGGTTTTGATGGTCACTGGGACGGATTAAGTTGCCAACTGTTGGGCCAGCCGAGTTATTTAAACGTTCCATTTCCATAGCAGTGATCACATTTGGGAAGCGGCCATAACCAAATTCAGGGATCACGCTGGGGTCAAAATGATTAAAACCGGTCGCGGTGATGATCGCTCCAATATCCTCCCACACCACCCTGTCTTCCTGGCTGAAATCGATCGCGTCCAGCGGCCCGCATGCTTCCACACACTTATAGCAATGGATACAGGCTTCCTGGTCAATCGTGTACAGCAACGGCACCGATTGGCTCATGGATATATAAGCCGCCTTTCGCGGTGCCAGATTAAGTTCAAATGGATTCGGAACTTCAATTGGGCAAACCTTCGCGCAGTCTCCGCAGCCATTGCAGCGGTCCGCGTCGACATAACGGGCTTTTTCCCGCAGTTGCACTTTGAAATTACCGACAAACCCCTCAACACGTTCGACCTGTGTATATGTTCTTACATCAATGTTCGGGTGACGCGCCGCGTCAACCATTTTAGGCGCAAGAATTCATATACTACAGTCCATCGTTGGGAAGGTCTTGTTGAGCTGTGCCATCACCCCGCCGATGGTAGGTTCTTTTTCTACAAGAATCGTGGGAATACCCTGGTCTGCCAGATCCAGTGCCGTGCTGATACCTGCCACACCACCGCCGACAACCATAGCTTTTTTTGTTACCGGAACGGTGATCATATCCAGCGGTGCCAGGAAACGGGCTTTGGCGACAGCTGCCGCTGTTAACGCTTTGGCTTTTTCCAACGCGCCTTCTTTGTCATGCCCGTGCGCCCAGGTGCACTGTTCGCGGATGTTCGCCATTTCCATCAGAAATGGGTTTAATCCTGCTTCAGCTACCGCACCGCGGAAGGTGGCCTCATGCATGCGTACCGAGCAAGCAGATACCACAACACGATTTAGATTGTATTTTTTGATATCTTCCTTAATCAAATTCTGACCGCTGTCCGCACAGGCATACAGGGTATCGGTTGCATGCACAACACCCGGTAAACGCGAGGCCCATTCAGCAACTTTGGCTGGTGGAATCACACCAGCAATATTTGTGCCGCAATGGCACAAATACACACCGATACGTAATTCCTCGGATTTAGGGTTATCGCTCATGATACTCCTTTTATTGGTTCTCCATTGATTGTTATATGATGGAGTGTTAATTTACGGCTTATTTTGGTCCAATTACTTCTTTTTTGATTAATTTCTTGCGGGATTTTTGCGCGCGTTTTTCAGGCGTTGTCAGAGCCAGCGCTTCCTTCGGGCACCATAAAACACACTGCGGACCTTCTTCTTCATTCTCACATTGATCGCAGAATTCCACCAGTCTTGCTTCATGGTTCATTGTTATCGCCCCAAAATCACACGCATCGATGCACCATGCACAGGCATCACATTTCTGCTCATCCAGGCGGATCGTCCCCGTTTCTGGGTCCTGTAAGAGTGCCTTTTGCGGACAGGATATAACGCATGGGGCGTTTTCACAGGTGCGGCAAGCAATCGCTGTGATCAGCACCTCGTCAACACGAACAGTACGGATACGGCTGCGGTAGGTGTTATATTCACCATTCTTGGTATACGAACAAACATACTCGCAGATCTGACAACCGATACAAAGTTCAGGATCGCAATCAATATAATTAAATTTTGAGGTTGAAACAGCCATATTTATCCGACTCCTTATACACCGATCTCTTCAGCTACGTCTGGCATACCAAGCGCTTTTAGTTTTTTCTCAGGGATCATGCCGTCTTCTGTCCATTCTTTCGCTTTGTAATACAGGTCTTTCATGTATTCCAGCTCTTCTTCAGACGTGAAATGGCCGGCAGACGGTCCTTTGGTCATCGGTTCATTCATCCAGCGGTATGGTAGCGTGTCATCTTTCCGCTTCCATCCTTCACGGATGTTGAACGCTTTCTTGATCGTGTGCGCACGTTCGCCAATCAGGTCAATATCATCATATTCAAAATTCCAGCCGGTAGTGGCGTTGATCAGATCAGCAATCATCGGCCACGCTCCTGCGCGGTCGGCTTTGCCAGTAAAGCAACGGCGTATGAATTTGCATAACGGCAGCGTGTCATACACAGCTGCATACTCTTCAGTACTGCGGGCAAGTTCGCCACGCGTATCATCGACAGAGAATCGGTCCACCTGTCCTTTAATATCCGGGTCATACGCGGCGGTGCGATTGTGGCACGGTCCGCGCGTTCCGACAGCAGAACCCAGGGAAAATGTTTTCAAACCGCGCGCCTCATATCCCGCTGGTTCCAATCCCTTGGAGTGCATCGCCCATTTATAGGATTCAGTACCTCGTTCCTTATCAATCGTTTCACTAGCGATCTTTGTTCCCTGGCCTAACAATTTACCGATGCCAACCTGATCACGGATCATTTCCGCCACAGCGACTGCGCCTTCGCCATTGCCAAAGCGCAATTCGATACCATCAGGATATTGCTCGCAGTGGAAATCCTCTTTCTTCAAAACATCTTTTTCGAAGCTTTCCATCGCCCATGAGATCGATATACCCATTGACATAGCATCCATTCCACCATGGTCAGCGATCTCAATCAATTTGATGGCGGCATTCATGTCACTTACACCCAGATTGGCGCTGTTTGCAAATAGACACTCATATTCAATACCCGTCATCGCGCCAGCCCATGGGCCTGTCTTCACGACCGACATTTGTTCGCAGGCAATGGGACATTGCGCGCAGGCGATTGTTTTCACTTTGTTATGCTCATGTAAAAATTCACCGCTGACCTTCTCCGCGTCTTCAAATACTCCCTCTTGATAATTGCGAGTCGGCAGTAGCCCTAACTTATTCATGTTGAGAACGTTTGTAGAGGTGCCCAGAATGCGGTATTTGCTGGTGTGGGGACCCTGTGCGGCTTTTGTAATGTCAAAGGAAAGTTTGTTTAATGTATCGGGATCAGCCACTTCAATGCCGTGGGTACCGCGCACAGACACGGCTTTCAGTTTCTTGGAACCCCATACCGAGCCATGCCCGGTTCGTCCAGCCTGCCGGCCGTCATTGGTCACATTAGCATAACGGACCATGTTTTCACCAGCTGGCCCAATCGTTGCAGATCGCACCTGGTCATCCGCCAATTCGTCGCGGATCGCTTCCTCTGTTTTAAACGTCCCCAATCCAAGCAGACTATCTGCTTTTCTGAATTCCACGCGGTCATCATCGATAAATACATATATCCATCCATCGCTGGCACCATGGATGACAACACCATCCCATTGGGCGCGCTTGAGCGCGATTGAAAACCATGAACCGGAAAGGCTGTCACCAATGAAACCAGTCATGGGGGATTTGGATGCCAGGCCGTATTTTCCGCCAACAGGAACGGGGGTTCCGGCAAAAATACCGTTGGCAAAACAGATCGGATTATCCGGGGAATACGCATCGCAGCCGGGTTTGATGTTCTCCCAGCATAATCGGGTCGCCATAGAAACACCCCCGATCCAAAGCTTATACCAATCTTCGAGTTTTTCTTCGACCCAGGTCTTTCTCTCAGATAGATCAATGTGCAGGATCTTACCGCTGTAACCAAACATACTCTCTCCTCGTACGAATGATTTATCCGGTGATTTATCCGCCGGCTAATAATGATAATAAGATCAGCCTGTCACCGCTCTTTGGCTGGTAGTCCAGCTGATCCTCATGCAGGATCTGCTCGCCATTTACGCTGAATAGGTTAGTCGGAATTAATGAGCGCCCATCTTTTTCGACAACTTCTCCAACCAACGCTGGATACCGTTGGCTGATTTGTTGAATGACGTCCGATATTTGAGACCCCTGGACGAGTGGAATAACAAATTCCGACTCGCCGGTCAGTACTCGGGATATCCCAGTAAACTCAACACGAATTTCTAATCTGTTCATATACGAAATTGTACTAACAGCCAGCCTTGTTGGCGAGTGATTTTTTTCACTTTTAAAGTGCGCATGCCGCACAAATTATAAACCATGCCGCCTGCAGCGGGAAGTGAAATGTACTTTCTTCACAATGTTATCAAATCGCCTAATTCGGATATATTTTATCATATTAGCTGTCCCGCGGACCAAAAATGCATGTGCCCAGCCGAATCAGGTTTGCTCCCTCATCGACGGCTATCTGGTAGCTATTGCTCATACCCATGGATAGGATCTGCACATCACCATTGGATGCTTGTGTACGTGATATTTCCTCAAAGATCCGCCTGGTTTCCTTGAAATAAGGTCTCGATAATTCAGGGTCACCGGTCAACGGGCCCATCGTCATCAATCCTCTTAGCTTGAGATAATCACATGAACGCAAGTATTCAACTATGGCGCCAATGTCTTCAGGTAATATGCCGGTCTTGTTCTTTTCTCTCCCGCTGTTCACTTCGATCAGCACAGGCATTTCCTTTTCCGCCTGACTGCAGCGTTTTTCCAATTCCCTGGCCAGGCGCAGCGAATCCAGGGACTCGATCAAATCAAAAATCTCCACAGCCTGTTTGGCCTTATTCCGTTGCAGATGCCCGATCATATGCCAATCAGCGTCAAAATCTTCCGCCCGCGTGATCATCGCTTCCGCTTCCTGCACATAGTTATGCCCGAACAGGCGAATACCGGCATCCGATGCAGCGCGTGCTTCATCAAGCGTGCGGGTCTTCACCGCCGCAAGAATTTGAACACCTTCCGGAAGCGACCTTTTTATTGCCTCAATATTTTTATTAATTGCGTTCATTTCATCAATCTCATCAATTCTAAGGCAGGCTGTTGAGCCGCCAATCATATCGTTTATAAATTAGCATCGTTTGAAAATTAAAATGAAAAGACACCCATTGGAAGGGTGTCTGTGATTTCTCTTACTTCTTTTTTGCCTGGTTGGCAACGGCGTTGATTGCGGCATTGATTTTTTCTTGATCGCCGAGATAATAATGTTTGATCGGATGCATTTCCTCATCCAGTTCATACACCAGCGGGACACCGGTGGGTATATTTAATCCGGGGATTTCTTCATCGGAGATATTGTCCAGATATTTCACCAACGCGCGCAGAGAATTGCCATGGGCTGAGATAATCACGCGCTTTCCAGCTTTAATTGCCGGTACTATGGCGTCGATCCAATAAGGCAGGAAGCGTTCAACGGTATCTTTCAGACATTCCGTACTGGGTACTTCATCAATGGGCAGATCCGCGTAACGCCTGTCATTACCGGGATGGCGTTCATCATCGCGGGCCATCACAGGCGGCGGGGTATCATAGCTGCGGCGCCAGATGTGTACCTGTTCCTGGCCTAACTTTTCGGCAGTCTCCGCTTTGTTCAATCCCTGCAGATCGCCATACATCCGCTCATTCAATCGCCACGATCGCTCGACCGGGATCCACATCAAGTCCATGTCTTCCAGTGCAATCCACAGTGATTTGATCGCACGCTTTAGAACAGATGTAAAAGCTATATCAAACGTATAGCCGCCTTCCTTTAGTAATCTGCCGGCATTATGCGCTTCTTCCACACCTTTCTCTGAAAGATCTACATCGGTCCACCCCGTGAAATAGTTCTTTTTATTCCACAAACTTTCACCATGTCTCAATAAAACAACTTTATACATTTTTCCTTCCTCTTATTTATATATTTTGTTAATTAGCGATATTTCACGCCTATTCGTATAATAATAAGATAAGTGTATCAAAAAGAAAGGAATTTTCTATGAAAATCAAGGTTGGAAAAAAAGCACCAGATTTTACGCTTCCCAGCCACCTCGGCAAGTCAGTGACCCTCAGCCATCTGCGCGGAAAGACGGTCGTACTGGTCTTCTTTCCTATGGCATGGACGCCGGTCTGAACGGACCAAATCCCGTCGTATGAAGCATTACGTGAAACATTCGCGGGATTAAATGTCCAGGTTCTGGGCATCAGCGTCGATCACATTCCATGTCTGGTAGCATGGGCAGAGAGCTTAGGAGGTATCAACTACCCCTTATTAAGCGATTTCTGGCCGCACGGTGAGGTCTCGAAAAGATTTCAGGTTTTGATCAAAGAAGAAGGAAAAAGTGAGCGTGCCATCTTCGTCATTGATAAGGAAGGCATCATCCGCTACATCGATATCCATGATATTGATGACCAGCCGGATAATGAAGTGCTGTTAGCGGAGCTAAAAAAAATCATCCCGGATGCGGAAAAAAAGCTCATGCATCTTTATAAGGATGATGCTACGGCAGAAGGAGAAGTCGTCATGTATTGCACCCCCTGGTGTCCTGATTGCCGCAAAGCGCGGGAATGGCTCAGGGAAAAAAGCATCACCTTTACTGAAGTCGACATTTCTACCAACCTCAATGCGGCCCGCCAGGTCCGCTCCTGGGGTGATGGTTACCAGATCACGCCAACTTTCGATATCGGAGGCGAGATCATCCTCGACTTTGATAAATCAAAAATAGAAAAAATACTAAACTAATATCAAAAACTCCGTGAAAACCACGGAGTTTTTTATTGCTTCAATAGTTCCTCAATCATCCAGCAGACGGCGTTCGCCTTTAAGCTCTCGCAGGTGCGTCAGTTCCTGGGATACTTCCAACGCTCCTTTGTAATTTCCATCCCCATCGCGCAAAGCAAAGTATTCGATATGAATGAACATGCCTTCCATCTGAATCCAAAACTCCGCTTTATCGCGCTTTTCGGATCGGAAATCGTCCAGGATCTGCTGCACTTTGTCCATACTCTGCGGCGGATGGCAGTTTTGTACTTTTCGTCCGATGATTGCCGCGGTGCGTTTAAAAATCCGCTCGGGTGTTTCCGAGAAGTACAGGACAGTATCGTTTTCATCGACATATGTGATATCCACGGGTAGTCGCGTCAACATGAGATTGATCTGGGATATGGATAGATCGCCTGTTTGTAATGGAAATGATGTCATACTAATCTCCTTTTTTTCTGCATTATTATTATTAATTTCTTTCACTTTGATTTTATCGCTCTCCGGTGGCCACTGGGTTCCGCGTTGTATATAACTATAACCAAAATCCTCCTCCTGCGCGTGCATTGCCAGCCATTCCGATTCTGCCAGGCGTTCAATGGCGGTCGGGAAAAGAATCCGTTCTTCCTTATAGATCATTTCACGCATCATATGCTCAATCGGGGTGAACGTCTGATTGATTGTCTGTACATCTGAAAAATCCAATTGGTTACTCTCAGCTAACATTGAAGAAAGCTGTTTCCATCCTTCACGGATATCATCGTGAATGCCCCACATCACCGAGGATGGACCGCTGAAATCGCTTTTTTCCAGGTAGGAAAAAAGAAGGTTCTCCTTGCGTTCATAATGCCGCTCAAACTCCTTTAGTTTACCAATATGATTTTTCAGTTTGATAAATAACTCTTCGGATTGGTTGCCCACCAGCTGCCGTATCGTATTGCGGATATCGTTCAGAATGATTGTCACCAATTCATTCTCCGTACGAAAGGTGTACACAGGGTGTCCCGGAAGCATATCGGGCGTGGGCTGCTCATCCAGCGATTCGCGGAACATAGCTACATGCACATCACACATATATTGAATATCTTCCACTGGCAGCCCATCCGCGATCAGCGACTGTTCGATCTCTGATATCTCCTGCGCGGTCGCTTTTGACAGCACTTCCGCAAAATCCTTTTTTACTGATTCATAGGCTTCGCCATCGTGCACACGTTTGAGCGCATTTTTGATCTTTTCTTTTCGTGCCTTACTCACATTATTGATAAATTCACTCATTTTTTTCCTTTTTATCAGCCCAGCTGATGCGATAAAGAACAGAGACTGCCTGCTCCGGGCAACCATCCTCGCATTGCGCGCACATCGTGCACGCATCCGCGTTGACAACCACCAAAGCACCTGCCACAACGGCAAGGACTTTTTCCGGACACACGTCCACGCACATACCGCAAACCGTACATTTCTGTCTATCGATTACAGGTAATCTTATTTCAGCCATCCTGATATCCTTTCTAAAAGCATGATAACAATGAGTGTGAAATTGCGATACGACTTAAGTCGCGTCCACACCACTGGCGATGTTGTTCAATCGCTCTCTGTCCAACAGATCAAGATCCCCCCGGTCCCTTCTCAAGATGCCCTCCTCCTCCATCCGCTTTAGATGCCTGCCGATCACATCGCGTACCGTTCCGATCTGCCGGGCCATCGCATCCCGCGTCCAAAAGATTTCCCCGTTATCGTCTGCATTGTCCGCCATTTTGATCAGAAACGCTGCCAGCCGCTGGCGGACGGTCTGCAGAGCCAGCGCGCCCGCCTGTTGTGTCATTTTCTGCAGACGGCCGGCCATTTCCGCTGCCAACTGTGTGATCAGATTCGGATAACGCTTAAAAAGCTTCTGCATATTTTCTTTGGATATGACCAGTAAACGGCTATCCTGTACACAGCGGGCACTTGCCGGGTTTTCTTCTATCCTTCCCAGCACAGGCACCAGGTTAAAACCATCACCGGGGTAAATGATACCCAATGCATGCTCCCGGCCATCCATCGCGGTACGGTAGATTTCTATGGCGCCGGACTGTACAAAATACAGCGCAGTGCATATATCCCCTTCCCATACGACCGGCTCGCCAGTTCGGTATCGCGCCAGCCACGCGCAGGCATCCATCGCCCTCAGTTCTTCCTGCGAAAGGGCACAGGCAAAGCGGACGTTTTCCCAATTATTCTTCATCATTAATATTTATTTTATATTCTTTGGGGCTTTTTGGTATATAATCTTATTGAAAATAATTATCAATAAGCAGATGAGTGAAACCTATCGTGATTTTTTAGTGGAGACATTGCAAGATTCCGGCGCCCGCCTGACCAGGCCGCGTAAAGCGATCCTGGATGTGATCGCTTTCAGTGAACAACCGTTGACAACCCGGGATATATTCCAACTGGCACAGGAAAAGGCGCCTAATATCGGTTTGGTGACCGTTTACCGCACCATCGACGCCCTCGAATCATTGGGCTTGGTTGACCGTATTCACGGCAACGAAGACTGCCAGACAGTTTTCCGCGCCGCAGCCGGCCATCGCCACCTACTTACCTGCACGCAATGTGGAAAGAGTGTTTATATTGACGGTATCCTGTCACAAAAAGAATTTGATCAAATTGGCCAAGAACACGGTTATGCGATAAGCGGACATCTTCTGCAATTATTTGGAACCTGCGAAAACTGTAATAATCCAGAAGGAGATAAAAATGAATAAACGATATCCATGGATGAAAACTAACATGCTATTAATGCTGTTTATCATCGTCAGTTGTGCACCCGCTGCCCCGGCGGGTCAAGACCCTGAGAAATTAACCGTTTCTGTCAGTATTCTGCCCCAAAAATATTTTGTTGAGCGCATCGGCGGCGAATGGGTGGATGTCAATGTCATGGTCGGCCCGGGAGACTCGCCCCACAGTTATGAACCCAGGGCCTCCCAGATGACAGCCCTGAGCGCCTCTGATGTGTACTTCACGATCGGCGTTGAATTTGAAGACGCCTGGATGGATCGCATTGCCAGCGCCAATCCCGACATGCCCATCGTAGACTTGACACAGGAAATCGACCTTATTAAAGATACCGACCATCATCACGCCAATGAAGACACAGATTATGAAGAGCATGATGAAGACGAGCTCGATCACGAAGACCACGAAGGTGAAGAATCACATCATGATGAAACAGACCATGCCGAGGAGATGGATCCCCATATCTGGACATCCCCCGCAAATGGCGCCATGATCGCCGACCGTATTGCTGCAACGCTCATTGATTTAGACCCGCAACACGCAGCCAATTATCAGGAGAATTTAGACACATTCCAATCAGATATCGAACAATTGCAATCTGATATTCGTGCAGCCCTGGATGATCTGGATACCAGAGAATTCATGGTCTTCCATCCCGCCTGGGGATATTTTGCGCAGGAATTCAACCTGCAGCAGATTCCCATAGAGATAGCCGGCAGCGAACCCAGTGCGGCTGAATTAGCTGGTCTGATTGAATCAGCGCTCGCAGAAAATATCACGGTCATCTTTGCTCAGCCAGAATTCAGCACGCGGTCAGCCGACTATATCGCTTCTGAAATCGGCGGGCAGGTCATCTTGATCAGCCCCCTGGCGGAGAATTGGCTGGAAAACCTGCGTCTGGTCGCGCAGACATTTGCCGAGGAGTTATGACCATGACACAGGAAAATAAAGCTACGCCAGCCATCGAGATCAAGAATGTCCGGGCAGGTTATAACGGACATCCTGTCATCGAGGACATCAATCTCACGGTACAAGAAACAGATTTCATTGGCTTGATCGGACCCAATGGCGGCGGCAAGACAACCCTCCTCAAAGTCATCCTCGGTCTCTTGAAACCAAGTCGCGGCTCCGTACACATCATGGGGAAAACCGTTGAAGATGGGCGCTGTATGGTTGGTTATGTCCCACAGATGGTCGAAATGGACCGCCAGTTCCCAATCCGTGTCTGGGAAGTCGTCCAAATGGGATTACTTGGATGCCGGAAACCATTCCAGCGCATTTCCGACGCGGAACACGCGGTCATCCGCGCCACGCTGAAACAGGTTGATATGCTGGAAATGGAAAACCGTGCAATTGGTGATCTATCCGTCGGGCAACGCCAGCGGGTGTACATCGCCCGCGCACTGGCTACTCAGCCCGCCATTCTTCTGTTGGATGAACCCACAGCCAGCGTTGATCCCCAGGTCGCAACCAGCATTTACGATATGCTGGCAGAACTCAACCAGACCATCACCATCATCATGGTCAGCCACGACATGAATGCCATTTCCGCTTACGTTAAAACTATCGGGTGTCTCAATAAAACCCTACATTACCACGGCACCAAAGAGATTACCGAAGATATGGCGCAGGCTATGTACGAATGTCCCGTGGATCTGATCGCACACGGCCTGCCCCACCGTGTGCTGGCGCCGCATACACACCCTCACGCACATGCACATATCCATCAAGGAGAGCATCATCATGATTGAAGCCCTGCAGTATGGATTCATGCGCAACGCCCTCGCCGCCGGCATTCTCGTCAGCATCGCCTGCGGCATCATCGGCACCTATATCGTTACCAACCGCATTGTCTTTCTCAGCGGCGGTATTGCCCACGCGGCCTATGGCGGTGTTGGCCTTGGTTACCTGCTCGGCGTCAACCCCACCATCGGCGCCATATTTTTCGCTCTCGCTTCCGCGCTGGGCATGGGATGGGTGGCAAGACACACAAAAGAACGGTCCGACACAATCATCGGTATCATGTGGGCGATTGGCATGGCGCTGGGCATCATTTTTCTCGACCTCAGCCCCGGATACAAAGCTGATTTGATGAGTTACCTCTTTGGCAGTATCCTGGCAGTCCCTTCGAGCGATTTATTCATCATGGGCATCCTCAATATCATCATCATCACCCTGGTTTGGCTGTATTACCGCCAGCTGCAGGCCATCTCTTTTGATGAAACTTTTGCCACCGTCGTCAGCGTGCCAGTGGACCGGCTTTATCTGATGCTGATCGGGATGGTTGCCCTGACTGTTGTCATGACCATGCGCATTGTCGGTCTGATCATGGTTATCGCGCTGCTCACCATCCCGCCTGCCATTGCGGGTTTGTTTGTGCGAGACATGAAACGCATGATGCTTCTTTCTGTCTTGCTGAGCATCACTTTTTCCGTCATCGGCCTCACCCTCTCTTATATCTTCGATCTCACTTCCGGTGCGACCATCATCCTGGTCACAGGTATTGCGTATTTACTCAGCGCTGCCTATAAGGCATTCCCTAAAGATCAGTATTAAATATTAATCAAGGTTGAAATACAATCCTGCAACAGGCATGCTATACTGCGTTAAGTGAATATTATATTGACACATCGATTTTTTTAGATTGACATGCCGCAGTATCCGAAGATTGAAGCGTTATTTATCAAGCACAGCAGCAACATCCCATTGCTGGCACAATCGTGTGCGGATACGCTGCCCCAATTATTTCCCAATCCGGATAAAATTCACATTCGAATTTCACTCAACAAATTTGAATATGCATCTGCTGGTTTTTCAAAAAGCGCCGTCACCATCTCCAGAAAAATTCGTGTGCAAAGAAAATGCCGGGGAAAACTGGAAATTCATATTGCTGATCATCCAGAAAAATCACGGCCGGAAGATATTACTGAAAACGCGCGGAGCATCGCGCAATTCACAGCCAATCGCCTGGAGAAGGCCATCCTCGCGCTGCCTACCAGCCATCTCACCCTGGACAGCGAAAAACGGTACCAATTGTTGGCAAAGAACTCGATTGATGTTATCTGGATCATGGATCCGCTGCTTAATTTCACTTATGTCAGCCCATCTATCCAGCAATTAACAGGCTACACCGTTGATGAATGGGTTGGTACTAACCTGGCTGAGCATGCCACACGCAAAGAATTTTTGAAAATGGCCGGCCAAGCCATCCGCGCCATGCGGGAGTACCGTAATTTCAATTACGCTATCTTCACTGCCAACATGCTCCACAAAGATGGCTCTACCATACCAGTTGAGATCATCGGTAAATTGCTGCTCAACAAGAAAGGATTCCCTATCGGTGTACAGGGTTCCACACGTGATATTTCTGAACGTATCAGGGCAGAAAAGCAGATAAAAACCTCCGAGCAAAAATATCTACATTTTACGGAGAAACTGTACCAGAGCGGGATCCGCCTGGGACAGACACTGGATCTGCAGGCAATCACCATAACGTTATACGACATTATTAAGGAAACCATGCCATGTGATAGATTGGTCATCTCATCATTCAACACTACACGGAATACACTGGTTTGCGAAGCAATGATCCAAAAAGGTCAACATGTCGACATCAGTAATTTTCCATCCATCCCGCTCAAACCAAAAGGTGAAGGCGCTCAGAGCCAGGTCATCCATACCGGCAACTCCCTATACCTGCCAGATTACAGGGCCTCGCAAAAGGATCCCACGGCTTTCTATATCGCCAATGAAGAAGGCATTGTCCCGGAAAAAGACATCCCTGCGGATCAAGACATGGCCCGATCCGCCATCCTGGCGCCACTTGAGCGCGAGGGAAAGGCCATTGGCGTGGTGCAGGTCATAAGCGACCATTTAGATGCTTTCACGACAGAGAATCTGCATTTTCTTGAGGCGTTCACACCCCAGGTCTCCGCCGCCATCTCCAATGCTGCGCTCTACGAAGAAACGCAGCAGGCACAGACAAATCTCTTGATCACTCTCCAGGGCACGGTCGAGATGCTCGCACGCGTCGTTGAAAAACGCGACCCCTACACCGCCGGCCACCAGCAGCGCGTTGCCGATCTGGCGGTGGCTATCGCCGAAAAAATAGAGCTCGACCAGGAACAGGTCGAAGCCATCCACATGGCCAGCATTGTGCACGATATCGGTAAGATCAACGTCCCAGCCGAAATCCTCAGCAAGCCCGGCAAGCTGTCACAGCTGGAATTTGAGCTGATCAAAGCCCACCCGCAGATCGCCGCAGACCTGCTGCGCGGTATCACCTTCCCCTGGCCAATTGCCGAGATTATCCTCCAGCACCACGAAAAACTGGACGGTTCCGGCTACCCGCATAGCTTAACGGGTGATCAAATCGCGATCGAAGCGCGCATCCTGATCGTCGCCGATATCGTCGAAGCCATGTCCTCCCATCGCCCTTACCGCGAAGCACTCGGGGTTGATTCAGCGCTCGCACAAATCCAGCGTGAAAAGGGAAACAAGCTTGATCCGCAGGTTGTGGATGCCTGCCAGGCGCTTTTTGACAGAGGTTATCATCTTCCGCCTACTGCAATGAATTAGGCTGCCTGCCTCAAGGCCGTCTCAATATTCTTATAAGCATTCTTTCAGGTTTTCCTTCTGCTCTTCAAAATGTATAATCAATTAAGAAGTTTTTATTTGATAATTATTTTTCCTTGATATTTAATGGAAAAAGGAGCGGGCATGAGCCAACCAAAAAAATACCGCGATAGGACAGGTGCAAACGGATTGCAAGAACGGGATGTACGCGAATCTGAATCCATCTTCATACAATCCATCGAACAGGCACCGGTGGGTATCTATTTGACCGATGAAAAAGGAATGTGCACATATGCGAATGAAACCTGGCTCAAGATAGCAGGCATATCCGAAGAAGCTGCTTTGGGCAACGGCTGGAAACAGGGGTTGCATCCGCAGGATCGCGAACACATCTTTGCCTCATGGCAGGAAGCGATTGAAAACGGTCAAACCTGGGACCATGAATATCGTTTTCTGGACAAAGATGACCGGGTCACCTGGGTGCATGGTCTGACCATGAAGCGAACCGATGCCGATGGCAACCTGACCGGTTATAGTGGGATCAATATCGACATCACCGCCCGCGTTGCTTCTGAAAAAAAGATCCGTGCCCACGCGAATTTTCTTGATGCGATCATGGAACACAGCCCCTTTGCCATGTGGATCGCCGATGAGAAAGGGACCGTCATTCGCACCAATAAAACCCTGCGCGATACTCTAAATCTTAGTGATAAGGATATCATCGGCAAATACAACATCCTGAATGACCGGAATTTAATCGAACAGGGAGTCATGCCCCGCGTAAATGATGTCTTTGAAGAGAAAAAACCAACCCGTTTCTCGATCTATTGGCAGGCAGAAAATTCCGGGGTTGCGGATTTCGTCGGCGGAAAAACACTGTGGATGGATGTCGCCCTCTTTCCAATTTTTGATGAGCAGGGCAGCATCAGCAATGTCATCTGTAAATGGGTCGATATCTCTGAGCAGGTTGCAGCGACAGATGCGCTGCGCCAAAGCCAGCAGCGGTACCAATCTGTTGTCGAAGATTCACCTGTGCTTATCAGCCGCTTCAAACCGGATGGCACCATCACCTTCACCAACCGCGCCTATAGTCAATTCTTCACTGGTAAGGATGAGGGTATGCGCAATGCCAATATCTTTGATTTCATCCTAAAATCTCATCTGACATCTGCCAGAGAGTACCTGGCATCATTTACGCAAGCAGACCCGATCCGGAAGTATGATGACCAGGTCAAGCGCCATGACGGAGCCAAGCGTTGGCTGCGTTGGATCGATCGCGCGTTGTATGATCAAAAAGGAAATATTACCGAATATCAGGCCTTCGGCGAGGATATCACCAAACAAAAAAAATATGAAGCAGCCCTCCGGGAAAGCAAACAGCAATACCAGTCCGTGGTGGAAGATTCACCCGGGATGATCATCCGCTACCATCCGGACGGCACCATCACCTACGCCAATCAAAACTATAACCGATTTTATATAGGTGAAGATCAGGGTTTTGTTGGCCGTAACATCTATGACAAATATTCACAGAAGCAAAGTGATGCCATCCGTAAAGAATTAGCCGCGTTAACTCCCGAAAAACCTATTCGCGTTGTAGAAACGCGTTGCCAACGCGCCGATGGGAATGAACGCTGGATTCGTTGGACAGACCGCGCGCTATTTGATCAGGAAGATCAGTTGACCGGTATTCAGGCCTTCGGCGAAGACATCACCGAGCAGAAAAAAGCGGGATTAAGGCTGGCTGAGAGCGAGAAGCGTTTCCGTGAGTTATTCTCACGCATGAATAGTGCTGCTTTAATCTATGAAACGGAAGACGATGGGCAGTCATTCATCATCCGCGACATCAACCGGGCCGGAGAGCGCATCGGACAGGTTAAGAAAAAAGATGTGGTCGGCAAGAATGTTATTGATGTTTTCCCGGGAACTGTCAAAATGGGATTGATTGATGCTTTCAGCGAAGTATGGAAAAATGGAACGCACAAGGTCATTCCATCCATGGCATATGAAGACAAGCGCCTATCACTTTGGGTGGATAACAATATCTATAAATTACCGTCCGGTGAGATCATCGCTGTCTTTGATGACATCACTAAGCGGAAAATGGCAGAAGACAAATTGGTGCGTAGTGAAGCCCGCTTCCGCGCCTTCATGGAAAACTTTCCCGGTAAAACCACCATCAAAGACAAGAACCTGAAATATATCTATATCAACCAGGCCACCGCTGGTTTTGCCAGCATGCCGCAGGAAGAATACATTGGTAAAACTGCCAGCGAGATCTACCCCCCGAAGATAGCTGATGAAATTAACGAACTCGATCAGTCGGTGCTTGATGAGGGCATCATCATCCAAAAAGAAGGGTATTATCAGCCCAAGAGCGGCGAACGCCGCTATCAGCGCGAAATCAAATTCCCGATCGAGTGTCCGCAGGATGAAATACTCGTCGGCGGCATCACCCTCGACCTGACTGCCCAGAAATTAGCTCAAGACAGAGTCCAACAGAAAGCGGATTTTGATAACCTCTTGGCTCAGATCTCAACCGATTTTCTCAACATGAAGGTCTCGGAAATCGATGCTGGCATTACCCGAGCGCTCGAGCAGGTCGGCCAGATGCTGGGCCTGAACCGCATCGGCGTCAGCTATGCCAACGACAGGGGCGAAATGATCATCTCGCACCGCTGGGCATCCCGCGCTGGTGCCGATCTGCGCAATTCATATGACAGCGATCAATATCCCTGGCTGTACAACGCATTCAAGCAGGGCGAGATCATCAACTGGTCCCGCATGCAAGGATTCCCCCGGCAGTTGACAACACCGGAAAAGGAGTATTTCAAAAAGATAGATTTACAGTCCCTTCTCAGCATTCCAATCGATTTTTTAGAAGCAGATTTTGGTGGCATTGTGTTCACACACACACAGAAATCGCACAAATTCTCACCGGACAGGGTAGAAAGCCTGCGGCTGTTCGCGCAGGTCATTGGCAATGCCATCGTCCAGCGTGATATCCGATCCGAGCTGATCCAGAGCGAGCAGCGCTACCGTTCTGTCGTTGAAGACGCGCCTGTTTTAATCAGCCGCTACAAACGCGATGGCACCATCATTTTCGCCAATCAAGCGTATTGTCAATTTATGGGCAGGACAATCGACGAATTGAAAGGAACAAAATTCATCGAATTGATGCCCGAAAACGCTAGGGGTGAGGCTCAGCAGCGACTCGAAAAGCTGTCCCAGGATAACCCGTTTTTCACATCCGAAAACCGGGTGCTGAACTATGAAAACCAGGAACGCTGGGTGCGCTGGACAGTACGCTGCTTACTCAATCCACACAGTGAGATAGAAATCATACAATCCTTCGGCATCGATATCACCGAGCAGCGCCTCGCTGCAGAGCGTGTCGCGGCATCAGAGATACAATACCGCAGCCTGTTCACCGAAATGGTTAATGGTTTTGTGCTTTTTGAAGTCATCCGTCCTGAACAGGATAAACCGGAGGATATCATCATCATCGAAGCCAATCCCGCATTTGAAACATTGACTGGATTAAAGAGAAAAGATATCATCGATAAACCGATCCGCGATGTGCTGCCCGATTTCGATCGCGAATGGATCGATGATTATATTGATGTGGCAATCAGTGGCATCTCATTCCACCGCAAGGATTACAACCAGCGCCTGGGGATTCACACGGAAATTCAGGCATTCTCACCCCGCCATGGCCAATGTGCCGTCATCCTTACCGACGTCACCCAGCAGGAAAACCTGTTCAAGCAGGTCAGGCATGCACGAGACCGCGCCCAAAATTATCTCGATACTGTGCAGTCGATCATGATTGCCATCGACAGCCAGGGAAATCTGACGCTCATCAACCCCAAAGCCTGCCAACTTCTCGGCTATAGTGAACAGGAATTGCTTGGAAAAAACTGGTTCGATACCTGCTTGCCGCAAGAGAACATTGCGGAGGTCAAAGATGTGTTCCAGAAGATCATCCGCGGCGAAACAGAATCTGTCGAGCAGTATGAAAACACGGTCCGAACCCGTTCGGGGGAACAACCTATCATCGCCTGGCATAATGCCCTCATGGAAGACCGCGATGGGAAATTCCTGGGTGTGCTCAGCGCCGGGGAAGATATTACCGCCCGTAGAGCCGCAGAAAAGCGCATGCAAACCCTGCTGGACATCAGCACCCGCCTGATCAGCGAAAATTACGATCATAACACGCTGCAGATCGTGGCAAATGAAGTGCTGGATAAAATCCAGGGGGCACAGGCTGTCTCAGTGTGGTTGCACAATCAGCAGGAACAAACGCTGACAGTCAAAGCCGCGACAGGATTTAAGCATCCAGCCATTTTCGAATTGTTGGTCGAAAACACGCAGGGCATTGTGGGGCAGGTAACAAAAACAAGAGAACCCCGATTGCTCAATGACGCGCAAAACAATAAGGATTTCAAAGCCTTAGCAGGGATTACAGATGATATGTCCGCCATCCAATCTCTGATCTGTGCACCGCTCGAATTTCAGAACAAAATTCTCGGTGTAGTCTGTGTGGATAATTTTGAAGATCCGCTCGCTTTTGATCAGCAGGACCTGGTCCTGATCGAGTCGATCGCCAACCAGCTGGCGGGTATCGTCGAAAACGCGATCCTCTTCGAGGAAGTGCAGCGCAGCCAGGAAGAATTGCGCGCCCTATCCAGCCGCCTGCTGGAAGTGCATGAAAAAGAACGCCGCGCGGTCGCGCTTGATTTGCATGACCATTTCGGACAGATTCTGACCACTTTCAAGCTCTCGCTGCGTCCCGAGGCCTTCATCAGGCATAGCGAAGAGGAGCAGCGCGCGCGTCTGGCACAGGTAACTGCCATTGTGGATGAGCTGATCGAAGCCGCCGAGGACCTTTCGCTGCGCCTGCGTCCGTCCATCCTGGATGACCTTGGTGTGGTAACCGCCTTTGAGTGGCATATCAACCGTTTCATGCGCCAATCAAACATACGTGTGAAATCAAACCTGGATATTGACAAAAAGCAGCGCTATCCAGAAATTATTGAGATCACCCTTTATCGCATTCTGGAGGAAGGGTTGTCCAATGCGTTGCAGCATGCCGATCCAGAAAAGATCGTTGTGGATTTGCGCCAAACAAACGATAATCTGACGCTCGCTATCGAAGATGACGGCACTGGCTTCAATCTGGAAGAAAGAAATAAAAAATTATACGACCACACCGGCCTGACCGGCATGCAGGAACGCGTGCGCCTGGTCGGCGGCACATTCCGCATCAAAAGCGATCCACGAAAGGGCACCCGGCTGCAGGTGAGCATTCCGATCCCTGAAAAAGATGAGAACTTTCATGGGATGGATACATAGTATCATTATTACGGACGAATCATCAGGAGTTATAATGACAGATGTGACGGTAGAAAAGAATTTACCCCCGATCCGCGGGGACATCCTGGAAAAATTCCAGGCGCTGCGCCCTGCCATCATCCAGGAAGCCGCCCGCAGAAGCTTGCAGTTCGAGGATGAGGTATCCCAGCATGGAGAAAAAGCCGAAAGTATATTAAAAATAGGATTGACCTTCACCGTACAGGCCATTGAAGCCGCCATGCGAACCGGGAACACAGGCATTATCGATTATCAAATTCCCTGGGGATTGGATCGCCTCACAGTGGATAAGGTTCAGCCACAGCATGTGCTGCATCGTTTCCAAATTCTTAAGCAGGTCATCAACGCGTCTATGCAGGCAGAAACCGCTGCCAGAATAAACCCATATATCGACCAACTCATCCAGAAACAGAAAGAAGGGATGAAAAATGCCTGAAAACGCGCAATATGATTTGAAAATAGACCAGACTGCGCCACACGCCGGCCTGGCGCAGGAATTCATCCAGGCGCTGCTTTCTGCTGAAAGCCATCAAGCCAACCAGATAGCCCTGCAGTCCGTCGAGAACGGCATACCAGTCAAAGACCTCTACATGCATGTCTTTCAGGTTTCACAGCGCGAGATCGGGCACCTATGGCAGACCGGCCAGATCAGCGTCGCCCGGGAGCATTTCTGCACTGCCGCTACACAGGTGATCATCTCCCGCCTCTATCCCCATATCTTCAATTCACAAAAGATCGGCAAAAAATTAATTGCCACCTGTGTCGGCGGTGAGCTGCATGAGATCGGCATCCGCATGGTCTCAGATTTTTTTGAGATGGAAGGCTGGGATACCTATTACCTGGGAGCCAATTCTCCAGATGAAAGCGTGATCTCCACCATCAAAGACCAACAACCCGATGTCGTCGGTATTTCCACCACCATGTACTTCAACGTGCCGCAGGTGCAGGAACTGATCAACAGCATCCGCCGGGAATTTGGTGAAACCAGCCCCACCATCATGGTGGGCGGTTTTCCATTCCTGATGGCGAAAGACCTCTGGCAGCAGGTCGGTGCCGATGGCTTTGCCCCGGACGCACAACAGGCCATTAACCTCGCCCATCAATTAATAACCAGACGGTAAAGAGGAGCCATGCCGTCAACACCGGGTTTGTTCTTTATTTGTGACCAAAAATTAGAAATCAAGCAGGTCATTTTCAATGATCTGCTGCCGGATGATATCAAGAACAGCAGTTTTCTGGATCTCCCCATCCCAGAAGATCGTGCCAAAGCGCATCAGTTCATTCGCGCCATCAACGCCGAAAAAAGCAGGTTCAATTGGGACCTCAGCGTGATGGTCAACGGTGTGGTAAGAACGCTCGTCTTCAGCGGCACTCGGCAGGAGGAAGATCTGCTTCTTATCGGCGGTTTCGACAACCAGGTCATATCGGACATCCTTGATGAGATGATGCGCATTAATAATGTCCAGATCAACCAATACCGCGCTTCTCTCAAGCAAATGGTCAACGCCAGCAGGGAAAACGCACGGCGCACCGAACAGACCCTGGATGAAATGGCCCGCCTGAATAACGAAATGGCCAACCTGCAACGCAAGATTACCAAGCAAAACGTTCAATTGAAACAGCTCAATGATCTCAAGAACCAGTTCCTGGGTATGGCCGCCCACGACCTGCGCAATCCGCTCTCCAATATCCTCAGCTTCGCCCAATTCCTGCAGGCGGATCAAGACCAATTCACAGATGAACAAAAGGAATTCATCGCCACCATCCGCTCGATCGCGGGGGATATGGTCGAGCTGGTCAATAACCTGCTGGATGTGTCTGCCATTGAATCGGGCACGGTCAACCTGCAGCGCAGATTGGTCAATTTAGTGAATCTTGTTAGCGAAACGATCAAATTGCAATCGCGCAATGCGCATAACAAAAACATCAAACTCATATTTGAACCGCCGGAAAATGAAATTGAGATCGTTGCAGACCAGGCCAAACTATCACAGGTGATCGGTAATTTCCTTTCCAATGCCATCAAATATTCCGAAAAAAACACGACCGTCATGATCCGGTTGGTTGCTGAAGATGATGGTGCCACCTGCACGGTAAAAGATCAAGGACAGGGTATCCCTAAAGATGAATTGCACCGTTTATTCAAACCATTCCAGCGCACCAGCGCCCGCGCCACCGCCGGCGAAAAAAGCACCGGCCTGGGGCTGTATATTTGCAAAAGGATTATCGATGCGCATGGTGGAAAAATCTGGGCTGAAAGTGAAGCTGGAAAAGGCGCCGCCTTTTCCTTCAGCTTACCGGCTGAAATAATATGAACACAATATATAAACATGTTTTAATCGCGAATGGCGACCCGGCAGACACGGCTGTTATCCTGAAAATACCCACCGAAAAAGTACTTCAAGCCTCGGCTTTGCACGCCCCGGCGGCTTGCCGTCAATTTCCGCGTACCGCCATCCCTGCCATCCCGCGTATCGAGCAGGACCTCAGGTAGTCCGTCCAGTATTGTGATAACCAGATCGGCAGGCAGCAACGCGCCCCTTGACTGATTGGAGAAATGTAGATTGACGCTATGCCGGAAATTTATACTACAATCAAATGGAAGGCCTTTTTTGAGAGAAGGAAATAATAATATTATGGCACATATACCATGATCCGCATCCTGCTGGCTGACGACCACGCCATCCTGCGCCAGGGATTGCGTAAAATGTTGGAAGAAGAGCCGGGGTTCAGCGTCATCGGGGAGGCGTCGGATGGCTTTGACACGATCGAGAAGGTCCGCGAACTTAAACCGGACATCCTGGTGGTCGATCTGGTCATGCCCCGTCTCAATGGACTCGAGGTCACCAGCCGCGTTAAGAAGGAACCCGATTCACCACGCATCATCGTTCTCTCCATGCGAAAAAGCGAACCCTACATCATGGAAGCGCTGCGTAACGGCGCCGATGGCTACGTGCTCAAGTCAGAGAATCCGCAGGATATGGTCAACGCCGTCCATTCGGTTGCCGCCGGAAGCACATACCTCAGCCCCGCCGTCGCTGACCTGGCTGTTGAGGCTTATCTGGTCTCCTCCCGCAGGATCGCGCCTGACCCCTATGATGAACTTACCGACCGCGAGAAAGAAGTCTTTCAACTCTCAGCCGAAGGGATGAGCAGCGAGGAGATCGCCGAATTTCTCACCCTCAGCATCCACACCATCTCCACTCACCGCCGTAATCTGATGGGCAAGCTGAACATCAAGAACCAGGGACAACTGATTACCTGCGCGATCAAGCGCGGTATCATCAGCCCCGATTTCTGATCGTTATATTTATCAAATCCCCTGTCAATTAATCCCTTTTCCTGCGCTTTCTACTATATTCCTGCGATTTGTTTTTTATGGGAAAGCTTTATCATAAAGATATAAAAATACGGATAAGGAAAAATATGCAGGGCATTTCAGTGCTTCTTGTTGACAATAATGAACGCTTCTTGAAAACCTTGGAGGAGTACCTCGGTGAACAGGATTTCATTCAGAATATATACATGACGGCCAGCGATAGCGCGGCTATGCGCATCGCCGCGGAGAAAAAGCCGCATCTCATCCTGCTGGATGTGCTCATGCCCGGCCGTAATGGCATTGAAATGATCCCGGAATTCCGCGAGAACGCGCCGCATGCTAAGATCATTATGCTCACCCTGTGGGATATGAATGGCTACCGCGATTCCGCCCGCGCAGCGGGTGCGGATGACTTTGTCGCCAAGCGCACAATGACTGAGAGGCTCCTGCCGGCAATGAAAAAAGCAGTGGCAGTTTAATCAATTGCACACACACTCTGCACGCTTATTATTTTTTAGAGGAACAAATGCATAAAGTAAAGATGGTTAAAGCGCTATGTTTGGTTTTAATCCTGCTCAACGCCTGCACAGCAAAAGCAGAACCGGACAAGATAACGGTACAGCTCAAATGGGTGCACCAGGCACAGTTCGCCGGGTTTTACGTCGCCGAGGAAATGGGTTATTTT
>Ga0180434_10000874_pt1 | contig 44104 bp, 41 predicted proteins | sample SS_ome_7_FD_132453 | JGI IMG/M metagenome (GOLD analysis project Ga0180434, IMG submission 132453) | Hypersaline lake sediment archaeal communities from the Salton Sea, California, USA - SS_1_D_2 metaG | ecosystem: Environmental > Aquatic > Non-marine Saline and Alkaline > Hypersaline >... | reverse complement strand
TGAATATCTTGAACAGCAAATGTTTGATCAACGCAGATATGACCTGGCGCCTGTTGGTCGATATAAACTTAATCAAAAACTAGGGTTGGATGATCGCATCGCAATCACACACCGCACTATCACTAAATGGGATATCGTCAACCTTGTTCGCCGGATGATCATGATCAATAACGACCTTGAAATGGAAGATGATATCGATCATCTTGGCAACCGACGTATCAAAACGGTTGGCGAATTGATCCAGAATAAATTGCGAATTGGAATGCGGCGCATGGAACGTGTCATTAAAGAAAGAATGTCCATTCGTGATAAGGATCAGGTTTCACCGGTTAGTCTGGTAAATATCCGGCCAATGGTTTCGTCATTACGAGAGTTCTTCGGATCGAGCCAATTATCTCAGTTTATGGACCAGACAAATCCGTTGTCAGAATTGCGCCACAAACGCACTCTTTCAGCTTTAGGTCCGGGCGGGCTGCGGCGTGAACGCGCGGGATTTGATGTTCGTGATGTGCATAACTCGCATTATGGCCGAATTTGCCCTATCGAAACTCCTGAAGGGCCAAACATCGGACTAATTGGCCGTCTGGCTTCTTTTGCAAGAGTGAATGAATTTGGATTCCTGGAAACTCCTTATCGAAAGGTGTTTAATAAACTTGAGCCAACCGATGAGCGTTTAGTGGGCAGGGAAGTCCGCGAGGATGTCGTCGATAATAAAGACAAGGTTCTTGTTGCGGCAGGTATGCGAATAACTGAGGACGACTTCAAGGCCATTAAGAAATTAAAAAAGGAAATTGAGTTCGTCCAGATTAAACCATTTATTTCAGATAGGGTTGATTACCTGTCTGCCGATAAGGAAGATACTGTTAATATTGCACAGGCAAATACCGAAATTGATGAAAAACAGGAGTTTATCAAGGATCGGATCTCTTCTCGTTATCATTCAGATTTCATAACCAGTGATCCGCTGCAGATTGACTATATTGACGTCGCGCCCCATCAGATTGTGGGTATTAGCGCCTCGTTGATCCCATTCCTTGAGCATGATGATGCCAATCGCGCCTTAATGGGTTCAAACATGATGGCTCAGGCCGTACCTCTGGTTGTGCCGGATCTTCCTATCGTATCAACGGGCGTCGAGGAGTATTCCGCATTGGACTCCGGGCAAGTTGTTACGGCAGAAGAGGATGGGGAAGTCCTTTCTGTAACTGGTAAACAGATCACCATGAAATCAAAAAGCGCTACCAAGCAATATCAACTGAAAAAGTACAGGCGCTCAAATCAGAGCACCTGCATTGATCAACGCCCGATAGTCACGAAAGGTCAAAGAGTGAAGGCTGGCGATGTGATTGCGGATTCGTCATCAACTGTCAACGGGAACCTTGCGCTCGGGCAAAATATTCTTATCGCATTTCTATCCTGGGAAGGTGGAAATTTTGAAGATGCAATATTAATCTCGAAACGTCTGGTTCAGAGCGATCGTTTCACATCCGTTCATGTCGAAAAGCATGAAGTAGAAGCCCGTGATACAAAGCTGGGCGCTGAAGAGATCACGCGCGACATTCCCAATGTCGGTGAGGACGCGATCAAGGACCTGGATGAAAACGGTATTGTTAGAATTGGCGCCGAAGTAGGACCGAATGATGTTCTGGTCGGTAAAATAACCCCAAAGGGCGAGAAAGAACTCACCCCAGAAGAGCGGTTGTTGCGGGCGATTTTTGGTGAAAAATCACGTGATGTCAAGGATACATCATTGCGTATGCCGCACGGCGAGCGCGGAAAAGTTGTTGATGTGCAAGTTGTGACTCGTGAAGAAAACAGCGATCTGTCCGCGGGTATACAAAAGATGGTCCGCGTCTCGGTTGCGCAGATGAGAAAATTGACCTCAGGTGATAAAATGGCCGGGCGCCACGGTAACAAAGGTGTTGTATCACGTGTCGTTCCTGTCGAGGATATGCCAATGCTAGACGATGGCACACCCGTGGATATTATTCTGAATCCGCTTGGTGTTCCAGGGCGTATGAATATTGGACAGGTTCTGGAAACCCATCTTGGGTGGGCAGCATCTCGTCTGGGGTTCCGCGCCGTGACACCGGTTTTTGATGGCGCTTCCGAAAAAGAAATTGAAGCAGAGTTGGCTCGCGCATGGATGATCGACGAAGCGCAAAAAGAGATCAAGGAACTGGCGTGGAATTGGATCCAGGAACAAGAATATGATCCTGAAATGATCGTGGATGATGAAGAAGTTCAATTACTCTATCTTGAAAGCTGGTTGGGAGACCGTGATTACGATGTATATAAGCTCTCTTCTGATCGCGATTATGCCAGGAGAGCAACCCTTGTGGAATGGTTGCGGGATAAAGGTTATGAGCCCGAATCGCTTCTGGCATTCGGGAGTGTGGCAGATTTGGAAATGGACACAAAGGAACTGGACAAGAATGCTGTTAATGCTTGCCTGCGCCTCTGGATGGAATCGAATGGTAAAAGCACCAGTGTGATAAAGGACGAAAATGTCCTACAGAGTGCTGAAAAATTGATGGTAAAAATCGGAAAACCCATTCCGACTCTCGGCAAACAAATATTACGAGATGGAAAAACAGGGATGGAATTCAATCAGCCAATAACCGTTGGTTTGATGACGTTGTTGAAATTACACCACTTGGTAGAGGATAAAGTACACGCACGATCAACGGGGCCATACAGTCTCGTAACTCAGCAGCCACTGGGCGGAAAGGCACAGTTTGGTGGTCAGAGGTTTGGTGAGATGGAGGTTTGGGCGCTTGAAGCTTATGGCGCGGCCTACACTTTGCAAGAAATGCTGACCGTAAAATCTGATGATGTTCAGGGTCGTGTTTCTTCTTATGAATCAATCGTGAAAAATGAGCAGATTGATGAACCCAGCTTACCCGCGTCATTCCGGGTTCTTGTCAAAGAGTTGCAAAGTTTGGGTTTGGCGGTTGAAGCAGAAATGCGTTCTGGTGATGTGATTAAATTTGGAAAAGATGAGGGACGAATAAAACCGGTGAAGTTGGATACCGGGTTACTCGGTTTGAGCAAGAATATTGATAATTTATTCAAATAGTCATTGGCGAATTCAGTAGCTTATGATATACTCAATCCTTGTGTTTAAATGAAGCGTATTTATATTTTGGAGGTCAACAAGTGCCAACTATTAATCAATTGATTCGAAAAGGTCGAAAAAGTAAAAAATCTAAAAGCAAGGCTCCCGCATTGCTTTATACATACAATACCAATAAACAGCGCAGAATCCGCCAGCAAAACGGCGCGCCTCAAAAACGCGGTGTTTGCACCGTTGTGAGGACTATGACACCTAAGAAGCCAAATTCAGCACTACGGAAAATTGCACGTGTCCGCCTCACGAATCAGATGGAGGTTACTGCATATATTCCTGGTGAAGGTCATCAGTTACAGGAGCACTCTGTCGTGATGGTTCGCGGCGGTCGTGTGAAGGATTTGCCGGGTGTTCGTTACCATATTGTCAGGGGAACACTTGACTCAACTGGTGTTACTGACCGCAATCAGGGGCGATCAAAGTATGGTTCGAAAAAACCGAGCTAGGAATCATTAAGAAATAACCGGAGTATTTGAATGCGAAGAACAAAACCAGAACGAAGAGAAGTCAAACCTGACCTTGAACATAATAATGTAAATGTGCAAGTTCTTATCAACCATATTTTAAAAAAGGGTAAGAAAAGCACTGCCATGCGCATTGTTTATGATATGTTAGATATTGTCCAGGAGAAAACCGGAAAGGACTCTGTAGAGATTCTTGAGACTGCTTTTAAAAATGTCGGTCCGATCATGGAAGTTCGACCACGTCGTATTGGTGGCGCCACTTATCAGATCCCGATGGAAGTTGATGCGGATCGGCGCTTAACCCTTGCAATCCGATGGATCCTTGGATCAACAAAAAATCGCGGTGGAAGATCGTTCGCGGAGAAACTGGCTGCTGAGATCATGGATGCGGCAGAAAATCAAGGCTCTGCCATAAAGAAGCGTGAGGAATCACATCGCATGGCAGAAGCAAACCGTGCGTTCTCGCATTTCCGTTTTTAGTAGTCCAGAATAGATAACCGTTTAGTTTGAAGGTGCCGGGATGACGCGAGAATATCCACTTGAGAAGATTCGAAATATTGGTATTATCGCTCATATCGATGCCGGTAAGACGACTACAACTGAACGTATTTTATTCTATACCGGGAAAACATACCGTATTGGTTCTGTCGATGATGGCACCACGGTCACCGATTGGATGGAGCAGGAACGAGAAAGAGGAATCACCATCGTTTCTGCTGCAATCACAACATACTGGAAGAATCATCAGATAAACCTGATCGACACACCAGGGCATATAGACTTCACCGCTGAAGTCCAACGTTCTCTGAGTGTGCTGGATGGCGGGATTGTAGTTTTTGATGGAGTCCAGGGGGTTGAGCCGCAAAGTGAAACTGTTTGGCGTCAGGCTAATAAATACCATGTCCCGCGCATTTGTTTTGTAAATAAGCTTGATCGTGTCGGGGCGTCTTATTCTTACTCCATTAAAACGATAACCGAGAAACTTGGTGCAAATCCCATTCAAATGCAACTCCCGATTGGCAGCGAGGATAAATTTGCCGGCGTTATCGATTTGCTTGAAATGAAAGCTATCTATTGGCGAGATGAGCTGGGATCCGACCCAAAAATCGAACCAATACCTGCCCATCTTGAAGATAAAGCTAAAGAAAAACGTGCGGAATTGGTTGAGCGCATTGCTGAATTTGACGACGATCTGATTGTAAAATTCCTGGATGATAAAAAGATATCCATCGAGGAATTGAAAGCTGCATTACGGAAAGCTGTTATTGAAAATAAAGCTTCCCCGGTATTTTGCGGCTCCTCGTTAAAGAATAAAGGTGTACAACCACTGCTGGATGCTGTTATCGATTATCTTCCTTCACCTGTGGATATTCCTTTAGTTAAAGGAATCGATCCTAAAACAGAAAAAGAAATATTTCGAAAAACTTCAGAGGATGAACCTTTATCTGCTTTGATTTTTAAGATAGTATCCGATCCCTATGCGGGCAGAATGGCATATTTCCGCATATACTCCGGCAAAATATCGCAGGGAATGATGGCATACAATGTATCTTCAGGTAAGAAGGAGCGTGTCGGCCGCCTGATTCGCGTTTACGCAGATCATCGCGAAGATGTGGAAGAAATACTCGCCGGTGACATCGGTGCAACTCTGGGTATGAAAGATGCGTCGACCGGCGATACTATTTGTTCTTCCCATAATCAGATATTACTGGAGCGGATAACATTTCCAGATCCGGTTATCTCGGTTGCTATTGAACCAAAAACAGTCGCAGATCAAGATAAGCTCGCAAAAGCTTTGCAAAAGCTATCAGAGGAAGATCCCACATTCCAGGTAAAAAGTGATGAAGATACCGGTCAAACACTGATCTCTGGTATGGGTGAGCTGCATTTAGAAATTCTGGTTGACCGTATGATGCGAGAATTTAATGTGCATGCCAATGTTGGAAAACCGCGGGTATCTTACCGAGAGACCATCTCAAAGGCAATACCCAAAGTTGAATATAAATATATCAAGCAGACTGGTGGGCGCGGCCAATATGGACATGTGGTTTTTTCTTTAGAGCCGCTTAAACGCGGAAGTGGTGTACAGTTTGAGAATAAGATTGTCCGCGGTGCTGTTCCGCAGGAGTTTTTCAAGGCCGTAGAAAAGGGGGTGCATGAGGCTGCTGAATCGGGTGTGATGGCTGGTTATCCTGTCACGGATATTAAAGTCACATTCTACGACGGCTCATCGCACGAGGTTGACTCGAGTGAGATTGCCTTTAAAATGGCGGCTATCTTTGCTTTCCGCGAAGGAATTGAAAGGGCGAAACCCGTATTACTTGAACCGATTATGCGAGTTGAAGTAGTTCTTCCTGATGAGTATTTGGGTGATGTACTGGCTCATTTGAACGCACGCCGCGGAGAGATCGGGGGTATGGAGCCAAAACCGGGTAATGCCCGGGCGATTGATGCCAACATGCCGCTCGGAGAAATGTTTGGCTACGCGACGGAATTACGGTCCGCTACGCAAGGGCGTGGAGTTTTCGCAATGGAGTTTTCCCATTATGCGCCAGTTTCTGACGAAATTATGAAGAAGTATTTATAATAGAAGTGAAATCATAAGGAGATATTAATGGCAAAGGAAGTATTTGAACGAACAAAACCCCACATGAACGTGGGCACCATGGGTCACATTGACCACGGAAAGACCACGCTCACCGCTGCTATAACCAAGTACAGTAATATTTGCGGTATGGCAGATTTTCGCGCATTTGACACGATCGATAATGCGCCGGAGGAAAAAGCGCGCGGTATCACCATCAACATCGCGCATGTTGAATATGAAACTGAAAAACGGCACTACGCGCACGTGGATATGCCCGGTCACCGCGACTACATCAAGAACATGATCACCGGTGCGGCCCAGGTTGACGGCGCTATTCTGGTTGTAGCAGCCCCTGACGGCCCCATGCCCCAGACACGTGAGCACGTTTTGCTGGCCCACCAGGTGGAAGTTCCCAACATCGTCGTCTTCCTGAACAAGGTTGACGTGATGGATGATGAAGAACTGCTGGAACTGGTTGAGATGGAATTACGCGAAATGCTCACCAGCTACAAGTTCCCCGGTGACGAGATCCCGATCATTCGCGGCAGCGCGCTGAAAGCGCTCGAAAGCGAATCAACCGATCCCGATGCCCCCGAATACGTCTGCATCAAAGAACTGATGGATGCGATCGACAGCTACATCCCGGATCCTATCCGAGAAATGGATAAACCATTCATGATGCCTGTTGAAGATGTATTCTCCATCAAAGGGCGCGGCACAGTTGTCACCGGCCGTATTGATCGCGGCAAGATCAAGGTCAGCGATCCTGTTGAGATCGTTGGCTTGCGTGAAAAGAGCATGAGCACGGTCTGCACCGGCGTTGAGATGTTCCACAAGACGCTCAACGAAGGGATGGCTGGCGATAATGCTGGTCTGTTGCTGCGCGGCGTAGAACGCACCGATGTGGAGCGCGGCATGGTTGTTGCTGCTCCCAAGAGCATCACCCCGCACACCAAATTCAAGGCGGAAGTATATGTCTTGAACCGTGATGAAGGCGGACGCCACAAACCATTCTTCACCGGTTATCGGCCGCAATTCTACATCCGCACTATGGATGTGACCGGCGTGATCAACCTGCCTGAGAATGTTGAGATGGTTATGCCTGGCGATAACGTCAATATGGACGTGGAATTGATCATCCCGGTTGCACTGGAACAGGGTTCTGAATTCGCTATACGCGAAGGCGGCCTTACGGTTGGTGCTGGTAGAATTACTGAGATCATTGAATAAGAAAGCACCCCTGAGGTAAAGAATGGCTTCCAAAAAAGGCGTACGACCGGTTATCACTCTCGCATGTGAAGATTGCAAAGAGAGAAACTATACATCCGAAAAGAATCGTCGGAATGACCCCGGCCGTATAGAAATTAAAAAATACTGCTCCCGCTGCAAAAAACATACTTTGCACAGGGAAACGAAGTAATAAAGTAGAACTGGCGCGGATGCATAAGAACTTATGCATCCGCCTGAATAAAATAGGCCAGTAGCTCAATTGGCAGAGCGTCTGTCTCCAAAACAGAAGGCTGTGGGTTCGATTCCTACCTGGCCTGCTTTGAAAGAAAACAAATAATGCGACGCCGCGGCAATGGCGTCGTTTTAAACATAATTAGGAGATCTAAATGGCTGACAAAAAGAAAAAAAGCGCAAAAAAAACAAACTTCATCACTCGCTGGTGGCGCGAAACAATCGGCGAATTGCGTAAAGTTTCGTGGCCTACGCCTAAAGAAGCGCTCAGCCTGACACGAATTGTTATTATCGTGATTCTTGTCATGAGTGCAATTTTGGGGTTGTTCGATCTGGGCTTTACCAGATTGATCTCCTGGTTACTAAAATCATAAATAATATTGGCTCGGATAAAAAAAATCCGATTGAGGGTAGAATGGCAAACGAAGAAGAAATAATAGAAACCGAAGACAATCAAACAACTGCTGATCCATCTCTGGCAGACCCAGAAGAAGATGCTGCTGATGGTGCTATAGATTCTTCTTCAACTGAAGAATCACCAGAAGAGAAGAATACAGCAGCCGATGATCAAACAGAAGAGGACGATGATCATGAATGGTTTGTGATCCACTGCTATTCGGGATATGAGAACAAAGTCCGCCATAACCTCGAACAGCGCATCGATACAATGGGGATGAAAGACATGATCTATGATGTTGTTATTCCAACCCAGGAGGAGATCGAAGTAAAAGAAGGAAAACGCCGGTCAATTGAACGACACGTTTTTCCCGGATACGTTCTGGTCAACATGATTCTGACCGAAGAATCATGGTACGTCGTACGTAACACGCCGGGTGTTACCGGGTTCGTTGGGATGGGGAACGATCCCACCCCTCTGCGCCCTGAGGAAGTCGCACATATATTAAAACGCATGGAAGCTGAAGCGCCGCATGTTAAAGTCTCATTCAAGCAAGGAGAACGCGTGCGTATCATCGATGGACCATTCAACGATTTCCGTGGTATTGTTGAAGAAATAGATATGGAACATGCAAAAGTTACCGTTATGGTAAACTTTTTCGGTCGTGAAACACCTGTCGAATTGGATTTCTTACAGGTAGAAAAATCATAAACAACCTTTTTGGTAAATATCAAAAAGGATTGTGGGAGGGTGACCCAATTCACCCGCTAAAACCACTCAAGGAGTAAAAAATGGCAAAGAAAGTAAAAGCAATCGTAAAATTGAACGTCCCTGCCGGAAAAGCAAATCCGGCTCCCCCCATTGGCCCCGCGTTAGCAGGCCACGGAATCAATATTATGCAATTCTGCAAAGAATATAACGCCAGAACCCAAAGTAAGATTGGCGATATTATCCCTGCAGAGATCACGGTATTTCAGGATGGATCTTTCACATTCATTCTTAAATCCCCTCCAACAGCTGAATTATTAAAAAAGGCAGCCGGTGTCGAAAAGGGTTCTGAAATGCCCAATCGTGAAAAAGTCGGTTCTGTCACCCGTGATCAGGTCCGCGATATAGCTGAGATCAAGATCAAAGATATGAACGCGATTGATATTGAAGGTGCTATGAAACAAATTGAAGGCACGGCCCGAAATATGGGAATTAGAATTAAAGATTAGTAACTTCGTGGGAGGGCAATTATGCCCGCCACTACCACAAAGGAGAAAAAATGGCTAAACACGGAAAGAAATATTTAGAAGCAAAAGGAAAGATTGATCCGGAACATAACTATTCCCCGGATGAAGCAGTCACTTTAGTAAAGGAAACATCCTTTACGAGTTTCGATGCAACAGTTGAAGTTCACCTGCGTATGGGGCTTGATCCGCGTAAAGCAGACCAGCAACTACGGGATACTTGCATTATGCCGCACGGTCTCGGCAAAACGGTACGGATACTAGTTTTTGCACAGGGCGAAGGCGCATCCACAGCTAAGGAAGCTGGCGCGGATATTGTGGCGGATGATGACGAATGGATCAAAAAGATCCAGGATGGCTTTACTGATTTTGATGTGGCAATAGCTACCCCCGACATGATGGGCAAAGCGGGACGGCTCGGCCGTGTGCTCGGCCCTCGTGGATTAATGCCTAATCCGAAAGCCGGGACAGTTGTTCAGCCTGATGATTTACAACGGGCGATTGAAGAAGCAAAAGCCGGTCGCGTGGAATTCCGCCTGGATAAAACCGCGAATGTTCATGTCCCGATCGGAAAAGTGTCTTTTTCGGAAGAAATGCTCAGAGAAAATTTCGCAGCCCTGATGATTGCTATTAGAAAAGCACGCCCGGCAGCAGCAAAAGGTGGATATATCAAAAAAATAACACTCACCTCAACAATGGGCCCGGGTATTAAAGTTGATCCACACCAGGCTTTAAGTATGGAGATTTCGTAAATAGCATGATATAATTTTCTGATATTAACACCAAAGAAAGCCGGTGCCGTCAGGCTTAATTTCCTGCTCAGGTGGAGACAATTGAATTACTCAAATAGTAACGATAGTCTTTGCTTGAATTTGAACCGGCAAAGACTATTTTTTATTGAAAGGAGGTAAACCCTTTGGCTTTTACAAAACAAGAAAAAAAAGACCTGGTAGCCGGATATGAGAAGAGGCTGAAAGAAAGCAAAGCGTCATTTGTGATGGCATACCACAAAATGTCTGTCAAGGACATTGAAGCTATTCGTGCTGAAGCGCGTGAATTGGGTGGCGAGTTACATGTTGTAAAAAACACACTGGTAAAAATTGCCCTGGAAAATATCGGCTTCAAAAATGAAGGAATATTTGACGAGGCGTCTATTGTCGCGTTCGCATATGAAGACGCTCCCCCAATCGCAAAGATCGTCGAAACAGCAAGTAAAACCGAATCATTTAGGATCAAAGGTGGGTTCATGGATGGAGAACCTATCGAGACTGATCAAATTGTTGCACTTGCCGCATTACCACCGATGCCTCAGATGCGTGCCACATTACTGGCGCTTATTCAGACTCCAGCTACTCAATTTGTACGGACGATCGCAGAACCTGCACGCCAGGTTGCGGCCGTCATAAAAGCTTATTCAGAGAAAGATCCAGCACCTGCTGCCGGATAATTCACAATTTAATATTTATAGGAGAAATAAAATGGCAGATCTTAAAAAATTAGCTGAAGAACTCAGCAAACTAACAGTTTTAGAAGCAGCGGAATTAGTGAAATCCCTGGAAGAAGAGTGGGGTGTTTCCGCAGCCGCTCCTGTTGCAGTTGCCGCAGCCGCCCCTGGCGCCGCAGCCGCTGAAGCAGAGGAAGAACAGACCGAATTTGATGTCATCCTCAAAGAAACCGGTCCTAAGAAAATTGATGTCATCAAGGCAATTCGCCAATTAACCAGTCTTGGATTGGTTGATGCAAAGACCATGGCCGAAACCGCTGGCTCCAAAGTGCTGACCCAGGTTGGCAAGGAAGCCGCAAATGACGCCAAGGAAAAACTTGAAGCAGCTGGCGCAACCGCAGAACTTGCATAGTTTTCAATAAAGCAAGATATGAAACCGCTGAAAATTCCAGCGGTTTTTTTATTTTATCGAGAGAACAGATATCTTACCGGACGTATCCATGACTAACAATTGTCTGCCGTCCCGCGTAAATTTCAAATCAACAATTCCGTCAGTTGAAACCTTAAAATTATGTAGTACCTCACCAGATAGAAGTTCATGGAATGAGATCCCACCAAGCGCATCTCCCGTCACAACGAGACCATTCTCCTCATAAACTTCCAACGCATTTATCCTGACGTCATCTTCAATTTCTATCCCATGTCTCTGTATCACACTCCCATCCACAAGCGAGATTTCTTCCAGGTATAGATTTCCAATATCCGTATTGTTGACAAAGTAATAAGCACGGATTCCATCCGGAGCTAATACGGGTTTAACAGGGTATGCAATCGCCCGATAGGACCGCATTTTTCTAATGCTCTGGGAATCCTCATAGAAAATCATCAGTTCTTTACTATCACGATTAATGAAAGCGGCTAATTCATATTCCGGTGAATATATAAATCCAAAAAGGTCAATCTGCTCCTCCAGGATTTCATTTTTCAAAAAATCCATGACAATGCAGGTCTCTTCTCGATAGTTCCTGTCAAGACAAAAATACCCCACACCTGATTGCGGATTATAAGATTTAAGACGTATTTGCCATTCGTCAAATTCGCTACCAGGCGGGAATCGTACTTGTGCCAATTTGTCATTCTCAGTGTTAATACCAAAACCATTCTCTATCACATCAACGGTAAGTTTTACCGCCTGATTATGAATAAATATTCCCTGCTCACATGTGATCGTATTTTCGGAAATATGAATAGTGCAGGTGCCTGTGTATGGGTGTGTTTTTGTAAAGATATCGTTATCGTCCGGTATGAAGATGATATTTCCTTCGGCTCCGTACGCGAAACCATCAATATACGCTGTGTTTGTCCACCATGATGAGCGGTCTTCCGGGGTGGATTCCAAAAGGACGGGCACAGCATTGTCTTCTATCGCAATAGCACTCTTTTGTCTGAGATGAACAGGAAATGATCGGATCTCTTTTGCATTGTCGATTGCATATATGGAGATTTCATCGATCAGAGTTTCCCGTTTATAAACCAATTCACCACTGCGTTTGAGCAGCGCGACAGACTTTCCATCTGGTGAAAATATCACACCACAGGGAGTATTTTCGGCGCAGCCGGGCTCTTCGATTTTGACCAAACTCACATCAGTTAATTTATTAATTATTTCAACACCCGCATCTGCATTTCGCGGATAAAGCAATGATCCGCTTTCGAAAGATTCAGGGATAAGATGTGAACCATGCGGAATTTCGTTCCAGCTTTCAGTTTCCCAGAAATGAAATGTCCCATTTAATCCATCATTCACGGTTTCGTCCTGTGCTGGAACAAAGGTATGCAACATTTTTCCGTCTGTGGAAAAACCCAGTCCGGGATATTCATATAATCGACCATGGGGTTGCTCGTCGTCACCATCCCAAAAATAAACAACTTCATTATTAATGACATCCACCACGCGAAAATAGTCTCTGTATTCATCTTCGCCAATTCCCAGTCCGCTTTCTGCCAGATATTTACCATCGGGTGAAAGTGCTATTTGCGGAATGTCAAGCCCACATGTGAGTCGATTTAACAATTCACCATGGAAATATGGCGTTTCATAAATCTTTCCGCCCCCGACCTGCCACACTTCTACTCCTGCTAAGGTCGTCATTCCCAAAAATTGTCCGGTATGGTCTAATGTCAGGTAGCGATCCCAACCATACTGGCAATCTGGCAAAGACACATCTATTTGCATCAATTCTTTTTGTGTAGCGGCGTCATAAATTGCCACGCCCCGGTTATCGCCAACAGCAATAACGCGGTGATTCCCGGAAATCGCGTTGACCGGAGGCATGTAAGGCAGATGTATTTGTGTGATTTCGATACCACCCACATTTTGTCCGTTAAAGGTGGGGGTGGTTTTATCCGTGTCCTGGCCTTCCTCTTCCGGTTTCTTCTGAACAACAAAAGTTGGTTTTTCATGGACAGCAACAACTTTTTCATCATTAAGCGTACCATCTGGTATTGCATATGGTACGGATGGCATCAAACCATCCTTGCTGATGTTGCCCGTACAAGCAGTCATCAGAAATAAAACAAGAATCAAATGCAAACTGACTTTCAACATTTTTTCCATAAGAGGGTACCGGGATTATATCTAAAAATTGATTTGCTTTGTTTTATTTGAGTTTCAGGATTTTTGTTAACTTCGACAAGGATAACTGACACTCAATTAAGTGCTTTCTTAATAGTAAAATATCTTGGATTGTTTTCTGTGTTCCAAACCAAATAATAAGGAGCTAGCGTATGCCTTTGCAAGGAACGATCGTTGTCGACGATAATTTATGTAAAGCCTGCGAATTATGTGTGCAATCATGCCCAGTACATGTGATCGCATTGAATAACGATATTATTACCCCACGTGGATTTCACCCTGCATATTTGGTGAAAGAAGGCTGCACAGGATGCGGGATTTGTGCCATTGTATGCCCGGAGGCTGCAATAACCGTCTATCGTGAAAAACGTGCGGAAAAATAGGAGATAACTATGACACGTGAATTATGGAAGGGAAATGACGCTTTTGCCGAATCAGCAATCCGCGCAGGATTACAGGCTTACTTTGGCTATCCCATCACACCACAAACAGAGGCGCTTGAATATATGTCCGCGCGCATGCCGGAGCTGGGGCGTCCTTTCTTACAAGCGGAAAGCGAATTAGGCGCGATTAATATGGTTTACGGTGCCGCTTGCGCTGGTGTTCGGGTGATGACTTCGACCTCCAGCCCAGGTACCAGCTTGATGATGGAGGGTCTCTCATATATTGCTGGAACTGAAGTTCCCATGGTGCTGGTTGATGTTGTGCGGGGAGGCCCAGGGCTGGGGAATATCGCGCCATCACAATGTGATTACAACCAGATGGCTCACGGCGGTGGACATGGTGATTATCGGCCGATTGTTTTTGCTCCTGCAAGCGTTCAGGAAACCGTGGATATTGTGTATGAAATGTTCGATATCGCCGAAAAATATCGAACCATTGGGGTTGTTATGATCGATGGCAGTATTGGCCAGATGATGGAACCCGCAGAAATGCCACCCATGAAAGAACTGCGTAAGGAAATTCCAGATTGGGCTGTGCGTGGTGGTTCCGGTAACAACAAACGCACACTAACTTCGATATATTTGGATCCTGCGGATATGGAAAAAACTAATCTTCGAATCATGCGCCGCAGGCAGCAAATTGAAAAGAACGAGGTTCGATATAAAGAATACTTTATGGATGATGCCAAAATTGCAATCATCGGATGCGGCTCTGCCGGAAGAGTATCCCTTTCCGCAGTTAGGAACGCACGCGCCAAAGGGCTACCCGTCGGATTGATCCGGCCCATCAGCGTCAGCCCATTTCCCACAAAACTGGTGAGTGAAATTGCTGACAGCGTAGATAATATCCTTGTGGTCGAAATGAATTCGGGCATGATGCTTGATGATGTGATTATGGCAGTACAGGGAAAAACGCAGGTCGAATTTTATGGCCGTATGGGCGGATTGATACCATTCCCCGAAGAGATCATGGCAGAAATCGAACGGATTTCCAAAGGCAGCGAACCTTTATGCGATCATCCAAGAAATGTATGGCTGGACCGCATGGACAGTATAATGGCACGGTAAGGAGAATTCTCATGACAACTTTAGATGTAAAAAATATGCAAGTCGTTTATGAACATCCGAAATCTCTGGTAAATATCAGTTCCCATTATTGTCCGGGGTGCACTCACGGAACCGCCCATCGGCTGGTTGCTGAAACCATTGATGAAATGGGTTTGAATGATACCACTATCGGGGTAGCGTCTGTTGGTTGTTCAGTCTTCACTTACAACTACTTTGATTTTGATTTCGTTGAAGCCCCACATGGGCGCGCTCCCGCGATGGCGACCGGTGTTAAAAGAGTTCGCCCGGATCGGGTCGTATTTACCTATCAGGGCGACGGTGACATGATCTCAATTGGTACGGGAGAAATTGTTGCTGCTGCAGGGAGAGGCGAGAATATCACTGTGATCTTCATCAACAATGCAAATTATGGCATGACTGGTGGACAAATGGCACCCACAACACTACCGGGGATGAAAACAACATCCTCACCCAATGGGCGAGATGTGGAGAACATGGGCTATCCGATCAAAGCCAGTGAATTACTAGCGACGCAGGAAGGCGCCAGTTATGTCGTTCGCAGGAGTTTGCATGACGCAAAAAATATACGGAAGGCAAAAAAAGCCATCAGAACTGCTTTTGAAACACAGCTCCGTGGCTTAGGTTTTTCGATGGTTGAGCTGCTTTCTACATGCCCCACGAATTGGCATATGACGCCTAATGATGCAGCCCAGTGGCTCGAAGAGAACATGATCCCATATTATCCACTTGGGGATTATAAAGTGCATCCATTAGTCAGCGAGATAAAGTTTTAGGAGTGAAATATGCAAAATGAAACGATCATTGCCGGATTTGGCGGGCAGGGTGTGTTATTCACCGGAAAAGTTATGTCCTATGCTGCGCTTGAAAGCGATTTAGAAGTGACCTGGTTCCCTTCCTACGGCCCTGAAATGCGAGGAGGAACAGCAAACTGCACAGTCGTGATCTCTGATGAGGAGATTGGTTCACCTCAAGTTAGCCGACCGCGTGCTGCAATCGTAATGAATCAGCCATCACTTGATAAATACGAGAGTCTGGTAAAACCAGGCGGATACCTGGCGGTAAACACATCGTTAGTTAATCGCGCGGTGGAAAGAAATGATATTACGATCATAGAAATTCCCGCTTCTGAGCTCGCTGAAGAGTTGGGCAGCATTCGCTATGCAAACATCATCATTCTTGGTTCGCTGTGTGCTAAGGCCGATTTTCTTGATCAAAAAAGCCTGGAAAAAGGTCTCAAAAAAGGGCTGACCGGAAAGAAAAGCGCATTGCTGGAGACAAATCTGGATGCTCTGAGAAGTGGATTTGAATATAAATAGTTATCAATAATTGAGTCGGAATTGGATTATTAAGCTTGATTCAGTTGTGGAAATATGGTAATATATTGCGAATATAAGCCTAATCTTCGTTAATTTAATCGCTCCTTGCGGAGTGGTTTTTTTAACATCAACTAAAAATAATGCACACGGCTTAATAAATATCACTAATTAGCACAGGGAATATGGAAAAGAATTATTTAACACAAGAGGGGTACGATAAGCTTCAGGATGAATTAGATTTTCTACGAAAGGAGCGACGGCATGAAGTTGCCCAACGACTTCGGGAAGCTTCTGATGGAGAAGATCTGATCGAAAATGCGGAATACGAAGCAGCAAAAAATGAACAGGCATTTGTTGAAGGCAGGATCAAAGAACTGGAAATTCTGCTCGCTACAGCAAAAATTATTACGAGCAATGGGCATGACGACTCTATCCAGGTCGGATCAAAAGTAACGATCCAGGAAGAGGGGATGGATTTAAAAGAAACCCTCATCATTGTTGGTGCCGCTGAAGCGAATCCCATCGAAGGCAAAATATCCAATGAATCACCGCTGGGGAAAGCGCTTCTGGGTCACAAAAAGGATGACGAAGTGACCGTAGAAGCACCAAATGGATCATTTAACGTTAAAATATTGAAAATCAAATAACCATTATTAGGTCCATCACCCCGCCTGGGTTTGATGGGCGGGGTTTTATTTTGCCTAAAGGACAGATGCATGCAATTTAATGAACTCGAAAATATTCGTGTGGATAAAATGCACGCTTTGCGTGAGCAGGGAATTGAACCTTATCCAACCAGGAATCATGTTACTCACCAGATTGGAGAAGCGATCTCACTGTTCACAGAATTTGAGAACAAGAATCCTGACCAAACAGCACCTGATACGATCGTTATCGGGGGCCGTATCCGTTCAAAACGCGCTATGGGTAAGCTGGCATTCTGTGATATCGAGGATGGGAGCCAACGCGTGCAGATCATGCTGCGTGTCAATGAAATCGGTAAAGAAAAATTGGACCTGTTCAAAGAATATTTTGATATTGGTGATTTCATTGAAACAGCTGGCAATATGATGCGCTCAAGGCGCGGTGAAATAACCCTGCTGGTAAATAATTTCAACATGCTTGCGAAAGCAATCAGCCCACTACCAGCCGCAAAAGATGTTAAAAAAGAAGGCGAAATCATCAGCCATGCCACACTAAGCGACCCTGAAACAAGATATCGTCAGCGTTACGCAGATTTAGCAGTAAATCGTGATGTCCGCGATATTTTTATGCTCCGGTTTAACACCATTCGTTCTCTGCAAAATTTCCTTGATAATCGTGGATTTGTTGAAGTGGAAACACCTATCCTTCAGCCTATCTATGGCGGCGCTGCAGCACAACCCTTTGAGACATATCATAATCAACTTCATCAGACACTCTACTTACGAATTTCCTTTGAGCTATATCTCAAACGGCTTTTAGTAGGTGGGATGGACCGCGTGTATGAAATTGGGCGGGATTTTCGTAATGAGGGAGTCTCCTTCAAGCATAATCCCGAATTCACCCAGCTCGAGTTTTATTGGGCATATGCGGACTATCAGAAGGTTATGGAATTGACAGAACAAATGGTCTCAAAGACCGCACTGGATGTCCTTGGCACCCAAAAAATCCAGTTTGATGGGAATGAAATCGATCTCACGCCTCCCTGGGAACGAATCGAATTGCGTCAGGCTATTATTGATCAGACGGGAATCGATATTGAAAAATTCCCGGATGCTGATTCACTCGCAGCAGAAATGAAGAATAAGGACCTGAAATTCAAACCCGGTTCAACGCGCGGTAAATTGATCGATGCAATCATCGGCGATTTCTTGGAGCCCAGTTTCATTCAACCGACGTTTCTATACGATTATCCGCGGGGAATCTCTCCCCTGGCCAAGAATAAGCCAGGAGATCCCTCGGTTGTTGAACGCTTCGAAGGATTTATCGGTGGGATGGAATTGTGTAATTCCTTTACCGAATTGAATGACCCGCTTGAACAGGAGAAAAGATTTCTTGAGATGGGGCGCGCCTATGACGCGAACGACGATGAACGCCATCCGATGGATGAGGATTATTTGCAGGCAATGGCATATGGTATGCCACCCAACGGAGGATTTGGTATGGGGATTGACCGATTGGTGATGCTGCTTGCGAATAAAAAATCAATTCGTGAAGTTATTTTGTTTCCCCATCTGCGCGAAATAGAAGAATAGCAAATCTCTTTATCAAGTGTGGCAATAACGCATACCATATTGGGAAATAAAGCTGCCATCATCCTATCGATCCCAGAATCAGGAGTAATTACTAATAACGTAATTACTCTGCTAAGACTTATATCACCTCCACGTTAACATCTCCGACCATCCCGCAAATTTGCTTTATCATGGCGTCGTTGATTTCAGTTCGATCATTGGGAAAATCAAACCGATACGCATCTCCATTTTCTTTACAAATTATCGTAAATCGGTCTGTGCCAGGCGTTGCAGTAAGAACATGATAGACCCTGCGCAACCGTCTCTTATCCTGTTCTTTGGACCCCGTTGCAATTAATGTAATTTCAATCACGCTCCCATTATTGGATCTACTTCCTGTGCCTAACAAAGATTCCCTGGTCAATCCAATCGGTTCCTGCTGAATGGATATATCTTCACCAGCAGCATGATCAGTGATATTTTCCGGCGATTCATTGCCTGTCCCTTGATCGTTATTGTCCATACCATCAAAATCTGGCAGCGCTTGCGTATCATCTTCAAAATAACTTGCCTGAGAAGAATCTGGAGGAAGTTGATTTTGCACGGATTGCATCTTTTCAAGATCTAATGCTTCCGCATAATCCACAATAATCTGGGGTTGTCCGCGTCGTGTTTCATAGGTGCCCTTGATAAATAAAACACCGCCATCCTGTAATAAAAACCCATAATGGTTCCATGTTCTGGGAAAAATTGTGAGATTGATCTCTCCCTGAATATCTTCGAGCTGAGCGAACGCCATTTCATCACCTTTTTTCGTAATATTCGTCCGCAGATCAGTAATCGTTCCGGCAAGAATAACCGTGCTTCCAGCCTCCACATCCTGCATTTGTCCGGTGTAGTGTGTTATGCGGTGTTTGATATGAGGTAAAAAATCTGAAAGCGGGTGATCGGTCAAATAGAGTCCCAACAGATCTTTTTCCCAATCTAACATGACGTTCTTGTCTAACGCCCGGGCTTCCGGGAAAACAACTTCTTCTATCAAGCCACCACCAGCCCCGAAGATAGAGAGTTGGCCGCATGCTTTCGCCCTAAAATGACCATCGCTGATACCTGAAATACGGTCAATACCTTCAAGTAGCGTATGCCGCTCCCCGAGTGAATCAAGAGCGCCTACTTTTATCATACATTCCAGCGCCCGCTTTCCAACCTTTCGCATATCCACACGGTACACAAAATCACTGATATCTTTAAACTTTCCCTGTTCTCGCGCTGCTAAGATCGTATTAACCGGATTCTCACCAACATTTTTGATCGCGCCCAACCCAAATCGAATAGCCGATGGGCCGTTATCGTTTTCTTCAATTTCAAAATCCCATCCGCTGTGGTTCACATCTGGAGGTCGTAATTCAATGCCCATAGACCGGCAGTCCGTAACGTAGAATGCGACTTTACCTGAATCGTTTTTTGATTGTGACAAGAGTGCCGTCATATACTCGAGCGTATAATGGTGTTTTAGAAAAGCCGTTTGCACTGCGATAATACCGTAGTCCGCTGCATGGCTTTTATTGAAACCATAATGCGCAAACCCTTCCCAGTCCGTGAATATCTGATCCGCGATATCGCGGTCGATGCCCTTATTCATGGCGCCTTCAACGAATTTTCCATGGTGATAGGCGAGTTGTGCGACTTTTTTCTTTGAAATGATCTTGCGGAGTTTGTCGGCTTCTCCAGGAGTATAGTCCGCCATCTGCATAACAGCCTGCATCACCTGTTCTTGATATATCGCAAACCCAAATGTCTCGCTCAATATTGGCGCAAGCAATGGGTGCTGGTACTTCACCGCTTGTTCGCCATGCATCCGTTTGATATATTTTGGGATAGTCTCCATGGGGCCGGGGCGGTAAAGGGCTACCATCGCAATAATGTGATCCAGTTTGGTAGGCTGCATTTGTATCAGGTACTTGGTCATCTGGGCGCCTTCTAACTGGAAGACGCCAGCGGTAAAACCCTTTCCAAGAAATTCATATGTGTCCGCATCCTCAACCGGGATATTTCCAAGGTTATATTTGTTGCCATGGCGTTGTTCGATCAATTCGCATGCTTTTTGCATGACGGTCAAGGTTGACAAACCCAGAAAATCCACTTTTAACAAACCAAGATGATCTACAACATCCATATCGAACTGTGTCACCATCTTAATTGGAACATCCTCCGATTTATTTGTCGGACGGTGCAGCGGCACATAATCTACAACTGGCCTGTCAGAAATAACAACTCCAGCCGCGTGGGTGCCGGCGTTTCTGATTACGCCTTCCATTTCAGCGGCTGTATCGATTAATGAACGCAGATGCTCAGCGCTTTCATATAACTTTCGGAATTCATTATTTTCCTTAATGGCATCCTTTATTGAAGTCGGATGGCTGGGATTGTTTGGAATGAGCTTGGCCACACGATCTACTTCAGATAATGGCACATCCAGTACGCGGCCCACGTCGCGGATAGCAGCTCTGGCTCCCAGGGTGCCAAATGTAATAATTGACGCAACATGGTCTTTGCCATATTTCTGCGCACAATACTCCATCAACTCTGCGCGTTTATCATCTTGAAAATCAAGATCAATATCCGGCATATTCACACGATCTGGATTCAGGAATCGTTCGAAGATCAATCCATGTTCCAGCGGTTCAACCAATGTAATATCAAGAACATACCCAATTAAAGAACCTGCCGCCGATCCGCGTGCCTCATACCAGATGTTTTTCGCACGCGCGTAGCGGCATAGATCCCAGACAATGAGGAAATATGCGTCAAAACCCATGTTATGGATAATGCCAAGTTCATACTCAAATCTCTCACGAACGACAGGATCATCCGCTTTTGCGCCATAGCGCTTTTTCAATCCTGATTCACATAACTCGCGTAAATAAGTTTGGGCTGTGTAACCATCCGGAACTTCAAATAAAGGCAGGTGGTATCCGGTTGAATCTAATTTGACATTGCACCGTTCAGCGATTTCAACGGTATTAGAAATTGAACCGGGTATGAAAGAAAACAGTTCTGACATCTCAGCAGGAGAACGCAGATAATAGGAATCATTATTCATTTGCATCCGATTCTGGTCCGAAACGAGGGCACCGGTTTGGATAGCAAGCATAATATCCTGCAAGCGAGCTTCCTCTTTTTCAACATAATGCACATCGTTGGTAGCGATAAATCTCGCATCATAGCGTTTGCCAAGCTCAATTAATTTCTGATTCGTTTCTTCGAGTTCCGGGATATCATGATTTTGTAACTCTAAGAAAAAGTGGTCACGGCCAAACACTTCGAAATACCAATCCATCGCTGGTGTCGCAGATTCCAGCCCTCTTTGCAAGATTGCCTGGGGCAACTCACCCTGCAGACAGGCTGAAGTGGCAATAATTCCATCTGAGTGGTTTGCAAGAAATTCTTTATCGATACGGGGGTGATAATAAAAACCTTCCAGCTGGCTCGCGCTGGCTATCTTCAACAGGTTCTGATAACCAGTCTGATTCTCAGCCAACAGCAGGATATGAGCGGATTTCTTATCATATTTTGAATCCTTATCCGTCATTTTCCTGGCTGCAATATAGGACTCAACCCCAATGATTGGTTTGACGCCCATCTTCTTTGCTTCACGGTAAAAATCTATCACACCGAACATGGTGCCATGATCAGTGATTGCAACGGCGGGCATACCTAATTCTTTGGTCCGCTCAATCAGTTTATTGATCTTGCTGAAACCATCAAGGATGGAATAATGTGTGTGAACGTGTAAGTGGACAAAGGACATCTAGCTTTATATCCTTAAAATGAATGAATTTTGAATGATAATCGCATTATAGCATGCAGATAAAACGGCACGCTTTTATTGTGCTTAAAGAAGCCGACTTTTTAAGTTTAGGTTTTGATGCGTTTGCCCAAAGAAGCAAGATAGATCACAAATTGGCTGTCACCATCCAAATGAAGCGCTTGATTGGCAAGATCATCATCAAACGCAGCGATAGCACAAACACCGCAATCAATGGATTCAGCCAGCAAATAGAGATTCTGGCAAACATGTCCCGCGTCCAGGTGGATATAGCGGTACCCGCGTTTTCCATAACGCCATGTGGTTCGTTCCGGGATGGCAACCCACGTAAATGTAACGGCAGAATTATTTACATGTTGCTGCTTCATACACGCATTCGTTAATGCTTTCCGTATGTTTTCAAATCCGGTCAGCCTGGCAAGCTGGTGCTTAAATGGCATATAGCGATATAAACCCGGAGCCAATCCATCCACTCTATTAACCAACAAATATGTTTCAAAGGGATGGCGCGATCCGGCTGACGGGACAGTTCGAAAGGATACGGGGCGCTTTGTCACAGTTTTCACACCCTGAGTTCCCCACAAAAGAAATGCTAATTCTTCCAGGGTTATCGACTCATCAGCATATTTACGCAGACTTTTCCGTTTTTCAACCAGGTCACATAGATCAATCGCATCCAGGTTCAGCGCATTTCCCGGGGGTAATTCAATAATTTCTTCATCCCCGTTTAATGGACATTCCATTGGAGGCATCGGCGCCCCCTGCTTCTGGGGATATGGTCCCATATTTTTGTATTTCGTCATTTCCATAAATTTTTTGCCAATCGAGTTCTCCATTTTTTACTCCTTTTTAGTATTTTTTATTAAAGAAATCTTTGATCTGATCATACGCAACAGAGATGAGACTTCGTCCGTTCCAGTCAATCGCAGTACAACAATATAAACACCCATGCCCACGAAGATTGAAACAGCTGTGCTGAATACTATCGACCATGAAACCAACAAAGCGCGCGTGATCCAAATGACAACCCCCATCACAGTGCTTGCAGCCAATGCAATGTAGGTGGCCTTTAAGATATTTTTACCAAAAATTCCATTCATCCTTTTCCGCATGATGATGATCAGGAAGACACTCTCAACTGCCGTCGCTAAGGAATTGGCCAGCGCTAAACCGCCATGGGGCATCCAATTTAATCGTGCGAAAAGATCCGTAAAAACAAAACTCAATCCCAAATTGGCGAGCATTGCCGCTACTCCGATAAAAACCGGCGTTTTTGTATCATGAAGCGCATAAAAAACCCGGCTAGTTACTTCCACCAGACTGTGCCCAACCAATCCCACGGCATACCACAGCAATGCCCACGAAACCAACCGGACCGAGTCCTGACCGAATGCCTGACCGCCATATAAAACCCTCACGATCGGTTCTCGAAGCATAACCAGGCCAACCGATGCTGGAATTGCCAATAACAATAAAGCACGCAGGGTTGAAACAAGCGTTTGCCGCATTTCATCTATCTTACCTTGCGCAACAAGCGCTGAAAAAGTTGGTAAAGCAGCAATCGCAATCGATTGTGCGATGGCTGCCTCCGGCATGATCATCAATGGGAATGCCAGACTGATGGCTGTTATCGCGCCTTCTTGTTGAAATGAAGCCAGAAGTGTGTTCAGCAGAAAATTCAGCTGAATGATTGCCACGCCCAGGAGACGCGGCGCCATCAGGCGGGCTACCTCTCGCACCTCTTTCATCCACAATCCAAGTGTAAATGTATATGATCGTCCGTCTAATCTTGACATCAGGGGAAGCTGTACGATCAGATGCATTGCTGCTCCGATCACAACCCCCCACGCAATACCGTTTATACCCATGGAGGGGGATAACACAATAATCCCGAATATCCAACCAAGTTGATACATCGCCGGAGCAATTGCGGGCAAAAGAAAATGCTGATGGCTGTTTAATATTGCCATTAACAGTCCGCTGACGCCAAATATGACTGATGACAACACTTGAATACGCAGCAATCTGGCGGTAAGTGCTGTCTGCGGTCCATCAAAACCAGGCGCCAAGATATATTGAACGACGGTTTCAGAAGAAGTGATGGTGAGTATACTCAGCAGAATTAAAACAAGCGTGACAATATTAATAATTGAAGATGCCAGCTTCCATGCTTTTCCAGGCTCCCCCTTCACCAATAGTCCAGTAAACACGGGGATGAAAGCTGATCCTAATGCGCCTCCTGCGACAAGATTAAAGAGGATCTCCGAGAATCTATTGGCGGCGAAAAATGCACTGCTTTCGACACTGGTTCCGTAATATCTTGCTGTCATCGTTTTGGCGATTAGACCAATAATATTGCTGATGATGAAAGCAAGCATTACTGTCACCGCGCCACGCGCAATGCTTTTTTTCGCTGCGCGATCTATTTCTTTCGTTTTCTGCATACCTGCCATTATACTTTGCGCTTTGTTATTTGGATTTCTTTTGAATCTATAACATGAAAGTCACCGCAGATAAAATATAATGTTAATTAATAAAAAGGAAATGATAATGAAAACAAATAACGCAACCAAAGATAAAAACCCCAGCTCTGAGCCGGTCAAAAACACCCCCTCAGACGCAGGTAAGAAAAAAGGTAAAGGCGCAAAAATAAACAGCCTTGTTCGTAAGATTGGGGTGTGGATGCTGATATTCCTGTTCGGAGCTTTGGTGGTTGGGCTGACGCTGTACCTGCCGGTAAATAGCAAACTGCGAGAAGCAGAAGCGGAAATTGAGCGCCTGCGTCCGATCGAGAATGCCTATGAAGATCTAATGCCTGAATTCGAGCAAGTAAGTAATCAGCGTTCTATTTATAAGCTGCTGGCAAATTCCAGCCAAATGCATATGGCAATAATCAACGAGCGCGATATTCAGGTCAATCGATATATTACTTATATTGAAGATGATCTTTCCAACCTGACATTAATAGAATTTCCAGATCTGCCAAATTCTCTTCAGGAACAATTTTCTCTGGTAACTAAAGAAATTTCAGGCAACCGAACAGACGCGATTGAAGAGCTGCAAAAATTTCAGAACGACCTTCTGGTGTTGATTGATAATCTGGAGTAAATAACGAAAACTCCCCGCGGGATATTTTCTATTCTGGCCTTTTTATAAGCGTTACCGGAAAATTAAGCTGCTTGCCATCCCGGATTACTGTGATCTCAACCGTATCACCGGGGCTTGTGTTCGTCACAAGATATGCCAAAAGATCGCTAAAACTGCGAATGGCTTCATCATTCATCGCAATAATAAGATCGCCGCCAACCGGCAAGCCTTCAAACAAATCATCCGAATTTGCGCCCTGGATACCCGCTGTATCAGCCGGTCCATCAGGCGCAACTTCGATAACATAAGCGCCATTTACCTCACTGTCAAAGCCCAGGGCTTCTTTATCAAACAGGGTCAATGTTTCGCGGCTGACAATTCCCAGATAAGGATAATCATATTTTCCATCCCGAATTAGATAGGGAACAACGCGTTTGACAATATCAATCGGGACCGCAAAACCAATGCCGGTGTTCGCAACCGCTCCGTTATTGTTTTCATCAGTGCGGATTGCCCGGTTAATTCCTATCACTTCAGCGTCTAAGTTCAACAGGGGACCACCCGAATTTCCCGGATTGATTGCGGCATCAGTTTGGATCAGATCGGGCGCGGTAAAGAAACCTCCGCTGGGTGCGGCACGGAGCGAGTCTAACAGTCGCCCGCGCGCGGACACAATACCAACTGTCATCGTTCCTGACAATCCATACGGATTCCCGATCGCAGCAACATATTCACCCACTTTCACCGCGTCTGAACTGCCAAGCGGTAGTGGTGTTATGGATTCAAGAACCGGGTCAATTTTTATCACTGCAATATCAGAATCAAGGTCAGTCCCAACCAAATATGCACGAGCTCTTGATCCATTGGCAAAAGCCGCCTCGATACTACTGGCACCTTCGACAACGTGATAATTTGTCAGGATATGGCCTTTAGTATCAAAAAGAAAACCAGAGCCCTGTCCAATAATTGCGTTTTCAGAATATACGGTGATAGAAGCAACCCCCTGGTTTACCAAATCATAAAGGGAACTGTAAACAATGGTGTCATGCGGAACATCAAACAGATCCTGATCTGAACCAACGACCTCGACCTGGCTTTCTTGGACGGGGAGAGAGCCGGTTGTTGGATTAATACAACCAGTGATAAAGAGGATTACGAGGATAAAAATGGACAATGGGTAGTATTTTACTCTTTTCATGTTATTTCAATGCTTTCAATTTTTGATACAGTTCCTTTTCCTTATCGGAAAGTTTCTTTGGAACCTGCACATGAACGGCTACGATCAGATCGCCGTAGGCATTCTTCTTCCTCAACACCGGCATTCCCTTCTTCTTCAAACGCATTTTCTGCTCAGACTGCGTACCTGCCGGAATCCTTAGAGATACTTTGCCGTTCATCGTTTCTACTTCAACTTCACCGCCAAGGACGGCTGTCACCAAATCCACATTCACTTTTGTATGCAAATCATCACCTTCCCGCGTGAAACGATTATCCGCTCCGACTCTAACCAACAGATATAGGTCGCCTTTTGCACCGCGTGCATTACTGGGACCAACACCAGCAACCCTGACTTTTGTACCAGTTTTGGCACCCGCTGGTATTTGCACTTCGATTTTATTGTCGCCGATCTGGATCACACGCTTTGTGCCATGAAAAGCTTCATACAAACTGATTGTTATTTCCTGCTGATAATTGGAAGGCTGCTGGGGTCGTGCGTATTGTTGGCTATATGGTCGCTGCCTGGTTGAAGACCGCCTGGGTCTCCCTCCTCCAAATAAGGTTTGGAAAAAGTCAGAGAACCCACCTGCTTCCCCAAAAATATCTCCCAGGTCGTTAACCTCAACGCGTTGTCCGCCCCCATAATTACCGCCGAACAGATCATCCCAGCTGAAAGAACCGGGCGCACCGCCCGCCTGCTGCCATGATGAATATGAGTTGCTGACCTGATCATAACGGGCTTTTTTCTCCGGATCACTAAGCACCTCATTGGCCTCATTGATCTCTTTGAACTTTTCCTCTGCCTGTTTATCGCCCGGGTTTTTATCAGGGTGAAATTTCTTTGCCAGCTTACGATAAGCGCTTTTAATCTCATCAGTTGAAGCACTTTTCTCTACACCCAGTATCTTATAGTAGTCTTTATATTGCATAGTTAAATTCTAAGACTATCAAATATCCATCGCAAGGTATTAATAGCGTTTTTATATATTTCTTATTCATAGATAAAAAAAAAGCCGCCGCTGAATTTGAGGATAAACCCAGCGGGGGCTCGCCAAAGGAGGAGACAATTACAGGTATCTAAGATACCCTTGTCACCATGATAAATTGTACCTTTAATACTGCGATTTGTTAGAGAACAGATGTCATATTATTGTGATGATTATCAGCCAATGAGTCAATTAATGTTCTTGAGGAAATCGTTGATGATCTGAGCAGCCTGTTCTTGATCGCTGTAGGCATGCACAAACACCTGTGGAGAGTTATTGCCAGTGATAATCTTCGATACGCTTTTCCCATGTTGAAAAAGACATAACACCGGTTTACGGTGATTGACCGCTTCAGCAACTTCATAACCGACACCATGGGAAGGGGTGCTGACTTCTGCTATCAAGACATCGCATTCCCTGACCCAATTAATATCACGGACAAACACTTCTTCTGGATCGAGGTTGGTTTCTAATTGCGCCAGATCTTGAGATGCCAGATGCGCAGTTGGCACTTGATGCTTTGCATCTAACAAGAACTGCACAATATGTTGATAGACAGCCTGGTCATTGCGACCGCCGGTTATTGAGCACGAAAAATAAATATTCATTCGATCTCCAGAAGTGTGATTCTATCATTTCTGTGATTAATAATGAGCATGTTAAAATACCTCCATGAAGAATGTATCATCGCATATTCAAGGCATTCTTGACACACTTCCCACTAAACCCGGATGTTACTTGATGAAGAATGCACACGGAAAGATTGTTTATGTAGGAAAAGCTAACAATCTCCGTAGTCGCGTGCGCTCCTATTTTCATGACAGCGCCGACCACAGCCGAAAAATAAAAAGGATGATTTTTGAATTAGCGGATATCGAATGGATCATTGTTGGCTCCGAATTAGAAGCATTGATTTTGGAGATGAACCTGATCAAGAAACATCTGCCTGAATATAATGTCCGTCTCAAAGATGATAAACGCTATCCTTTTATTCGCGTACGCTGGGCTGATCCTTTTCCCAAAGTCACTGTAACACGCAAACAGGTCAAAGATGGTTCACGATATTTTGGCCCCTACACCAGTGTGTGGGCAGTGCATCAGACGCTTGATCTCCTCCGTAAGTTATTCCCTTTTCGCACATGTGACCGTGATATTACCGGCAAAGATTCCCGTGCCTGCCTATATTACGATATCAAACTTTGCACAGCACCCTGCACAGGCATGATCAATCAGCCTGAATATCGGCAGATGGTTGAAGACTTATGTAAATTCCTCGAGGGTCAGACTGATCCCATCCTGCAAAGACTAAAAGAGTCGATGGAACAATCATCGCGCGATTTAGAATACGAAAAAGCTGCCGTTTTGCGAGATCAAATCCTTGCAATTGAAAAAGTAGTTGAACGGCAGAAGATCATTTCATCAAAAAACACCAATTCTGACGTTATTGCGCTTGCCAGAAACAATGGGGATTCATGCGTGCAGATCTTCTTTATCCGCAGCGGGCGGTTGATTGGCAGGGAGTATTTCATCCTTGAAGGCACGGAAGATGAAAATGAAAATGAGATCATCTCTCAATTCATCAAACAATTTTATGCCGAAGCATCTTCCATTCCCCAGGAGATCCTCCTGCCGAATGAAGTAGAGGAAACGATGATCATCCAGCAATGGCTGCGCCAAAACCGCGGCGGTAAAAAAGTCCATTTTCGAATACCACAGAGGGGTGCGAAAAAAGAACTGATCAAGATGGCGGCCGAGAACGCAGTGGAAACTCTGGGCGCGTTGAAAACGCAATGGGAAACAGACACGCATCGTCAAAGTGAAGCGTTAACTCAGATACAAGAAACGCTTGATTTGGATCGTCCACCGAATAGAATTGAATGCTATGACATATCCAATACCCAGGGAACTTTTGCTGTGGGAAGCATGGTTGTATTTGAAAAAGGAGTTCCGAACAAAAAATTATATCGGCGGTTTAATATCAAATCAGTGACTGGGCCAGATGACTTTGCCAGCATGGAAGAAGTGCTGGAGAGACGATTCAAGCGATGGGAGTCAGCCCAGATGAATGAGAGGATTGGCAAGAAAGTCGACCCATCGTTCGGTGTATTGCCTGATCTCCTGATTGTTGACGGTGGTAAAGGTCAGTTAAGCCGGGCAGTCAAAGTGTTGGAGAAATTTAAATTAGGGAAACAGGTTGTTGCCGTTGGAATCGCAAAACAGCATGAATTGATCTATAAAACAGGGGAGGATATCGCTTTTGAACTTACCCGGAAATCCCAGGGCTTGTTCCTGATGCAGCGTGTCCGTGATGAAGCACATCGATTTGCCATCAGCGCGCACCGCAAGCGGAGGAAGAAATCAAAATTGATATCCCGATTGGATCAGATCAAAGGGATTGGCCCTGTAAAAAAGAAAACATTGCTAAAGGAGTTTGGATCATTACAGAAAATAAGACAAGCCTCCATCAATGAACTCGCGCAGGTATCCGGCGTTAATGACCAGCTTGCAGCTCAAATTCTGAAAGCGTTGGAATAATCCCAGTAAATGACCCCACTATTGATAATTTAATGGTAAAATCTTTCTTCGCGTCAAAAACAACGAAATTATTTAATATTGAGTGAAAGTAAAAGAAATGAATACATTATTAGAATCAGTAAAACCCCCAAAAAACCCAAATATTCCAGAACTGAATCCCGGAGATTCTATTAGCGTTTCCGTTAAGATAAAAGAAGGCGACCGTGAAAGAATTCAGGAATTTAAAGGCACACTTATCGCTGTGAGACGAAAAGGTGAACACGAAACATTTACTGTCCGCCGCATTGCAAGCAACGGAATTGGTGTTGAACGAACTTTCCTGATGCGCTCACCCCGCATTGAAAAAGTCGTTATCGAAAGACATGGCAAGGTACGCAGAGCAAAACTCTTTTATCTGCGTGATCGCACCGGGAAAAAAGCACGACTTAAAGAGAAATTTTCATAAGTTCGCCCTTATTTCAACTCGTGAGTGCGGCCAACGCCAGGCTGCACTCTTTTGATATATAATCATCACGATTGTATATGAATGCATCAGACGCAGGCAAACTGATTGGTATCTTCGATTCTGGAATCGGTGGTCTTTCAGTATTGCGCGAAATCCAGGCATTACTCCCGTTCCAACCCTTTTATTACATTGCCGATCAAGCACATGTTCCATATGGTGAAAGAAGCCTCAATGAGATCCAGAAATTTTCCCTTGCCATCACCCAATTTTTGGCTGAGAGGGGGGCAGGGACCATCGTTGTTGCTTGTAACACCGCTTCAGCAGCGGCACTGAAAGAGCTCCGAAAATCATTTAATGACCTGACTTTTGTTGGAATGGAACCGGCAGTAAAACCGGCCTCCAAAAAGACCCATAATGGCGTTGTGGGTGTGCTGGCAACTCCGGCAACATTTCAGGGGAAAATGTACCACACGCTCGTAGAGCGTTTCGCTAAAGATGTAAACATTCTCACGCATACCTGCCCTGGCCTCGTTGAATTGATCGAGTCAGGGGAAACACAGTCATCAAATACACGATTGATATTAAAAAAAGCACTGATACCGATGATCGAAAAAGGTGCGGATACAATCGTGCTTGGATGTACTCATTTTCCTTTTGTGATACCAATGATTCGAGAAATTGTTGGGCCGCATGTTGCCGTGATCGATCCGGCGCCTGCCATAGCCAAGCGGGTTGCTTATGTTTTAGAAAAATCTGGACGCATCAATGGCTATTCACAGAATAAAGAACAATCGTATGCAACCACCGGTGACATGACCCTTTTCAAACACGCCCTGCGTGCACTACTCAAAATCGATGCCGAACCTAGCATGCTATCCTGGGTCAATAATGAGCTCGTGCTTCCTGAATGATCAAGGAATTTCAAACTGCATCTTCCCGGGCAGAAATCGCCGATGTTTAACATAGGTATGAATTAGAATAAAGGGTTGAAATAGGAGCTTTTATGCAGCATTATGATATTTGTTTAATTGGATTTGGAAATGTCGGTAAAGCATTCGCAACGCTATTGGATAACAAAAAGCAAGCACTTGCGCAGCAGGGTTTAGATTTTAGAATTACAGCGATAGCAACAGGCAGCCATGGTAATGCACTCAATCCAGAGGGTATTGATCCAATCCGCGCGATTCAAGCGTATCAAGACAATGCAATACCAGCGTTATCCTCCCCAAAAACTAATATTGAAAGTATTAAGGATTTTATTCGCGCCTCAAAAGCAGATTTTCTGGTAGAAACTTCGCCAGTAAATTATGAAACCGGTGAGCCGGCGATTACACATATCAAAGCCGGACTATCATCCGGCATGCATGCTGTCAGCGCCAATAAAGGTCCAGTTGTGCATGCATTTCGTTCGCTGAAAATGCTCGCAAAAGAAAACGATAAACAATTCTTGTTTGAATCTGCTGTTATGGACGGAGCACCGATATTCTCCGTATTTCGTGAAGCACTTCCTTCCCTAAATGTAGAAGGGTTCGAAGGCATATTAAACTCCTGCACCAATCTCCTGCTGGAGAAAATGGAAGCAGGTAAATCGTTCGAAGATGCGGTCGCATTTGCGCAATCGATCGGCATTGCTGAAACCGATCCAAGCGGTGATATTGATGGCTGGGACGCCGCCGTAAAAGTTGCGGCTCTGGTGACCGTGATGATGGACCACCCAATGACTCCGCAGGATGTAGAACGTAAAGGAATTCGTGAGATCACCCCTGATGATATCCAAAAAGGTCTACGCGAAGGAAAACGCTGGAAATTGGTATGCAGTGCTGATAAAACCAACGAAGGTGTTGCAGCATCGGTGCAACCGAAACTCGTGGCATCCACATCACCGCTCTACGCAGTAAACGGCACCAGCTCACTGGTTATTTTCAAAACCGACATACTCCCGGGTTTAGGGATTCTTGAAAGTGATCCGGGACCGGAAACAACGGCTTATGGCTTACTCGCGGATATGCTGAATATTCTAAAAGTGGGCTAATGGCTGAGAATATCGTCTTCATTGGTTTGGGATCGAATCTTGGAGACCGGGAAAAAGCGCTTAATGATGCCCGCATAAAAATGCGGTCACAATTTAGACTGGTGGATCAATCAAATATATATGAGACACCAGCATGGGGGTATGAAAACCAGCCGCCTTTCCTAAATCAAGCTATCAAAGTCCAAACCAGCCTCTCCCCAATAAACACACTGAAAACGTTAAAGCAAATCGAAAAAGAGATGGGCAGAAAACCCAGTTTTCGATATGGACCGCGTGTGATTGATCTGGATATTTTGTTTTTCAACGATGAGATAATCAAGATTGAAAAAGTACTTACTATCCCGCATCCCGAATTGGTCAATCGCGGTTTTGTGTTGATGCCACTGCTCGATATTGCCGCGGATATGATCCATCCGGTTGAACAAAAGACGATCAGTGACCTGGCAAAAAATGTTGACGCAATAAGGATTAGAAAAATAAACGTGAACAGATAAATAGGAGCGCATATGCTGACCTGGGGAAAAAGAACATACATAATGGGTATTATCAATGTGACACCGGACAGCTTTTCCGGAGACAGCATTTTGCAGAAGGATGACCCCATTCAGTATGCAGTAGAAAAAGCCCGGCAATTCATTGCTGACGGTGCAGATATCCTGGATATCGGTGCAGAAAGCAGCCGTCCCGGTTCTCATCCCATTTCAGCAGAAGAAGAATTAGAACGCCTGATGCCGGTCATCCGGGCGATCAAACAGGAAGATATCGACGCAATATTATCAGTTGATACTTACAAATCTGAGGTAGCAGAATCCTGTCTTGAAATTGGCGCAGATTGGATCAATGACATCTGGGGTTTGCAGATGGATGCGCTCATGGCAAAAGTGGTCGCAAGGACCAAGGCACCCGTAATTCTCATGCATAATCGCAGCAGAAGCAGTGCTATCCAGCAAAGCGCAGGACTGGGAGCAAGTTATCAGGCAGATGAATACGATGATTTCTTTAGGGAATTGCTGATTGATCTTGAGGCACTTGCCCAAAACGCAATAAATGCTGGAATTAATTCAGAAGATATCATCCTTGATCCCGGAATCGGTTTCGGCAAAACAATTTCGCAAAATTTACAGATCATCAAGCATCTAAACCAAATCAAAGCGTTAGGATATCCAGTTTTGATCGGTCCTTCCAGAAAATCGTTTATTGGCAAAGTACTGGATTTACCTGTTGAGGAAAGAATGGAAGGAACAGCTGCATCAGTTGCGGTTGGCATCATTCATGGAGCAGATATTATCCGGGTCCATGATGTTAAACAAATGGTGCGAATCGCCAGGATGACGGATGCATTAATTGGAAGAACCTTGTAGCGCAGTTCGATTTATTTTCTGATCTCTTTTCCGTTTCTCAGCGTATTTTCGGTCTATCAATTTTTTCGCTAATTTAAGAGAAAAATGTTCTGATCGTTCACGCTCTTCCAACGCATTCTCAATAAATTTATACTCTTCTTTTAGGTTGGGGATGATAATATGCTCCAGCGCTTTCAGCCGGCGGGTGGTACGAAGCACCTCTTTCATCAATTTTGCCAGTCGTATTTCACCGTCTGCAAGCGCCATGATGCCCTCGATGTTCTTTTCATATGTTTGTGCGGCTTCATCTACCACCGGTGATGTGCCGATGATGCAGATATCTCGATCGTAGAATTCTCTTTGCGCATCAAGCACTTTAATCCGGGGAACATGCACTCCCATAATCTGTGAGTCTATCAAATCCATCTCAAGATTATGTTTCTTTCCCATTGCTGCTGAGCTTAGTCCCGATGTTCCTATCAGTGCTTCGGCACGTGCCAGGGACTTGCGTGAATTATCCGACAGATCCTGCAATCGAGTGGCTAAATGAACGACTTCATCCTGTAAGCGTAAAATCTCCTGCATCAATGCCAGTCTTTTCTTATCCAGAAGTTCATATCCGGCTTGTGTAAGGTTAAGTCGTTCTTTTCTGATCAACAACTCATTGCGGGTTGCAGAAATATTTGAGATATCAGCCATAGATTTACTTTCTATACTTTCTAATATATTTTTCAGGAATACGTTTTAAATAGCTTGCAGGCAAGTCTGAAAGCATCTCCCACGAAAGATGCAACGTTTCTTGAATCGTTCTGTTTTCTTTATCCTGGTTGAGGTATTCTGATTCAAATCGTTTTGAAAATTCGAGAATTTTGTGATCATGCTCGGTCAGAGAACCCTCCCCGATGATCGTCACCAGCTTTTCGAGGTCCCGTCCTTCCGCATAGAACGCGTAAATCTGATCTGCTACAGGTCGATGGTCTTCGCGTGTATTCTCTTTCCCAATTGCTGCGTTCATCAGACGGGACAATGAAGGTAATACATTAATCGGGGGGAAAATGCTTTTTTGATTTAATGTTCGATCAAGAACAATTTGCCCTTCGGTAATATATCCGGTGAGGTCAGGAATTGGATGGGTAATATCATCATCCGGCATCGATAATAAAATTAATTGCGTTACTGAACCGGTTTTACCTTCGATCTTTCCCGCTCGTTCGTACAGACTCGCCAAATCTGAATACAGATATCCGGGATAACCGCGGCGGGCCGGCAGCTCTTCACGCGCGACCGATAATTCCCGCAACGCTTCACAGTAATTGGTCATATCCGTCATGATCACGAGGACATGCAAACCATGATTAAATGCCAGATATTCCGCGGTTGTCAACGCTGATCGCGGGGTGATGATCCGCTCGATGGTGGGGTCATCGGCATGATTCAAGAAAACAACAGTGCGATCTAAAGCTCCGCTGGAGCGGAATTTTTCTATAAAATAAGATGATTCCCGATGTGTTATTCCGATCGCAGCAAACACAACTGCAAAAGGTTTATCTTTCCCTTCGCCTATCACACGCGCTTGAGAAGCAATCTGGGCCGCCAATTCATTGCCGGGAAGGCCTGAACCGGAGAATATTGGCAGTTTTTGACCTCTGGCAAGCGAATTTAATCCATCGATAGCGGATATGCCGGTTTGGATAAACTCGCTCGGTTCGATCCTGACAGCCGGGTTCAGCGGCATACCATTAATATCCCTTCGTGTTTCAGGGATAATTTCCGGTCCGCCATCAATGGGCTGGCCTAATGCATTAAATATTCTCCCCATCATAGAATGTGATACTTTTAGCCGAATGACATCGCCTGTGAACCGCACCCGCGTTCGCGTTATGTCCAAGCCATCTGTATTTAGAAATAACTGGATCACAGCAATATCATTATCAACTTCGAGGACGCGGCCCACTCGTATATTGCCATCTGGATCAATAATTTCTACCATTTCGTCAAAAGCCACATTTGCAATTCTTTCTACAAAAATCAAAGGTCCTCGAATCTGTGAAACGGTTGCATATTCTTTTGTAACTAAATTCAAATTATTCTTTTTTGACATCGGTATTCTCACGCATTTCTTCGATTCTTATAAATTCATTAGTGATGGCATTCATTAGCATTTTTATCCGTTCCTCCGCAATATCCAAAGGAATTTCTTTCATTCTTGCGATATTCTGAAGCACTGTGGCATTCTCAATCTCGTCAAGGCTTATGCCATTCTTTAGCGCCGTTTGAGCCGAATCATGAAAATGCATAATTGATTTCATCATCAAATATGATTTTTCTATCGGACAAAAAGTATCCACGCCCTGTATGCCGGATTGCTGCAATAAGTCTTCGCGAAGCAATCTGGCGGACAATAATACCTGACGTTCCTGGTCAGATAATGCATCCTGTCCGATCAGTTGAACAACTTGCTGTAACTCATGTTCCCGGCCCAAAATTGATAGTGCAGACTGCATTAATTGTGGGAAATCGTCTGCTACATTTTCGCTGTACCATTGCGTAAGATCGACCAGCGAAAAACTTTTTGTCCAGTTAATAGCTGGAAAATGACGTCGTCGCGATAATTCATAATCCAAAGCCCAGAAGACACCGGCAATACGCATCGAACTCTGTGTGATCGGATCTGAAAAATCACCCCCGGGCGGAGAAACTGCGCCAACCAGTGATATGGATCCATCTCGAAGAGAATCTGTGTCTTTAATTGTGAGGTCTTCTTTGTTCCCCAGGCAGCTGACGTGACCTGCACGCTCATAGAATTCAGCCAGGCGGGAAGCCATATAGGCAGGATACCCTTCCTCTCCTGGGATTTCTTCCAACCGGCTGGATACTTCACGCAACGCCTCACCCCAGCGTGAAGTTGAATCGGCGAGCATTAAAACATCATATCCCATATCCCGATAATATTCCGCAATTGTTATACCCATATATATGGATGCCTCGCGCGCGGCGACGGGCATATTGGAAGTATTGGCTATCAACACTGTGCGATTGATCAAGGATATGCCTGATGAGCGGTCCTCAAGTTTTGGTAATTCGTTTAATACTTCAGCCATCTCATTGCCACGCTCTCCGCATCCTACATACACAACGACATCGACATCTGACCAGCGTGCAAGCGATTGCTGCAAGACCGTTTTACCCGTACCAAAACCACCGGGAATAATCGCTGAGTTTCCCTTGGGAATTGGAAAGAATAGGTCAACAACACGTTTTCCTGTTATGAGAGGTTCTGTGAATTCCAAACGTCTGTTGGTAGGTCGCGGTTTACGAACCGGCCAATTTTGCAGCAAAGAAATACTAATTTTTTCATTGTTTTCATTCTCAATTACTGCAACCGTATCTTTTATTGTTAGCTCGCCCGCCTTAATAGAAACAATAATTCCAGATAATCCAGGTGGTACCATGACTCGGTGTTCGATACTTTCGGTTTCCGGAATCGTTCCAATGATCATCCCGCCTTCAACCAGATCCCCCTCATTCACATTTGGAGTGAATTGCCAAACTTTTTCAGCTGGAAGCGATGACTCTCTGATTCCTCTGCTTAGAAACGAACCTTCTTTTTCAGCCAGTGATGTCAGCGGTCGCTGTAATCCATCAAAGATCTGACCCATGAGACCAGGTCCCAGCTGTGCAACCAACGGTTGCCCTGTATCAATAATGGGCTCCCCCAAACGTAATCCCGAAGTCTCCTCGTATACCTGGATTGTAATTTGCTTTGCATTTAATCGGATCACCTCGCCAACCAGGTGTTCATCACCAACCCAAACCATATCATGCAAGCGTATCTCATCCAACCCGGTCGCACCCACAACCGGCCCGGCAATACGATTGATAATTCCGACTTTATTTTTTTCAACTCCCATGCGCTTCACCTTTAAATCGAATATTTACTCCTGTAGCATGTCTAATCATTTCAAATATTCTTCCTTTTCTTGCAGTTTCTGCACCTGATACTGGGCCGTCCGGAATAGTAACGATCAACATATCATTGGATGTATAGATTTCATCGACCAATTTCTGGTCAAGACCCTCAAAAAAAGAATCATCCAATGCAAGCAGTATTTCAGCTTTATTTTTCAACCATGATCTGATCAAATGATCCACTTCCTGTACATGATCGACACCAATTGCATTGATTCCTGCCAGGCGAAAACCATTAACTTGATCCGGTTTTGTAACAACCACCAACTTTCTCATTGGACCCTTTCGATATTTTCGATAATGAAATCTGTTTCAAAACCAGAATCGATCCCTTTTGCGATCCAGCGAATATTTCTAATCTCACTTTTCTTTACTGCAACATATCCCATGGGAACCCCAACACCAAACGGATTTAATTTAGGCAATAAAGATAACCAGCGCAAAGCATAAATACGTATTTGATTCTCAAATTCGCTCAATAAATGTGTTTCTGCAAAACAATCAAGCGCGTTATTGAGAGGAACATGATATTCCTTCTTTGCTAAATGTTCTATTGCCTGTTCTACCGAAGACAAACGAGACAATTTGTTTAACAATTTTGTCGGGAAACTTCCCTCTCCAATAAGAAAATGTTCAATTCGCGCCCCAGCCATATCGGGAGAATCTGGCGCATCAATAAAACGCAGCAATGTGTTGATGTTGTTAATATCCATTTCGATGATATTGAATTTTCTTAGAAGCTCCAGGTTTTCACCGCGTCCACTTAATATTGAACGGGTCATATCGAAATACCAATATTCCAAAACACGTTCCAGTTCTGCTGAGCTAGACATCTTATCTGAGCCTTTTAGCGCCAGTAACTCTGACGCAAAATCCAATTCATAAACCGCCATACGATCTATCGCATCCTGAATATTCCTCGATTTAGCAATACGTGTGATATATTGTTCTGGTATCACACCCAACGGGGATAATGAGCGCATGATCACAGATGGATCACTATTATGAATAATTCCACGAACGATGGACTTGATATTTTCAACATCCGCGCGCAGGAATATTATTTTTATTTTTTCCCAGATTTCCGGATCATAAAAACGTTCCAGATTATCTTTGATCTCAATTAGTTTTCTTCGCAACGTCTCTGTAATACATCCATAACCATGAGAATACGTCAGGGCGATTTGGATAGCATCTTTATAATGAGTTTTTGATAATTGAGAGATGAGACTATCGATAGACGTTAAATGAGAAAAGGACTCCAATTTCTGAAAAGTGAACAATTTGGATATTCGTGCTCTAAGCCGTGTGTTTCCATAATCATACAGTGGCATCGGTTAGCTAGAACTAATTTTTTCCTCAAAAAAGACGGATAGCTGTTGTTCGATTTGCGGCAATGCATGTTTAAACCGCGATTCGAAAGTATTCAGCACCCTAACCATCCCATCATCAGATTCAATTTCACACCCCCCCTTACATTCAATATCATATTGAATGACAACCTGTTCATTATCAGGAATATCAATCGTTGTGAGCATATCTTCGTCTTTTTTATCAACGTGAAGAATCATCTTCTGGTGCATCAACAAGGATGGTGTGATGGCACGAATCGAATCCTGAATGAACTTTTCCAATATATTTTTATAAGCCGTTGTACTTCGAATGTCTTTCAGATGCTGTTTCGCGCTTTGAATAACCTCTTGCATCAACTTTTGCCGGGCATCAGCGTGTAACTGCAGGGATTGCATATAAGCGCGTTGTTCGATCACGGCCTGTGATCGATTTAAACGGACAGTCGTATCTTTTACGATCCGTGATTTCTGTTTATTTGCTTCCACCGTGGCCTTCTCACGTATCGCTTGTACCTGTGAATTTGCATTTTGTTCAATAGATGCAATTTCTTGCATACCAGCGTCTTTTATGCCATCAATAATGGCTTCAATATCCACAGTGATTAACCACCGATCAACATAATTGCTGCAACTGCAAATCCCAGAATGACCAACGTTTCAGGAATCGCAACCAAAATGATAATTGAACCAACTAATTCTGGTTTTTCAGCCAATGCACCTACACCCGCTGAACCAATTGCGCGCTGCGCCATTGATGTAGCCAGAGCGGTAACACCGATTGAAAAAGCTGCTGCGATTGCGATAATTGCATTTTCCATTTTTTCTTTACTCCTATTATTATTTATTATTTTCTACACGCCGCTTAAAAGGCATATACGGTGATTGTCCGCCTTGAAAGAATCTGCGGAAAAACTCCACGTATTGTAAACGTAAACTTTGGATGGTTGGGCTGAGAATACCCATAGCGATATTGAGTGCATGAATGAGTATAGCGATCAACAAACCGAGTAAAAGAGAGGGGATCGTACCACCCAGTTCATTGGCCACTTCAGCAAGAAAAACCGAAGCCAAACCCAGCGCGGCTATTCGTAAATACGAAAGAATGCTACCCAATAAACCTACAAACTCGATTGGCCCCAGGAAAAATCCGGATGAGCCCAATGATACAGATAGTGTGACCAATCCAACTGCTAGAGTGACCCATCCGGCAATTCTAAAACCATCAGACAAGATACTGGTCATCGCACCAACAAGGATTAGCAAACCAATAACACCCACAAACATACCAATCCGTTCGAATAAATGACTCCTGCTTTTATTGATAAATGCGTTCCATGCGCCAATAACCAGTCCAACCAGGATGTGCCCCACACCAACGGATATCGCCATGATCAATAAAGGGATAATATTTTTCGGATCAGAGCGGCTTATCCAGAGCGGTGGTATTCCTATTTTCTCGCCCAGTGAACCAAAATATTCTCCGAAAAGAACACCAAAGAACATGGTCCATATTGCTCCGATTTTTAGAAATTTTAGAATGTCTGCCAACATTCCTTCTTTTACTTTTTTTACCCCCAATAAGGCGAGGATCAACATCACCAGCCCATACCCCACATCGCCTGCCATCATACCAAAGAAAATTGGCATAAAAATCGCGACTAACGAACTGGGGTCAATATCCGAATAACTAGGGGTTGCGCGCATTTTAACAAAATGCTCATAGGGTTCAACGATGCTTGGATTTTTTGTCTTAACCGGTGTGGATAGTTTTAGTTGTTTTGGAACGTCAACCCGCCGTATTGAAACCTTATCAGAAAACAGGGATGTTAATAGAGTCTCTAAAGCATCATAATCATCATCGGGTATCCAGCCAAAAATTGTGAATGTGTACTCGGTCTCCCCTGTCTTCAAGAAGGTTTCCAGCTCATCAATTCGATCTAAACAAATCAACTGCCATAATCGCAATTTAGGAAGCCATTCTTGTGCCATTCTCTTCAACCGCTCATCGATCCCATCCAACTCATCATGATTCATCTTGACTTTATTTTCTATGTGGTCAAGCGCTTCTTCCGTAGATAAGTAAGCATATTCCTCAGGAAGGATCAACTGGGTGATTCTTTCATTTTTCATAAACCCTTCAACCTGAGAGACTAATTCCAGCGGAAAGATTCCAATCACAGCATTTGTATCATCACCCACTTTCGCGGTGATCATCTCAAATTTTCCATCAGTTACCAACTTGAGTTGATTGGCAAGCAATTTCATTGTTGAAGTTTGTGAAGAATGGATCAAGGCGCGTATAGTCGCGTTTCCCGAATTTTTTATATCTTCCGGGATAAAGGGTGAGATCACTTTTAGCATTTCCAGATACTTGGAAAATGTGATCAGTTCATCCTGCAAAGTTTTTTTTCGATTATTTAGATATTGAATCTGATTTGTGATATCCGACACGTTTTCTGAAATTTGATAACTGTTGACCTCAGCAGCAGTTGCAATGATGGGTTCACTTTTTTTTGCAATTTTCGAGAAGGTGTCAATCAATCCATTAATATTTGCAAGACGGAGATCCGTATCCTCTCTCTCCTTGTTCATTTTTTCCATCGGAGAAAAAGGTTGAATCATCAGATCCGGCATATCCCGAATGTCTTCGATCTGCAATTTTCCAAAATCATGTAGCGATTGAATTGCCTTATCAAGAAATTGCTTAAGACCGATGATCTCAACTCGCGACATCTCAACGATCATATTGACGCGTCCTCATCACCGCGTACTATGCCGATCACGTTTGAAACTGCGTTATCGATATATTTTTGACCACTTTCATAAAATAGCTTACTGCTTTTTCTCGCTTTCTTGATGATTTTCTTTGCCTTAATATTTGCTTCATCAAGACCCTCCGCAAGCAGTTGCTCCCGGCTTTCACGGGCTTGCTTGAGAATATCCTGTTTTATCGGATCTACTTCATCACGCGCAGATTTAATGGAATTTTCTGCCTGATCTTTTGCCTCAGAAATTTTCTGAGCGATCTGGATTTCTGCTTTTAGTATTTTTTCTAAAGATTTCTGCGGGGATTCAGTGTTGATGTCTGGTTCTTTATTTTTCTTTTTCATATAAATATCTCGCAAGAGAATTGATCGTAATACTCTTGACGAATTAAGTCAATGTGAAATTGCTTTTATCTAACCATCATACTAAAATTACACATTGTTAAGAATTACTGAAATCGTTCTTTTATAAAATGGAGTAATGATGAAAAAATATGATGTTGTAGTAATTGGCGCCGGACCCGGCGGTTATGTAGCGGCGATCCGCGCTTCACAAAATGGCCTGAAAACAGCAATTATCGATAAGCAGTGGCTTGGTGGAGTGTGCCTCAATGTAGGCTGCATTCCTTCAAAATCATTATTGAGGAACGCCGATCTGGCTTACACATTGCGTAATCGAACCAAAGAATTTGGTATTTCCTTTGACAACCTTGTGCTTGATTTTGGGGCAGCGGTAAAACGCAGCCGTGCGGTTTCCAAACGATTGACCAAAGGCGTCGGTTTTTTAATGCGGAAAAATAATATCGATGTATATATGGGAAAAGCCCGATTTGATAACCCCTCTCAGGTTTCGGTAGCTCTCGAGGATGGCAGTGAGGAAATTTTAGAAGGCAAGAATCTTATCATTGCAACCGGTGCACATTCATTCACCCCGCCTGCCTGGGAATTAGATGGTGAAAAGGTAATATCATATACTGAAGCAATCCTGCAGGAGAAATTGCCGGAGTCCGTTGTTATCATCGGAGCGGGTGCAATTGGTGCTGAATTTTCAACAATCTGGAATTCATACGGGACGGAAGTTCACCTCGTTGAGATGCTGCCCCACATCCTTCCGCTTGAGGACCCGGAAGTCAGCCGCGAATTGGAAAAGGCATTCAAAAAATCCGGCATCAACGTTTTAGCCAATCACAAAGTGGAAACGGTTGAAAAAACTAAGAACGGAGTCAAAGTTACCGTATCTAATGATGGCGAAGAAACGGAGATTAATGCTGAACAGGCTCTGGTCGCTATTGGTTTCCGGCCAAATTCTTCCGAATTAGGTCTGGAAGAAATCGGTGTAAAACTGGATGAGAAGGGAAACATCATCGTTGATGACACGATGTCCACAAATGTTTCTGGAGTCTGGGCGATTGGCGATGTTACCGGAAAATTACTATTGGCGCATGTCGCATCCACGCAAGGCATTTTATGCGCAGACGCTATCACCGGTAAAAACACGCGTCCCATCAATTACACAATGGTTCCCAGCGCGACTTTTTGCCACCCGCAGGTTGCTTCATTCGGTATGACGGAAGAGGAAGCGCAAGAAGCAGGCTATGAAGTGAAGGTCGGCAAATTCCTATTCAGGCCAAATGGCAAAGCACTCGGTTTAGCTGAACCGGATGGATTTGTGAAAATCATTACCGACGCCAAATATGGAGAGATCCTTGGCGCATCACTCATTGGGCCTGAAGTATCCGAGTTACTGCCCGAACTTACTTTGGCCCAAAAAATGGAAATGACAGCTGAGGAAATTGCCACCAACATCCACACACATCCAACACTCAGCGAAGTATTAATGGAGGCTGCTGAAGCAGCTATCGGGAAGCCAATTCACATGTAAAACCAGTTTTTTAACAAAAAATGGCGTGGAAATCCACGCCATTTTTTGGTTCGACCCGCTATGCTATAATCGCTGCGGAAAAGGAAATCAATGTTAAAAAATATCACCAGAGTTTTTTTTGGGGACCCTCATAAAAGAGAAATTGAACGCCTGCGTGTCCTGGTTGAACAAATCAACCAGTTGGAAGCTGATTTTGAAAAACTTGATGATCAGACATTACGTAAACTGACTGATAAATTTAAAACACGAT
>Ga0180434_10000873_pt1 | contig 44117 bp, 65 predicted proteins | sample SS_ome_7_FD_132453 | JGI IMG/M metagenome (GOLD analysis project Ga0180434, IMG submission 132453) | Hypersaline lake sediment archaeal communities from the Salton Sea, California, USA - SS_1_D_2 metaG | ecosystem: Environmental > Aquatic > Non-marine Saline and Alkaline > Hypersaline >... | reverse complement strand
GCGCAGGAGCCTGCCCTTGAGGAGCCTGACCACCCAGCGTCGCCATGACACGTTCGGCAAATGCAGCCATGATGTCGGCGTACGACGCGTTATCAGCCTGTCGGAACTCGGCCTCCTTCTTCTCGGCCTCAACAACCATCTTCAACATTTGAACTTCCGGCATCTGAGCGAACGCCTGAGCGTCCAGTCTGTCCTTGACCAGCTTAGGATCGTCAACGTTAATAATCTCTTCAAGTATTGTTATCTCGTCCAACAAGTCTCCCATGGGTTTTGCCTGTCTAGCAATAGTAACCCTCTCCAGCAAGTCACTCGGAGTCGCCAACGGCACAGTCACGTCCACATACAGACTATCAGGAACATCCTCGTAACTCCAGTCTTCAATAAACACACTGCCAGAGTCACTCGGTTGAGACCTACCCGATATTTGTATAGTTTTCTTACTGGCCTTGAATCCCTCTAACCATATACGATCAACCTCCCCCATGACGTTCGTGACACCTACATGGTAAGGCCCTACGATGTTCTGGGCTGCTGTCATAAGAAGACCTATGGCAAACCCTGACAGGTCTAGCGCAGGCGGTACAGCCCCATACAGCGTGTACGGTACAGACCCCTGTTGTACCTTCTGCTCTATCATGGCCTGATAATTATACAAGTCAGGTGTAGTCCTCGTCTCCACGGGGTACACTCTATCGCCCGTTCGCCTGTGTATAATTTTCCCGTCCTCAACGTCTTCAGAATCCAGAAGCGCATCACCAGCAGCATTCTCATCGACCATAGGAGGCTCCGCGTGTCTGTCAACTATCTTAGCCAACTTCGTCAACATCTTACTCTGATGCTTATACATCTCAGCATTCGGCTCCAGAATACTTTGCCCTATCCTCGCTTTCCAATCGGCATCACCATCACCCCAACCACCCCAACTCGCCTCACCGCCAGTTGGCCCTGTAATAATAGGTATACGGTCAACATTCGGTATCTCAGTAAGACCAAGACACGTAACCCCATTTGCCAATATACTGTTCTTGACTTTCCCGCCTTCGACAACCCAGTACGACTCCATTGTAATGTCCCCGCCGTAGATGTTGTCGGAGTGATTAGCCAGAAACGGAGGCATCACCCATCCTTCATCCCCATCGTCAATACGACTCTGCACCATCTTCTTAACAGTCGTAATATTCCTCTTGTACTCGACAGAACACTGGAGCAGCCCGTCCTCACCGAACTCCTGATACACGCCCATGGGGTTCAGTATGTCGGCCACGAAGTCGAGATTACCTTTCCCGTCCTTGAAGACACCCGCATATACAGCATACCACCCACTGATAAGTATGTGGTCCGCTAATTCCCACCGCCAAGGCCGTCGTCCTTGTCGAAACATCTTAATGTCCTGATTCTTCCAAGAGCTTATAAGACCTCTTTCACTCCTGCCCTTCTGCTCCTGAGTGATAGGACTATCGGCCTTAATAGGGAGTTTGTGCTTGGCAGGCAACGCACTTATCATGTACTGGGCCAAGTTGAAAAACGTCTTCGGGTCATTCGCCACTATACTCTCATACCCCTCGACCTTGTTCTCGTCCGTCAACTTCCTCAACCTATACATCTCCTGTATACGAAGCGTTCTACTGTTCCAGAAGTCCTTCAATGACCTGACCGCATCCACTACTTGTTTCTCACTCATGCCTTCCTCCTACTACCGTAACCCGTACTTGCTTTCTTCTTCCCCACAACACTCATACTCCCCCTTGGTATCTCATCGATGCCGAGAAGAGCCAGCCCCAACGCTATCACTAAATCGTCATGACTACCTTCCTTCGCCATGAACTTGTTCCCTATCTTCCTGAATATGCGTAACTCACTCAGCAACTCATTGTCCCGCGTGTACAACACGGACGAATTAATAACATCCTCCAACACGCCAACAAGCTGCCTCTTAGTCGCCTTGTTACTCATCCAACCCGTACGTTCTCCCGTCTTGTATATGTACGGGTATCTCTCAACTTCCTCCAGTGCCACGCAGACGGCAGTCCCTATGCTATTCCTCTCCGGCACTATGTAGGCCCCGTTGTACATCTCAGCCAGTCTAGCAACTCTGTACGCGAACTCAACAGGCGGCCACTGACCACGAAGGGTTGCTACATGGCGAAACCGAGAACTCACAACAATGGCCACACAGAAATCCCCCCCTGTCTTCGGATTGGCCGGATCAGGATCAGCACTATCAACACCAATAATGTACTTCTCGCCAAACATAGGCAACTCCCACCTCTTCAACCCGTCCTCCGCCTTCAACGGCTCACATGTAAATCTTGCCATATGCTTCAATACATCCGCACTGAATATACTTCCCCCACTCGCCACGAAACACGTCACAGGGTCCTCTGGGTACCACTGAGGAAACATCTCCTTCGTCTCAGCGACCTTCATACGTCGCCACCGTATCTGGTCCTCAGTCAACGCGAAGGCAGATACCAACTCGATCTCCTCCTGACTGAACTCCAACTCACCCTTGTCTTCCGGCCTCATTGTGAAGTACTGCAAGTTCTCCAGCCTCGGATCATCCCTTCCCAGACTGTACTCCTCGTGCCAGTACCACGGTAGGAATATCTTCCTGTACGGACAGTTCGGATCATGCCACATGTCGTAGAACTCCCCGCCCTCTCCGTTGGCCGTATTCTCTATCGTTATCTTATCCCCCATGGGTACGGCCTGTTCCAGCCCCTCTTTAATACGACGGGCGTTCGTAGGGGACCAGTAGGCAAATTCGGACAAGTGCGCCCTGTTCACAGTATCCCCCAGTCCAGCCACTCTCGCCCCAGCAGTCCCTATGTACAAGCGACTACCCAACTCAGGGAACGTCTTCAAGTGCGTACTGTCTCTCCCCATGTACGGCTTCGGGTTAGGAAGATTCTCGTACATCGTCTCGACCTTCCCCAATAACCTCTGCGTACTCTCATCATCGTAACTGAATATGACAGCCGTAATGTTAGACCGCCCCGTCTTAGGATTAGGCACAATGCAGTCAAGGAACTGATCCCCCAACTTTATCGTACTCAATCCACCCTGCCGATACTTCAGTATTTGCGTCTTATCCCCCTCATTCTCAAGTGTGTACTGCTGACAGTAGTTCGGCTTCAAGGGTATGAGGTCCCCAGCCTTATTAACAATCTTAAGTAACTTCGGCATGAGAAGTAGTTTCTGTTCTGTCGTCAACCAGCCTGCCATTCAACCTCCCCGCATTCACAACGAAGACCTTCTGGTGGTTCAGTATCACAACTACCACTAACCCAAACAAATACATGAACCCCATTGGGACAAAGTTCTTGTACCCACCAGTTCTTTGAACTATCCATAGTCCTCCTACATCATAACAACTGAAACCCGCCAGTCCGCAGGCTTTTTGAATATCTGATCCGTCTGAGGCTCTATACACCAGACAGTCAACTTATCATCGACAAACACGTTCAACGCATGACCCTGCCCATCCCCCATGACCACCCACATAATACCAAGGGCGAGACGGGCAGCCTTCCCAACACTCAGATTCCCCATAAGCCTGTACGAGAAGTCATCACAATCGTACAAGTCGTTCACGTACTCGAACTTGTTCGTCCTATCTTCGGCAAGGAATCCGGCCATCTCAGCCCCAGATGTCAGTCCGTACTGTTCATCGCTCATGAACGCTTTCACAATACCCTCATCGTCCAACTGATCCGCCAGAGCCTTCCATACCTGTGTCTTCGTCGCAGTCGCCAATATATCAATATCTGGCTCATCCATCTGACCCTGACACTTCTCCAACGCGACCAACGCCTCATCCAACAATTTGTGTGAGTCCTCTAACAACACCTTCGTCTCTGCCAACTCGTCCATGATCTTCGCCTTCTCACGCCTCTCCCTCTGCAACGCATCTAACGTCGTCTTGTACGCATTATCCGCCGCCTGCAACTGCTCCTGACATTTCACCAACTGACCCCTCGTCAACTCGTGGGCCTCTCTTTCAGCCACTAACGTCTCGTCACTACACAGCAATGACCTCAACCACTCCAGTATAAACATCCTGTCTATCCTCCTCCTTGAAGTAACATATTGATATTCTCCGCCCACTCAATATTAACATTAGTGTTTGTATCGGGTGGCGACCACCCCTGACTACGCTGAACAATATCCATACACTTCTGCTTGGCCGTGTACTCATAACTCGTCTTGCAGTCCTTCCAGTCCTTACTCGCCATGTCCTTGATGTCGTCCAACACCTTCAAACTAACCCCACCCAAGTACAATTGAGATGCTTGATTGGCTGTACTCAACCCCGCCTCCATCTGTATCCTATCCAAGGCCCCTTTGAAGTCCTCCTTACCTCTCCAGTTCTGCCATGTCTTAGCCGATATACCAGTTAACTCCTTACACGTCTCGTATGTCTCACCCAAGGCCGCGAGGACGAGGAACTCCTTCTGCTTGGGAGTAAATGGTAGTATCAACGTGGCTAGGTCAAACTTCTGGGGCGGGGTCGGTATTTCAGTAGCATCTGTGGTAACGACAGCGGTACCTTCATCCATAACCCAGTATTATACCACACCCATACGGCCCTGTCAATGCCTACGAGTGGAGGCCCTAAAGTAAGTAACTGTCGGTCGACATGTTCGACTAGTTACCAAATAAAATTTTTGTATACGGGGAATTGGTGCTTTGTTTGGTGTATATTATATCAGAAGCGCGAGTCCCCCCGTATGCCACCTCCGTAGCTAACGTTCGTATGCGACGACTGTTGTTACCGACGCATGTAGCCAACCAATGTAGTTTCCTTGGCAACTATCTCTCACACTCGCGTTTACGGGCGTGCTTACCCCCACTCGTGGGCAGGTTAGCAACATTTATATTCTTGTTCACGATTGGCCTAGGCATAATTGCCTACGAGTTATGTCAAGCTGGAACGTGCAAGCAATTAGGCATAATGGCCTATTGCCCCTAAGCATTCCGGCGGATGACGGCCTCCGAGTTAGCGTGCTACAATGACAGCGTTCGATCAGGAACGACCAGCCTCGTTCCGACACTAGCACATTAACAACTGTATATGGCTACAACTCCACATGGAGTTAATTTATAGCATGGAGTATCTAACATGGCAAAAGCAAAGGCAGTCACTCCCGAACCGACACTAGCCGATGTACTGGGGGCGATCAATGGACTAGCCGAGAGGGTGAACACCATTGAGGCTACGGCTGGTAAGGCAGTGAAGGCGAGTAAGTCAAAGGCGTTACGTAAACCTAACCCGCTGGACTATGCCAAAGCTGGTATGACTATCGCTCTGGATGAAGTCCTTCAAGCTGGTATGGTCACTCGTTCCGGGAGGCACAAGTTCACTGCATCGGGTCACTTCAATGGCGACGGCCAGGAGTGCTACATCGTGGTAGTAATTGGCGGTAAGTAGTCATACGATCAAGGACAATTGAATAGAGAGTATAGGGGGCTGAAATATGCCCCCAAAATACTAGCCTAGTACGTGTGTACTGGGAGAGAATACACCCCTAGACTGCTGGCTGTATGCTGGTTGTGTACTAGGGGTGTTCTCATACGGGTTGTAGAATCCCCGTCAGGCTGTATTTATGGCGATGGGGGTATGGTTGGATAGATAGAGGGTGAAAGTCCCTCAGATTTGGATTCTCGGAGGTCAGTGAGCATGATGGACATACTTATGGCAATAGGTTGTGTGATTGTAAGTTTCATAGCCACGGCATCTATTATGGCTGTGATGGAGTATTGTATTGGAAGGAGAGAGTGAGTATGTATATTGAGATGAGCCTAAGAAAACAGGGGATGGTGCAGAGAGGTTGTTGTCCTCGGTGCAATACAACGGGCCAGATGATACGATTGTCGGATAGACAGACAAGGTTGCATGTGATGAGGGATGTTATGTGTACGGTGTGTGAGAAGGTTGTTGAGGTTCCTGTGTACCTGTGGGATGAGTGGGCAAAACCGAAGGGGGAAAAGGGGGGGAGTGATGAAAGTGAATAGTCGCTTGCAGAAGTTGTTGGATAGACAGCGAGAGACTATACAGAAGCATAAGAGGTTTGTGGCGACGAGGATGGATGAGGGCGTGAGTCGTCAGGTTGAGAAGGTGGTGAAAGTATGAAAAGGCAGAGGGAATGGGGGTATGTGGTAGAGGATGCTATGGAGACGTGGGTTGACCTCTTTGTCATTCCCATAGTCATTCTGGTTTTACTCCCTGTGTGGGTTATACCATACTGTATTGTGAAGGTGGTAAAGACATGGGCGTATGGATAGTGTTGTGGCTTTTGTATATCTTTGGTGTTATTGTGGTAAGTATCAGAGTTTGTCTAGTCATTGACGAAAGAGAGTATCCTAACCGCTGGGTACTAGGCTTTGTTACCTGGTTTCTTGCAATGACTTGGCCTGTATGGTTTGTCATTAAGGTTATGTGGAGACTGTTGTTTTGGTAGAGAAGAGGTTGACTGTGAGTAATGACGTGTTGAAGTTACCTTGGTACTATGACAATGATAGACGTGTGTGGCCTGAGAAGGACAGATGGCAGAACGTAGGGGATTACAGGGCATTACTGCCTCCTGATGACGGGGATGAGATAGGGGAATTTATAGTGAAGGCTTGTAACTCATATCAAGTGATCCTGGAAGCACTTGACCGTATTGTCCATCACGCTTACGATGATGATACCCCATTGGAGGATATACTAGCAGACTTTGATGACATGAGAAGCATAGCCTCGCAAGCATTAGACAAGGCAGGAGAAGTCAATGATCCGGTAGGTAGTAATTACGTAGGAGGTTAACATGGACCTGGAGACGTTGGAGTTGTTGAGACGTGTGGCTTGTCATCTTGAGGGTAATGAGGAAGATATATCAGACTTGCTATTCGATGTGCAGTGTGCTATAGCAAGTGCTGAGGCTGATAGACAAGAGTAAAGGAGGTAGCGTGAAGTGAAAGCATATGTTAAGAAGGGAATTGAGAGAGGAGGTCATGGGTCTTGGGCGTTATATAACGCAGATATGGAACGTATCCAAGGGCAGTTCATTACGGTTAAGCCGTACGATAGGGCACCCTATCATTGGGTAGGGGGATTGCCCGGTTGTGATAGTTTCGGGTGGCTGGATGAGTGGTTACTGTTCGACATCAGGAAGGAAGTTCGTCAGGCTAGAGTGCAATTGTTGAGGGCGTTCGGTGATGTATCCTCACCCACTGAGGTATCGTTGGCTATATACAGGGAGCTGAGACATGGTGTCGGGAAAGATCAACGTGTCGGATTTAGTATTGACAGGGATGGAAGTGTGGCGTACTCGGCTGACATGGAGAATTTGTACAGCGTGACGAAGAGAAAGAAAACATCGTTGCAGAGGTATGTTAGGAGACAGTTGGGGTTCAATGTCAGTGACATTAAGGACCATGAGCTTGACTTGGTGTGTCGGCAGGTTGTCAAGGTCTGTCATGATGGGATGTTCAAAGTCATTCGGGGTGATGATGTGCAGAAGGCGTACGAGGGGGCTGTTGGGTGTAGTTCCTGTATGACGTATAGTAGCAGTAGATACACGTCAATGTATAAGTTGAACCCTGATAAGGTTGGGATGGTCGTGTATGAGAGTCCTAGAGTGACGGCGAGGGCTTTGTTGTGGACGTGTGATGATGGTGTGACTGTCATGGACAGGATATATCCGAATGATGGCGGTCATGTGGAGATTATGCATGGGTGGGCTGACAGTCTTGGGTATGTGTACAGGATAGGGAATTCGTTGCCCTGTGGGGGGTACGTTAAACTGTCGGATGGTAAGGATCATGTTGTGACGTTGAAGTACAAGGCGTACATACCGTACATGGATACGTTCAGGTATGGTAAGAGACGGGCTGGTAAGATATGGTTGTCGAATGTGAGAGGGCGTGTTGGTATGGTTGCTTATGACGCTAAGATAACAGGGTTCGTGTGTCAGATTTGTAAGGAGGAGTTCGTAGGTACAAGTAATAGAAGGTCAGGACTGTATGGACATGTATGTACTGACTGCTGGGGGACGAGAGCATATTGTCGAAGATGTGAGAGGTGGTTTGCAAAGGGGAGTGAGGATGAAGTTAAGGCGGTTGATAGAGGGCGGTATATGTGGTGTCGGGAGTGTCGAGAAGATAAGGGTGTTTCTGAGTGTGAAAAGTGTGGGGGGCTTACGAGAGGGACATATGTAGTGGGTGGTAAGAGATATTGCTCTGGCTGTGTAAGTTATTGTTTAAGATGTGACAAGTTAACTTTAAGAGAGGAGATAAATAAGTATGAAGGACTTTGTGAAAAGTGTGCGGGAAAAGAAGATAAAGCCGTACAGGAAGAACATGGCGAGGGTCATAGAGTGTACGCCGATGTCGAGACTGGAGTGGTACTGTCAAGCGAGAATACCTCAGCTGTTTGAACTATTGGGTGGTAAGTCGACTGACAAGTATGCCTTTCAGGACAACGGCAGTGACATACTGGCGGTAGCTCATTGTGACGTAGCGGCTAGAGTGGAGAAGGAGAAGCACTTCGCCATTGCACAGTTGACGTACGATGCATTGGTGTACTCGACGGCCTTGGATGACAGACTTGGTGTGTTCACTATACTGGAAGTCTTACCTATGTTGGGTATCAATGTGGACGTGCTGTTGACGAAGGATGAAGAGATTGGGAAGTCAACGGCGGAGAAGTTCGTGACGGACAAGAAGTACAATTGGATGGTTGAATTTGATAGACGAGGGACTGATGTTGTCACGTACAAGTATCGTGAGACGGTGTGGAAGGACGTGCTGAAGGATTACTTTAGAGCTGTTGGTTATGGGTCATTCTCTGACATTTGTGAACTGGAGCATTTGGAGTGCTGTGGGGTTAATGTGGGGGTAGGGTATCATGACGAGCATACGAGTTTTTGTTATATGTCAGTTGTGGAGTATAGGGAGCAGTTGTGTAGGTTCATGGCATTCCATAAGGACTGTAAGAGATGTTTGTACCCCCATGAGGAGATGAAGTACACGCAGCCGACGGTTACTAAGTGGCCGTGGGCGGGTAGGAATGGGTGGCGTGGACAATATGACTGGGGGGAAGTGGAAGACATTGAGTACACTATAGAAGTGTTTAGGTGTCCTAGTTGCAGTCAGACTATGAGGGAAGATGAAGTCGTGCATTTGTTTGGCTGTCAGTGTTGCCCTATGTGTGGGACTACTGTTGTGAAGGAGGTGGCATTGAAGAAGTAATGCGAGTTGTAGGAGGACACTATGTGGGTATTGACGGATGAAGGTGAGCAACTAGAAATTACTGAGGAGGAGTTCAAGGCGTTAGGGCTGTCGCTGAAACTGACACCGCCTGTGGGTGCGCTGAACTTGTATAAGTCGTCAGCTTTTCGTCGGTTGCCGTTGGATATAGGGCCTCAAATACTTGGCGACGGTATACTACCGAGGGCATGTAAGTTGGTGGTCTACGGCAAGGAGAAGACGAGGAAGAGTTTTCTTTCCATGCAGCTGTGTAAGTGCGTGGGGCGAGGGGAGACTTTTCTAGGCATTGATACGACACAAGGGCGTAGTGTGTACATACAGAGTGAGTTGAGTGCGGCGGCTGTACAGCAACGTATGAAAGCGGATTGGGGAGACGGGTTTGTGGCTAATGCGTACTCGTTGAAGTTGGACGAGAGACAAGGGGCCAAGGATTTTTTGGATAGTGTAGCTGAAGTTAATCCCGATCTTGTAGTCATTGATCCGCTGTATAAGGTGTTGACAGGGGATTTGAATGATGCGAGTGCTGTACAGGTAGTGCTGGATGTGTTGGACGAGGCCATTGAGGAGACGGGTACTAGTATTGTACTTGTGCATCACGAGAATAGGGAAGGGAAGGTGCAAGGCAGTGGGCGTATACTGCAATGGCCTGACGGTGTGTTGCATATGAGGAAGAAGACGCCGGAGAGTCCTAAGCATAGGCTCGTGTTTGAAGCGATGAGGCATTGTGTGAAGACGCCAAAGGACATACACTTAGTGTTCAATGATGAGACGTGTGAGTTTGACGTGAGTGATGAGAAGACGTTGAAGGAGAGGGTGTTTGAATGGCTGGACAGTGGTGGGGAACCTGAGGAGTTGGAGAGGGAGTTCCCAGAGGAGAATGGTATAACTCTCAGGGGATATAGAAAGAATTGGAGGGATAGTCAATGACAGATACAGATGGAGTTCTTGAGATGAAGGACGTTGTTAAGAAAGTTGCGGACAGGCTTATTGATGACTGTGGGAAAGAGGCTGATGGTGAAATGTGGAAGGAACGCGTACTGAAGGCACAGGCTGTAATAGAAGAGGCAGACAGTAGTGGTGTACCGGATGAAGACGCTGAGGTCCTGTCGTCCGTGGGTAGTCTAATCACGGGTGTAATGGAGAGTATTAGTAATCCTCTCATGTTCATGTTGGAGAGGGACAACATACATATGACCACGGCTATGTGTCTGAAGACGGCATACTTTATTGGTAGACAAGGAGGTAAGACGTCTTAGCACATGTTGACCGCAGTTTTGATCGTAACAACGGCCTACAACGGGCTAACAACGGGGCAAAAATACAGTGTTCCACTCGTAAAAACGGGAGTATTCGAGAGTGCTACGATCAACAACGGCCAACAACGCAATCAACAACACGAGTGGATAGCCTCGCCTGTTGTTGGTGCGGGGGGGCTAATAGGCCCCCGCAACAAGCAACGGTATGACGGGCAGGTACAAATAACAATGTAGAAACAAAAGGAGGTATTATGAAGGCACGGGTAAGAACAGGGCTAAAGGGAACTGGTATAGGACAGGAGTATCTTGACAAGTTGGAAGGAACTGTCATAGAAGTTCGAACTCTTGGGCGAGGACATTATGTAGGAGCAGGATGGTCATGGAAGGAGGACTGGTTAGACTTCGACAGTGTTCCGGTTATGGCGATGGTGAAGAGAGGATTGCCTTACTCCGATACGAGGGATGGGTATGTTCTCTTGGACAGTATGAGAGACAGAGGTGGAGAAGTTCATGAGTTCACAAAGGAAGGGGGGTTCTATCGAAGAGTTGGAGGTATTCAGTATCATTTCTGGGTCAAGGAGTGGCTCGATTTCAATTACGATAAGGAGGCAGGAGTGGAAGGTCAGGAAATGCAAAGGTGGGAAGCTGTAGACAAGAGTGGGCGTATGTGGGAGTTCATAGCTGTTCATGGTTGTACGAAGGTGAAGGCTATGAGAGAGTTGTTTGGTGGTGGGAGAGTGAAGGAGAACTGTTGGCTTTGTCAGTACGTGGAGGATATACGAGGGGGTTGTTGTGATTGTCCGTTGATGGGTATGTGGGGGAGTAGGGGTGGCGGCGGTTGTGCGGATGAGGAGTCGCCGTTTACCAAGTGGCGGGATACGGTGTCGAAGGAAAGCCCGGAAGCCCGAAGTGCAGCGTGGGAAATGGTTAAGTTGCATAGGGACTGGTTGGACAGTCACCCGAAGCCGACAGTTAATATGAAGGCGGCGGCGAAGACACCCAGTAGACATTCTAAGAAACCAACGATGAAGTTCCCAAAGAATATTACCAGTGAATGTACGGGGAAGTTGATTTGCACTGATGGTAAAGCCTTCATGGAAATCTCGTGGCCGGGGCGAAAAGGCGGGTATAATGTGGTTGCTCATGTTGGTATGACGGATAAGCCTGTAGTCAATGACGGTTTCATAGTTGAACGTATTGATGATACGGATTTTAGAATCTATGTGACGAGGGAGGATGCCTAGTTATGAATAAGAGAGAAGCAGTTGTCAAGTCTGAGGAAGTCTGGACTATCATTGCTGAGAAGGGGCTGAGTAAACAGGACGCCTTTGCTGAGGTTGGGGTTGGTTACTCCAAGACCCCCAAGAATGCGTGTTACCTGTGTCAGTATACTGAGGACAAGTGTGGGTTCTGGAATTGTTCTTTGTGTCCTATGATCGGTATGTGGACGGAGGAAGAGCAAGGCCGTTGTATTGATGACGGATCGCCTTACTTATACATAGAAGACAAGTTGGGTAAGGCTGCTAATCCGGGGGACCCAATGTACAGGGTCGCAGCATGGGATATTGTGGCGTTGCATAGGCAGTGGTTGCAGGAGAATCCTGAAGAGGTTAACCACCCTGCCAGTATTGGAGATACGTACTCTTGGTGTGGTACTCCATACTCAATACGGCGTTGTGGTAGTGATGGGTTAGTGTTTGTTGCTCTTGAGAGGGAGAACTTCTACTCAGGAGGGGGTTCACCCTTTGGTCAGGCAGTACTGACTGAGGAACAAATGCAGCAAGAGATTAATGCTCTAGTGAATAATTACAGTCTTGTATACATCGGGAAACTCGATGATATTATTAAAATTAAAGGAGTGAAATAGTCATGGATAAACTAACACAAAAGTATGCACCTGTATATCAAAAGACGGAGGGAGGGGATTGGTTTCCTTGTGTTCCTAGAGGGGCTGACGATGATGCGGCGTACAAGTACCCGTATAGGGTGGGTATCAAGAAGACATTGAAGAGTGGTCGATACTACTTGTACGATGTTGCCTTGGACCCGTGTTCTGAGTTCGTGGAGAGGATGAGGGCCGAGTGTGGGGCGGTCAATGTTGGTGTTATGAGAGTGTTCGGTGTTGGTGATACGTATGGGAGTAATGTAACTTATGGCTTAAAGGCCGAGAAGTACAAAGGTATTGTGCCGTTGGAGATTGTCAAGGAAGTCAAGGTGCCGAAGGGTATAGTGTTGACGAAGAATGATCTTGAGGTGCGTCTTGACTGTCATGGTGACGGGTTTGACGTACATTTGAAGGACAAGACTACTGGCGTCGTCATAGGCTCTTTTGGGGTTGATGGGTTACATAAGTGGAACGATTCGGAGATGTATACTATTGATAGTCGAGAGGACTCTATACGGGGGGGCAATGATTGTTATGCCTCCTTCCGCATAACACGACAGGGGTAGGCCGTGGATGAGTGTGTACACCACTGGATAATCGAGGAGAACAAAGGTCTAACCAGTCAGGGTGTATGCAAGAAGTGTGGGCAGAAGCGTGACTTTGAGAACGTTTTTAATGTGTATGAGCTTATGAAACTTGGAAACGTTGCTCAAAGTCAACGCTCTGGTTTGCATTGGGGGAGGTCTGACTGGGTGTACTATATGACAAGACCGACAAGGAGGTAGAGATGGTATGTTGAGACTTAGAGTGTACAACATTAGTGAACTAGCCCCTGAGTCTGATTATAAATACGTTGTTGACATTAACGGCGACGTGTTGGATGAAGGGTTTCTTCGTGGGCATAAAAGGGGGGATGGCTGGAAGAAGTTACTTGAGCTTATTGTGGAGGACTTAAATGCCAAATAAGGAAGCGGCTATACTCAAGATACGGGATAGGATTGGTCGTATTGTTGAGGGAGCGACAAGCTGGGATGATATTAAGGACGAAGTGTCTGCTGACTTGGACTACCTGTGGGAAGAGAGTTTGCAGCAGGCTGGCATATCAGGTATGCAAGAGGTTTTGGATAAGTTGGTTGAGACTTGGCGTGGGGATGAGGAGTTGCAGACGCTTGCTTTGGGAGTGCTGACTGATGAGGTTATTGAGGGTATTGAGGAGTATGTACTAGGCAGTATGTTGAAGGCGTTGAGAGAGTGGGCCGAGAATTACTTTGGGGAATGGCAAGGGCGAGAGATTGTGGAAGAGGCTGAGAAGGATATACGGCGACTGTATGCGGAGTATGGGAAACGTGTGCAAGAGGCGTTGAAGGAGGGGGAGTAATGGCTGTAGGATACGGATACGAAACTCTTCCTACTTTCCCAGAGGTCAGGAGGGGGCATTGGTATGAGTTGGAGGAGACAATGAAGAGAGCCAGAGATCAACTTATAGTAGACAGGGCTATAGGTCAAGGTCTTGTCAATGAGGCGTTTAGGAGAAAATACGAGGAGGGGAATATAGTGAAAGAGGATATGGAGTTTTTTGAAGGTCGTCGTGTGGTGCCGACGGGGGAAGAGAGAGTACCGGAGAGGGGGGAGTTGTATAAGTACCATACAGGGGTAATATCTAAGGCTGTTTGTGCGTCAGGGACGTATCCTATATACAAGTTTGCCGATGAAGTTGATGTGGACATACGGGGGTTCTGGATGGTCATACGAGGGAGTGGTCCGGGGGCCGGTCAGACGCAGAAGAGGCATTACAGTGGGTCTGAGGCTATGAGAGAGGCTGAGAGACTGACTAGAGAGACTGGGGTTGGTTTCTTTGTCCTTCGTACGGATTTGTATGTAGAGCCGGAGACGCCTCCTGTGAGGTGGAGGCAGGTTCTTTGACATGGGCAGACGCCGTGTTGTGGGGGGTAGTTGGAGGGGCTGTAATGGCGTTTATTGTTGATGCGTTTGTTGGACGGAGGCAATGATCGTGTGTAGTCTTGACAAATACAGGAGGATTTGGTATGCTAAACATGTTGAATAAGAACAACACCTTCATAACTCCCACGCTCGAAGGAGACTTCTATGGCAGCTGTTGAAAGTAAAGTTCGTCATGCGTACTTGTTTCTGCCTAACTTTGCGAGGGGTAGGCAGTGGTTCCGTCATCCTTGGCCGCCCCCTGATACGATACGAGTTCCTGTGGAGCCGTCGTTGAGGAATAGGACGTTTGATTTACCTGTGGTGGAGGATTTTGTCGAGACGAGGACGTGGCGGTGTGACAGGGTGTTTAAAGTGTTTGATATGGCTGTGTATGAGGAGGTCAGTGATGGATAAAGAGAAGATACTGGAGATAGTACAGCGAAATTGCCCGTCCGCAGTGTTCCTGAGTACCAATCTCAGTAAATGTTTTCACTACCCCGACAGGTGCCCGGTTTTTTCGGTCAGTCCTACTTGCGATAGGGCAACTGCGGAACTCTCCGCCTTGATGGACGATGCCATATTAGAGAAGGTCAAGGTCGCTGAGGCAGGGGTAAAGATGATTGATGTAGTTATGGCAGATGAAAGATATTGGCATAAATCAATGCACAGTGAGATATACCATTGCAAACAATACAAGGAATATTACCCCTTGTGTGGTGATTCATGCCAATTGCACCCTGCTACCATACCGGGATGGGCTGTTCCAATGGATAAAATCTGTCAAAAATGCGCCAGTATAGCGGTCAATCCCAATATGGCGCGCGATACCACATCAAAGGCTCAGGAGCATTAAGAGATGGCATGGCAGTTCAAGTGGGTCGGACAAAGCAATAACGGGGTGCAACCGACCGGGCACCGCAGGGGTGCCCATCGGCTGATCCCGCGCCCCGTTAAAAATATCGCCAACGAGAAAAGGGGGGGTAATGAAGAAGTTATGGTGCTGGTTGTTTGGGCATGATTGGGTATCTTATTCACTCAACAATGCAGATATATTTGATGGTGTGTGGAGAAGCTCTTGGGGGTGCCATACATGTGCCAGATGCGGGAAAGAAATTCAATGGCAATGGGATAGGCCATGAGATTAGTTGAATGCGTTAAATGTGGGAATCGGTTTGATTTGGATATGTGGGTATATACTCCGCCTTCCCAAACATCAGCATCGAGAGTGTACGAATGCCCGGAGTGTGGTTGTATTACTTTGATTCATAAATATACAGCAGTTGAGGTAAACCCACATGAGGATACCAACAAGGCGAATTTTTAACAAGCTACATGCAACCGATGCTCAGGGCGTGTCGCACGGCTGATTCGCCCACATTGGAACGACCGTAACAGGTAAAGGAGGGGTTCAGTGGAAGAAAGGTACACGATAACTCGGATGGCAGAGGATTTGGAAGACCTTCTCCAAGCAGCGGAGGGGCTAGTTGGTTGGCTCAATGGTGTCGGTTTGACAAATAAGATACGGCGCAATAGGGTACCAAGACAACTCCTTGAAGTGCTTGAAAGTGAAATTGAGAAATGCAGGAGGCATCAGTAATGTGTAGCCCTTTTATTTATTCAGAATCTGACATAGAAGATGCAGTCAAATGTGAACGGCAACGTATTGGTGAATGGCTGCGTAGTTGGACTGTGGTGGATGATAACGGTGTACCTATGTACACGTTGATAGACCTTGATGAAATAGAGTCACTTGAAAAGGGCGAATCTTCATCAGCATCGGGAGACGGCGTTTCCAATAATCTACATGCACCCGACAATGAAGTCTGCGAGGATTGTGGGCAAGATATATCTCAATGTGATTGCCACATTCCCCAAGATTTGGAGCCGCACCTTCATCGCGGGTGATTCGGGCATTGCTTTGACCCGACGGGGCTATTCACGGCGACAGGTGCCATAGAAGTTGAGACATCCATTGGATTAAAAAATACGGTCTACGGAGGAAGGAAAATGGGTAATCAGAAAAAGGTGACCAAGACATACATCACGACGGAGGACACAAAGGAAACATATACATTCCCTCCCGATGATGGTGTGGAGCAGCCTCAGTTGTGGGAGGTGGTAGTGTATGTTTTGCCCGTCGAAAAGAAAACCGGCATATCCTCTGGTGGGATTAACAGCTACAGCACCCCTAACGGGGCAATATACCTAGAACGCCAAACCTTAGTGAATCACGGCATGATGCCGGTAGTGTATCCGGGTGACAAACCTCCGGCGGATAATCCATCAACAGCCGAAGACTTAATTATACAGCTACTTGAGACGGTTGGTTACTACCCGGAATCATAAAATTACAGCCACATCAAGCCCCGGTGAGAGCGGCGTTTCCAATAACTCACTGAACGAACGCCCGCCGAAGGCGGCGTGTTAGTTCGCTCTCATTAAAAATATCGCCAATGAGAATTAGGAGGGGTACAAGATGGCAACATTAACCGAGAATAGGCAGTTTGCTCAATATGTGCTTGGGCATAGCGGATTAGATGAGGCAATTGAGTGGATAAGAGACAATCTCCACCCGCACGAGGTTTTTGGGGAAGACGAGTTAAATGAGGTTGGGAAAGATTATGCAGAAAGAGAGGGTTTATTCCCGCCGCTGGAGGCGTCTGAATTAGAGGACTATGATGCGGGGTTGCTTAATGACTTCGGTGGCGGAAATGTGGAGTGGTGGCAGGACTATCTCCGGACAGAACTAGGCCGCTGCAACGATCATTGGCGGGAGCAAATAGGATAGGCCACATGAGCAACGAGCCAGGGCGAATTTTTAATAAGCTACCTGAACGAAGGCGAACAAGTTCGCTTGTTACTCGCCTTCATTATGCGGCTAAAAATAAATAGAGGGGGTATCTGATGGAATTACCAGAAGAAATTAACATTGAACAACTAGGAGAGGTGATGGAACATTTATCTCCATCGGATTACTTGTCAACGCTGGATAGGAATAGGCCCTATAATGGGCAACCTCACACAGATACAGGGGAAAGAGGCAAGCAGCTTATATCTGGATTGACAATGCGTGACGTGAGGGACTGTTTCGTTAAAGCCTGTTACCACAGTTCTGGCCTTAACGCAGAAGAGTATCCACGAAGCGTTTACGAGTTACCCTGGGAGGACATGGACCCGATTGCGATATCACAAAATCTTACTTGTTGGATTGAACGGTATATGGGTATTTTCCCTAATATACCAAGTCTCGAAGTTGAGAATGGGGATTAATCCACATGAGCCAATCCTCACGCCGCATAATAAGGCGTTGCAACGGAAAGCCGGGGCGGCTTCCGCTGAACTTGGCATTGGAACGACCGCAAATAAATTAAAAGGAAGGTGGCGTATGAATATACTGTGTTGGATACTTGGTCATGACAAAAGAGCTACAGTGTACAGGGAATGGAAAGAGACGGGGGCAAACTGGTTTTGTCGTCGTTGTGGAAGGAGGTTTTGGTAGAATGATTACATTAAACGATGGTGATGCTGCAATAGTTGTTCGTAAGGATGGGAGTGAAGCCGAAGTTGTATTACCCGGAGGTGAGGATCGTGAAGAGGTGTCCCCAGCTGCTATCATTGTCACTATGTTGTGTTTGGTGCTGGAGGATGAGGAGTTAGGGCAAGTCGCTATGAAGAATTTCGACAAGCGTATGGAGGAGATGAAGAACGTTGTTGACACCCCAGACAATACATGTGAAGGAGGAGTATGGAAGAAGGAGACAGACTGACCTGTGCTGTGTGTGGAAGTGGACGGAACCTGTCTCTCGTGCCGTCTGAAGGTAAGGATGGTACGCTGATAGGGTTCATTTTCTCATGCCAAGGCTGTCTGGAAGAGACGGATGGTTGCCGGATAACGGTCCATCTAGGGACTGACCTTCTGACGGAGGTCAATGACTTTCTGGAAGGGGGTGAGTCGTGAGACCGTGGTCAAGGAAGTTCGGGGACGAGTTCTTCACAGCGGTTCGTGAGGGAGTTGGTCTCAGTCTTCTCAAAGGGGAGAACCTGAATGAGAAGGAGTTCGTAGAGGCAGCAGTTCTGGAGAAGACCCAAAATATGAAGGAGGATTTTTATGGCGAGAGAACAGATACGATGGAAAAGTAGTGAGGGAGTCGAGTCTGGGTTTGATGCTATTGAGGTTATTGAGGGAGATGTTGTGTTCATGGACATTGTGGACAACCCGTGGCCGAATAGTACGAACCCGAAGGATCAACTCAAGATTACGTTGGAGAACTTCGAGGTTATTGAGTTGAACGGTGATATGCCGAATATTAAGGAGGATGTGTTTGACATATATATACCGTATGCCAAGGCTGGGGAAGAGCCGAAGAAGAATAGTTTCTTCATGAAGCACTTCCTGACTAGTGCCGAGGAGTTGGGGCTGAGTATGCCTGTGACTGACATACGGGCGCGCTTTCGGCGGAAGACTGTAGGGTTTGGAAAGGACGCTGACGGTGAACGCATACAGACGACTAAGTATGTGTTTGACAGCGTGTGTGAGAACGGTCACGCTGAGTTGAGCGATGAGTATGTACAGCAACTTCTTGTCGATAAAAAGGTCAGTGTGGTGAAGAGGACGTTGATGAGTGATCCGAAGACTAAGAAGGACAAGGATATCATTGCCTCGGCCAAGGCTGACATAGATGCGTTCTTGGACAGTGTAGGGTTAGTTGACATTGACGGTGTAGTTGCACTGGTTGATGAAGGATAAGTAATTGATGGGGGCTGTGGCGGAATAGGTAGACGCTAGTTGTAACCGTTCAGCAACAAGCCTGACGTGAACGTGTGCAGGTATGCAGGGTGACTATACGAGTATACCAAGAACGTTTGAAACATAACGGGCTTGCTCGGCAAATCCCTGTCAGCCCCCAGACATAAAGAGAAGGTGTTGACATGCCAATCTATACATACAGATGTCTGTCGTGTGGTCATGAGGAAGATTTTTTAGTGCCTGATATGGAGACTCCAAAGGCTTGCCCGTCTTGTGAGGGGGAGACTGTGCCGTTGTTCCCCGGTGTTAATGTCATATACAAGATGGCCGGGTTCTACACGACGGACAACCGGAAGGTGAAGGAGTATGATGAAAAGACGGGGTTGCCTAAGATTTGGTAGGAGGACAGTATGTGTGACTTAGAGGACACAGGGCGTTGTGCTAAATGCGGGAAGCCTCATGAATGGGTTCGCCCCGGCAAGACGCAACCGACCTGCCTTTGCGATATAACTTGCTCTCGATGTGGAGGGTTATGGGAATTCCATGTTGAACCTAACCCTAAATGGCCGAGAGTATCAGGCTGGTTTTGCCCTGTGTGTGGGCCTGAACATACTTGGAAGGAGGAGGAATTATGACAGGAGAAGAATGTCTACAAGAAGTTATTGAAGAAGAAATAGAAGCTCAAGAGTATGAGTTCAAGAGACAATTAGGTAAGATGATACAGAATCAAAGGAAGGCGCAATCTGATGCCGACATGTGGGCATCTCGTATAGACGGGTTGGTTAAAGCTGGACCGTATGATGTTGTTAAACGTGGGGAATCTGGCTGGCTTGAACCGAAGGAGGGTTATGGAAAAGAGGTATAGTAAAGAGATATATAATGATGTCATAGAGAACATGCGGGGGCTGCTACAGAATGACAGGCCAGAGGGTGTGCATTTGAGTGACCTGACGCTGTGTCTGAACAAGGCATACTATCGTCGTGTTGAGGGAGATCAGGAGTTGACGGATGAGCAGGTGACTGTGTTTAGTCTGGGTCGCATGGGTGAGGCGTGGATGAGGCAGAGTTTTAGTGATGCCGAGCCGATACTGTGTGAGGGGATATGGTGTAGTCTGGATCATGATACGGGGGAAGATGATGTGCCGTGGGAGTTGAAGGTTACGAAGATGTCGATCAATACTCCTGTGCCTGCTCACTGGATATGTCAGATGCAGGCGTATGCCTATGCTAGATGGCAGAAGGCTGTTGATGCTGCTAGTATGCATCTAGCAAGTAAACGAGGTAAGATTGCGGATGAGCAACTCTCTAAATTTCTTGAGTTCGCCCTTGTTCGTCTATGCGTGAACGGGGCCTACAAGGCCAATAGGAATATGGTGGTTGTGCCTGAAGTGTACACGTTCACACGAGATGAGTTAGAGGAGAACTGGGATTGGTTGCAGCATAGACGGGATACGCTGGAATACTGTGTTGAGACGGGTGTGCCACCAAGTCGAGAGTTGGCTGATTATGAGGGACTGGACGTGTCGTTCAATCAGTGTAATGGCTGCGGGTATTCAAGAGGTATTTGTCCTGCTGAAAGGAGAGGAAGATAGTATGAGACCAGTACGAGTGAGAGTCACGGGTAATCCGGGCTGCGGGAAGAGTCATTTCGCATTGACATTTCCTGACCCGATTACTGTGTTTGACTATGATGAGGGGCTGGATGACCTGTTGGACAAGGACGTGTTCAAGGACAAGGAGATAGAGGTCATTGACTGTTCGCTGCCTATACAGTGGTCGACTAAGAAGAAGACGTTCGGGAAGAAGGAATGGGAGTTCTTCATTGAGCAGTATGAGATAGCCCTTGAGGTGGCAAAGACTGTTGTCATTGATACGGGGACTACGTTTGGGGAGATCGTCATTGCTGCTGTGGCCGAGACGCTAGGCGTTAAACAGTTGATGCCGTATCAGTATGGAGACCGGAATGCATACATAAAGGCTATTGTAAATATGGCGAAGAAGGCAGAAGTTAACTTAGTATTTACACAGCATATGAAAGACGTGTATGTGAATGAACAGAGGACAGGTGAGAAGGAGCCTGACGGTTGGGGTCGACTGGGTGGTCTGGTCGACTGGGACATATTCATGGAAGTCAGGCGAGCGAAGGATGGGACCGTAGCGACGGATAGTTACATAAATAAGTGTCGGCTGGAGAGGAGTATCATTGGGGAGACGTACGAGGACATTGACTACGCTTCGTTGGCGGACTTGGTGGAGTAGTTGTATGATACTAATGAGTGCAGCCAACGAGCCACATGTGATAGAGGAGCACTTGAAGGCGACTGTTGGTGTAGAGAAGATGACACTGGCTGAGATGCCGTACGGTGATTATGCGTGGGGGGATGTCAATGGGAATCAAGTTGGTGTCGAACGTAAGGACGTGCGGGACTTACTCACGTCGGCCATGACAGGACGGTTGGAGCAGCAGATAGCAGGTTGTATGGAGGAGTACGATAAGGTTGTGCTGTTGTGTGAGGGAAGGTTCTACCCCACTCGTGGGGGTGATGCTATAGGTGTTAATGGGACTGGGTATATATCACCTGCACAGGAGAAGCCCTTCAAAGCCATGGGGGGGCTGCTACTGAGTCTACAACACAATGGTGTAGATGTCGTGTACAGTTTGGATGTGGCACATTCGGGGCTGCTGTTGCAAGGCATGTACGAGTACACGCAGAAGTTGGAGCATAAGTTCCTAAGACGTTACATACGGACGAAGCCTACTATTCATCATGTTGATCCGAAGGTTGATGTGTTGCTGGCTATTGCGAAGGTGCTGGGGGTGCGGTTGACTGTCATAGCCTCGACACGTATTATTGAGAAGTATGAGAGTATTACGGAGGCGTTGCGTTGTGTTGATGAGTGGGGGCAAGTGCAAGGCGTCGGGCCGAAGATAGTGAGTGGTATGAAGGAAGGGTTGTCATGACGGAAGCGGATGCAGCTTATCAACAGGGATACGATAGAGGTTTTAATCGTGGGCAGGAGTACGCACGTAAGAGAATGGTTGAGGAGCTTAAGGATAAACTACCTAGCCTATGCTCGTACTGCTCAGAGAAGAATGCTATAAAATCTAAAGCCTTATGGTCATTTTACAGACAGCTTAAGGAAGAGGGGGAGTTATGAACTGCGACAAATGCCCTCTCAAAGGTGGTCGCCCTGTTCATGGTGATGGCCCAAGGGATGCCCGATTCATACTTATTGGGGAAGCTCCGGGGGCTAATGAGGAACGTACTGGAGTACCGTTCATAGGTAAGGCTGGTCGAGAACTACGAGAGTACTTGGATTTGGCTGGTATAGACATAGACGACTGTTACATAACAAATATAGTCAAGTGCAGGCCCCCCGGAAACCGCACTCCCCACAAAAAGGAGATGGCGTGCTGTCGAGACGCCTTGGTGGAGGAATTGGTAGAGAACACTACAGCTTTGTTAATTCCTCTTGGGGGGCCTGCCACTAAAGCTGTGACTGGAAGGAAGTTAGCTGAGGTTCATGGGTGTCGTATACATGTGGGGATAGAAGGCATGACGAGGACTTGCGTGCCTATGTTTCACCCGGCTGCTGGGTTCTATAGTGCCAAGACGAGGGGGGAGAGTGTTGAGGACTGGGATAACTTTCCACACGAGGACTTCCCATACGAAGAGGGCTTGTATAGTATACTGTACCGTAACGGGACGCGAAGACAATGGACATATACGGATGATGTTGTGGCTGTTGATACTGAGACACGGGAGGGGCGTCTTGTATGTAGTGCGTGGTGTTCTGAGGCTGGAGTTGCCCATGCGATTATGAGTCCTGATGGGGTAATACCTTCTGCGAGTAGGTTCATTATGCATAACTACAAGTACGATTTACCTGTGTTGAAGGAGGCTGGCATACGTATACATCCTGAGCAGTGTGTGGATACTATGATTGCCGCGTATGCGCTGGGGTATCCTCAGGTGGGCCTACATCGTCTAGCTAGTCAAGTGCTTGGTATGGACTTACGACACTGGAATGAGGCCGAGGATGACGACGATTTGGGTATCGTGTGTTGTAGTCATGCCGATGCTACGATGAGGTTGTGGGAGGCGTTTGAGCCTAGACTACCTGACTACTTCTGGACAATAGACATGCCTGTGAGTCGTGTGTTGTTGGCTATGGAAGATAGAGGTGTTCGTGTTGACAGAGAGGGCGTCTTGAAGTATGCTGAGGAGTTGGAGAAGGAGATCGCCGGGTACTCATTTCCGTTCAACCCCGGCAGTCCTCAGCAGATAGGGAAGTACCTGTACGAGGACTTAGGTCTGATACCGACGAGATATACTGACGGTGGTGAGCCTTCGACGGACAAGTTAGCGTTGGAAGCCATCGACCACCCTATAGCCAAGGAATTGCTAGCCTATCGTAAGGCCACAAAGTCATTGAGTACGTACGTGACAAACTACATTGATCGTATGGACGAGGACCAACGTATTCATCCTCAATACCGACAGACTAGGCAACCGGCGTCAGAGACGTCAACGACTGAGGAAGGGACTGTGACAAGGCGCTTGTCTTGCGTACAGCCCAACCTTCAGAACGTGACGAGTGGGTTCATGAGGGGTTTGTTTGTACCCAGCCCCGGCAACGTCTGGTTGAAGGTCGATTACAGTCAGTTGGAATTGAGAGTATTTGCAGCCATCTGGAGGGCTCGTAGTATGTTGGAGGTGTTTCTCGACCCGAACGGAGACATCCATGAGGAGACTCGACTGGGGTGTGGGTTTCCTGATACGAAGGCGGGTCGAACAAATGCCAAGATCATGAACTTCCAGATGTTGTACATTGGAGACATGGGGGCTGCTGTGGCGAAGGCTCATGAACTGTTCGGTTGGGACTGGGGGGTATGTAAGGACGTCGTATCTGCCTACTACCGGAAGTACCCAGAGATACCGGACTATTGGGAGGAGATCGCCAGCACTGCCTTGGAAGAGAAGGGGATAGCCACGCACTTCGGCTATTGGAGACGACTGCCCCAAATGTACTCGGATAAGAGGGCTGACATTGTAGCTGCCACACGTCAGGCCATTAATACGCCGGTACAGGGAACCGCTGCGGATATTGTCAAAATAGGCATGATAACCGTAGGGGCAGAGGAGCCAATGGTAGTTCAAGTGCATGATGAGATGAACTTCGATATCGAAAAAGACAGGGCTGACGAGTTCGCTCAATGGTTGTATGAGGCGTTGCCGACGGCAGTCACTATCAATGGTGTACACTTCCCCGTGGAGGTCAAAATAGGGCCTTCATGGGGAGGGCTGACTACAGTAGAGGAGGCTGTATGAGAGGGACGGTAGCGAAGAGGATACGTAGGGCTGTACGGGCGGACACACCTATGATGACTGAGGGACAGAGGAAGTCTATATACAGGACAGCCAAGGAGTTCTATAAAAAGTTAAGGAGGATAGTATGATACCAAGACCCGGAACAATGATAAACACTATACGACATCTCTTGGAGCAGAACGGACGTATCACGGACGACGTGGCGAGTTGTCTATACCATGGGCAACCGAATGAACAGAGGGGGTTCTGTGAGAAGTTTCCCAACGATGCCATCAACATCTTCAAGTACGTATACAGAATGAAGGATTTGAAAGTAGAAGAAGTGTATGAAGATGCTTCAGATGCTTTCGAGGTCACTCCTGAGATGAGGAAGGACTTGGAAGATAAAGTTATCTATGATGATAAGGAGAACGTGAGTGGGCCGATAGGACTGCGTGAATTGAAGGAAGCCAAGAGGATCGGGGAAGTCATGAGAGCTGAGTCCGTCGATATAGCCCTCTCACCTGAGGAGTCGACGGATGAAGAAGCGTAAAGGTATATTTCTAGGGGATTCCCATTGCCCCTTCCAAGACAAGGCTGTCATCAATGGTATAACACTGTTCGTACGGGATTGGCAGCCTGACTTCATATGGTGGATAGGGGATGACTGCGACTTCTATGCCATCAGTAAGTTCAATAAGGACCCTCGTCGTGTGACAATGTTGCAGGATGAAATTGATGAGACTAGGCGTATGTACGATAAGGTGTGTGATAAGGCTCCGTCGGCTGACCTTTACAAGTTGGGTGGCAACCATGAAAACCGTATGCAGAGTTTTCTGTGGAGTAATGCTACTGGGCTGTCTAGTCTACGTAGTCTACAGGTTGAGGAGTTGCTAGGCATCAAAGACATGGGCATGACGTACACGCCGTACGACTGGGGTGTGCAGTTCGGGGACTTGTTTGTTATCCATGGGAATCTCGTGAGTAAGCATTCTGGATGGACAGCCAAGGCTCACTATGAGAAGTTCGGGGGCAATGGTATAGTAGGTCATTCCCACCGTGGAGGGCATTATCTTGTGACGAAGAAGGACGATACGAACGGCTGGTGGGAGAACTACTGCCTGTGTGACTTACACCCGGAATATGAGCAGTACCCGAACTGGCAACACGGATTTACGTTGGGGTACTTTGAGGACGACAGGTTTGAACTACGTCCTGTGCCTATAATTAAAAACAAGTTCCTTGTGGATGGGGAGGTGTATAAATGCCGTACAAAATAGTCCATCACCCAGAGGAAAAACGCCCATGGGTAATCATCAATACTGAAACAGGAAAACGTGTTGGAAGTTCGACTAGCCGTGACGATGCCGAGGCGTCTGTGAGAGCCCGGTACATGAGTGAGAACAACCCTAAGAAGTCGTGATGGCTAGGAACGTCACAGTAGCAGTATCATTATTCTCAACGATGTCGACGCTGCGAAGATACACTGGTATTCTATCTGGGGTGTACTTGTACTGAAGGTCCACCAACGTATTTTCAGTCTGGAGGGCTCGTACCTCATCAAAGACATCTCTACCGTACAACCCTTGTGTGGCTAAGAGATCTATGGTGAAGGTATAAGCCCTCAGTACACCCATGAGTTGTTGGTACTCAATAGATACGTGATGAATAATAGGTGTGTATGTATATTCCCCCGACCTCCTCCGCAACCCCAACCGCCACTGAGCCGCCTGAGACGACACATCTGTCTTATGTGGCGGAATGACAAACGACAAATACGTATTGGATTTATTGAACGTACCCAAGAGGTGAAAGTTGTCCTTGTACAACGGTCTCCAATATACGTCGACTTCCTCAGCATCATCGACTAAGTTATCCGCATATATACGGACTGAGTAGAAGCCTGTTCCCATCTCAGTCAGACGACCCCCAAAGTACGGGAAGTCTATGTAACCCGTCTCCTCGAACTCCATGGATGTGTCTTCAGCTGGGTCCAATTCCAACCGTCGTATGAATCGGTGTTTGTTGGCTCCGAGTGTAAAGAACAGTGTCGTATGACCGGGGGTTCCCGTCAACCACATGCGTGTAATGACTTCCGTATTATCGTCGCCTACGTACACGGGGTGCCAACCCGATCCGTCATTACAGTATATGCCTGAGTATTTATCACCCTTGACTGCCACATACAGGGCTTCTCGGAATGTCTTAATATCAGTGACGTAGCCGAGGTAGTCAGCCGGGAACTGATCCCTCTTGTCTATACCTATAGGGACTGTGCTGGCGACATCAGACTCGTACTTATACTCAACCATGACGACTCCACCCTTACCTTCATGGCCCACGAGTATGCTGTTCCAAAATACAATACCATAGCTGTCCTCGAAAGACGGATACAACCGCGAGTCCACGAACTGCGTCGGCACTGCCTCAACAATATGCATACCCTCAGCTGTTTGTATAATAACCTCATCATTATCACTCAGATCCGACCACACAAGTCCTTTAGGACCGTACTCAGAGTATATCTCACAAATACTTGTCCAATTGGCCGCTGCATCCGTCGTCTTGAACACCTCTATCTTGTTGTTGGCCGAGTCCCAAGTGGCAAGGTATATCTCGTCAGCAGCAGCCCCGAACGGCGAGAATGTGTTGGATGACAACATACTGGCCGGGCCTATACCTGACAGACTGGCGTCCGCGTTGGCCGCCCAGTTAGCACCATTGTCGGACGAGTCATACGTGTGTAGTGTACCATTGTCATCACACACGGCGAAGAGGTAGTTCTTGTACGTGACTAGATCGTATGCACCATCACAATTCGCCGCCAAGACAGTTCCTACAATATCCCACTCTTCATTGATGTTGTCCCATTTGGCGCACTTAGCCACAGCCCCATCCAGTATGAGAGCGTACGTCTCTCCTTCAAGATCGGTAAACGCCTTTATCTCAGCCGTAGAACTAACCGGATTAAATGGGCATGACTCTGTTCGTCTGGGCAGTGTTATCTTGCCGTGGTATGTAGCGCAGTTGCCAAAGTAATATGAGGATTCCTCAGGGTCCCACCACCGCCGCCCCATACCGGCTGAAAACTGAGGTACCCACAGAGGGAAGGGTATTCTATCCTCTCGTAGTTGATCCCCAGTAGTCCGAAACTGATCCGGCCACTGGTCAAACTTACTCGACTTTATACTGTCACACACATACGGCAAATCGTTTATGTATATATCCATAAGTCTCCTTAAGACGGCAATATCATGTTACGAACTTTACGACTGTTAGCTGGAGGTCCCATAAAAGACTCTCGTAGTACTTGTGCAGACTCAGCGTAGTACATGCGAGATATATCTTGAGCGTTCTTATCCCCTATTCGCGAATGGAGAATGTATGAAGATGCTCTAGGAATAATGTACGTGTGGGGTATATAACACCATGCCTCACCTGATCCCCAAGACAACCACAATTGTCTTGAATACCCTTCTATAATGAGATCAGTACCAACGTATTTACTCTCCACAGCTTTATGAAGCCACAACTCCCCTGTAGGTAATACTCTCCAATGACGATTCGGTATCTCCTCAAGATTACTCTGATCGCCGTCTTTATCCCCCCATATACGAGCGATGTAGTCTGGGCCTACTTCATTACCCCCAAAGACATCATCTGTAGGCATTGAGTACGTATACGTATCAGCAACTACAGTTAATGTGAAGTCGCCGGGGAATACTATATAGGGAAAAGAATCTCGTATGGCCCTGTTGACGGCATCAGCGTACACACCTATACGTTGTGTGGTCACGATGTAGTTAGCCCCATCAGACCACGCATTAATGACCGCTGGCTCGTTAATTAAACTAGTGTTTTCCCCATCCCAAGAGGCAATACGAACAGGTATTCCTTCGTTGTTATCGTCTTGTTCAATGACACCTATCCAGTTCCCAACAAGGTTCTTACTGGCTATGTTTTTAAGACCTAAGTCATCATCTACCAAAGCTGTAGTTGTGCTACCAGTTCCTATTTCCCCCTCATACATCAACTCCCCACAGGCACGGGCTGTTTCTCTACAAAGTGCGCCAAGAGTACCAACTTCTTCAAGTATTAACTGCATTGAACTACCCCTCTCTCAGCCTGAATTTAATCCATCGTCCATACTGGGCGGTTCCGACGTTGGCCCATGCATGAACAAGATACACACCGGGGTAAGCCGAACCGGACGACTCATACGTGTAGAAGAACTTCCCCAATTCTTTACGTGTCATGGCCTGCGTGTTCACGACTTCCGTAAAAGTAGGGTCCCACACGGTCACTTCACAATCATCGGGATCAACATACTCCCCATGATACTGTACATCCAGTCGTATAGGGACAACATCGCCGCGAACATACGTCTCCATTATATACCCTCCAAAGACAACTCAACAAAATACTCTACAGTCCCTAAAGACAGTTCAACCTCTGGAGCGTTCCCGTTGAGGGAAGGCGTGTCTGAACTGCGTACGCCCAGTATGCTTTCGGCCAGTACTTCTTCCCCTAGTAGCATTGTTGTTGCCATATCTTCGGTAACACTCCTTACAGTACTTCCCTATCCAAGGATTATCCCGTATCTCGCCCCCACAGTAAGGGCAAATCCCTATACCTCATGACTAAACCTCCTCTGACGCTCTGTGCGTTGATTCTGAGAGACTTTTACAAATATATAACAGGTAAATCGCGTATCATGGATAAACCCCTCAGATTCTAATCCTCGCAAGACTCCGACAGTAATGCTAGTATGTCATCGACGGCTTCCTCCTCTGCATCCACACAACACTCCAGAATCTCCACCAGCATCTCCGCCACAGCATTCATGAATTCTTCCATGACATCCTCCTTTACAAACCGAGACTACCTCGGATGTATTCCACAATCTTCGTAATCTGACTGAGACCTTCTTTGATGTCGGCGCACTCATGCTGTATATGGTTGTCCAGCTTGGTATCAATAGAGTCCAGACGAGTCTCTATGCTACCAAACTTTCGACCGGCCCCCCATAAAGACCCACCCACGACAGCAAGACCGACAGCCCCCTCTATGATTATGGCAAGTTCCCCCCCACTCATTCTCCGACTCCCCACAGTAATGTATCGTTCTCTAGGTCGACGCAGTTAGGACATACGATTCCTGTCTTTTGCACAGGCATCATCTTGACACGGGCTACAACTCTAACAGTATCCTCAGGTATATCTGGGACAACTCTCTTGCCTAACTTGTCCTCTACAATCTTAGTCTTCCGCGTCACGTCGATAGCTTCAAACCCAGCGTCATCGTCGGGCAAGTCCTCTGCTGGCACATACACATCAATGTCTTTACCCTCTACGTCTTTCTCCTTCTTGAACTTCTGCTCTTCAATCCTAATGTCCTTGAGGGCTAGTACTCTCTCCCTCTCCTCATCCTCTATAGTGTCTTCCCCCATGATGTAGTAGGAGTTATGTGCGCCAGCATGATGTATAGGCTCTCCGCACCTGAAACAATTAATATACCCCTTGTACTTCCTGTTTATCATGTCTCCTCCTTACGTCTTCATTATGAAAGCTACATCATGAAATGGGGGTTCATTAGCGTGAGCCCCACCGCCGCCTGTACTTCCATTGCTTTTTTGAGTCGCATACGAACCAAGCGCACCATCATTATAAGGTTCAGAATTAGCGGCACCACCACCTTCCCATATCCAACTCGTATGTGTATGAGCCGGTATTTCCCCTGTGACCAGAGTATGTGTGGCTGATCCACCTGTAGCTCCGGGGTTTGTTGCAGCAGTGGCGACACCCTGAAGGAATTTTTGTAATAAGTTCTCAGTTCCGTTGTTGCCGTCACATATAACAAATCCTGAAGGTATACTGGCGATTGTATCAGGCCATACAATGACAGCCCCAGCCGGTACGACACACTCGTCTATGGGACCAGCCAACGACACCGCAGCAGGCTCATTACTGGCATCTCCCTGAAGGACGTTGTACTGTGTCCAATCCTGATTCTCTAACATACCAAACTCAAGGACCTGTATACGTCTGTCGGTGATGTCGGCGTCCTGTATAGTTGTCTCACCGGCCTCCAACCAGACCTCAGCCAGTATGATTTTGTCGGTTGGCTTGTCAGGCAGTTCCGGTTCCTTAGTCTCTGGCCCAGTATTGCCTACTGGATCAGCCGCAGCAGCTACACCATCAACAACAGCAATGCTGTCGTCGTCCTCCAATACTATGAGGACCTTCTTAGGGTCAGCCCCATCGATGTAAGAGGACAAGTCTACGTTGGTAGTACTGCCCACAGTTACAATTGTCCCGTTGACGACTGCTGTCCCTGCTGCCACATCAACAGTCTTGTCCGCCCCAGCCCCTTTTTCAGTAACACCAAAGCCCGTGACAACACCATTGCCTATAGCCGCTTCCTCAAGGTTATTCAAGTGAGCGTCGAACAGGTAATGACCATCACTGAATTGGTTGTTTGAACCTGTCATGCCTTACCTCCATCCTAATCCGGTTTGTGGATTTGTTATCAAATCGGGGGTTGTTCGTATATGTGTGACAAGACTTAGAAAACAACCCCCAGACGGAATAGCCCCAATCCTTGCTTGCCCGCTGGTATCGGAGTCACGTTGATAAACACCAGCGACTATACCACTCTGCAAATAGGCTACACTGGCTCTGGCGCAATCATTGGAATCGACTTCCTCGGCTGAACCCAGAGTAATAACTCTTGTTGACCAGTCGACGGAAGAGTAACGAGATTTGAGTTTATCACTGTCGCTGTCGTCCACGTAAAGAGCTACAAATTCGGTTGCGCTAACAAATGCGGTCCCGGCCATATTGGGTTCTGTGCCAGTAAACAGGCTGGCAGAAGTGCCCTCTGTAGGTGTTGTGCCAGAGATTGTAAACGGAACAACTTTTAGTGCATGGGAGGTATACAATTTATACGTGCAAATAGCTTTATCCGATTCACCAAAATCTAAGTATGGCGAATCAACATCAAAAACTAATTTGTCGTAACCATCCCCGCTGGCCCAAGCAACCACCGATCCGGCGCTCAAGATTGACCCATTCCAACTCACCACTACAGCCACGCCTGTATGAGTAGTTGCATTACGACCACAGACAAATGCTTTGTCCGTGCCAATCTCTGTGGCTTGAGGATTCTGAAATGTCGACGATGTAAGAGCCCTATGGTCATCATCAGTAATGGTGGTTTTAGGAGTACCGCTTAATGTACCGTGCATACCGTACAGATAATTATTCCCGGTGTTGCGGCCGAAAACCATAAATTCGTCATCGTCACATACTGTTATGGCCGTAGAATAATAGAAGCCGGATGAATATATTTGTACCTCAGAACCCCAAGAATTTACTGATCTACCTGATATTTCGGCTGCTCTGACATTCAAATCATTACCATCATCATTGTAAGCCAACACGACAATATCGTCAGCCGGAGAACACAAATCGTGGCCGTCATAAGTAAACAACGACATACCGGACCCGGATGTCGCCCCCCAATCAATACCAGTTCCACCATCATACTCGCCGATTATAAGTTGCAATGCTTTAACTTGCGTGTAACTGACTGCAAATTTAGTGCTTGATCCCTTAACTCTACATACTCTGGGCCAATAAACATCACCACCGTAAAACTCGTCAGCTGAACCCCATGTAATATCCGCATCCGTGTAGATGGGATATTGAGCTTTCTCCAGCCAATCAGTCGGGATACTCTTAATATAATAATATTTTCCGCCTTCTACCATTAAACGAGATGAGATGGATATAACGTTTTCGTCAAAGTCCTTCCGGTCTTCGTTCCATTCTCTTTTCGAATCCCACGCTTTGGCCGGATTGAGCCAACTGTTTTCTCCTACCCGTATGGATTTAGTTATCTCAATGCCCGTCTTGTAATCCCATTCCAGAGGCAGGTCCCCGTCAATCTCCGTCCAAATATCGAGGGTTTTTGCGGTTTTGGGTATAGGTGGCAGAGAGTCGAAGGATTTGACTACCTTCATTTTGTATTTGTGTGTCAATAACCCAACATGGACACCGGCACCAAAAGCATTTGGATAATGGACGCCTACGGCCTCTCGCCCCGGTCTGCCTTCGATCAATATCCCGATATCGCCGGTCGGCTTGACTACATCGACGGCGGAGGGGGAAGCCTTAAAGGGAGTCCCGTCATCCCAAACCAGCTTGACCGATTTTAACTGGAGCTTTTTGCCCTCGGACTCATAAGCCACACCATCAGCGACGGTCTTTTCCGCCACCATGTGGTAGTAAGGCAACTCCCGCATGACGAGCTTGTCGCCTTCCTCGGTGATGACAGGCTTCTTGCTCCCGGCCACCTTATCGAAGACGGCTTTGGTGAGTTGTGGTTTAAGATTCTCGCTCATACCTACACCCCCCGCCAGTGACGAAGGGCTATAGGAATTTGTCTAGTTACCATAACCCCCTCCCTTAGCCAACATTAAACCCACGCACAGTAAATACTCTATCGGCTGCCTGAGCGTCAGCGGTAGCAATCTTGAGGAACTGCCACTTACCTATCTCAACAACAGCGACATATCCACCTGTCCCACAGGCTTCCGTATTATCAGCATTACCAATAGTTACGAAGGTCCCACCATGGTCAGTAGCGACGAGGAACGTCAAACTAGTATCTGTCATAGTGGGTATGAAAATCTCAATGTACTGGTACTCGTCTTGAAGATCAATCTCGTCAGTCAAGTCATTGTCTTCAGAAACGTCAATAGTGGCAGTGACCCAAGGGCCTGAAAATGTCTTAGGCATATCACCCTCCTCGGTATAGTGGAAGGGGGGCCATTTCTGACCCCCCTCTTGGTCTCTCTAGCTTAGTCTAGTCGAGTGTTAGGAATATCGCATTGTACTTATCAGCCACACCCAGAGTCATCATGTTACCAATCTTCAACTCCGTGGTAGCAGCAGCAGCCGGGTCAGCCTCACCAGCACTCGTGCCAGCAACAGCCTCAGTACCCAGAGCAATCTCCGCATTACACAGGACTACCGCAGGGCCGCCTGTCTGCATCCAGAAGTAGTAGTTGGCAGTAGGACCGAACTGGGGAACACCCAGAATTGCCCCAGACACAACTGCTTCAGCAGCAATGACACTCTTGTATGGGTTCTGAATGAGCCCAGCAGTATCAGTACCAGCCGTCACAGCAACTCTCAAGGGATCGTACAGAGTAATAACCTTGGTAGCAGCAGTATTGAGAGCGACGTGGGACTTAATCCGAAGACATTGGCCCCCGCCAGCTTCTTTACTGTCTGTGAACACATAGCCCTCAGCGTAGATGTTCGCAGTACTTGACAGGTTGGTCGTGCCTGTAATAGACAGTGTGGTATCTCCCACAGCACCAGACACAGCAATAGCTAAGGCGTCATCGGCATCCGCGTGCAACGTCTTGGCCTGCTGCGTAGGTACACCAATGCCGGGAGCCGTAGCCCCAGCTTTACAATACCGGAACTTCCTATCCCCCCAGATCATCAACGACCCCAACGGGAACTCCTGAATGGAACTCTCCACGAACGGGTCAACGTCCACCATGTCGAATGACTCAAGGATGTCGGTAGTGACGTAACCGGGAATTATGAGTCTACCTTTTGCATCCATTCTTGCGTTAAACTCTCGTCTCATCTCATACCCCCTTATGCAGTCACCGCAGCGTCAGTAATATCATGGATTCGACCGAGACACTTAGTACTACCCAGCATGGGAGTAGTGTAAGTGACCACCCGAATTCCTCCAGCGTCAAAGTCCTCAAGCTCATCGAACACGACAACCTTGAAAAACTGCCCGAACCCGCTGGTTCCACCGAAGCCGACCGACAGACCCGGCTGCTGCATCATGACCTGACCGAACTTGATGCCGAAAATCGAGTACATCTGGGTACCGGAGCTATACTTAGCCCGTGCATCGGAACCCTGTCCAGTATTGGCCTGTTCAGCAACCAGATAGTCCGACCGTACTATCGGAATACTGTCGAAGAAGGTAATCCGTTTGCCAGCCTCGGTCCAGCCAAAGCTGACCTGACCCATGCCGACATAACTGGCGATACCCGCCTCTTGGTATGACGCATCAATACGTCGGCCCAGTTCAAACGGGACATAAAACATATCGCACCCGTACTGCATAGCATCCAACAGAATTCGGAGGTTACGCAAGGACAGTGCGCCCTCACCCTCGTCAATATCCAAGTTGGTGCCATTCTGTTCAGCCGCGAGTGCGTGCATACCGTCGACCTGCTTGGCCCCACCGTAAGTAATGTCGTCGTAAATCATCTTGTCGCCCAACTTCAACATGACACCCTTCTGCATCTCTTTGAGCTTCTGGGCTTGGTAGTTGTTGATGTTGCCGTAGATGGACTCCACGAAGTTGTCGAGTTTGCGCTGGAGGTAACTGATCTTCAACTCGGTCTCAACCTCAGTGTACGTGACACCCTCGGTCCAACTAAGCTGTTCACCAATAGTTACATCCGCAACGTCGTCCTCAGTCGTGGCATTCTCCCGTAGCCATTTAATAGACTTACCGCTGTTGGCAGCCTGAGCAACAGGAGCGTATTCGAGGATGTTACCCCTCTTAATGGTCTCTTCTATGACACCGGGAATGAGCATACTCTGAGTAAGTTTCTGACACTCAGCAAGGCTATCCCAATGTCCACCAGCACTAGCCATATCTTCCTCCTATTAAGTTACCTTGGAAGGTATAGCACCGACATGCTTTGACATACTGATTATGTTCTTAGCTGCCGTGAGTGGGTCAGGTATGTTTCCCACAATCCCGCCCGGTACAGGTGGAGGAGGCATTTTGCCTGGAGGTGTTTGGTTCATCTCCTTGGTCTTCTTAAGGGCCGTGATCTCCATGTCCTTAGGGTTCTTAAACTCCTTCAGGACTTCCTCATCTATCCCGTACTCTCTTGCTATTCGCGTTCTTTCAATGGTCAGTTCCCGTTCCTGTAGGGCTATCTTCTGAGATTCAAGGTCGGCCATGGCTTTCTTCATAGCGGCATCCCTCTTACTCAGGTTGTCCTGCGTCGCAAGTATTTGCTTACGAGCGTCGTCTAGTGACCCCTCGGACAACGACAACTTACTTTGAAAGTCGGAGACTTGCGATTCCAAGGTTTGTAACGTCTCCTTGCTCTGACTTTGCGCTGCCAACGCTTCGTCTCTTTGTCGGGTCAGAGACTCCTTCATGGATATTAGGTCTGCGTTGGGAACATATTCAGTCTCATTGAATACTACCATGCGCTGGTCTTTGGCGTGCTGGTAGACAGTTCCTTCCATAGCCTGTCCAATTAGGTCTGCGGTCCCACCGTTTTCCTCTGACATAAATCCTCCTGTTTTTGGTTTCAAATTCTTATTATACCATTGTCATAAACATTTGTCAAGACGGTGGTATAGTACCTTCGTCGTCTGCCCTAAGCCACTCCTCAACACCGAGTTCTTTGGCTCGTCTGAGGAGGACTTCACGTTCTCTGTCCTCGTATGTTGGAGCCCACGTCTCATACTCACCATACCCCGGCGGTGTCTTGCCCCAGTTATGTATACCATCGTTGTAATATAGGGGGACAGCCTCACCGCCGACACCTTTCTCGGTATACCCGTAAAACCACAGGTAGTAGTCGACTTCAGGGTTAGCTGTCCTCATAAGCTCACGGGCATCACGCAACTTCTTCCTGAATCCTTTGTACACGTCAGAGTCTTGGAGGGCGTCGCGTACTCTAGGATCACTTGAATGATCCGCCTTGGATATCAGCGACCTGTCTATGGGGGAGTATGCCTTCAGTATGTCACCCCAGAGATTCCAGTATTGTCGTAGTACACCATTACGGGCTTCCATGGCAAGTCTTTCAGGCTCAGGGAGAAAACGCCCCTTCATCTCCTCCCAAGGCTCCCTCCAGTAGTCCGGTATAGCCTCTTCAATTTCGTCCTTCTTGGAGTATACCGTATCCCAGTCGACGCTTCCATCCGGTAATGTATAAGCTGACGGGTTAACCCCATAGTACGCATCCAAGTACGTCTGTAGAGGATGCGGGGGTGCCATAGGACCGACACGCCCAAGTATCTCATTGTACTCTACCATGTCATCCCAGCCCATAGGAATACCTTGTATGTACTTGCCGTCCTCGACAACCCATCCGTACTCGCCATACATAGGCTCTCCGGTAATAGGATCGATGGCCCACTGTAGCTTACCGTCAACCATCTCCTTCTTGCCGTATAACTTCTCCATCTCGGCAAAGTACTTAGTGTTGATGTCGCCTATCTTCTCTCTCAAGACAGTATTGGACAATTGCCCACCGCTGACGAACTCTGTCCACAACGATGTCAAAGCCTTATGTCTCCACGATTTCCACTCGTCTGCCTTTCGACGGAGTTCGTTCTGTTGGCGGGTTATTGTGGCTTCGGGTTCCTGTGACCTCAACTCACTGGCAACACCCTTGTACTTCATAGGCCAGCTTTCGTTGATGATGGCCCACATGTCCGGTGTGATTTCGTTGGAGTGCATTGCCCAAGGATCGTTGCCGTACTTCAGCAAGTTCCTGTAGTAGTCCTCGTCCTTCCCTATACGACTGCCTACAATATCCACCCACATACTGGCCCTCGCGTTCTCAGCCTCTACTCTGTCCTCATGCCGCATATGAGTCATGCCTGTCTGAGTACCAATGACATCGTACTTAGCTACCTGTCTGTAGGCGTCGTCTCTTATGTTGTTCAACTCAGACTTGCGTGTCTCTATCTCAGCGGCTTTCTCAGGAGATACATCCCCAAGGTCTATGCCATTTAACTCCTCCAACTCGGCCTCAAGGTCAAACAGCCGTATACCATGATGACTCTCTAACCATTGGTTGATGTTGTAGTCCCTGAACTTATTGGGAAACAACTTCTCATGTAAATCTCTAGCATGTGTACTACCGGCGGCTATGAGGACATTAAGCCCTGTCTCTTGCAGGGGTGGTATAATACTGCCTGTCTCGGCTGGACCCCCCTGAATTATACGTGTCATAGCAAGGACGGACTGCCCCGGTGCCCCCAGATAAAACCCATACCTCTGCATGTCGTCTATGGCCTCAAAAAAAGGCCCACTCATGACAGCGGGGTAATCGGGTTTGGTCAGTGTCGCCGTCATACCGAATATAGTCCCCCTCAGCGGCATTATCTGTAACTCCTTGGCGATCTGTAAATAACCATACCCACCACCACTAATACCGATTTCCTCATCCATGTCGTAGAAACGCCCTGTCTGTGTCGGTATCCAAGGGTGACGTATACTCATGCGAGCCAACCACTCAGGTCGACTAGCCTCATACGTCCAGAATGGGAAGAAGTGACGCATGAAAGAGTTAAGGGCCGTCGGGTTATCGTACATGACGAAGTTCTTCTCTAACTCCTTATTGGCTATATCGACGGCCTGAATCCTCATCTCCTTAAAGTTCTCAAACAGCTTTGGATCAGCCGCCCTCTTACCGTCAACAAATGTCTGCATATTCTGAACACGTTGGCGCGCAGCTTCAATGGCTTTCTCATTGTAGACATTCGTAATAGGAACCCCTCGGAGATCACTGGCGAGGTTGGTAGCTTCTATCTCCTTAGGCCCAGCTATAGTAGTCATACCACCGCGTTCACCAGACAACTGCTTATGTATACGTCGTATGACTTTCTCGTTCACACCCTTCATCTGCCCAGTCTCTCTAAGGTATGTCATGACGTACTGTGTGAAATTGTCCTCATCCAACAAAGCCAAGTTCTCCACGAGAGCCCTACGGAGTTCGTTCGATGACCCCCCCATGCGTTTAGACAACTCTTCCATACTGATATTTCGTGGTCGCCCTCTGACACCCATTGGTATGGGAGCTTGTGATGGAAGATTACGAAGGTCTCCAGTCAGTCGACTGAGTTTACCAACCAACTCACCCGTCAGTGCAGCCTGATCGTTGCCCTGTTTAATCCATATATCGTCCATACGTTGCCTGTACTCAGACCAGAAAGCATCAGACGTGAAGTCTTTCTTACGAGCGAAGTGACTACGCCGAAACGCATTGGCCTCTTCCCACGCTTTCCTCGTATTCTCTACCATGGCACGGGCAGTATCTACAGGGCCTCGAATATGTGAAACCCCTTGGGCTTTCCCAACTCTCTCCAAGGCTGTCGCCATCTTGTCCACGGCTTCCTCCATGGCGAATACATACTCATCCAATGAGTCATCAGTCATCCTCCACAGAGCATCCATGTTCTCGTCACCGACGTAACTGGCCTGCCTAGCCACAGCCCGTCTGACCTCACTCGGCAGCATGGCCGACGTGTATACAGTCGTATGGAAATTACTCATCATACCAACAAGGTCTTCAGGTGTCGCAGCGTCGTTGGCAGCCTTGACAAACATATCCCCGAAATCCTCCAACCTCTTCGTTATGTATGCAGGATGACGAGCAATATTAGAGTATATAATGTCAATGCCCTCTGTCTCTACCCACTTCGCCATGTCCTCCCAGCTAGCCCCTGCATCGTATAGGTTCCTCAACTCCACCTTGAACTCTGGGAAGTGGGTCAACTCACCATACTTACCAAGTATCTCCTCGAACCTCCGTCTCTGTATACCTTGGGCATTCACAGTCCTGTTGAACACAGCCATGAGATCGCCTTCTGGAGTCAGGGCTATCTGGCGGAGACCCGCGTTCAAACTCTGCATCTCCTTGGCAAATATCTCTGACCCAGTTATTATTGGGTCGCCCTTCAGTCCTGTCAAGTGTCCGTTCAATCCACCGACGTACTGTTTCCTAACCGCCAAAAACTCGTCCTCAGTACGTAGTATCAAATCCTCCAAGGCATCATCATACAGTCTTAGGAAGGCACTGTTCTTCATCTTCTGTGTATACTGACTCATGAGTATAGACCCGTGGCCCATGACATCTCCAATGAAACCAGTCGGCTCCAACATGAACTTACCAGCCCTCTGAGGATCACTGAATGGTTTGAACCTGAACAAGGGATAGTTCCCCATTCTGTCCAAGTACGGTATGTTCCTACCCCCTGCCGCCTTTCTCAATGACTCACCGAGACCTTTAAGAGACTCGGCCTTTCCTATCTTGAGAGCAGGCAACTCTATAAGTCCTGGGGCGTTCTTATCAACTGCCCTCAACGCCTTCTCAACACGTCGTTCAATAACTGAATCAGACAACCCTCTGATGGCCCCGTCTATACGGATGCGGTTTTCCTCAGCGTCCTTTAGAAGTTCAATACCCCCCGGCTTAGACAAATCACCTGCGTGTACACCTAACTCACTAGGCATGGTCGCCCGTGTCTCACCAATGACGAGGAACTCCTTGACATTTGGGAGGTCTCCAACTCTCTCAATGACTTCCTCAGATGTCGCGGCTCCAACGTGACGAGTAGACAGTAACGAACGGAACCCTTCCTCAACAATATTCATAGGACCATAGAAGCCAAACGACAAGTACGACTGAGCAAACGGCTTACTCCAAAAGTCGTCAAGAGCTTTCCTCATAATGTTACTCTCAACCCAGTCGGCCTTATTAAGCAGACTCCCCCACATACCCTGAACATGCTTCATACGTTGGGCAACGGCCACATCCCCCATGGCATTTGCATACCTCAAACCTGCTTCATGGGCGAACTGCTTAGGTGTCAAGCCTCTCTTGACCACAGCGTTCATGAAGGTCTCACGCCTCTTCATCGTGTTCTCTGTCAACGACTTAGCGTATTTCTCAGCATACTTGTTGTCGTTAGCCCCAAGAAGATTGTATATACGCCCCTGCGTCTGCTCGTTAGTCATATTGCCTCTGACCCCAGAAGCCCTCTTGGACAACTCATCGTATATGTCAACCACAATCTCTTCTACCCGCCGTCCTGTAACGTCAGAGGCCGTCAACAACGCATTATGTTTCTTCATCGTATCCATGACGGGTAGACTACCAACAGTGATGAGTTCATTCAAGTCGCGCAGGACAGTTGGTGCCTTGGAGAAGTTCTTATGCTCTGCCATCGTCTTCAGCACGGAAGCAGTCCTTTCCTTCCCTCCATATATAAACGCCTTGTTATCACGAGCCTGATTATTCACAGCTGTTCTGACTATTCCATGACCCTCATAGTAAGCACGAAACGCCTGTGTATGACGAGTGACTGACGGAGGCACAAGACTAAATTTACTCACACCAGTCTTAACCCCAACACGTCTCGCACCTACGACGGGAGCCTTGATAGTCCACTTCAGCCCGTCCACAACAACATCACTGAAGTAATTAAACGAGTCATCTATCTTGCCGAGAAATCTCCCAGCCTTAGGTACCTTCCCAAGTATACCCCAACCAACAAAATTGAGGGGGTCGCCCAGTATACGGAGAGCCATCTTCTCCCCCTCGCTGAACTGCTCGGACTGGTCGAAGGCTTCACCCCAAGCCAGCCACGTATTTGTGCCTTCATCCTTCAACCTCTTCTGCAACGCCCTCGTCTCATCATTGCCAAGGAAGAACCCAAACATAGGGTCCTGTACGTAACTCTCGTACGCTTCAACAGCCTCTCCAATAGCCTTCCCCGGACTCTCTATGAACGCCCCCCAGACCTTATCCCACATATTGGGTTCCTTAACTTTGTACTCTTCCTTAGGTACTATAGGAGAATCCATATTGACCGGAGTAGCCTTTCTATTAGCCACAGGCTTCAACCCCTTCATAGAGAATGACGGGGGTTGTTCTGTAGGTGCTGAGGCCATGGGAGCTATAGGAACATCCCCCTGAGCCGGTATCAAATCAGGCTTAGGATCATTCCCACTGCCCATACCCGCCGGTATGATGTCATCGAATAAATTCCCGTTCGCCATTATTCCACTCTCCTATATACTTGTCCTACAACCTGTCTCGGTATTAACCCAGTAAGTCTCTCACGACCAATACCTTTCAAATACTCCTCAGGACTGGGTATGCGTTCCCGTCTCAACATTTCCCCCGTAAAGGAATCGATAGTAACATCCCCGGCAGCTGCCAAAGCCCGACCCAAGTACTCCTGTTGGAATTCAGTCGTGTAAGGAGCCAACACACGCATCTCTCTAGGTGAGAACCCTTGCTGCGCGAGGTACTGAGGAAACACTGTTCCAATACGTTGTGCCAACTTGTAGGCCCTGCTAGTCCTACCCTCAATGTCCTGTCTAAGTATCCCCATATGATACTGTCTCAACGGCTCATGTATACGTTGTCCAGCAGTCGTTCTAGCAGCAACATCAGCCATAGCCCACATTTCATCAAATGTCGTAGGCTCCTCAATGTCCTCGACTGGAGACAGTTCAAACGCCTCCGCCCCACCGTACTGTCTTAGAAACTCCCCAGCCCCAGTGTACTGTCGGACAAGAGATTGCACAGCCCTGTTAGCAAGTATTAGGTTTGTATACATCTTGGGCTCAACACCCTTCTCCATGATATAGCCCTCAAGAGTGTCCACATACCCCATACGTTTAGCGGCGAAATACTCTTTCCCAACACGACGGTATTCATCAAACACTGTAGCCCACTGACTCGCAGGCATACCAGACATGGCCTTGTTGATAGCTTCCTCAACCTCAGTAATCTCAGGACGGAAAGTCTCTATCTTATCTTGGAAGTACTCCTCGACATCCTCCTCCATGACGAACTTCTTATATTCCTCTGGGTCGTACGGGTTCTCCACGTTCTGTCGGACGAACTGCTCGTATTCATCCAGCACGTCAAGAATTTCCTCTGACAAATTCACAGTATACCCAAGACCAAATCTCTCTACACTACCCAGTCGTATATCCCGTGCTAACATACCCTCAGGGATGTCTGTCGGGCGAAGGGCTGTCTCTCCAAGAGTATAGGCGAAGTCTTCTGACTTCATGTACGCGTCCATCGTGGGATATCCTAGACCACCAGCCTCCGCCTCCATAGTGTCATAATTACGCGCTATATACCTCAGAGCCGTTTTTTCGTCAGGGAATATCTCAGGGAAGTCAGTCTGTAGCTTTCTCATGACAGCTTGCTCTTCCGGGGACAACGTGGGCAACGTATACCGCGTAGACCCAGTATACTCCATAATAGCCCCAGCATACTCTTCCCAGAACGACGGCAAGTAGCTACCCAAATCGTTCGCTACAATACTCTCAACAGCAGTGACATCTCCACCAGCGGCAACAAGTATTCTCTCGTACATACGCTCAGCCAACATTAACGTCATAGACAAGACCTTATCTTTCTCCTCATTAGTCATCTCATTGACGTCTTTCCCAAACACGGGATCATAGAATTCAACTATAGGAGCAGGCCCTTCCTGTTGTATACCCTCCTGAGCAACATACTTCCTCAACCACTCACTAGTCTGCATACGGAGCATTTGTTTGACATCATCGCCCGTCCCCGCAGTGAAGTACGCCTGTATCTCAGGGGAATTTCTGTACGGAAGTGTCTCATCCATGACGACTTCCATAAGGTCCTTGATAAGAATGTTCTCGTCGGACGTGGCATCGAATGGAACCCCCTGCTGGAGAAGGACTAGCGAATACCCAACGCTGCTGACAACACTCTGGTATTCGGCCTCGTCCTCAATGCCTTGATACCACCTATATGCAAGCATCAATTCTTCAAATGGCGTAGTCACCCATCCTTTAATTCTTGCTTCCTCTATGTCTGCCATTGCCTGTTTCCAATTGTCTAAGTCCCCCCCTTCAAGACCAATACCGTTAATGTAGTCCTTGAACGACACGCCCCCGGCAGAAGCCATAGCCTCACCGACACGAGCCAGCGGAATACCGGCCCCCTCAACAAGTCTACGTACTCTTGCAACATTATTCAACGAGTTGTGTAGTTTCTGAGCTTCAGCCTGCTCCTCAGCCGTCCTCTCAGGATTAACCCTCTCCTGATAAACCTCTTCAGCCAATGCAGTCATATCACTCAAAGCCCTCTGGATAGTCTTCCAACTGACAGCATTAGACAACTGATTACTAGCCTTCTGTCTCCACGACCCCATACCAACAACAGGGGACACTTCATACTGCCTCAAGTCAACAAAGACACCGGGCATATATTCAGCCATATCAGTCTCAGGATCAACAATAGGCCCCTCCGTCCAAGACTCAAAATTCTTCTTAGCCTCAGTCACAGGTACATCAAGTCTTTCATATTCAGGCGGTATAGGCTGACCAGTAAATGGGGCAGTTCTCCCAATGTCCTCCTCAGGCACAATGAAGAAACCCCCCATTCTACGTAGAGGATGTGTGTACCTATTGAACACAGAAGGTGCGTAGGCATCACAACGAAAAAGCATTTCCTGATAGGCCAACCACTCAGCATCCCCCCACTTACCCACAGGATTACTATACAAATACCCTAATGTCCTTAAACCATCATTATCCGCCATGTCCTACCCCTTTCCTTTATTACCTCTCCGTCTCCTCATCGCCTTCTTCTTACGTCTCTTTGTCTGTCTCGCAGTCGGTTTACGCTGGCCCAACGCTACCACCTCCTCTCTGTAGTAACTCCATTTGTTCTCCAGTGACGCCGCCTTGTGCCATCTCAGTTCCACCGACCTGAGGCGGTATACCCGGTCTAGGCGCAGGAGCCTGCCCTTGAGGAGCCTGACCACCCAGCGTCGCCATGACACGTTCGGCAAATGCAGCCATGATGTCGGCGTACGACGCGTTATCAGCCTGTCGGAACTCGGCCTCCTTCTTCT
>Ga0180434_10000872_pt1 | contig 44127 bp, 39 predicted proteins | sample SS_ome_7_FD_132453 | JGI IMG/M metagenome (GOLD analysis project Ga0180434, IMG submission 132453) | Hypersaline lake sediment archaeal communities from the Salton Sea, California, USA - SS_1_D_2 metaG | ecosystem: Environmental > Aquatic > Non-marine Saline and Alkaline > Hypersaline >... | reverse complement strand
GCGGCGGCCTGATTGCGATTTTGCTCCTGGCCGGTCTGCGGCTGTGGGTCGAGTGGCGATACCGCGACCGCATCTATGCCCGCGTCGAGGACGCGCCGTCGCGGCCTGTCGCCCTCGTCCTGGGCGCGGGCTTGTGGGCCGATGGCTCCCTCACCGCTGTTTTGGCTGACCGCGTCGCCACTGCCGCCGATCTCCATCATACCGGCGGCGTTCAAAAGCTGCTTTGCAGCGGCGACAATCGGTTCGTCAACTACAACGAGCCGCAGGCCATGCGGGAGTACGCCGTTCGCCTGGGCATCCCGGAGGAAGCCATCGTGCTCGACTATGCCGGCCGGCGCACCTACGATAGTTGCTACCGCGCGCGGGCCATCTTTGGCGTGGAGCAGGTGGTGATCGTCACCCAACGATTCCACGCCGCCCGCGCTCTGTATCTCTGTGACGCGCTGGGCGTGGACGGCATCGTCGTCGTCGCCGACCGGCAGGAATACTCCGCCCGGCGGATCGTCTGGGAGACGCGGGAGCATCTGGCGCTGGCGTTGGCCTGGTGGGATGTGAATGTGCGGCGTCCGCTTCCCGTCCTGGGCGATCCACTGCCGATTGACCTGGCCGAGACAGAACATGGATCCACACTCAATCGAGTGCTTGTCAAGTCAGAAAATCATGGTAGAATGGGAGGTGCTCTGGGGGATCGTCTAATGGTAGGACAGTGGACTCTGGATCCATAAGTGGGGGTTCGAATCCTCCTCCCCCAGCCTCGGTTGAATTATCGGCTACAACCTCCCAGTCCATACCCCGCACACAGGAGTGAGGCGATATGTTTTACCCAAGCGATCGCGTCCTCGTCGCCATCATAAACAATCGGCGTGATTTCGAGATCGCGTGTGACGAAGGTTGGTACCGCATCCCCCAGAAACACGCCCCCAAAAGCACCACTGAAGCAGTCGTGTTGGCCTTTTATTTCACCAAGGCTTTCGGCGACGAAAAGTGGGCCATCCATTGGTACGCTCCCGTGCGCGGCCACGAACTGGTCCGTCGCCGCGACCTGCTCCCCAACCAGGCCGGGCATCCCCGCGCCGATGATCGGTACTACAAGCTCCAATTGGGGCCGTTGATGAAACTGGAGCAGCCCATCCCTAGCCTGCGTTGGCGGCGCGTAACCTTCATTGAAAGCTCCTGGGACCGATTCACTGCCGCTGAGGAAATCAATGACCTCTACATCTCTGGCGCCGACGGTCTGTTCGTCACCCTCAAGGAGGATAGCCTGTTCCCTGAGCGCGAGTTCTGCGTGCGGGAGGGAGACATAGAGTACGTGGTGGACATGGCCATTCCTTGCCGCGAGGGCACCGTGGCCATCGCCGTGGGCGACCGGCCTGCTCCCGCAAATGCGTTGCGCGACCCGGATCCGGAGGCCGTCCAGCGGGCGGTCGAGCGATTGGGTGGGGCGCTAACTTTCGAGCGTGTAAAGCGTGATGCTCGGTGAAAATTACGCATGACGCATCGCGCCGATTTGACACTTTGGCGAAATGAGGTAAAATTAGAGTCCGGTTGGGCCAGCAAGCCAGGACCGGCCCACGTAGCTCAGTCGGTAGAGCACATTCTTGGTAAGGATGAGGTCATGGGTTCGATTCCCATCGTGGGCTTTGTAAAAAATTAACGAATGAGGATATGAAATGGCAAAGAAGGCGGCTCGAAGAGTGTTTACCCTTGCCTGTACCGAGTGCAGGGAACGGAATTATACAACCCAAAAGAACTTTCGTAACGATCCCAGTCGTATCGAGCTAAAGAAATTCTGTCCTCGCTGCGGTGAGCATACACTGCACCGGGAGACCAGATAGCAGATTCACAGGCCAGTAGCTCAACTAGGCAGAGCAACGGTCTCCAAAACCGTAGGTTGCGGGTTCGATTCCTGCCTGGCCTGCCTGAGTAGACCTCAAGACACCGCCGATGTAGGTGGCGGTGTCTTGAGGTGTTAAGAGAATCTTATCGCAGGAGTGTTCATACGTGGCCAGGTCAAAAGCGAAGAAAAAGAGGGTAGAATTGCGGGACAATGCGATTGTGCGCTACTTGCGCGAAACGCGATCGGAAATGCGCAAGGTGCATTGGCCCACTCGCCAGGAAGCGGAGAATCTGACGAAAATCGTCTTGGCTGTCACGGTCTCGATGGCTCTATTTTTGGGTTTGTCGGACTATTTGTTTTCCTTGGAAGTGAGGGGATTGGTCAGTGGCAGCGCAATTGCTTACGGCGTTGTGATCGTCGTCGCAGTTGCAAGCGTAGTGACCATCATCATTCTGAATCGCCAGAACGTGTAGAATACACAGGTTGGAGAACAGCGATGTTCGCGCAGGAAGACGAAGTTGATACGGAACTCGCAATAGCATCCGAGAGCGAAGCGGACGAGATCGAAGAGGCGGAGGAAACTCTTCCCGATCAAACGGGCGCGGACGAGATCGAAGAGGCGGAGGAAACTCTTCCCGATCAAACGGGCGCGGACGAGATCGAAGAGGCGGAGGAAATTCCTCCCGATCAAGCGCCCGTCGACGATGGCCGCGCCTGGTACGTCGTCCATTGTTATTCTGGCCGCGAACAGAAGCTCAAGCATAACCTGGAACAACGCATCGAGTCGCTGGGGATGCAGGACAAGATCTTTCAGGTTGTGATCCCGACCGAGGACGAAATGGAAGTCCGTCAAGGGAAACGACGGACGGTCGAGCGGCGTATCTTTCCGGGTTACGTCCTGGTGCAGATGATTATGGATGATGATTCGTGGTACGCTGTGCGCGAAACGTCTGGCGTAACCGGATTTGTGGGGATGGGGAATAAGCCGACACCTCTGCGCCCGGCTGAGATCGATTCTATCATGGCCCGCATGGAGTCTGAGGCCCCCAAGATCAAGGTTACCTTCAAAAAGGGCGAAAAGGTGCGTATCATTGACGGGCCTTTTGACGAGTTCATTGGCGTGGTGGACGAGATTGATATGGAACGAGCACAGGTACGGGTGCTGGTTTCCTTCTTTGGCCGCGAGACGCCGGTCGAACTTGACTTTTTGCAGGTGGAGAGAACGTGACGTCGCGAACGAACAACGGCACCTCGAAAAGATCATTCTGCGATACCCGATGATTTTTGCTGGTGTCGAATAAGGAAGAGATGGAGAGCAATGAAAAAAATTAAAGCAGTAGTCAAATTGCAAATCGCAGCCGGAAAGGCGAACCCGGCCCCGCCGGTGGGACCGGCGCTGGCGCAGCACGGGATCAACCTGATGCAATTCTGCAAGGAATATAATGCCCGGACGAGCAGCCAGATGGGAAACATCATCCCTGCTGAGATCACCATCTTCCAGGATGGCTCGTTCAATTTTGTGCTCAAGACGCCGCCGACGGCCGATCTGCTGCGCAAGGCGGCCGGCGTCGATCGTGGCGCCTCGGATCCTGGCCGAGAGAACGCAGGGACCATCACGCGTGCTCAGTTGGAAGAGATCGCCAAGACGAAAATGAAAGATCTGAACGCCATTGATTTCGAAGGCGCCGTTCGACAGATTGAAGGCACTGCCCGGGGTATGGGGATCAGAATTAGCTAAGTTGTGGGAGGGCTTGGCCCGTTAAAACCACCTTTGGAGGAACGATGCCGAGAGGAAGAAAATATCGTGAAGCACTGGAGAAAATAGACCGCGAGCGAGAGTATCCGTCGCGGGAAGCGCTGGAGCTGGTAAAAGAAACCAGCTACGTCAATTTTGACGAGACGGTCGAGGTGCATTTTCAACTGGGGGTGGACCCGCGTCACGCCGATCAACAGGTGCGCGATGTAGTCCAACTCCCCCACGGCCTGGGCAAAGAAGTGCGCGTGCTCGTCTTTGCCTCCGGCGAGGCGGACAAGATCGCCCGCGAGGCCGGGGCCGATTACGTAGCTTCTGACGACGAATGGCTCAAAAAGATCGAGGACGGCTGGACCGAGTTCGATGTGGCGCTCGCCGTGCCTTCGATGATGGGCAAAGTGGGACGCCTGGGGCGTGTGCTAGGCCCGCGAGGATTGATGCCCAATCCCAAGGCCGGCACGATGGTTCAACCCGACGACCTGCCGCGTATGATTCAAGAGACAAAGGCGGGCCGTGTAGAGTTCCGCGTGGACAAAGGGGCCAATCTGCACACGCCTATCGGCAAGGTCAGCTTCCCGCTGGAGAAGCTGTTCGACAATTTTGCGGCGATGGTGTACGCGGTCAAGAGAGCTAAACCCGCTGCTTCCAAGGGGAGGTACATCCGCAAGATCACGGTTACCTCTTCGATGGGGCCTGGGATCAAGGTCGATCCGGCAGACGCGCAATCATTGGAGGTTTCGTTCTAGAGTCGTTTGAACAACTTGTAGCCAGAGACAGCAGGTGCGTCCCAAGACGCTTAATGTGAGCCTGCCGAGGCGAGAGACGGTCGGATGCAAAATATCCGACATCCATTTTTGGAGAAATGTCCCTGCGTCGGCGCGGCGCAGGGATTTTTCATTGTACAACAGAAGGAGGTATGAGATTGGCACTTTCAAGAGAGCGTAAGAACGAGCTTGTCGCAGAATACATCGAGCAACTTGAACGCGGACAGGGGATCATCCTGGCGGATTACAAGGGGCTGGATGTGAGTGAGATGAGCAAAATCAGGAATGAACTACGTCCGATCGGCGGCAAGTTCCAGGTGGTCAAGAACCGCTTGCTGATGTTGGCCTTGGAGGAGGTCGGCATATCACTGCCCGATGAGTGGCTGGTCGAGCCGACGGCGGTTGGCTTTTGCTACGAAGAAGTTCCGTCGGTGGCAAAGATCCTGGTGGATACGGCCAAGGATACCAAGGTACTGCGCATCAAGGGAGGCTGGATGGGCGCTGCCCCGCTTTCGGCGGATCAGGTGAGCGACATCGCCAACCTGCCGTCGCGGGAGGTGCTCCTGGCCCAGGCGCTCGGCACCATCAATGCACCAGCTTCCCAGGTGGTCGGCGTCATCGCCAGCGGTATCCGGCAGATCGTCAACGTGGTGCAGGCCTATGCGGACAAGTTGGAAGAGTCGTCTGGTTCTGAGCCGGCCGTCGAGGTGGCCGCCTGAGTGATGGTTGGATCAGAGGGTATGAGCATAAGCGTACAAACACACAATCTTAGCAAGGAGGCAAAGAAACTGTGGCAGAATTAGCAAATATTGTGGAAGAGATCAGCAAACTGACATTGCTGGAAGCATCCGAGTTGGTCACGATGCTGGAGGAAAAGTTGGGCGTGAGCGCGGCAGCGCCCGTGGCGATGGGTCCGATGCCAGCAGCGGTCGCTGGCGCCGCCGAACCGGAAGAGGAACAGACCGAATTCGACGTCGTCATCAAGGAGATCGGCCCCAAAAAGATCCAGGTGATCAAGGCCGTGAGGCAGCTCACCGCGCTGGGCTTGAGAGAGGCGAAGGATCTGGTGGACGGCGCGCCCGCTGCTGTGATGGAAGCCGTCTCGAAGGAAGCAGCCGAGGACGCCAAATCCAAGTTGGAAGAAGCCGGGGCAGTCATCGAAGTCAAGTAGATTGTCTCCCCCTAATTATAGCACGGCACAAAGCCGCCTCACCGAGGCGGCTTTGTGCTGCCTGATCCTGTCGGTTTATTGCTTGGGCCCCAATAAGGAATAGGTGTGCAGCTTTCCTTTCCCTTTCAACTCCACCAGCCCGTTGTCCCTGAAATCGAATTCTTCCTCGAGCAACTCGTAGGTGGAGTCACTGCAATGGATCTCGCCCTCGGGGCTGTGCGATTGCAGCCTGGACGCGGTGTTCACCGTATCGCCCCACAGGTCGTAGCTGAACTTTTTCGTCCCGATCACGCCGGCGACCACTTCTCCGGAATGGATGCCAATGCGGACGTTCAGGTTTGCGTCGATTTTCTTCACGGTGGCCAGCATCTCGAGGGCGGCCAGCGCGATGGGCCTGGCGTGATCTTTTGTTCGCTCGGGCACGCCGCAAACCGCCATGTACGAGTCGCCCAGGGTCTTTATTTTCTCCAGGCCAAACTCTTCGCTGATTTTGTCGAATTCCGAGAAAACCGTGTTCAAAAAGCCGACCAGTTTCTCTGGACTGATGTTCGCAGAGAACGGCGTGAAATCGACAAGGTCGCAGAACATGACCGAGACATGCGCGTAATGGTCCGCGATCATCGTTTCCTGATCCTTCATCCGTTCCGCGATGGGCGCTGGCAGGATGTTGAGCAGCAGGTGATCCGATTTTTCCTGTTCCCGCAGAATCTGGTTCTCGTATCGCCGATTCACGTTTCTCACGGCGAACGAGATCGGGAAGGCGATGAAGAGAGCAAAGAGGAGTGACCCGATGACGGTTATCCTGGAGAGCGCGTTGATCTCCTGGGCGATGCGCTCGCTGTTTTCGTGGGAAGAGACCGTCCAGTTCACCCCGGGAATGGAGTAAAAGTAGACGATCTCGTCGGGCTGTGCGGGCTCGGTCTCGTAGTGGAGCAAGCCGCCCCCACTTTGACCGGCCCGGATCAGCCGCTCCCACGGCACGAAATTGGCGCCGTCAAAATCGTCGTCGTACAGGGCCATCTTGTTCGCCACCGACGTTCCCAGGACCTGAACCATCGGGTGACACAGGTAATTGATGGATTCCTGATCCACGACGCAGACGTAACCGCGATCGAACTGCATGCCCGCGATGCTGGCCTGAAAGTCCTCAATGACTTTGCTCTCGGGCTGTCCGTCATCCAGTTGTTTCTGAATGAATTGGGCCATCGACCGGGCCTGGCGGTAGTTGACGTCGGCTTGCAGCTCAAGATAGATGTGCCGCAGTGTGTTTAGCAAGAACGGGACGACGAAAACGCCGACGATAGCGATGGAAAGAAACACTGCCAGAAACGTGTAGATGGGGAGTCGTGACTTTTTCATCCTTCTCCTTCCGGCTCGGTAGCTACTGCCATTTTGTCCAGTTCACGGTTTGGGATTGGCGCGAGTCACGGGGCGTTTTGTATGGAGCGAAGATAATGCCAGTATAATCCAATCTTCAAAAAAGTCAAAGAGCAAACCGAGCCAGCGAAATGCCAACAGAGCTGATGATCTGCACAATCGAGAAAAGAGGATTATTCATCTGATGTTAGGCGCCACTCGTGCACCTCTTGGAAGCGGGTGACGTGCAGGTAGCGCGCAACGTCGACCCGAAACAGCGCCGTCGATGGTGCCTGGACAAAGGACTCGAGGTAGGGATGACGGGCCGTCAACAGTTCAGCCCAGCGCTCCAAGTCCGCGCCGGGTTCCACCTGGCTGGCCCGTCCCGTCACCGTGACCGCGCTCACCTTCATCGCGTCGTCCGGGAATCTGCTGCGATCGTCTACGAGCAGGGCCACGTGATCGCATTCGGACAACAAGCGGTACTTGCGCGTCGCCATCGGCGTGGCAAAGACAAAAGACCGCAGGTCCTCGCTGAAGGCAAAGGCGATCAAAGAGCCGTAGGGTCGGCCGCCGCCCTGGGTGCAGAGCACGGCAAAAGGCTCGTTGTGAACCAACGCCTGGATCGATTCGATGACGGCGGGGTTGGGGCCTGGTTCGTCGGGCATGGCTTGTCTCCTTTCGATCGTTATGGTGCGCTTTGGGCGTCTCGTCTTTTCCGAACGGCCGCCGCCAGGGATTCGCCCTTTTCTGGCGTGAAGGATCCTTCCGCTTGCCACAAGACTCTTCCCTGCCGGTCGAGGAGAAGCGCATAGATATTCTCCTCGCCGGACAACTGGAGCGCCTCACGGAAGGCGGGTTTGTCCAGGTAGAGGGTGATGGTCCGCTCGCGGGCGACCGGATCGGGGATGCCGGCCCGCATCCCCTCGTTGACGAACGTGCGGGCCAGAACGTTGAGGCGTTGGATGGTCGGCAGTTCGTAGTAGCGCACCGCCGGATCGGTCTGCTCAAGTTGCCTGACGAATGGGATCCACGTGTCGACCTGACTCTGCTGCCACTGTTGGAAAGCGATCAAGACCAGGTTCAGCTCGCCCTCGAAATCTTTGGGAAGAGCGAGTTTCTTCCGTTGCAGGTTCGAGCCGGTCACGGTTGGAAATTTCGCGTTCTTCATGGGGCGCTCGTTTCGGATCTGGGAGGTTGGGGGATCAAGACCGGGGTGCGTTCTTTGTAGGCTTCATACGCCTCCTGGCCGCCCCATTTTTCATCCGCCCTCTTTTCCAGGATGGGCACCCCGCTGATGCGGGTGAGCAGCACGGCGACGAACACCGGGGAGATGAGCGTGGCCCACTGCCAGCCCCGCAGCACAGGCAGGGCGATGATGGCCACGCCGATCCAGAGCACGATCTCGCCAAAGTAGTTGGGGTGGCGGGACCAGGCCCAGAGACCGGTGTGGATGAACGCGCCCTTGTTCTTTGGATCTGCCCGGAAGCGGCTTTTCTGGGCGTCGGCCATCACCTCGATGGTGAACCCGAAAATCCAGACCAGAAAGCCGATCAGGGCAAACAGGCCCAATTCCTTGCGGGTGGTCGTGGTGATGGCGGCCAGCGCGGCGGCCAGCGTGAAGGTCACCCATAATCCCTGTAGAGTCCATGTGCTGAGGAAGCGGAGGAAGGAGGGCTTGATCTCGTCAAAGCGGGCATCCTTCCCTGCCTTTTGGATGCGGTGGAACAGGAAGGTGCCCAGGCGGGCCGCCCAGATCACCACCAGGGCCATCAGCAGGGTCGATCGGTCATCAACGGTTGGGCTGAGCAGCACGGCCAGTGTGGTCACCGAGATGTAGGTGATGCTGCCGGTCAGGTCAAAGAACCTCTCGGTCTGCAACAGGTAGGATGGGATAAAGACCGCCCACTGGATCAGAAAGGCCAGCCCGACTGACAAGGCAAAGATCGGGACGCCCAAGGCCGAGGCTCCTCCCTGGCTGCCGGCCCAGGCAAGCCCTAGGCCGACCAGGATGACCACAAGAATGGCGATAAGCGAATTGCGATCGTTTTTCTTCATGGTGTTTTCTCCTCATATAGTGCACCACTTTGGTAGGAGTGGTGAGACGACTCGATATTTCCCAGTATAGCCTACCTTTGCACAGAAGTCAAAATTACGCCAATGCTGCCTGTCACATCCCCACGTGACCTGGATCATAGCGGATGATTACCGCCTTCACTACCGTGTGACCGGTCAATCTGCTATACTTGGCTCGAGAGTTGAATGATACCTGTTGAAAGGAGAAGCATGAATAATCTGCTGTTGGGCTTTTGGCGCGCCATGATCCCGCTCCCAAATCCGGTTTGGCAGGGACAAATTCTCAGAGAGGCGCAGAAAATCGAAGCATCGCTCGGTTTCATGTCCGAGGAACATCGCCGGGTCCACCATTTTGTGGTCAGGGAACTCCCTCACGCTGGAGGGATTGGGAAACCGCTGGCGCCCGCATCCATCGTGCAAGGGTTGAGCCTGCCCATCACGCGGGTGAACGGCATTCTGGACGAACTGGAGCGGCACAAGACCTTCCTGTTCAGAAATGATCAGGGTGCGGTCGCCTGGGCGTATCCCGTGACCGTCGACAGGACACCGCATCACGTCACCTTCAACACCGGCGAACGGGTGTACGCTGCCTGAGCGATCGACGCGATTGCGACGCCCTTCGTGCAAGGGCAATTACGGGAAGGACCGCTGTCGGTCGTCGTTGAGACGGAATGCGCGCACTGCGCCCGACCGCTGCACATCGAAATAGACCGCGAACTGACGTGCCGCGTCGTGGAGGAGGGGGCCGATCCGCGGGTCTTTGTGCCGCTCGTGGACTTTTGCAAGCTGACCGATCCCAGCATCATTGACGCATTCTGAAGCAAGTCCGTCTTCTTCTGGTCAGAAGAACACGCCAGAGAATACCGCAGCCGGGTGGGGGAGGTGCGCGGTTTATACATGACGTTGGATCAGGCAGTATTCATCACGCCGATCATGCAGGGAGCGCTCTTTGGATTTTCCCGTCACCGTTGAGAAGTAAGAGTACGTCGTCTACGCCGAACCGCCCCGGACCAGCATGGGCCGGGGCGGTTTTGCTGCATGGCTCCGATTGGGAGAGTTGACCGATCTGTGACAGTTCTACCATTCGGACGTGACACGAGTGGAGTAGAATAAGAATCAGGGAATTGAGTAGCCGCGCTTTCCCTAGCGCGCGTGGGTAACTTGTTGCTGGAAAGGAGCTGACCAATGGAGGAGATGCGAGAACCTGTCGAGACATCCGAGATCACGCCCAACGACCGGACATGGGCGGCGCTGAGTTGGATACCGGCGACGCCGCTGTGGCCCATCCTGGCCATCGTGGCCCTGCTGATGGAGGAGACGAAGCAGCGCCCCTTCATCCGCTACAACGCGGTGCTCTCCATCGCGACGGGGTTGATCCTCATCCCGCTCACGATCGTCACCTGCGGACTGGGGTCGTTGGTCTACTTTGGCTTTTTCTACTGGGCTTACCTGGCTTACCAGGGCAAGACGGTGGAGGTCCCGATGGTGTCAAGCTGGGCCAGGGAGCGAGGCTGGGTGCAGGAGGCGGCGTGAAGAGAGCGAGACGACCCGTGTGCCTGCTGACTGTTTGGTTCGTCGCCAACGTGTTGATCGTCGGACTGGTCTCGGCGCTGGCTGGTGGATGGTACCTGGGTTGGACGAGCATGCCGCTCAGAATTACGGCGGAGCTGGGCTTGATCCAGTTGCCCAACTTGTTGCTGCCTGTTTGGGTGTTGCGTCGAGATGGGGCGCGATCGTGGGGCGATCTGAGAGAGGCTCTCGGTTGGCGCTGGACTGGCCGGCGGACGCTGGGCGCTGGAATCGGCGCCTCCGTCTTGTACTTTGGCCTGAACGCGGGGGGCAACGGCCTGCTCGGCGCGTCGATCCCCTACTACCTGCCCGGCGAGGGCGGCATCTTCGCCGACCGTCTGCTGGTCTTGCTCGGCCTCTTGCTCTTTCTGCTCGTCTTTGTCGGGTTGACCACCGTCGCCGAAGAGACCATGTTCCGCGGCCTGATCCAGACCCAGCTCGCGGCGGCTTATGGCGCTCCCGTTGGAATCCTTGGAGCGGCGCTGCTGTTCGGATTGCGCCATCTGCCCGCCGATCTGTTCTATGCCAGCGTCTGGAATGCCACACCTCAGATGTGGCTTTCCCGGCAGCTCCAATTATATGGTGGGGCGCTGCTCTTTGGTCTGGCGCGGCACGTTGGCCGCTCGACCTATGCCTCGTGGATGATGCATGTCTTTATATTTGGTTCGATCCTGTTCGCGAGTGGATAAATCAATCCAAAGGAGTCCAGGATGACGCCAAGTCCCTCCGCTCGGATGTTTCTCTTCGACTACCGGGGCAAGACGACGAGCGAGGTCAGCGCCGATGAGCAGATACTTGCTCTCGGCGTTGTTGTTCTCGTCAACCTGCTGCTGATGTTATTGGCCTGGCGTCTATTGGAACGGAAGCGCGCGAGGGATATGTGGTGCGGCGCGCCGGTTGGAGACGGGGCCTGCTGGCCTCGTCGGTCTGCTTTGGATTGTACCACATCTCCCTGAGTGGGATGAGCGACTATTTTTTGCAGGCACCCGTCATCGCGGTCGTGGAATCATTCGGCGCGGGGCTGGCGAATGGCGTCATCTACCGCTATCGAGGGTTCACGACGGCGGTTTTGGTGCACGCGCTGGGAAACTGGCTGCTGTTGACGCTGTTGATGGGCGTCTGATTCTCCTTGACAACTGGCGCCTGATGCGGGATACTTATCACATGGCGACCATCCTGATCGTCGAAGACGAGCGGAATCTATCCAACCTGATCCGGCGCAACCTGGAGGAGGAGGGCCACCGCGTCCTGCAGGTCTTTGATGGACTGTCGGCATTGACGACAGCCGCCGCCGAGACGCCAGACCTTATCATCCTCGACATCATGCTGCCCGGTATCGACGGCCTGGAGGTCTGCCGCCGCCTGCGACAGACTTCCATCGTGCCGATCCTGATGCTGACCGCCCGCGCCGAGGAGATCGACCGCGTGCTCGGCCTGGAGGTGGGCGCCGACGACTATCTCACCAAACCCTTTAGCATGCGCGAGCTTGGCGCCCGCGTGCGGGCCATCCTGCGCCGGGTCGAGATGATGCAGGCGGCAAGCGGGCCGTCGCGAGATGACGTGGTGACCGTCGCTGGCTTGCGCCTGGACCCCGGCGGTTTCGAGGCTGCCCTCGACGGACAGGCGGTGGACTTGACCCCCAGGGAGTTTGCCTTGCTCCACCTGCTGGTTCGCCATCCCGGGCGTGTCTTTAGCCGCGCCTACCTGCTGGACGAGCTGTGGGGCTACAGCGCCGAAGCCTATGACCGCACCGTGGATACTCACATCTACCGGCTGCGCCAAAAGCTGGGCGCCGAGAGCGAGGTCGCGCAGCGCATCGTCGCCGTGCGAGGCGTCGGCTACAAATTCGAGCGGGAGTGAGCGATGAAGAGAGTACGCCGATGGATCGCCGCCCGGCTGTGGCGGCGCTTGACGTTCAGCCACCTGGTCGTCATCTTTCTGACCATGTTCGCCCTCCAGTTGACCGTCGCCACGCTGGTCGCCTTGACCGCACGCCGCACCGCGCCGGTCGAGGGGGATGCCGGCTGGCTCGCGCGCTCCTTCGCCTACACGGCGGGCTGGCTGGCAGATGAGGGGCGGGAGGCGGAAATCCCCCTGATGCTGGAGATGATGCGACAGCGGGTGGTCGAGCCGTTCGAGGGCGACGAGTTGGAGGAGGGCACCGGCGCTATTCGATTTTACCTCTCGACGCAAAAAGACTGGCTCGACCGGCTGGTCGCCGTGACCGTGCTGGACGAAGCGGGGGAAGTGGCGGCGGTCATCGGCGCGGGGAGGGCGCGGCAGGGGTACCGGGCCACGTGGGACGAGCTGGTCGCGCTGGCGCGGGGCGGCGAGGCAAACCCATATACCCTCAGTCGTTGGTTGACGCCCGGCGATGGGGGACTTTTGCTGGGCGCGGCGGCCAGCACCCGCTCCGACGGCGAGATTGTGGGCGTCATCGTCGTTGAGATGCACCCTTCGATTCGCCTGGAGACGGCTCCTCCGCTCGTGGGATCCGTGTTTGGCTTTTTCGCCATTTTGTTCGTCACGTCCCTTCTCGGCCTGCCGATCCTGGCGCTCGCCGCGCTGGTGGCGATCTTTTCGGGCGTCATCGTCTCTCGCTCGCTGGGGCGGCGTCTGAAAAAGCTGGAGGATACGGCCCAGGAGATGGCGGGCGGGGATCTGTCTCTGCGAGTGCCCGACGCCTCGTCCGACGAGATCGGCCAGTTGGGGCGGGCCTTCAATCGGATGGCGGAGCAACTGGCCCATTCGCGGGAGGCGCTGGAGCGGGAGAAGGAGCAGGTCGAGGCGCTGCTCCGGGCCAGGCGCGATCTGGTCGCCAACATCTCCCACGACCTGCGCACCCCCGTCGCCTCCCTCTCCGCTCATCTGGAGACGCTCGCCGCGCACCCCGACCGGCTGGACGAGTACCTGCCCATCCTCGACGACGAAGCGGCGCGCATCTCGCACCTGATCGCCGACCTGTTCGAGCTGTCCCGGCTGGACGCCCGCGAACTGGAATTGGATCTGGCCCCGGTCGCGCTCAATAGCGTGATCGACAAAGTCGTCGCCGGCCACAAGGGGCTGGTCTGGGAGCAGCGCCGCATCGTTCTGGAGGCCCACCTGCCCGACCAACTGCCCCTCGTGCGGGCCGACGTGCAGCGGGTGGAGCAGATCCTGGTCAACCTGATCGCCAACGGGCTGCGCTTCACACCTGAGGGGGGCATCGTCACCGTCGAGGCCAAAGCGATAGCGGAGGGGGTCGAGGTGCGCGTCAGCGATACCGGCGTCGGCATCCCCCCGGAGGACCTGCCGCACATCTTTGAGCGTTTCTACCGGGGCGATCCCTCCCGCGCCCGCCCCGCCTCCGAAGATCGCCTGAGCAGCGGGAGCGGACTGGGGCTGGCGATCGTCAAGGGGCTGGTCGAGGCGATGGGCGGCTCGGTGAGGGGGACGAGTTCGCCAGGGGAGGGGACTTGCATCCGTTTTCGCCTGCCGCTGGCGGACGGTGCTGCCAGTGGTGTCGAGTGATACCAGTTCCATTAAGAGGTAGACTTTTTCCAAACCTGACGGGTCTACGAGACCCGTCAGGTTTGTCTCGCCTACCAACGTTGCCAGGTGAGCCGCACCAACGCCACGCCGGAACGCTCGAAATACTCCAGCCGTATCGTGTGTCTCCCTTCGCTCAAGTTGAGCGTGGCGCTGCGGCTGCCGCGCATCGGCCGCCAACTGTCGAGCACCAGCCGCTCGTCCACGTAGAGCCGCACGCCGTCGTCGGAATAGGTAGTGAAGGTGTAGCGCCCGCCGCCAAGCTCGACCGCGCGCGTCCAGACGGCGGAAAAGTTGTCGGACGGCACCGCCGAACCGGGTGAGTCCCAGCCCCAGTTAAAATCCAGCGCCGCAGAATGCGCCACGTCCTGGCGCGTGAGGACCGGATCGCCGGAGAGATCATCGTTGTCATAGTACCTCGCCTCCCAGGGTCCGCCCGCGCCCCGGTCGTCTGTGGTGGTGGGAGCGAGCGTCGGCGCGGGCGCTGGCGCAGCACCGACCCGTTGCCAGTTCACGCGCGCCATTGCCGCTTGGCTGCCTTCAAAGTATTCGACGCGCACGGCGTGGCTCCCCTCCGCCAGCGTGGCATAGCCGCTGCGGGAGCCGCGCATCGGGCGCCAGGCGTCGATCACCAACCGGTCGTCCACGTAGAGCCGCACGCCGTCGTCGGTGGTGGTGGTAAAGCGGTAGCGGCCGCTCTCGAAGGAAAAGTCGCCGCTCCAGCGCGCGGAAAAGTCGTCGCGGTTCACCTCCGTCGCGGGCGATCCCCAACCCCAGTTAAAGTCCACCGCGCCGTCGGTGCGCGCCAGGACAGGCGAGCCGGAGAGATCGCGGTTGTTGAAATATTCCCCTTGCCAGGGACCGGGTAGAGTGGGATCGGGCGCGGGAACAGGCGTCGGCGTGGGCGCGGAGGGAGGGGGAGCAGCGCCGCCCTGATCCCACCAGAAGTGGATGCGAGCGGTACCGGCGCGCTCGAAATACTCCACCTTGAGCGCGTGCGTGCCCTCCAGGTAGACCCCGTCCACATAGTGCCACTCATAGTCCATCGGCTGCCAGTAATCCATAATGATCCCGCCGTCCAGCCAGACGCGCACGCCGTCGTCGGATTGGACGTTGAGGCGATAGTAGCCAGGGGCAAAGTAGACATCGCGCGTCCACAGGACGGAAAAGTTGTCGGCGGGCATCCAGTCGGCGGGCGCGCCCTCGCCCCAGTCGAAGTGGATCTCGGCGTCGTCGCGGACGAGGGCCGGACCGCCGCGCAGGTCGGCGTTGGCATAGTACTTGCCCTCCCAGCCGCTCACATGATCTAGCCGATTCCACCAGACGTGGGCGTGGGCTCCACCGCTGTGCTCATAGTATTCGACGACGACGGTGTGCTGGCCGTTGCTCAGGGTGATGTCGCCGGAATGGGTGTTGGGTAATTTCTGATCCTCCCAAACGTCCACGACGCGGTTGCCATCTACATAGATGCGCACGCCGTCGTCGCAACTGGCGTAAAAGCGGTAGGTGCCGGGGGTAAAGCCCAGGGTGCGCGTCCAACGCACAGAAAAACGGTTGATCGCGATGGCATCGTCGGGACTGCCTTCGCCCCAGTCGAAATCAATAGCCGGGTCATACCGTATCAGAATGGGCGAGCCAGAGAGATCGTCGTCGTCAAAGTACTCGCCTCGCCAGACATCCCCACCGCTGACTCGTTCCCACGTGACTTGGATCGATGCGCCGCCGGTGCGCTCAAAGTACTCGACGCGCACGGAATAGGTGCCCCGTGGAATTTGGTGATCTACAAACGTCCAACTCGCCTGACGGTCGCGCCAGTCGTCCACCACCAGCATGTCTCCCACCCAGATCCGCACTCCATCGTCAGAGCGGTAGGAGAAGCGGTAGGTGCCGGTCTCGAACCACTCGTCGTGGGTCCAGCGGGCGGAAAAGTGGTCGTCGGGGATGCCAGAGCCGGGGCTGCCCGTGCCCCACTCAAAGTGCAGCGTGTCGTCGTAGCGGGTGAGCACTGGTGCGCCGCTGAGATTCGCGTTGGCAAAGTATTCGGCGTACCAGCCGGTCTGGGCGATGGTTGTGCTCGCTGGTGCGCTCACGTAGATTACCGTCAATGTGACGGCGAAGAGAATGATTAGACGCCGTATTCGGTTGTTCATATTATGTATACCTCCACTCGAATCTGATGAGGCTTTTGCGAACTGTAGTGGGGCGTGTGTTGAACCTCGATTGATGTCTATTATACCAGTACTTGACCATGTGCCAAGATTCCACTCTGATGTGTAGAAGCAGGCTCCGAGCCGTCTTGCCAATCAACTAGGGCCATTGAGGAAGCTCCAAAAGTTTCTCGCCATCACAGACGAGATGAACAGCTATCGTGTCCTCTACCCCCGCGAAGCGAATGATCTGATAGCCGGACGCCGGGCTGACGTGCGCGGCAAAGTGATTGCCACTCCGTTGCACCTCGCTGGCCCGATAGCCCAGCAGCCATATCTCGATCTGTTTGCGGCTCAACAAGTCTTCCAGCGTTTGGCCATCGTAGGCGCATTCAGAGTGCGCCACGATGTCCGTGCTATTCCACAGCCCCAACAGATAGCGCCAGTCCGAGGCCAGGGCGTCCAGGTTCGGCCCATCTGGAAAGCTCTGCACGAACATATCTACCGTGTTGTAGATCACCGCCGGTCGCGCGAACCAGGTTTCGAGCCACTCGTTCGTTTTCTCACTAAAGGGACGTTTCGACCAGACCCGTTCTCGTTGCGCTTGCTCCGAGGGCCGTTCCCAGTCGGGGTCGGTCAGGCAGATCGAAAACGGAACGGATTCTCCCTCGTTCAGCAGGGTTGCCAGGTCGGGCAGAGGGGTTGGCGTCCAGTAGTAGTAGGTGTGAGGATGTATCAACGGGTACTTGAGCAGCCCCAGGTCGACGTGTTCTCCCGGCGACGAGATCGGCACTTGAAAGGCCAGGTGGCTGTCGACCACGTCCACCAGGTCGGTAGGCAGCCCCATCAACTGGAACGAACCATCAGCACTGGTGCGCGTCATTGGCTCTCCATTCGACCCTTGCCCCACCCAGAGAGGTAGATCGCTCACCGGCCCGTGATCTCCATAACCAAGCACCACCCGGCCAGTCACAGTGGCCCCAGACGTGGACGAGGCATCTGCTTGACGTTCACCATCCCCTGCTGGTTGCTGGTAATAGTCTCGACAGGCGGGACGCACGCCTTCCAGGTAGAGCCGGTCGCAGATGGTCGGGTCGTCGGCGGCCTGGTAGACCGCTTGCAGGCACATGTCATCGATCCAAATCCCGACCAGGCGGCAGACGTCGGGGTTGAGACTATCCACGGCGTGGCGCTCGATGCAGGCGTACTGTTTCTCCTGTTCGAGTCCGTCGCAGTCGCGGCGGGCGGCTTGCACGTCGGGGTCCTGCTTCCAGGATTGTTGCGCGCATGCGACCAGCAATGTCGTTATCAAGTAGAAAGCGAATCGAGAGTTTGTCCAGCGTTTCAGAATCGCGTGAATGGTTATATCTTGCTCACTCATCGTACACCCCCATCTCGACGTAGAACCAGGTGTCGCCCTTGCGGGCGTAAAAGGCGACCAAATCGGGATAGTTTCTCACGTTGAACAGCGCCGGTTCGCAGCACAGGTTGTGCCTGACCTCGTCGTAGGTCGGCTGCATTGTTCTGTCCCCGTAAGAGATGCACCCGCGCCCATCTTGCTCGAAAAAGTAGAGCGGCCAACCGTGGAGCAATCTCCAATTGAATATCTTGTCGTAACCCAGCCGCTCGTTGAGATTGTCGCCGTCGACGATGACCTGGTCAGCAATTTCCAGCACCCAGTGGCCTTGCCACTCCAGGAGGGCATGTACAGGGAATTCGACAGGGTGAAATCCGGTGATAGTGTGAGAGTAAACGACCGCGCCGTCTTGCAGCAGGTTGTAGTGATACATATCGCCCACCTGGACGGTGTGGGTATGCTCGTTGATAATCAGCGGTGGACAGTCGGAGTCGACGCCAGGAATACATCGCTGGATACTCTCGCGCACCTCCTTGCGCCGAGCCAGGATGTCGTCAGACACATACTCCAGGAACTCGATGCGATCGGGCGTAGCGACGGCGGCGGCGACGAGCGGGTATTCCTCGATGGTCAGGCCAGCGGCTATGCCTGGAGTGACGCGAACGCTTGGCGTTGGCGTGGGTGTGGGTTGGTTTGTCTCCACGTCTGGCGGCCAGGCGGCGCCGCCTTCCTCGATCAGCACGACGTTTCCGCTCGGCCGGGCTTCCAATTTCCACCAGTGACATCTTTCGGGAGGGCAGGCGTCCGATTCCGAACCAGAGTCGAGCAGCGGCTCATCCCAGCGATACATGAACGTGACCACGACGGTTTCTCCCTGGATCTCTGCCCGCGTGATCCGGACGACGTCGTCTTCTTGCTCGGAGGATTGGCGCACTCCTGGCGACAGGCCGAACCTGGCGGGGCGGATCGCCGGTGGGAGCAACCGGCGGGCCGCCGTGATGGCCCAACCGACGTCGCCGATCGGCGTCTGGTCGAATCGCCAACTCGAGAGCAGGGCGTTGACTGCGCTCGCCGTTTCGTCTGAACCGTCTGGATCGCAGTAGATCTCCAGGGACAAAAAACGTCCCCATTTGAAGAATTCGATGCGTGTTGCTCCCTGGCCCTCTCGGCAGTTTGTCTCGCTCCACAGGCCGCCCAGATCTTGCGGCTCGTACTCGGGGCCGTATTGTTCCGCGGGCATAACCGGCCCGCCGCTGAGGTGGACCAGGACGACGTACGCGCCTCCAGCGGGAATCTGTTCCAGGACGCTCTCGGGACTGTATCTCGTGCTCGTTTCCGTCGTGACTTCTTTCGCCCGGAACCCGGTTTTCCCCCAGCTATTGAAGGCCACCAGGCCGGTGAACGGGCGCGCTAGATTTGCTGGGCCTTCGGCGGCCGCCCATCCAGTCGGCAGGGTGACTGTCAGGTGAAATTGGTCTGAACGAAATCGAGTGTTTTCCGTAGCCTGACCGCAGCCAGCCGAAAGCAGAAGTGCAGCGACGAGTCCGGGCAACACCATATAGAACCAGTATGATTTCTTTTTGACCATTTGACCAACTTTTTCAGTCCTTCGATACAACGAGCAGATCCTCCGGCCCATAGATGTGCCTGGCGGTGAAGGCGACCCAGCGACCGTCAGGCGAGACGAGGGCGTCGCCGTATTTGCCGGGATAATACCCCTGTTCGAACGATTTTCTTTTGGCGAGCGCTGGCAAGACACAGGCCGAGTGGGTGCACGTCTCGCGAAAGGGCGCGCTGTCCAGAAGAGAGACGCCGACTTGGCCGGTATCGAGATCATAGAGCAGTGGCTCTCCTGGGGAACCGGGTTGCCAGGTCGTTCCTGCGTAATGACCGTCACACCATTTGCGATAGACGAGCGTCTTTGCATCCGCCCAACCCAATGGCTCGTACTGGCACCCGGGCACCTCTGCTCCCGCCTTGCAGCTTTTGACCGCGCCGTCCAGCAAACCCGGCTGTTCCACGACACGCATCTCGACGCCAGGGGCGGCCTTTACGGGTGGTTGGTAGCGCATCAACAGCGGAAAGGCGAGAATGGCTGCCAGGAAAAGGGTCAGCAAGTAAAAGCGCCCTCGCCGCCAGACCTGACCGCGTTCGCGGGCGATCAACCCTACCAACGCAGCCAGCGCCGGTAGCAGCGCGGCCAACGTGATCGCCAGGTAACGCGTTGAGTCGCTGAGGAGCCAAGTGATGAAAAAGAGCGGCATGTCGAGTGCAGCGATTAGATAGAGCGGTGCTTCCGGATGGAACTTGGCGAGCAGCTTGAACGTGATTATCAACGGTATCGCCACGAGAAAGGGCAAGGTGAACAGAAAGGCCGGTAGAATCAACCAGCGCTCCAGTGTTGTGTATGGTTTCATTTGCAAGACCTCCTATGATGCGTTGGCGTATTCATAAGGCTGTTAACGTCGTCGCCGCACCCGGTCGCGAGCCTGACGCAAGCGGCTCAATGTATCGTCGTCCGGCGACGGCGCCGCCGGTTCGATGGGCGGTGGCTCTGGCGATGGATCGGCTGCGGAAGGAGCACGTTCACTGCGCTCGATCGGGCGAGCGCCTCGTCGTCGCGCCCGTTCCCGCGCCTGGAACAGATCGCCCAACAGAACCGGCTCGCCGATTCGCCGCTCGCTCTTTCGCCTCGGCAGGCGCTCGTGTGCCCAGGCCGCCAGGCGACGCCAGTCGGACGGCGTCAGTTGCAAGCGGCGGACCGCCACGTCGAGCGGAAAGAGCAGCGCCGCCAGCAGCAACAGGGAAGGCCACAAGGGGCGGGCGCGGCTGGCCGGTTGCCGGGTGGGGGCGAAAGCGGCGTCCGGTGTCTCCAGCGCGCTCCCGCCGGTGGCGCGGACCAGCTCGTTCAACAGCGTTCCTCCCTCACCCGTTCGCTTGTACTCTGGCGAGTAAGGGACGACCAACCCGCCCATCTGTTGCGCCACCGGCTGTCCCTCCCCGTCGCGCTGCACGATCTGGACCAGATAAGCGCCTGGATCGCCCACGAGGGCGCTTCCCTCGTAGCGACCGGCTGCCGTCTGCTCCAGCTTCACCGTCTGCTGCGAGAGTTCGGGGCCGATCAACGTCGCTTTCGTCTCCAGCAGATCGCGGGGCCGGTTGTTCTCGTCGAGCGAGTCCACCTGCACGCGCACCTCGGCGCCGTCCAGCTTCAGGCTGACTTGCACGCGCTCGTCGGCGGGCTCGGGCAGCGTCCAGCCGACGAGTTGCGCGGCAAAACCGTTGAATCGTTCCCAGGCCAGCCAATCGGTCGCCCATCGGCCCTTCAGGTCCGAGGTCCATGCGACCGACCGCCCCAGGCCGTACTGCCATTGAGCCAGCAGCGGGTCTCCCCGGGGGCTGACCAGTGCCACCTGCGCCGTCGATTTGGGCGTGGTCCCGTTGTAGCCCAGCAGCGCGGGCAGCGCCAGTGGATCGAGGCCGCGCAAGATCGGCGTTGCGCCGGACGGCAGCGGGTATAACGGCTCCTCGATGATGTACGAGCCGACCGTCTTGATCGTCTCCTTCAAAAATATCTGGGGCAGGTCCCGTAACGTCGGCGCGGGATAGTAGCGCCCGCCGCCCGCCTCGGCCAGCCCGCGCAGATACTCCGCCGAGCCGCTCCCCGCCGCCACGACGGAGAGTGTGATTCCCTCTTCGGCCAGCCGTGCGGTCAGCTCGGCATAGTCGCCGGAGCGGGACCAGCCGTCGGTGAGCAGGATGATGTGCTTGACCCGCGCCTCCGTCTCGAGCAGCGCCTCTTCTGCCTGGGTCAGCCCCGCCCAAATATTCGTCTGTCCCTCGGCCTGGATGGCGCCGACGGCATTCTGCAGGACGGCGGCGGCGACCAACTGCTGCAACTGGAGCGCCCACAGCGCGTTCTCGTCGAAAGCGACCACGCCCAGGTAATCGAGCGGCCCCAGGACGTTGCTCGCCTTGACGATGGCGTCCTTGGCGATGTCTACCTTCGGCAAGCCGGTCTCGACCCGCTCGTATTCGCCGGGGAGCGCGGTGGGGTCGTCGCAGTGGCAGCGGCCCATACTGCCCGACTTGTCGACGGCGAGCACCAGGGCGACGTTCGGCTCCTTCGTGCGGCTGCGCACGTCCATGTCCACCGGCAGCGCTTCCTCCAGCGGCGTGCGCAGATAGCCGCCCGCCCCGAATCCCTGCTCGCCGCCGAGCATCACCAGCCCGCGGCCCAGCTCGCGCACATAGACCGGCAGCGCCTCCATCGCGCCGTCGGGGAGCGCCCCGGCGGGCACACCGGCCAGGACGACGGCGTCGTAGCCGCTGAGGATCGCCAGCTCCGACGGCAGCATCGCGGGCGCGACGACGTCCACCCCTGCGCCGGTCGAGGCGAGCGCCCGCCGGAGTGCGTCCACATCACTTGCCTCTTCTGAGACGATCAACACGCGCGGCGGCCCGTAGACGACGACGAAACCGGAGGCCAGGTTGTTCTGGGGCAGCGTGTCGAGCGCGGGGAGCAGTTCCGCCCGGTAGCGATGAAAGCCGGTCTCCGTGGCGGTCAGCGACAGTTGCACCCGGTTGGTCCCCGGCTGGAGCGAGACCGTTTTGCTGGCCAGCAGCCGACCGTCGCCCAGGAGATACAACGTGGCCTCCTGAGCCAGCGTGCTCTCGATCACCGCGGTCGTGGCGAATGCTTGCCCCTGGCGCACGGTTGCCGGTATTTCCAGTTCCGCCAGGTACGCTTCCTGCTCGGCGGGCGGGGCCAGCAGGGGCGCGACGGCGATCTCTACGCCGCGCGCCGCCGCCAGGTCGGCCTGGGCCAGCGCCTCGCCGACGTTCTCCAGCCCGTCCGAAAGCAGCACCAGCCGTTTCTGACTCTCTTCCGGGAAGAGCGCCAGTCCCAGCCGGATCGCGGCGGCGACGTCGGTGCGACCGGGGCGGGGGGCGGAGGCGACGGGCGGCAGGTCGCGCTCCTCCGAGGCGAGCCGCTCGACCAGCGCGTCCTCGCCAAAGGCGACGATGGCGGCTCGATCTCCGCTTGGCATCCCGGCCACCGCCTGCCGGATAAACGCTTTCGCCCGTTCCTGCTCGGCGGCGGGCACACTGTCCGAAAGGTCGAGCAGAAAGACGACGGTCAGGTCGTCGACGGGCCGCACCAATTGCGCTCCCGCCAGGCCGAGGATCAGCCCCAGCCCGATCAGTAGCCGCAGCGCGACTCCCAGCCAGCGGCGTAGGGTGGGGCGGTCGTTGCGCCCTACGAAGGGGAGCGCCAGCAGCGGCAAGAATATCAACAAGGCCCAGAGGGCGGAAGGGTTCGAGAAAGAAATGTATGGTGCGTCATTCCGAGCGAGCGCAGCGAGTCGAGGAATCTCCACTTGCAATGGCAAACGCAACTCCAATGGGAGATTCCTCGACCCTTCGACAAGCTCAGGGCAGGCTTCCCTTTGGTCGCTCGGAATGACGGGGCTGAGTAGGAGTAGTAGCCCTGTGTAAACTCGCGCTCCCGCCCACAGCCGGGCGAGCGCGCCTCGATATTGCACCAGCCACTCGGCGACCAGCAGCGCCAATCCGATCCAGGCGAGCGGCCTCCACCACTCCTGGCGCGCGGGCCGGTCGGCAGCGATGGCCTGGCTCTCGGTTCCGGCCAACTCCAATCGCTCGCGGGGCGCGATGTCCGATTCGAGAGGGCTGAACCCGTTGACGGCAAAGCGGCCCAGTAGCCAGCGTTCGCCCTCCGTTTCGCCGACGACCTCGTAGACGCCGGGCGCGTCGGTGTCGCTGAACAGAGCCTCCCCTCCGCTCACCGACAGTCGCTCGCTCGTCCCGTCGGGTCGCGTGACCGAGGCGCTCTCGATCTGTGGCGACAGCGGGATGGCGAGTGGTCGGCCCGGCGCGATTGTCTCTGGCAGCGCACCGCTGGCGCCAGGAGCCAAAAAGTCGACCAGATTAGCCAGCAGCAGCGGGAAGGCGACTTGCAGTGGCAGGTCAGACTGGCGCAGGTCGAAGGCCAGCACGGCCAGGCGGTGCTCTTCTGTCTCACCAGCGACGAGCAGCGGCGTCGTCGCTTCGCCGTCAGCGCCCCCGGCGGCGACGATGACCGGTCGCCCCCACGCGGGCAGGGGCAGGCGCGCCGCTCGCTGGACGACGACCTGTTGCAGATCCACGTAGTGGAGCAGCGGCTCGCTCGCGCTGGCCGGGCGCGGGATGGGCGATTCGACCTCCCCGGTGACGGAGAAAAACTCGGTCGAACGGAGCGGCCCCACAAAGAGCAGCGCGCCGGGCGGGTAATGGTCCTCCTCCGGCAGGACGGTATCAAAAATAGTCAGCCAGTTCGTTTGAGGACTTGGGGATTGGTCGTCCTGGGTGGTTTCGTAATCCTCAAGGGAGATGGTGGTCACTTCGACGTCAGGGAGCAGGGATAGCGCGGTTTCCAGGAAGCGGTTGCCGGGGCCGACGATCTGGATTTGAGCGCCAGAGACGCGGGGCGCTACGGCCTGGGCCTGGTCGTCGAGCGGGAGGTAATCTTGACCCTCCAGCCGCGCTTCGAGCGTGTTCGTCTCGGGCGGCAGGTCGGGGAAGGTCAGCGCGACCGAGTCGCCGCCGGGTATCGTCAGGTCGCGGACGGCGATCAGCCTGGCGTCGGCGTAAATCGTCAGGCGACGCGCTGTTTCCTGGCGGCTAAAGTTGGCGACGCGGACGAATGCCGCCAGCCCTTGCCCGACGACGCCCGGGTCCAGCGACAGCGCGCTGATGGCCTGGTTCTCTCCCGACTGGCCGATGGGGACGTAGCGCACCTCGGCGGCGCTGCTCACCCGGTCGGGCAGCGTCACGCCGCCGTCGGATAGGACGACGATCTGGGCCGCCCCCCCCTCCCCCCCAATGGGGGGGATAGAGGGGGGGGCGGCGACGGCGGCGGCCAGCTCCAGCGCCGTCGCCAGATCGGCGTTGCCGGGACCGGCGCGGAGTTCGTCGAGCGCCTGGCTCAATCGCCCGCGGTCGCGGCTGCCCGAAAGCAGCACCCGCGCCTCGTCGCCAGCGGCGATGAGGGTCACGGGCACGCTGTCTGGTAATTCCGCGGCCAGGCGGCGGGCCTGGTCTGTCGCGACCTCCAGACGGTTTGGCTCGACGTCGGCGGCGGCCATGCTGGCCGAGCTATCGACGACCAGGATCAGGTGGTCTCCCGCGGCGACCGTCGTCCAGGAAAAGGGCCGGGCCAGCGCGACGATCAGCGCGATCAAAAAGAGCAGTTGCAGCAGCAGTAACCAGTTGGGTCGCAGCTGCTGCCAGGGCGCGTTTGCGGCCACGTCGCGCACCATCTCCTGCCACAAATAAACGCTGGAGACAAGCCGTTCCTCCCGCCGCAATTTCAAGAAATAGAGCGCGACGATGATGGGCAGGAGTGCTGTCAGGACAAAAGCCAAAGGCGTTAGAAAGTTCATAAGATTCTAAAATGCAAGTTGTGAGCGTTCAAGGGTGTGATTCTAGCGCCGGTCGAGTAGGAGCAAAGCGACGTATCGAGACCAAGCGGGTTGTGTATACGGCCCCGCTCGCTTGATTTCGATACGCGCGAAGCTTCGCTTCGACGCTACTCAATCAGCGCTCGCTCCGGTGTCTGATAAATGGCTGAACGTCTGTCTTGCGTTTCACGCATCACGTATCACGAAATCACGTCGTATCTTCTCAGGTAGGCCAGGATCAGTTCCTCCAACGGCAGCGTCGTCTCGATGAAAACGTAGTGTGCGCCGAGGGAGGCGCAGGTCTGGCGCAGGTGCTCTTGCCAGGCGGCAAGACGGGCGCGGTAGCGTTGGAGCAGGTCATAGTCGGCGGTGATCTCGACGGCGTCGTCGTTCTCGCTGTCCGTCAAGCGCAGGTCGCCCTCCAGCGACGGTGACGTCTCCTGCGGCGACAGCAGGTGCAGGACGGTCACCTCGAAGCGACGGCCAGCCAGGGCGCGCAGGCCGCTCTCCCATCCCGGCCCCAGCAGGTCGCTGATCAGCAGGAGCGGTCCAGGGTAGCGGGCGCGGGCGGTATAGTCGCGCAACGCGGTCGTGGGGTCGAGTTCGCCGCCCGCCTGGAGGCCCGCGAGCCAGTCGAACCAGGCGAACGCCTGGCGCTTGCCTCGGTGCGGGCCAGAAACCGGGTTTTTGCCAAAAACCCGGTTTCTCAGCGCTGTCGCTGTTACCCGGTCCAGCCCCACGAGGGCGATGTAGCCCAGCGCCGCCGCCAACCGGCGGGCGTAGAGCCACTTGTCCGGATCGCCCCAGGCCATACTCTGGCTGGCGTCGAGCAGCAGGTGGACGGTCAGGTCCTCTTCGGCCACAAAGAGCTTGAGAAAGAGCCGCTCCAGCCGGGCGTAGGCGTTCCAGTCGATCTGCCGAAAGTCGTCGCCGGGGGCGTAGGTGCGAAAGTCGGCGAACTCGATGCTGCCGCCCCGTTTCGGGCTGCGTCGCTCGCCCTGGATCTGCCCGGCCCGCATCCGCCGGCTGACGAGGCAGAGGCGGTCGAGTTGGGCCAGGAATTTAGGCTCGAGGAGCATGGTTTTGTCCGCCCTTTCGACGCGCAACGATCCACGCCACGCCCACAGGTCCCAGGACGACGGCCAGCGGAGCGGCGCACATACCCGCGCTACTGCTGGTTTGTGTAGGCGTCGGCGCAGGCGTAGATGTCGGCACAAGCGTCGGCGTCGGTTTAGGCGTCGAGGTAGGAAGGGCTGTCGGCGTTGGCGTAGCCTCCACGATTTCTATCTCCAGGATTCTCTCCCATTCGTCCACAACCCACGCTATTTTGTCAGGCGCGATCTCGGCAGTCTTGGTCAACACAGCAAGTAACGCATCGGAAGGTAGCGGGGCATTCTCCCAATCGTCATAATACATGCGATCCCACAACTCGTAGAGCATCCGGAGATACTCGACGACCGGCTCGACGTCCTCTGGGTTTTTGTCCAATGCCTCTTTCAGCATGACGAGCGCGCCGTCGGGCAGCGAGGAGAGGTCTTGCTCCGACAGCCAATACGACAGTTCGAGATAGCGGACGAGGTCGCCGACTTGAGCATTCTCCGGCGCAAGGTCGAGAGATCGCTGGAATGCCTCTACAGCGGCGTCGGCCAGAGCTTTGCTGTTCGCCTGGGGAAGAACCCCGGTCTTGAATATCTGTAGCCCGTCAGCGAGCGCGATAGCCAGCCGCATCTGGGCCTGCGCCGAGTCGGGGTTCTCGTCCGCCTCTCTCTGGGCGGCCGCGATCTCGTTCCATACCGCCGGAACCATCACCGTCAGTTGGACGTTGTCGTCGGCGGTCGGCTCCAGATCCGTAAAGCGCCACGTCACGTCTGTCCCGGAGATGGTGTAATACCCCGGCGTGGGGGCGGTAGATTTGAAAAAGTCGCGCGAATTGGGATTCAGAGCTGTGTTGAATTCGTTCACCTCGTAGGGCAGGCGGAAGGTGATCGTCCCCTCTCCAATTGACCCCTGCCAGTCCGCTCCCGTCTCCAGGATGTAGTGAAACGTGCCATACGGACGGTTGCCGGTGGGAAATGTGTCGTAGGCGACGCGGATTTCCACGTCCTGGCCTGGCGGGAAGGCGACGGTCCAGGTCGCCCAGGGCAGCAGCGCGCGTTTGATGTTCTTCTCTTGCAGGTAACGACTCACCTCCACCGGTTCGCCGTCCACCCACGCGGCAAAGTTCTCGACCTCTTTAGTATACTCGGTTATCCCGGCGTACATCTCGGGCGACCACATCGGGAACCAGACGTCGAAGGTTTCCATCTCATCTCCGTGGTTGCGCATCACGAACGTGGCATCCGCGTGGCCCTTCATCAGGTTCGCAGCCAGATAACCCTGGTAGTCTGGAACGTCCTCCCGTTGGAAGTCTGTGATGGTGATCAAGACCTCTTCAGAAACCATCTGGACGCGCGTCGTCGTTTCGCCGGCGTCTACCGACGTGCCGGGCATAGACCAGGGCGGGATGCCGACGTCGGCATAGACGGGGTGCGCCAGGACGAAAACAATCAGGATGAATACGAGCGCTCGACTCTTGACGTTCATTTTTTCTATTCCTCTTGCGCTAGTGCATTTTGTGAAACTGGCCTTGACTTTTTCGGTAGTGAATCAAGTCAGCGACTGCCGGTTGAGTAGCTCGCAGCGCAGCGGAGAGCGTACCGAAACCAAGGGAGCGGGTCTACCCAGGCCGCTTGGCTTCGATACGAGCCTTCCACTCTGTTCCAGGCCCTACTCAGCCGGCGCTATTGCCTGACTCTGCCATGTGAAAGTGCGCTAGGAAACGCGAGACAACACGATTTGAACGACGTCCTGGAGAATCGCGTCCGCCGTCATCCCCTCCGCCTGCGCCTCAAAGTTGAGGATGAGCCGGTGGCGCAGCGCGGGCAGGGCGGCGGCCTTCAGGTCGTCGACGGCGACGTTGTAGCGGCCATCGAGCAGGGCGACGATCTTGCCCGCCAGGATCAACGCCTGCATCCCGCGCGGGCTGGAGCCGTAGCTGACGTAGGCGCGCACCACGTCGGGCGCGTCGGGGTCGTCGGGCAGGGTGGCGCGCACCAGGCGAGCGGCGGCCTCCGTCACGTGGGCGGCGATGGGGACGCCCCGGGCCAGGTGTTGCATGGCGCGGATCTGGTCGCCGTCGGCGACGGGTTGCGGCTGGACCGTCTCGACGCCGGTGGTGCGGTCGGCGATCTCGACCAGCTCCTCGACCGAGGGGTACTCGACGTCAAGCTTGAAAAAGAAGCGGTCGAGTTGCGCCTCTGGCAGCGGGTAGGTGCCCTCCATCTCCAGCGGGTTCTGCGTCGCCAGGACGAAAAACGGTTCCGCCAGCGGGCGGGTCTGCTTGGCGACGGTGACGGAGTGCTCCTGCATCGCCTCGAGCATCGCCGACTGGGTCTTGGGCGTGGCCCGGTTGATCTCGTCGGCCAGCACCAGGTTCGCAAAGACCGGCCCGGCCTCGAACTGGAAGCGCCGCCGTCCCTGCTCGTCCTCGACGATGATGTTCGTGCCGACGATGTCGGCGGGCATCAGGTCGGGCGTGAACTGGATGCGGCTGAACTGGCAGGCGACGGCCTGCGCCAGGCTGCGCACGAGCATCGTCTTGCCCAGGCCGGGCACGCCTTCGAGCAGCGCGTTCCCCCCGGCCAGCAGCGTGATGAGCGTCTGGCGCACCAGCGCCCGCTGCCCGACGATTACTTTGCCCACCTCGCGCTCGATGGCGTGGGCGGTGGCGGTGAATTCTTCGGCGGTGATGGGTGAATTATTCATAGTCCGGCTCCTTAGACTGTAGGGGAAATGAGCAATCTTCAATATCTATTACCATCGCTCGTACAAATAAATGCCATCTGCAATTTTCCAAATCCGATTTCCATATTGCTCAAGTAAATCCATACTGGGCGATCCAATCGCATTTTTGTCCAATATCAGATAACCAAATTGGTCGGCGTAGAAGGCATGCCGTCTGGGGATCTGTACTTGAATTACTCGTTCTTTTTTATTGATTTCTACATAACTCGCGCCTAATGCATTTATCGAGTCTGGCCATTCAGATGGTGGTGGGGATGCTTCAGGTGCGGTTGTTAGGAGAGTAAAAGCATCTTCTCTGATTTTGGAAGGGCCTCCTGCCCACATTACTCTTGTTTGTGCGCCAAGTTGAAATGAATCTATACGCCTGTGGGTTCTGGTTACACCAGTTGGGTAAAGCAGATATGAAATGCACATAAGCATAACTATTGGTATTATATAAGCTATGTACCGGACAGAACGCTTGTGAAATAAAGTTACAACCAAACAGATGATGTGGGTGGCAGTGGCCACAAAAGCCATAACTGCCAGGAGGAATTCTATGAGTAATCCACTTGGTGTACCAGGAATGAAAATCTCGCTCCACCCATCAACGATTGGGAACAGAAGACTGCCTAAACCCAGAACTGAGACAGTTATTGAGGAGATGACCAAGATTTTCCCAGTCAACTGTTTCTTCACCATTATCTGAAATATATTGGCGATTGCTTTTTTTATCATGCCTTTACACTCGCCCTCGACTTTGCCCCTCGACAATTGCCCCCGCGATCAAGTGAGCAGTGCGTAGCGGCTCAGGTATGCGACCTTCCACAGTAAACTGCTTGATGACCTCATCCGCTTGCTCAAGCTCAAGCCCCACGCGCTGAACGTACACCCGCCTCACCTTCTCCATCGGGCCAAGTCGCTCGATCACGGCCCACTTTTCTGCACCTCCACGTATCTTTGTCAATAGCGCATCTCGTATCGCCGTCATATCGGGCCGTCTCCGCGAGACGACCAGGATAGGAAGTTCGAGTTGTTCGTGCATATAGAATGCGTCGACCACGTTGAAGCCTGCCAGCGCGATCCCCTGAAGCATGATCAGTTGAACATTTTGAGCGAACTTAGACTCTTTTACCAACGTGACCAGGTTTTCTGCCGCATCCAGTCCATCTTTTTCCACCGCGCCCACCAGTACGCCGTTCAATTGCAGCCTGGCGTACACCGTACCTACAACCGTCACGCTCCCCGTGTACCCAACAGGAAACGGCGAATCGTCAAAACCAATCACATTCGAAAAACGCTTCATGGCCTCATCGCTCCACCCATCACGCATTACGTTTTACGCAATACGCATTACGCATCACACCTCACGGCTCCAAATGCGTAAAATACTCCCGCACGTACTCCTTCAACCCCGACGGCACATACTCCCGCTCCATCGTCTCGACGGCGGCGTCGGCGTAGCTGGCCAAGACCTCGGCGTAGGGGACGAGGGCAGCGCCGGGAGCGCCGGGTTGCGGCTGGGCGGTTTCGTGGGTCGTCTCTTCGCCCTGGTCGGTCTGGCGACCGGGCAAAAAGTCGGGATCGCCGGGCTGGCCCTGTTGCCAGGGGGCAAAGACTGTATCTAGCTCGTCCACGTCGAAGGGTTTGTTCGGCGCGGTCGGATCGCCCGCGCGGCCAGTGCGCGTGCCCGGCGGACCGGTGCGAGCCGTCGTACCGTCTCCGCCGCCGAGCGGTCCTTGCCCTTGTCCCTGCCCTTGCCCTGGCCTCTGAGCCTGAGCGCCTTGGCCGCTCTGTCCTGCCTGGGCGAGCGCGTTGGCCGCACCCTGCGCCTGGTCGAGCGCCTGGGCGAGCGCCTGTTGCAAGGCGGCGTCGGCGCTGGCGGCGCGCAATGCATCTGCGGCAGTTTGGCCGCTTTGGGAGGAGGATTGGTCGCTCCGCACGCCCTGGGCCAACTGGCTGAGGGCGCTGGCGAGGTCGGCGTCGCTGCCCGCGATGTGAGCGGCGGCCTCTGCAAGGGCGTCGGCCAGGTTCTCGCGTTCCTCGGGAGACATTTCGCTTGCCTGCGCGGTGAGTTCTTGCAACAGGCGGGCGGCTTCTTGGAGCGAGGATGCCGTCTCGTCCTGGTCGGCGGCTCCGGCCAGCGCGGATAGGTCGGCGGCCAATCCCTCCAGCGCGGCGCGGCGGGCGGCGCTTTCGGGGTCGAGCTGGCGGCGCAGCGCCTCCTCCAATTTGGCCAGGTCGGCCATCGCCTGCTCGCGGTCGCCGGGGTTGTCCCGCAGCGATTCTATCGCCTCGCGCAGTTGGCGCAGCAGTTCCTCGCGCTCGGCGGTGTCGAGCGTCTCGTCCGCGGCCAATTCCTCCGCCAGTTCCTCCAATTGCTCCGCCTGCTCCTCGGCGGCGGCGGCGACGGCGGCCCGCTCGGCCAGGATCGCATCCATCGGGTTGGGGAGGTAGGCGAGCAGCAGGGCGGCGGTCAGGCAGCCAGCCGCCAACGCCAGCGGGCGGGTCGGCCAGCGGAGCGGAAACGCCCGGCCCGGATCGAGGGAGCGGGCGACGGACAGCGCGTCGCTTTGTTGAGAGGCGACGAGCGCCGCGTCGAACCGGCGGCTCCGCTCCAGGTCGCCGTGACCGAGCTCAAGCGCGGTAGCCAGCCGGTCGCGTAGCCCCATCTCGGCGTCGGCGCGCCGGGCGACGCGGGAGGGCGGCAGGGGGCGCAGCAGGCCGTAGCCCGGCACGAGCACGAACCACAGGGCGAGCGGCGTCCAGGCCAGCCAGTCGTAGCCCGGCAACGGGATCAGGCGGCCCAGCAGTTGAATCAGCGCCGCCGCCAGCAGGGGCAGCCAGAGCGTGCGAGCCATCAGCAAATGTCCATCGCGCAGGCGCAGCCGCCGACCCAGGGGGCGCAGCAAAGCTGTCAGCGTCTCGTTCCGCTCGGCCATCGGCTCACTCTCCCAATAATTCCTGGCGCGCTCGTTCTCGGAGCCGCTCTTCGCCTGCCGCCTCGTCGTAGGGGTTGTCGAGCAGTTGTTGTTGGACCTCCGGTGGGGCGAGGGCACGCATGCTGCCAAAGCTGGCCCCGCCTATTTGCCACTCCTGGTCGGGCGTCCAGTACATGGGGACGTGCGCCAAAGTGCTCGCGCCTACGCCAGGGATCAGCTCGCCGTCGGTCACGCGAAAGGTCCGGCAGTAGATCCAGCCGATGATGTCGGCGTTGTCGGCGCTGTCGCGAGTCCACAGAATGTCGAGGTCACAAAACCCCGTTTCCCCTTCGGGCAGCAATTCCTGCGCCAGGTAGTTCTCCAGTGCCGCCTGGTGCTCGCTGGCGCTGAAGGGGACGGGCGCTGGTGTGGGCACGGGGGTCGGCGGCGGAGGAACGGGCGGGACGGGCGCCTCTGTCGGCTCTGGCATCACCACCTGTTCTACAACGACTTTTTCAACGATGGGGAAGGGGGGCGGCGTCGGTGTCGGAGGTTCGCGCCAGCCGGTCGAGCCCCAATCGGTGCCAAAGACGACCAGCGACCCGGCGGCGAGCATGGCCAGGACGATCAGCAAGCCGATCCATCCTCGCCAGCCGATCCGCCAGCGGCGCACCGGCTTGACCAGTTGGGTGGTCAGCAGGTAACATACGACGGTCAGCGCCAGGTAGATGGCCGTCGTGTATTGCCACAGCGGGCGGCCCAGGGGAGTAGCAGACATAGGCATCTTGGATGAGGAGAGGCTCATCATGTCTGGCCCGCCGCTCAGGAGGTAGAGTAGTTCGTAGCTCATACCTCCATAGAAGCCGCTGCTCGCTCCCGGCGAAACGATGGCCGAGGCCAGGGCACTGAGCGGGTTCACGTACATGATCTCACGGGGCGGCATCTGGTTGGTCACGGCGCCGGTGACCGCCCAGATGAAGGCGCTGCCCAGGGCGAGAAAAAGGACCGTCAGGTAGCTCAAGACCATTGCTCGCCCGGTGCGCCGGGTCAGCGCCGAGAAGAACAAGCCCAGTGTGCCATACGTGATCGCCGTCAGCGCCAGCAGGCCGATCGCCTGGATCACATCGCGCAGCGCCACACCGCCAAAGAGAAAGACGACGCTCGACAGGGGGATGGCGGCCATGATGAGCAGGTTGACGTAGGTCAGCGAGGCGACCATCTTGCCCCAGAGGATGCTGGCCGGTCGCAGCGGCGTGGCGAGGAGCATGTCGTAGGTGCGCCGCTCGATCTCGCCGCTGATGACGCCCGCCGTCAGCGCGGGCGTGATAAAGCAGACCGAGAGCAGCTCCAGAAAGGCGAGGCCGATGAATAACGTCTGCCCGATGTGGGCGCTCTGGGAGGTCATGCCCGGCCCGTAGCCTTGCTGGACGGATGCCAGCGTGATCCGGTAGAGGCCATAGGCGAGCAGTCCCAGAATCAGCAGGTAGCCGGTCAGGATCGCAAAGGCGCGCGAGCCGCGCATGTGGGTGCGGAGTTCTTTGACGATGATGGGGTTGATGATACGTATTGCGTATTTCGTATTGCGTAACTGGATCATTTCACACTACCTCGTTCTAACCTTGCAAAGGTTGCAGCCTTCGCAAGGTTGAAATCATTTACACCGCCTCGTCTTGAGTCAGTTGGAGAAAGAGTTCTTCCAGTTCATTCCCGACCTGGCGGAACTCGGCGATAGCGACGCCATTCTGCACCAGGTGGGCCAGCAGGTCGGAGGCGGATCGGTCGTCGCCGGTGAGATAGGTTTCGAGCCAGGCCTCCGTTGGGTCGTGGCCGCCGTTCAGCCGGATCACGTCGGCGACGCCGGCAAAATCGGCCAGCAGCGCGGTCGCCTTTGCGACGTCGGATAGGACGTGCAGGCGCAGCATGCGGCCCGCCTGGGCGCGCTGTCGCAGCGACGCCAGGGAGCCGTTGGCGACCATGCGGCCGCGCTCGATGATGCCCACCTCGTTGCACATCTCGGCCAGCTCGCTCAGGATGTGGGAGCTGAGGATGATCGTCTTGCCCATCGCCGACAGCTCGCGCAGCAGCTCGCGCATCTCGACCCGCGCGCGGGGGTCGAGCCCCGAGGCGGGTTCGTCGAGCAGAAGCACCTGGGGGTCGTGCACCAGCGCGCGCGCCAGGCAGAGCCGCTGCTGCATCCCGCGCGACAGGTGACCGACGTCCTCGTCCCGCTTTTCGGCCAAGTTGACCAGCTCCAGCAGTTCGGGGACGATGGTTCGTCGCCGGTCGGCGGGCAGGTCGTGGCAGCGGGCGAAAAAGTCGAGGTACTCCCAGGCCGTCATCTCGTGGTAGACGCCAAAGAAATCGGGCATGTAGCCCACGTGGCGATGGATGGCCCGCGGCTCCTTCCGCACCGAGCGGCCCGCGATGGTGATCTCGCCCGCGCTCGGTTCCAGCAGGCCCGCCAACATGCGCAAAGTCGTCGTTTTGCCCGCCCCGTTGGGGCCGATGAAGCCAAAGAGCGCGCCCCGGCCCACCTGCAAGTTCAGGTTGTCGAGCGCCAGCGGGCCGCGCCGCTTGTAACGCTTGCTCAGATTGTGCGTCTCGACGATAAAATCATTCATTGGGTGCTCCCTCCTGATGGCAACTCTCCTTCCAGGCTCAGGTCAAAATGGTAACACATCCCTTCCAGGCCATCGGCTTGAGCCTGCAAACGGATCGCGCCGCCAGCCGGGTTCACAAAGCGGCTGGGATCATTGACGGTATATGCCTGGTCTGTCTTGACGTCCTCCATCTCCACCCACTCGCCCGCCGTCCAGTCGTAGAGAGAGAGGTTGGGCAGTTCTGCGGCCGGGTTTCCTCCTTCCAGGCCGGCGTGGAGGGTCAGCACCGTCGGTTCCAGGCCGCGCAGCTTTTTGGGGAGCTGGTATTCCAGTACGGCCCAGCCCCAGGCAATATAGAGCTGGCCGTTGGGGCCGCATTCGCCTGTTTCGCCCTCGTTCTGGATCAGTTGGCCGGTGATAAATCCTGGCGGCAAGCTCACCTGACCTTCCACGACCGGCAGCGGCAGTTGGGCGACGACCAGGGTGGTTTGTAGTTGAGTCGCCTGCACGTCGGCCACCTGTATATCGAGGGGGTTGAGGTCGCTCCAGGCCAGGAGCGTCAGGTCTTTCAGCGTGGCGGGCGGTCCCCAGTTGGTGTGAAAGTAGGCCTCCAGGATGCTCTGGCGCAGCATCGCCTCGCGCGGCATGCCGCCTGGCTCCTGATAGTAGTGCTCGAACAGCCCCCAGGGGAAGGGAGGCCCCATCTCCCCGCCCTGCAATGTCGCCTCGAATTCTCTGCTCTCGCCGGCATCCAGATCGCCCAGGGGAGCGAATCGCTGGCCGCTGACGAGGACCATCTCCTGCACGGGACGTCCCAGGCCATTGTGAACAGTGCCGCGTACCTGGTTGCCCTCAATGGTGAGATCGGCGTCCAGCGTCAATTCGTCCGCTTCCAGCCACGTTTCGGCCTGGAAACTCTGCATCGCCCACTGGTTGACGCCCAGGCCGCGCACCAGCACCGGGTCGCTCTGAAGGACGTTCAAATTGCTTGGAGCGTAAGGCGATCCGCCCCAGCGCCCCGGTTCGTACGACAGGGCGCTGACGAGCGCGCCTCCGCCGACCCGCACGTCGTAATCCTGGCGGGTGGGCGAAAAAAGGCCGACGTAGGAGCGGACCACCGCGCGGCTGCCCTCTGCTGAGAGCGGGAGGATCGAGATCTGGTTGACGATGACCTCGTTGCCGCGCAGGTTGTAGCCCAGCCCGTAGCCGCCCAGCGAGAACGCCGCCGTCAGGGTGGGGATGGTGACCCAGGCCCAGTCGAGCCGACGCAAGCGGCGCAGCAGCAGGTAGTTGACCGGGCCGATCAACAGGATGTACAGGCCGAGCAGCAGCGCCAGCCAGCGGATCGAGGGCAGGTCGAGCGTCGGCAGGTTGCTCAGCGCATAGTTCATCTGCTCCGACTTGAGCACGTGGAGGGGGATGTCTGGCGGGACGTAGGGCGGCAGGGCGGAGCCGGGTTCGAGCAGCGTTTGCCAAAAGTCCAGCGCCCCGGCCCAGGAGTCAAAGGGGCTGGTCGCCGGATCGAGCGCCAGGTAGCTGACCCAACCCTCGCCCAACGTCTTTTGGATCAGCAGCGGCTGCTGGCCCTGGCGGATGACGGCCCAGCCCTGGTACTCGGTTGGGAAGGCTGCCAGGAACGGCCCCGGCGTGCGGATCGGTTCACCGGCAAAATCGGCCAGGCCATCGATCGCGCTCAGCTCGACCGTGGCGTCCACGCTGACCGGTCGCAGCGATTCGGGCAGCCCGGCCAGCGTGTTTCGAGCGCCGATGCCCCCGCCGAGCAGCAGTTGGCCGCCCTGTTCGACCCACGCGCGCAGCGCCTCTCCCTGGGACGGCGTCAGGGACGTGGTGTCCACGCCCGTCAGGATCAGACAGTCGAGGGAGCGGAGCGGCTCGGCCCGGTCGGGCAGGTCGTCGGGCGAGAGGGGGACGAACTGGGTCGAGGTTCGGCCTTGCAGGTTCAGTCCGCTCAGGAGGGCGAGGGCGTCGGGGTCGGGGGCGACGGCGGCGATGAGGTATTCATTCTGGGGATGGAGCGTGACTTTTACCTGGGTTTCGGCCGGGACTTGATCGCCCTGCACCAGGCGCACGATGACCTCCTGGGCGAAGGTGGGCGGCAGGATGTGGAGCGTCACCTCCTTGCGGGCGCCGGTCGGCAGAGGGGCAGGGGCCGCATATACCACCTGGCCGCTGCTGGCGGCGATCTCGGCCCGGACCTCGGCGTTCAGGTCGTCGCCCGCGTTGCTCAGATTGACGCGCAGCGGCAGCCACTCGCCATATTTGGCGTGGCCGCCCAGGTAGGGCGTGACGGTCATCGTGACGCCGTTAGTTTGGGCTGCTGCTGGCTCCATCCACGCCAGGCTCAGGACGAACGAGAGCAGCAGTGTCGTTCTGAATTTTAGCAAAATGTGTCGGGGCATAAATTCTTTCTCCAATCGCTTGTAGTAGTTCCATTAGTCAGACGACAAAACACTCATAAAAGTTCCAGCATGCAGAGAATCTTTACTCGGCGTGATCGCCCGGCAAGTTTAACATAGGATCCGGTTGCTGACTAGAGGAATTTTACCTGCTGATGATACCTCAAGGGGGATTGGCCTGCTTGACGCATCCTTGATGCTTGGCTTACGAATAGATGACAGATGGAGAAAGCCAGCCCTCCCCCTGCCAGGAGAAGGGTTGAGCAGATACGACTAGGGAGGATGCGTGAAGGGTTCACTTTGACAGGCTCAGGACACCGCTCAACCGGCGCTACATCAGTGGATACGCACGCGCCGGGGTACGATTTGCGTCTTGTGAGCGTGCCAGATCAGCATCGCCGCCGCCAGCGCGATCAGCAGCCATTCCTCGGGTTCCGGGACGCCCGTCACGTCGAAGGCGCCCTGCGGCGGGGTCTCGCCGATCCCTTCGTACTCGCGCTGGAAGCGGTCGTCGACGGTCTGCCAGTTCGCCTGCGCCTGCTCAAGCGACCAGGTCGAGCGTGCCGCACGGACGATAGTCTCGCGCTCGCCATCGATGATCGGCTGATCGAAGAACGCCTTGTACAGCCTGGCGACCTGGAGTGGTTCCTCGCGCGAAAAGATGATGGCGAGATAGTCGAACACGGGCCGGTAGAGCCAGAGCCACAGGCCGACGACGACGGCATTTCCGGCCCCCCGCGCGGCGCGGGGCCACGTCGTGGCGGGATTGCTGGTTGCTCGTGTGAGCGCGTCGTTAACTGACGTTGTGTTCGGTGAACTGCTCATCTCAAGGTCGGGTCAGAATCAGCATCAGCAGCGCCATGCTGGAGGCTGATACGAGCAGCGCCAGAGACACGAGTATCGAGGCAAATCTCTGTACATTTTCAAATCTCCTGATCTGGAATCGCTGAGGGTTTTGTCGAGTGCGAAATTTTTCAGAGCCTTCAGCGTTTCAGCGATTCGTCGGGGGTGATGTTTATCTCCACCGTCACCCATCCGTCGTTGTCGCTCAGAATATCGTCGTCGATCCGCAGGTAGAGGAGGCCGTCTTGCATTGCCTCCCAGGTGACGCGCTTCCCCACGTAAAACGGCTCGCTATCCTCACCGATGCGACCGATCAAGGCGCCGCCCGGCACGTTCGGCAGGGGGTAAAAGCCGGGCGCAAAATAGCGGGCGTGCCCTTCTGGCCCGTGGTGCTCGCCCGGTGTGTACATCCAGTCGCCTTGGGCGCGGATCTGGAGCACGTCGCCTGCCTGCACCTGCACGCCCACGCTCTGCCAGTCCCGGTAGGCAAAGATGCGGGGGTTGGTCAGCGCCTCGTGGCTCGTCGGCATGATCATCTCCTGGACGACCAGGACGATCAACCCGACAGACGCGAGCAGCGTCAGCAGCACCAGCCAAAGCGATTTTTTCATAACCCATCCTCCGGTCTGTCTGATTACGTGTCCATCATTCGCCAGCCGGTAAGCTCGCGGGACTGGTCGGTAGCACGCTCTCACCATGTAGGTCCAGGATGGGCAATGGCGTTATGCCCGTCTCGCCGCTGATGATCCACTTGCTGTTCTCCTTCAGTTCCTGGGCGATCAGGTATTGCATGTACATCTCACCCAGAGTTCCTTTGTCTCTTAGCTCCGAGAGGATGGCGCGCACGGTCTCTTGCCGAGCCTCGGTGGTGAGGGCGATCTGTTGCGCCTCGGCCTCGGCGGTCTTGGTGATCTGATAGGCCGCCGCGTCCGCCCGTCGCTGAGCCGCGTAGAACTCGGCGTCGGCCAACGTTTTCTTCTGGGCCGACTCGGCCTGGGCCTGTTCTTGCCGCTGTACCGCCACCATGCGGTCTTTGATCGCGGTCATCACCTCGTCCGGCGGCGAGGCGCTCTGCAACTGCACGGTGATGAAGCGGACGCCGTACTGTTCCTCCTTCTTCTGCAGCGCCTCCATGACTTCTTGGTTCATCGCGGCCCGGCTGTGCATCACCTCCGTCATCGGCTTGGTGTTGACCACGTCCCGCAGCTTGCCCTGCACGAACTCGAAGACGATCCGCTCCGGATCGTCCACCTCCAGGGCAAAGCGTTCGGGATTCGTCACCCGGTAGGTATATTGGAGCGAGACGTTCATCGTCACGTCGTCGGACGTCATCGCCTCGATCTGCTCGATGTAGCCCAATCGCTCGTTGACCTTGACGATGATCACAGTGTCCACGAGCGGGATCTGCACGTGCCAGCCCGGCTCGTCCACGCGGACGAAGCGACCGCCGCGCAGGTGTAGGCCGCGCTCGTAGGCGTGGATCTTGTAGACCGCGGCGCGGCTGAGCAGGAGCGCGACCGACAACACGATGAAAGCGGCCAGCGCGATCACGGCCAGCCTGTAGAATCGTTCCAGGGTGCTGCCGGCGCCAGACCGCCGATTGCTTGAGGATGCAGGTCTGTTGCGAGAAGGGGGTACGATTGTTTCAGCCATCTTTTCACCTCCAGGGAATATCTTTTCTGAATATGTCACGACGACAGTGTCAGCGACACGATGACGCCCTCAGTTTATCAGAAACGGCGCCGTCCGTCTACTGTGGATGTCTACAGGTTCGACCTGTGGATTCCCACAGGTATCTTTCCCGCATTCCTAATACTACAACAAGACTTTGAGGCCCCGTCATTCCGAGCGGAACGGAGCGCAGCGGAGTGGAGTCGAGGAATCTCCACTTTCGTAGGGCAAAGCTATTTGGAGATTCCTCGACTCCCTCCGGTCGCTCGGAATGACGCAAATCGGCAAAGTCTCGTCATAGTACCAAGCGCTACAAAAAAAGCCCCTGCGTCCGAACGCCGGGGCTTTGGATAGGCTTTGTTCGTGGGCCTCAAGAGACCACACCCTGTTCCTTTGCCCACACTGCTGCCTCCACTCGCGAAGCCACCCGTAACTTGCTCAAAATGTTGCCCACGTGAAATTCGACCGTCCGCACGGTCACGCTCAAAGCCTGGGCGATTTCCTTGTTGCTCAATCCCTCCGCCACCAGTCGCAACACCTCCACCTCTCGCTCGGTCAATCTTCCCGGTTGCTCTCCACGCGACCAGGCGACTACCTTGCTCGCCACCGGAGGGCTGAAGTGCCCTTCTCCACGCGCCGTCGCCTGTACCGCCGTCACGATCGTCTCTGGCGCTTCCTCTTTCAGCAAATAGCCCACTGCGCCGGCCTCCAGCATGCCCCGCACGTACCGCTCGTCGTCGTGGGCGCTGAGCGCCAGCACCCGCACCGGCAACCCCCGCCGCCGGATTTCCAGCGCCACCTGGGTTCCCTCTATCTCGGGCAATTCGCAATCCACCACGGCTACGTCGGGCTGCAACTCCTCGATCATCGCCAGCGCCTCCTTGCCGTCCTGAGCCTCTCCCACGACCTCCACATCGGGCGCTCGTTCCAGCAACACTCGCAGCCCAATCCGCATCGTGGGATGGTCATCGGCCAGCAGCACGCGAATCGTTGTGGTCACAGGGTTCCTCCTCCGATCACGGCTCCAGCAGCGCGTCGAATTCCTCCGCCGCGTCTATCAGGCGGCCGGGGTGCAGGGTGAGGCTGAAATAATCCCACTGCGTGTCGTGCGGAAAATAGTCGAGGAACCAGCAGAGGGCTTTGACCTGCGGCTCTTGGTCGATCACCTCCAACGCTGTCGTCAGCCAGCCCGGGGGATAGTTCTGCGCGGGCGGAACGCCCTCGTCGGGCGTGAAGGTGTTGGTGGAGGTGATGTAGACGGGCAGCCCGCGCGTGGTGGGATACTCGTTGATGATGTCCAGCCAATCCCGGTAGACTCGGAAGCCTGCCTGGGCGTCGTTCCACTCTTCCCGTCGCAGATCCAACTGGGGCTCCTTGGCTGCGTCTTGCCTGGCCAGTTCTGGTGCGCCGGGACGACCCGGAGCCTGGACGGCGAAACCGTCGGGCGCGGTCAGCGGTATACCCGCCGCGGCTTTGGCCCGCGCTCCTGCATCCAGCGCGGCGACCAGGGTGTTCATATAGTTGAGCCAGGGCGCGTCGATCTCGTAGCGTCGTTCCCCGTCCTGCCCGGTGTTCCAGGGCTGTACCGGGCCGACCAGCACCCGCACCTGGGGATTCTCTGACCGCATGACCTGCACGGCGTTATCGGTGTGGGCGATCTCTTCACCGTACCCGCTAAAGATTCGAGCGTACCACTCCGGCGTCACCAGGTGAGCCGCGTTGTAGCTGCTGCCGAGAAAGTAGCCGTACACGTCCCGCAATCGCTCGTCCCGTGCCAGGCGGCGCAGGTATTGGAGGTATTCGGCCAGCGCCAGCTCATAGTCCGCCGGGGGGATGCTTTGGCCCTGGTCATAATCCACACGCACCAGCACCCGCAGTCCGTTCGCCGTCGCCCGGTGGACGCGCGCGGCCAGGCCGTCTATGCCCCAATAGTTCTCGTCGGCCAGGCGGGCGTAGGTCAATTCTACGTCCCACCCGCTGCGACCTTGCCAATCCCGCTCAGGGTTGGCAAAGATAATGCCCAGCTTGGTCGGCGTCGGTCGGGCTGGCGCGGGGCGCGGTTCTTCCCCGACGACTGCTCGCCCGCGCTCCACGCAGCCGGTGTGGCAATCGTGATAGAAAATGAGCGTGTTTGATTCCTTTTTGGGCCAGGTAAACGTCCACGTCCAGGTCCAGGTATCGCCGGGATTCACTTTCCACTCCACTCCCTGGACGGATCGCCCATCCATCGTGAGCAGCACGTGAGGCCACGGTGTGGCGTCTGTGATCCACAAGGTTGCCTCTTGACCCGCCTGGGGAGAGGCGGGCGCCAGCCGGATCTGGGGCCAGAGGGGGGCGCTTTCTCCCGGCATCACCACGACCTGCCCGGAGATGGGCAACAGCCAGTAGCCTCCCAACAGGATCAGCAGCGGGACCGGCCACCACCGCCACGGGTTTTTCCGCAGCCAGACGCTCACGTCGCAGCCTCCTTTTCTTGCAAGGTGGGTAATACAAAGCGTACACAAGTGCCCGTCTCGTCTCCCTCGGTGCAGCTCTCGATCTCCAAGCGGCTTTCGTGGCGGCGCAGGATCTCTTCCACCAGTGCCAGCCCCAGCCCGCTGCCCTCTATTTCCTGTGGGGCCGCGCGGTAAAAGCGGCGGCTGACGTGAGGGAGGTGCTCGGCGGGTATGCCCGGGCCGGTGTCGCACACGACGCACGCGACGCCTGCCTCCACCTGCTCCAGCGAGACGATAGCCTGGTCGCCGGGACGGCAGTGCTTGATCACGTTGTCGAGCAGATTGAGCAAGACCTGCATGAGCCGGCCCACGTCCCCCACGACGAGCGGCAGGGGCGCGTCGGCCTGTAGAGAGAGGGCGATATCTCGTTCCCCGGCCTGAGGGGAGAGCTGGGCGATCGTCTGTTCTGCCGATGCCAGCAGATCCACGGGCCGGCGCTCAAGCTCGGCGCTGGTCTCCAGGCGGCCTAGCTCCAGCATCAATTGCACGAGCCGGGCCATACGCTTCGCCTCCACCTTCAGCAGGCGGAGCGATTGCTGGCGGATCTCTTCCGAGATGTCGGGGAGGAGCAGGATCTCCAGGTGGGTCAGGATCGTGCCGAGGGGCGTGCGCAGTTCGTGGGAGAGGCCGCTGAGCAGATATTGAGATGCCTGCTCGGCCTGCTTCTGGGCGGTGACGTCGAGCAGAAAAGCGACGTCCAGGTCATTCTGGGAAGTGACCCACCAGCGGGCAATCTTGTCCGAAGCGAGGGCCACGCTGCGGTAGCGGCCGGCGGCGGTCGTGCTTCCCTGCGCCGCTGCGCGATCTTCTTTGAGCAGGGAAACCCAGTCTGCCTCTGGGAGCGCGCCCGCGCGCGAGGTCAATCCCAGCAGGCGACGGGCGTAGGGATTGGCGTAGCGGTATTTTCGAGCGCCGTCCAGCACCAGCCAGCCGAAGGGGACCTGTTCGAACGCCGCCTGTGCGCCTAGCGCGTCGAACTGCTCCCGGCGGCGGCGATCCAACCAGCCGCCCAGCAGAGCGGCGGCTACTAGCATCAGCAGCAGGCCAAAGAGTAACCAGCGCAGGTCGAGAAAGATCACAATAGCCCCATTATACAGAAACGGGGGCAGTATGCAAGAGGCGGGGTGCAGTTGCGGATGGGCCGATGCGTACTATAATAGGGACAGACCATGAGATCTCAAGTCTTCAAGCGAGTGTGGCGTTTCCTGGCCCGGGTGGACGTGGCGGCTGTGCTCATCGTTGCGGTGCTGCTGCTTGCTGCTCTGGGATCCTGTTTTCCGCAACTCTCGTCGCCGGTCGCCGACGACCCTGAGCGGCTGGCGCGTTGGGAGGCGGTCACGCGCGCGAGATACGGCGCGCTGACGGACGTTTTCCGCGCGATTGGGGCTTTTCGGTGGTTTCGCTCCCCGATTTTTCTGGCGTCGTTGGCGCTGCTGGCGACTGCCACGCTGGTCTGCACGCTCAACCGCTGGCGGGGAGTGTGGCGGCGAGCTTTCCATCAACCTGTGCGCTGTTCCGACGCCGTGCTCGACGCCGCGCCTCACACCGCCGGTCTGACCGCGCCGCGGGAGGTTGACTTGCCCCGCGTGGTACGCGAGTGTCTGGAGCGATGGGGGTTTCGGGTGCGAACGACTAAAGTCGTCACTACGGATGGTGTGTGTGTTTGTCTGCGGGGAGATCGCAATCGGTTGGCTTCGTTGGCGACGCTGGCCACTCATTTGGCGGTGTTGCTTTTGTTACTTGGTGTGGTGTTGAGCTATGGGTGTGGCTGGCGCGAGGAGGTCGTCATCGGGCCAGGCACGACAACCGACGTCGGGCATGGAAGCAAATTGCGGGTGCGTGACGAAGGGTTCACCATCACGCGCTACGCCGACGGGAGCGTCGCGGGGTACGAAGCCAGGGTTGCCGTCATCGAGGGAGGCCGGGAGGCGACGGGCGGCAGCATACGGGTCAACGAGCCGCTGAGTTACGGCGGCGTCGGGCTGCATCTGCAAGCCTACGCCGAGGCTCCCGATGGTTACAGCGTCGCCCTGTTGGCCGTGCGCGATCCGGGCTATGGTCTGGTCGTTGCGGCGGGATTGCTGTTGCTTTTTGGATTGACCGTGACGTTTAACTTTCCCCATTGCCGAATTCACGCGCGGATCGAGCCGGAAGAAAGACTGCGCCTGGCCGGGTGGGCTGATCGGCGGGCCTGGGACTTTGAGCGCGAGTTTGTAGCGTTGGTGGAGGAGATCAGGCGGGCGGAGAGTGGGCACTACTCGATGCCTAATCGTGAGAGTATTTCTTCAGGTTGAAAGTAGGGAACGAGATGTGAGGTATCCTCAAAGTGTTCGTCGT